>ERZ772766.117-NODE-117-length-45148-cov-4.502118_pt1 | contig 45148 bp, 30 predicted proteins | sample MGYA00511379_ERZ772766 | MGnify/ENA primary metagenome ERZ772766 (study PRJEB29015, sample SAMEA2737895) | human oral metagenome | biome: human oral; feature: human-associated habitat; material: dental | place: China | collected 2116 ... | reverse complement strand
CCAGCCAAACAAAAACATGCTCGACCACAGCCAGCTAATACGTGGAACAGACTTTCCACTCTTACAGCACAACCTAAATCGCCAATAGTTTATTGCCGCCTTTACTTTATCATTAAAAGGGATGTTGAGCGAAACCATTTCAGCATAACAAGTTGTGCTGGCGATGGGGCTTTTCATCCTTATCTCGACAATTCGCGCGGTAAGTCCTTCTGGCTGATATTCCGCAATATAAATCGCTTCATTAAAATACCGCAGCTTATACTTACGGGCAATCCTGTTCCATACCAAGACTTCTGGACAGAACTTCTCGCCCTCTATCTCAGGGAAAGGAAGCTCGCGCATCACGTCTGTGCGAAATACCTCGGATAAATCGCCCGCCACATAATACTTTGTTCTTATGTCTATCGAATTACAGTCAATAACAGAGGCGGGCAATCCTGAGCCCACGATACCACCATCGGGATAAGCGTCAACGCCAGCCACTCCGCCAAAATTTCTGTCGTCTTTTATCTGTTCATATACATTGGCAACCTGTTTTAAGGCTTCTGGCGGCAACATATCATCGCTATCAACTATAAAAAACAATTCTCCCTTTGCATGCTTAACGCCTTCGTTGATGGCCCGATGCTTTCCTCCATTGCGCTTGAATACATACTTTATTGGAATTACACCCTCTTCAACAAAGTTCATCACCACATCGTGCGTGTTATCTGTTGAACCATCATCAACAATCAGCCATTCTAAATCATCGAATGATTGTTCTTTAAGAGAAATATATAATCTTTCAAGCAAACGTGCCCTATTATAAGTTGGTGTAAAAACAGTTATTAACATACTATTAATGATCTTGTTTCACATAGATATTTAACATTTCGCCATCAAATAACAATTATTCTACTAAACCTCCAAAATTTAGCAAATTCTAATCCTTAGAGAATAATGACCCCTAAGCAATCACCTGAATGTTGAACTTAACAAGCCAAGGCTACACCAATGAAGCTAGAATATCAGAAAAGCTAGGCGCGTGTTAGGGCTATAATAATTCATCAAATCTTTTTCCTACAACCAAAAGATATCAAATGCAGGCCTAATAAACTTGTCAGAAGCATATTGAGTATTATACTCATAATGTTCATAAATTAACTTAGAACCAGCTGGTTCACCATTAGTGAAGATTGTTTTATACGGAACGTTCAACATCTCCCATGCGTAACTAACCCTTAAAAAGAGGAAGAAGCAGACACAATAAGTAATATACTTTACCCACTTGGCATCCTTCTTAGAGGACAGATAAGGTAGCAGGTAAATTGGACCAACAAAAAAATACCAAGCTAACCTTCCCCCTTGAGTAAAGCGCATAAAGATTAAAAGAATGCAGCAGAACAAAATAGAAACGTTGAGGAATACGATGTTTTTAGTTCCATCTATCCGGTTATAGTTGGAAAGATATATCCACATGAAAAAAATAACTTCTAGTAAATATTCGATTCTGAAACCTTGGCTATCATTCACATAAGCAGCTGTTCGCTCTGACATATTTGCGGTTTCACCTGACAGAGACAACAACATATTAGGTAAAGGCGTCATGGCGATTATTAAACAAGAAATAAGCGTAAGAAGAACAACTGTCTTTGAGAACTTCCTCAATGGCACAAAATATACTGGTGCAAAGATTAAAGCCGAATTGTGAAAAGAAAATGCTAATAATACGAATAGGGAAAACATGAAAGGCCGTCTCTCCCAAACATATCTGAGACCTTGCCAAATTATCGCAGCCGCAATAACTTGCCGCAGATAGGTCATAGTAAAATAGTAAAATAGTCCTAGAAAAATAATCGTTGCAAAAGGATAATCAACTATATAATTGGAGAATGTACGATAGAGTAAGGCATAAATAAGGAACGTCGTAAACAAAATAAACATGTAACGATTAGGAGTTATCATCGAAACAAGCAATTGCCACACAAAATATCCATACTCATTGCCCTGAATAAGGTAAGTAAAATCAATAAATCTATTACGTCCACGTACCCAGTCCGCAATAGAATCAAAGATCTCACCATAAATATATCGGTCATATCCCCCTATCATGTCTCCTAAACCAATAAACAAAGAAACATATAAAAAGAAGAAAAGAAGGAGTTTTTTGTTTTGGGCAAGGTTCTTACCTAGAAAAAAGTATAACGAACCTACAACAAAGACCAACAGATATGGAAACATAGAATATGTATTAAGTTAATTATAGTAAAGAGGTTAGTTTGTGTACTTCACAAGAATTGTCAACAATATTCTCATGTAAGTTAGTTTCCAATCTTTTTCGCAATGAAACGTCATCTATCAAAAGCTTTATCTTGTCAGCAAGATCCTCGCCATTCATCTCACAAATCAAAGAATTTACATTATTTTCAAACTGATCGTGAACTGTGGAAAAATTTGTTACCACGATAGGTTTGCACAATATCTTAGCCTCATCCAAGGCAATGGATTTTCCCTCATATCTAGCAGGATGTACATACAAATCAGCAGCAGCTATATAGGGATAAGGATTTTTCTTTATACCGAGAAAAACAAATGTGTCCATAAGTCCTTCACTCTTTATCCTATCGACTAGATCGGACTCCATTACTTTGCCTATTAGGTACCACTTAAATATTATGCCACGACTTTTTAGAAGTTTTGCTGCTTCTATAGACAAATCGGTTCCCTTACGCCTGCACACATGCCCTAATGTTGCAATTGTGATTGTATCATTATCTGCATCAGGTAGTTCTACGGGCTCTTTGGCCATTGAGGATATCAAAGTAGGAGATGAAATATTCTCCATTATTCCAATCTTATCCTTGCAGCTAGGGAAGTACTGAATTAAGGCATCAACACAGACCTGTGATATTGTAAATATTCTATCTACTTGAGGGAAGTATTCACGATCTGCCTTATAATAATAGGACCACTTGCTATAATCATTATGGAAAAAAGAAACTTTGCATTTCCCTTTTAACTTATCAACCATATAGTACAATATCTGTTGTCCTCCATAATCAACTATCAGGTCATATTCATCCTCAGCAATCTTTGGCATCATCCGAGATATTAACAGCCCTGCGGAAGATTTTGAGAAGGTTGAAAGAAAGAGCCTCAACAAAACGCCAGTCGCCATAAGCAGATGCCCTTTTTTTATAAACCAAAATGCGGAACGTACCCCACCCATACAATGTTCAATCTCAGCACTGTATAGTACTTTCACACAAGGAGGGATAAACTCTGAAAAAACATCTCCTTCCTTACAACACAACAAGAGAGATGTTTCATACTTTTCTGAATCCCAAACGTTAAGAAGATTAACTAAGGATTTGGAAACACCCCCTGATTGAAGTGTACCTACTATAAATAACACTTTCTTCCTGCGCATAAGTAAAATTTTAAAGATTCAATAAATTATGTTATATACTGTTAGCATATTAACAAATTTATATCCATGAACTACAACAGAGACATAAAAGCAACTAACTGTTACACCTCCCTAATTAGTGTTTCTTTCTAAATGTTCAAGTTCAACTACAAATACAGAATGAATTAATGAACTATTAGGAAAAGAGGCAGATATAAATATGCTCAAAGCAAAAGCCCTTTTACAACTTTATTATCCGTTTTATAAAATCACCATACACTACATCCCTAAATAAGGGACTAAGTTTTAAGACATTCCCAATAATGATGCAACAGCATGCTATAACGATTGCCAAAATCATACTTACTAAAAACTCCAAAAAGAAATTCCTTGTACTTGCAAACCAGCCTCCTAAAAAAGACAAATCTGTCATACTGGTAAAGAAAAAGTGGAAGATATAAATATCTAATGATTTCTTTCCCACTAATTCCAAGTAGTTCTCCACCCTTGATGTTTTATTCTCTCTGGAAAGAAAGACAAAAACAAAGGTTGGTATTGCGAATAATGCTGAAAGCATAAAGAAACCATAATGGCCAGAACAATATACTGCAGCGAAAATAAGATATAACACCAGACTGATACTATAAGTCCAAGGTTGCTTACTTAGGACCCCAATAAAATTATACTTCCTTGCTATATGTCCGCCAATAAACCACGGCCAATAAGACGATAACTGGTGAGTACTCAATAAGCCCGCGCTAACAGTATTTTCACAAGTTTTTTTGAGGAAAATGATACCAGCAAAAACACTTAATGCCAACATAACGTCTATAAAGAATGCCCACTTACCTTCTTTTCGAGAGTTCCAACGAAAGAGAAGGAGAAAGAAATAAAAACAGGCTAATGTATATAAATACCAATAACCACTCTTTATATTATTAAAAAAGAGTTCCCCAACTTCCCCGTAGAAAATATACCGGAAAAGCATTCCAACGAAAATGAATGGGCAGAGGAAACTACACCATTTTACAACAGTCTTTTTAAAACTGGGAGGAGATGGTATGACAAAACCCGACAGAAACATAAATACAGGCATTTCAAAACTACCAACTATTAATGAAACTAAACTGGGGTCTTCTCTAAATGTGAAAAAGGATATATGTCCAATTACAACAGCCAACATAGCAAGCCCCTTCAGTCTATCTACAAAATGAATTCTTTCAACCATAATTATAATTTACAGAAATATGAATGTTTAATGTTCATGGAAAATAGGAGTCTCATTGCTAAGAATATAATCTCTCAGCAGAAGTTAAGGCGATAAATTTGGAATACATTCACTTCAACTTTGTAAGAATTCTGCGTGTTTGGTTTGCAAACCAAAAAAGCGGATAAAGTATAGGATACTTTAAGAAGTAACACAACGCCTTAACGTAACCTGATGGCTGTTCGTGAAGAGCTTCATTAGCTATCATACGTACATAGGGCACTGACAACAATTTACGATTGTTAATACATGCTGTTGTAAGGTTTGTTATCGCACGCCGATAAAAGTAGTCCTTGAACTCGCCAAAGACGCCATGCTTATTTAAAAGTTTCCTAATGCCCTCAATTTGAAATTCAACAGGCTTAACCGATTTATGCTTATAACGATGAGTTATGGAAGCGGAGTTTAGCATATAATAATATACAATGTCGTTAAATATCCCTATGCGCTGAGAGTTCAGAACTAACGACAAATGGATATAAATGTCCTCCCCTAACCTGACATCATTTGGAATATCAAATGTATCAGCATTAAATGCCGTTCTCTTAATCAGGCATGCATGGGTTGCATTATTTGCCTGCTCCTGAAACATCAAATGCAAGTATGGTATCATATCAAATACCCCTGTTTGCGTAAAACAGACGTGTTCCTTAACCTTCAAATTCTCAAAGTATGAAATTGAAGCACCATCTACTATGTCCAGGCTTTTTTCCTCTGCATGTCTTAACAGAATTTCTAATGCGTCAGAAGGCAAGAAATCGTCAGCATCAACAAAATAGATATACTTACCCGAAGATCTTTCAAAGCCGTAGCGACGTGCAGAGGTCTGACCGCCGTTCTCCTTGTGATACACAACGATGCGTTCGTCTCTCTGTGCATACTCTCTACATACTTCAAGGCTATTGTCTGTGCTTCCATCATCAACAATTATAAGTTCAAACTCATTAAATGTTTGATGAACAATGCTATCTAGGCATTTTATTATAAAACCTGACGCATTATAAACTGGAACTATAACTGATATAACTTGCATGCATTATTTTATTTAAATGGCAAATTGAAAGGACAAGAACTGATTAAAGGGTTTAAATCAATATTGATCGGTTCGTATCCGGCTTTCTTCATCATAACACTTTCCATGTCATCGATGCTGCGTAACTCGACTGCGGTCTCAACACTGCGGTTTACAGATGCGAAGTAATCTCTGAACTTAAACCCGTCTCCATAAACCTTATCTGAGAATTCAACCCACATGTTGGGGGTGCCATATGCATCCGATACAATTAAGCCGTGCAAAGAGCTAGATACAATGAACCTACAAGAACAAATTTTGAGAACTAGGTCCTCCCACTTCTCATATCCTTGCATACTGATGAGGGTGGCTTCACTATGCTCTTTCAAATATTTTTTTATGATGGGATTATCCTCATCGTGAATATGGGGTATTATCCCTACCTCCCAACGAAGAGACACTTCGGGTTTATAGAACTTTGGTAGTAATAAGATTGGATCCCCATAAATTGCAGGGCAAGAGAAACCATTATCTAAGAGAACCTCGCGTGATAGAGGGCCACGAACAGCACAAATTTTCTTTGGTTGCTCCTTGGGCAACTCATTCCTTGATATTAGGCCACTCCCCCATACAATCGTGTTCTTATTTGCAGTTTGCAAAATAGAGCCAATCAATGCATAATTAGTTTTCTTGCTTTGCCAAGACAAAATTGAGGTTGCATAGTTTATCAGTTTTTTACCAAACCACAATTCGCATAAAAAAACATTCATGTCATCTCCCCAATTCTGATACTTCCATTTTCCCCACTTGAAATTGAGGTAAGATTTAACTGCAATACTCTTATCTCTATCCTTCAATAGGAAAAGTTCTCTAAAGAAGTTTGGTAAGTACAAAACTAAGAAATAATAGATAACAATAAGAACCTTTTTAAGTATCTGCATGATTAAATTTGAAAAATATCTAAACAAGTTCAAGAACAAAAGATGTGGTGACACCCCAAAAACTATCTCTCAAAACACATGGTATATTTAATGTCCACGAGAAAATGGTAAGATACGACCTATTTTTGATAGCACCTTTACCCGAACATCCTTGTCAAGTACAAAGAAATAGAATAACGTACTAAATACTACTGCATACGCAACTGCCAGAAGTATTACTTGAAGTAGAGAGGGGAATGCCATAATCAAACTTACAGAATACACCATGCTGCCTGCAAGTAAAACCAAAAAAAGAACCCTAAAAGTCCGCCGTAGAAAAAGGAATACACTTACTTCGGGAATCAGTTTCTTCATTCCATAAAGAGAAATTAAAAGAATACAGAATTCTGTAATTGCTAATATGATGAACGCCACGTAAGCGGGGAAACCATAAAGAAAGGCTATGCTCATAAAGACTAAGGCCAAAGCAGATGCAACACAAACATTTATCGAGTTTGATCTTATTTTAGTTGTAGCTTGTATAACTATCACAACAATCATGTTCAATAAGCCAAAAATACTCCCAAACAATGTAATCCTACAAAAAATGGCCGTATGTTCAGGAACGGTCTTAAGCCAAATTTCCAATACCTGTTCCGTTAATAAGATGATGGGGATAGCAATATACGAATATATTGCTATACAAAATTCTACACATAAAACTACATCCCTTTGCATCCTCGGAATATCATTGCTTGCATAAGCCTTTATTATCTGTGGACGGAAGGCTGTTACCACATTCCAGGTAAAGCCAAGGATGTACCCCGATACCATGGAAGAGATACTATTTGCCGCATTCAATAAAACACCGAAAAATTTATTTATAATAAGGCTAGTCCCTTGGGTGCGTAAGGCTGTTGAAAGAGAATTGAATGTATTATAGCCCGTGAATACCATCATCTCTTTCAGCAAGGGGTAATGCTTCCTATACACAAAACGACATTCGCGAAACTTATACACACAAAACAACACATACCCTCCTAAAATAATTAAATTTACAAGGGCAAGAAAGATTGTATAAAGAATAAGATGATCGTCTTCAAAATATTGTAGGAAAAATATGACAACAAAACGTAGAAAAATGGATGTCGTGCCCCAGAAACTAAGAAAAGACACTTTCTCATGTGCCAACACCGATGAGCTGAAGGGTACCTGCACGATGTTCATAAGCGCGATAAGAATGCTTAACTGGTATACCCAATGAACTGCTGTTGTCCTATCTACCGGGAAATCTAAAGAATTGCATACATACCAAAGGCCCAAGGTCTCAGCTCCCACCAATGTCAATGCAGCTATTAAAAGATGAGCAAGCACAACCGTTGTGAAAACAATCTGCTGTGTATTCACATTGCCTTTCACCAATTCCACTGTCAAATAGCGAGATGAAGCACCGCTAAGTGCAGAATTAATAAAACTAAAAAGAAATATTATGCCCCCTACAACCCCAAAGATACCAAAGTCGGTAACACCTAGGGCTATAAGCAAATATCTTGAAGTATAAAGCCCCAGTAATAGTTGAACTATGCTACTAACATACAAGTAGATTGTATTCAACGCTATCCTTTTATGCGCAGAATCCATATACTCAAAAAATTAATACTATAAGTAAACAACATCTATTCCTAAATAAAGTCCGCCTTTTACTTGGTTTGGATCATCCAGGAATGTCAGACATAAATTCATCATAAGAGCTATAAGTCGCATTATGTTTCTCCAACCATTTCTCATATCCTCTCCCGACTTTCCTTTCCACAGGAATTTCAGGATAATCTTTCAGGTTGCGCTTATCAACGAAATAGATCCACTCTTCTCTTAGCTCCTCTACATTGGGATTGCGGCCAAACCTAGCCCGAAACATTTTAACATATTCCTTAGCCTCTGCAAAAGCCTCCTCTTTCCTCTTGGCATAATATTCCTCTAACGTACATATAACTCTACAAGGAACACCTGCTGCCACAGAATTACTAGGTATGCTTTTCGTCACTACTGAACCTGCGCCAATAATACAATTATCACCTATTTCAACACCCCTTAAGATCGTAACTTTTGTCCCTATATATATATTATTACCTAATACCACCTTCCCACAATTATTCACATAGTCAGAATAAAGATTCCTAAACACAAAATTCGCAAAATCATGTGTCATTATAGTAAAGTGTGTATTTATGTTCACATCATTACCTATCTCTATCAGACAAGAACGTGTCAAATCAATTTGAGTCGTTCTAGGACTCCAAAACATCACATTCTCACCAACGGAAACTCCGTGCTTTCGAATGTACGCCACATAACGTTCACTACTGCTTTTTGCATAAACTCTTTTTACTAAATCGATAAAATTACGCAACTTTCCCATCGTAAATAAATAATTGACAAACGCTACCCGTTCTCTATTGACTTCGGTCACAAACATTACAACGCATGAAAATAGCCATGACATTTTTAGCCGATACGGAAGAACGGCCATCGTTGACAATGAAATGGACAAAAGATATGGCTGCCGGGTTTTTCTTTAAATTAGACTAAACTCTTTTTGTGTGAAATAGGCTACAAAAACATTCCATTAGGACAAACATTTTGGTAGCCTATCAAATCAAAAAAGAAACTAAGATGCAAAACACGCCCTAGTTTAAACAAAGGCTTTGTTACAATGCACATACTACTCTCTATCATGAACACTATAAGCCCTATCAGGCAATTTCTATTCTCAATTCCCTTTTCATACTATCATCCACGCCTAGCGCGGCTATATGTTTTTGCCCGTAGGCATTGACAACTCTCTTTCAGGCAAATGCAAGCATAACGTCACCTTAGTCTTCGTTCAACGCTGAACAAATAACATTGCCTTAACCGAACTTTCTTTCCTAATTTGGCATTAACGATTATAATTTTTTGTCCCACGCAGACAGACACATTTTCTCGCCAAAGCATCTCTAAATATCATGCGTAGTATAACTTCTCCTCCCTATCCCCACGCTTATATATGGGTATAGGTTGTTTACCTAATATTTTATGCCATCTTAGGACGTCCGCCTTAGAACAAAACTCGTTCGCAGGTCCATTATTGTGCATATTGCTTTCGATATGCAAAACTATATATATTTTTTTTAATGTGCAAGTAAAACATGAAATGAATGGAAAACAAGAACAAAAGTGAAGAGTTTGCCCTTGTTCCAAAAGAAGCTCATTGGTGTAACACCAGTACAACACCCATGACATACAATGGAGTCGACTTTACTTTTAATATTTCAATAAAGCGAGCGAAGTTTGTTGGCTTTGTGCAGTAAACCAAGATAAACACTTGTTTTCAGGTACGGAGTGTTGGATAATGAGCCAATGAAATTAGATTTTTACACCATTTGGCTATGCCAAATCATGGTTGTTTCTCAAAGAGCCCACTAGGCAAAAGTCATTCAATGTAAGTTCTCTACAAGTTGAAAATGGAATGTCAATGGCCAATTACTTCGCCGCTTCCATGATGTTGCCGATGTGGGCCGTGAGGAGCATGCCCAGAAACCCCTCGCGCTGACGAGGGTAAGCTTACATTTTTTCCATTTCATTGCCCATGCACGCGTATACGGCACAACCGCCTTTTGTCTTATTTTCGGCAAAGATTTTAACATTATGAGTGGCCTTTCTGTGCACCAGTCGTCCATCTTGCCGCAAATAATCGATTCTCGCGAGGGGTTGTGTTGGTACAAAAAAGGGGGTGGTGTGTGCATGCAGCAGAATGTATTTTTATTTAAAGAAGCCACCATCTGCAACTACCTTTGGGCTATTTGGTGCTAAATGCAGTGTGTTTTGGTGCTAAATGCAGTGCATTTTGGTGCTAAACTTAGTGTGTTTTGGTGCTAAACGTAGTACGTTTTGGTGCTAAATGCAGTGCGTTTTGGTGCTAAATGCAAAGCAAAATGCCGCTAAATGGAAGACGAAGAGCATAATAATACACTAAAAACGTATAAACAAAACCCTTTCGGGTCATGAAACACAACGCCCAAAAGGGCAAAATATCCATTAAAAAGTGGGTTTTTAGGGGCTAAAAGCGGGTTTTTGGGCATGAAAAATTACGAGTTTTCAACCAAACTAGAAAGGCAAAATGGTGCAAAATGCAGGTTTTGTTCTTAAAAACAGACAAGATAAAAGACGTGAAAGGCAAAAAATGGTGGCTTTTTACCTACTTTATAACCTGTATTCTCGCTAGAACGGAGTGAAATTCGGTGCGCTTTTGTAAAATAAAATATAACAATTTAAGTATTTGAGTTGAAGAGTTAACAAGTTAACCTGCTGACAAGTTAACCAGTTGCCCAGTTGACGAGTTAATGTGCGAACGATCGGACGAATTGCCACGTTTACTTAATCCTTATATGATTATCAACTGGTTAACTTGTCAACTCGTAAACAGGTTAACTTGTCAACTTGTTAACTCGTAACATCACATCCTTTCCACCTTTGCCTCTCTTCGCAGCGAATACGGCATCTTCTTGCCATAGCCAATGCGGATTAAGATGGTGGGGCGTTCGTTGGTTAGCCCCAATTTCTGTGCAAGTTCCACAGCCAATGTGGGCTCTTCGTTGGGCTGGTTAAGGTAAGCGTGCGCAATTCCCATCTGCGTAGACCTTAAAAGGAGGCGTTCGAGGGTTCGCCCTAAGTTCACCCACTGTTCAATCGTGTTGTCTTTGGTGGTTAGCAACACGAGGTGAGAGGCGGATGCAATGTTTTTTGCGTCGCTCTTGTTCTGCTTTTTCTCGTTGATGGCCTTGGCCATTATCGGCTTGGCGATAAACTTGGGCACGTTTGGCGCACCGAATACGGCATAGCTTAGTCCGTCTTTCGTTTCATCCTGGTGTTTCTTGTTATACCGCATCCACTGCTGCAACTCCGTTTTAAAAGCCTTATTGTGCATTTGCAGTCGGTTGCCAGCATACACCATTTCGGTAATCGTGGTGTATTCTGCCGAACCATTTTTATAGTAATGCACGCCAATGGAAGGCTCTGCGCCGATGTTCTTTAACAAAACGATGCTGTCTTCGGGAACAATTCTGCCATCATAGCGGCTCCTATTGGTCTGCCGTAGGGCGATTTGGGCAAACAAGGGACTTTCCATGTGATGGCTTTGCTTAGTGAGAAACACTTTTATCACGCCTTCGTGGGTAACAGTCACTCTTGTTTCGTAGCCCTTATGGGCGGCTGCAATGCAAAGATTTTCGGCAGCACAGCCAAGACTCACGAACAATTCGCGGTGGTTTGGGTCTACAACTGGCAGCGACTTGGTGAAGTCGGGCAGAATATCTATCTCTCCGTCTGCTATCTTAAACAACCACGGTTGTGTGTTATGGCCCGATGGGGCCTTAACTGCCTGAGCTATCATAAACAGATAGTCGGGTTCTTGGGCAAATACATTACTCATCATTCCTATAAATAAGATAAGTGTTACAAATATTTTTTTCATCGCACGATAAGTTAATGAGTTAATCCGTCAACTGGTTAACTTGTCCATTCGTCAACTCGTCAACTTGCTTTATCCACAAATCAATCATCAGGTCTATCCCTTTAATAACCTGTGCCCAACCCTCGTCGCCCTGCAAGTTGATGCCGTTATACGTGGGACTTTGTTCCTCTATCAGCACCAAATAGCTGATAGAGGCGGAGAGGATGGTGGCCAAGGCTGCAACTTCTGTGTGGTGAGAATGGGTAAAACCGCTCACCGCCTTTATCAATTCGCAGCCATTCCGTTCCCTACGGTCGCGCAACTGCCGAATGTTCTCGTTGTCGGTGGTAAGTTCCCAACGGCACAACCTCCTTAATGTAACGTCGTTTCGTAGCTGTATTATTTGCTCGCGAAACATCCGTTTAAGGCTCCCAGCAACATCCGCCCCATCGATAGCGCGTATATCCGTGTTGGCCCAATAGTCTTTGCTCAGCAAGTATTGGGCAATCAAATCGTCTAATCCGCCAAAATAGCGGTAGATAAGCATCTTTGAAACGCCTGCTTTTTGGGCTATGACGTTGACGCCAAGTCGTTCGAAACCATCGTTGGCAATGATGTTGTCAACCGCTTGGAGTATCTTCTGTTGTGTTAGTTCCCTATCTTTCATTCCGTTTGCCTTTTAACATGTTACCAATAAGTAACCACAAAGTTAGGTTACTCGTTGGTAACATGCAATAAAGAACTGTTAATTCTTTCGCTTTTACACAAAGTTTAACGGATGAAAGAAGGGTTGACAGACCTCTTTACACACAAGAAAGCTAGGAAGAGCCGATGTTTACCGGGTGATTAAGAGGGCAATAGAACATTGAAGCGCGTTAACAAACGTAACGCGCCCACAAGATGGCCTTCCCCCTGCAAAGGAATAGGGGTGAAAAAGATGTGTTTATTTTGGGAATATGCAGGAAGTATGGGTGAGACAGACTCCGCCCATGCCCTCTCCTAAGCCTATTATGTCTTTCTTAAAGCATGTTCTAAAAATGCCACGCTTATTTCTTTTCTCCTCTTAAAGTTCGCCCTTCACTGTCTTAAAAGATAACGTTTTCGGTCTATCTTCCCATTAGGAGTTAGGGCTAAGGCCTCTACCTGCTCGTAGAAAAGCGGCACTTGGTGGGTTTCTAGCCGTTCTTTCAGTCGGCGAGCCAAGTCTTTGGGGTTCATTTCTACACCACCATCGGCAACAACGAGCAACTTCAACGCTTGCCCTAGGATGGGATGGGGCACGGCGATGCAAACACAAGCCTTTACTTCGGCCAAGCTGTTGGCCGCGGCCTCTACCTCTTGCGGACTAACCTTAAAGCCGCCTGTATTGATGATGTCGCTGTCCCTACATTTAAATTGCAGACGGCCTTGCTCGTCTATCTCGCCGCAGTCGCAAGTGGTAAAACTCTTCTCTGTTAGCGGTTCATAAGCTGTTTGTTCGCCCATGCGCAGGTATCCGCTCATCAGCGTATCGCCTGCACAACGGATATAACCTTCGGGCGTAATGTCGAAACGCGCGTTAGGCAAAGCACAGCCCACGCAGCCTGCCTGCTGATGGTGCGTAAACTCGAAGGTTGCCACCACGCCCGTCTCGGTAGAGGCGTAGGTATTGAATAGGCGTGTATGGGGCAGTTGCTTGTGCAACTCCGCCATTGTGGACACGTCTAAGGCATCGCCGCCTGTCTCGATAAAGGCCAGTTTCACGGCCGCGTCTTCCATTTGCTTACCGCCAAACTTGGTAAGCATACGTATGCACGAGGGTACGAGGAAGGCTCCCACGCTCATTTCTTTGCTAGATGTAAGCAGGGAGAAGAACTCGTTGAAGTCGAACTTGGGCATCAGGCAGCACGTTGCCCCCGCTAACATGGTGGCCCAGACCTTAGACAAACAGCCCAAATGGTTGAGCTGACCTGGAACAACAAACCTAATGTCGTGGCGATAAGCTTGCCCATGCACGATGTTCTCGGCACTGGCCACTATGGCTCGCGTGCCAATAACCACCCCTTTGGGTGCCCCCGTGGTGCCAGTAGTGAAAAGTACATCGGCCGAACCGTCGGGAAAGCAAAACCCTTGCAAGGATTTCTCCATTCGCCCTACTTGTTCGGGCGTGGCTGTGGCAGGCAAAAGCACGGCCACTGCCCCCGCAACATGCACGGCAAAGTAGCTAATGAGAAAGTCGGCATCGCAACTTGCCCTAAGCACCACGCCTTTTCGCTGCATGCCTTGGTAGTGTTGGGCGCGCAACATCGTGCGTTGGCGAAGTTCTGCATAGGTAAGTTCTTCGCCATTCAGCACCATCGCCACCCTTTCGGGGGCGTTCTGCGCGTGCCTTTCTATGTGCTGTTCAATGCTAAGCATCGGCATTTTGCTTTCGTCTAACCATCTCGGCCAAGGTGTCTAGGCTCTTAAAGTTGGCTGGAGTGGCATCGGTGGCATCCACGTCAATGCCAAAGTTGTCGGCCAAGAGCATCATAATCGTTGTCACATCCAACGAGTCAAGCTCGGCCATCAAGAACTGCGAGTCGAGATCTACCAGTGGTAGTGCCCCTTCAAGTATGTTTCTTATTTTCTCTTTCATTGCTTATTGGTGGTTTTGCATTTGTTGCTTGCACTTTGCATGTGGGCATAGCCGCTGTGTTAGCACCCTGCACAGGGTGCGTTCGGCACATTTTGCCCAACGCCCAAGCAAAGTAAAGCACACGCAAAATTAATAACAATCGCCCAAACAGCAAGCTTTTTGTAGGGAAAAACCTTAAAGGTTGGTACGTAATGCCAGAGCCATTTCTGTGCGAAGACGTCTTATACACCCGCACTTTGACGGTTTTCGCCCCGTTTTACATGTCGCCGTTGCACCCAAGTGTCTACCCCATAGGCCGCCCACAGCACCATAACGAACACAAAGGCATAGTGGAAACGCAGTTCGGCAATGGAAAGTGTGGCGTAGCCCAAGGCCAAAGCCGTGATAACGAGCAGCCCGCCTTGGTAAGAAAAGATGCGCCTGCGGTTGATTATCAATGAATAGCCGAACAGCAACACAACCAGATAATAAGGAATGCTCTCCACAAACTGCTTCGTGCGGCGTACCTTCAAGGCTCGCGAAGGATTGTCTGAACGCATGGCTCGGTCGTAATCGTGCACCACTACCACGTCTTCTAGTGTCCACCAGTCGGCCGAATAGCTGCGCAACACCCGCGGCAAGGCTAGTTTAGCGTAGGCGCAGGGGTTATTCGCAATCCAATTGGCGGCCCTTACTCTCCATATCGAGTCTTTTTGTGCAAAGGTAAGGCGGTGCCGATGGTGGATGTAGGTCACCTCGTTGTGTGGATGGTCGAACACTTGCACATTGGCATACACTTGCGTTTCGGGGTTGGCCGAATGCGCCAAGCCATATCCGGCCAAGGTAGAGGTGGTTACGAAGATGCCCGTTTGGTTTCTATTGTGTTCGCCCACCAGCACAAGCGCAACAAAAAAGGTTAAAGAGGGCAACAAACGATGTCCAACGCGCTCGGTGCAACAACAAGTAAACCGCCCCGCAAGCCACGAAGGCCATCACCGTGGGCCTAAACGTGTAGGCCGCGGCAAAGAGCAGGCCTGCCGCCACCAACTGCCACCATCGCTTACCCATGCAAAGGCAAAGCCCGGAGAGCGAAAGGAAGTAGGCCGGATGGTCGGATATGTTGTGCAGCGGAACGAAGAGGTGCGAGAGAATGCAACAATAAAAGATGACGGACAGGCAGGCCACGCGTTGGTTAAACACCTTTCTGCCAAGGTAGTACACTTCGGCCAACACGCCCACGTTGAGCAATAGGTTGAGCACATAGTTGGCCTTAAACGTTCCAAACACCCAATACACGGCCGCCAAGAGGTTAACTAGGCCTGGCGCATGTATGTAATCGTCGTACAGGTTGGCCATCGAAGGATAGGTAGACCCCTGCTCTAAGGTGAGCAACGCACGCCGACAATAGCTCATGTCGTCGTTGGTTGCGGGGTGGTTCCAATACACTATCATCACGATTATTTGCAGTGCCAGCCATACGCAGGCTGTTATGCGTGCGGTTTTCTTATACATCTAATGCTTGTTTTAATGGTTGTGGCGATGCCGTCTTAACGCTTTGCCCCTGTTGTTGGCCTTTTCTATGAAAGGTTTTGCGATAAGGGTACAGTTTTTTTTCGCGCTTTCCCACCCGTTCGCTAATCACAAACGTTGGGCGCGCCTTGGTTTGGTTGAACGTTTTGCCGATGTATATGCCCACAATGCCCAGGAACATGATAATCATTCCGCCGAGCAACCAAAGCGAGAGCACCAGGGTGGTAAATCCATCCACGAGGATTTGCCCCGCCAGATGTTGCACAAAATAATACGCCCCCACGGCAAAAGCCAAGGCCGTAAGCATGAAACCGAAAGTAACCATCAGCCTAAGCGGCTTGTTGGAAAAAGAAAGCATGTTGTCGGTTGCGAAGTGCAGCAGCCGCCTAAGGCTGTAACTGCTTTCGCCTTCGGCCCTAGCTGCATGCCTTACGGGCACTTTGGCCTGCCTAAACCCCACCCATTGCACCTGCAAGGGGAAACAACGCACCTTGTCGCCCATAGCCAACACCGCCCTTATCACCTTGCGCGAGTAGATGCCGAAGTTGGCAATACTATGGTCTTGCGGCATGTCGGTGAGGTAAGCGAATACAGAATAGAAGCACCGAGAGCCTAAACGCTTCGCAATTGTGTCTTGCCGTTGCGTTCTTTGCCCCATAACCACGTCGTAACCCTCGCTTGCTTTGTTCCAAAGGGTGGCTATTTCCTCTGGCTGGTCCTGCAAGTCGCAGTCCATCACCACCACCCACTGCCCCTCTGCCACGCTCAATCCGGCGGTTATAGCCTCGTGTTGGCCGAAATTTCGACTGAGGTTCACCCCTCGCACGTGCTTGTTTTGCTGGCTTAACGCCTTTATCAACTCCCACGACTCGTCGGGCGAGGCATCGTTTACCAGCACAATCTCGTAGTCGGAAGATATGTGTTGCATTGTTCGGCCTATGCGTTCTACAAGCATGTTGAGCATAGGCGCGCCCTTATATATGGGCGATACGATTGAAAACATCATTGGTTTTAGCTTTTTTCTCAATATTTATTGTTTCTGTTTCGCTATTGTTCAGGTACGCCAAGCCCTGCTTAGTGCGAACGTCTGGTTGCTTGTTAAAGAATTGGTACAGCTGTTGGGTCACCCATTCCACATCCTCGTCCTCCATTTCGTAGAACAAGGGCAGCCTCAACAGCGTGTCTGTAAAACGTTCGCTGTTGGTAAGGGTGGGCACATGGGTGCATAGCGTTGCATAATAAGTGCTTTTGTGCAGGGCCAAATAGTGCGAAACGGCCATCACGCCCTTGGCTTTAAGGTGGTCGATGAGCCGCGTACGCTCTTCGGCTGACTTGCAAATCAAGTAGAACATGTGCGCATTGTTGGTGCAATGGGCAGGTATGGCGGGCAGTGTTATCAGCCCTTCGCAGGCAAGTGGGCGCAACAGTTGCCAATAACGTTGCCATATTGCCTTGCGGCGTGCCTGTATGCGGTCGATGTTTTCGAGTTGGGCATAGAGGAAAGCGGCGTTTATCTCTGCCGGAAGAAAGGATGAGCCAATGTCTTTCCAGCCGTACTTGTCTACCTCGCCCCTGAAAAATTCGGCCCTGTTGGTTCCTTTTTCCCATAGTATCTCTGCGCGATGCACAAAGCGTTCGTCGTTAACGACGAGCATACCTCCCTCGCCGCCTGCGGTGATGTTCTTTGTTTCGTGGAACGAAAAGCAGCCCAAATAACCTATCCCACCCAGTGCGCGCCCCTTATAATGGGCATCGATGGCCTGCGCAGCATCCTCAATCACCAGCAATCCGTGTCGCTTCGCAAGGTGCATCACGGCATCCATGTCGCAAGCCACGCCTGCATAGTGCACCACAACGATGGCCTTTGTTCGCGGAGTGATAAGCTTTTCAACGCTGTTTACGTCTAGATTGGGGTGGTTGGCGCTGCTATCGGCAAACACCACTGTGGCCTTTTCTCGCACAAAAGCCAAGGCCGTAGACACAAATGTGAACGAGGGAATGATTACTTCATCGCCCGGCTGCAAGTGGCACAGCATGGCTGCCATCTCCAAAGCATCGGTGCCCGATGTGGTTAAAAGGGTTTTCTTAAATCCGTATCGTTGCTCGAAGAAGGCTTGGCAACGCTGTGTAAAAGTGCCGTTGCCCGAAAGTTTGCCGCCATTTACGGCTTGGCGGATGTAGTGGGTTTCGTTGCCCACGATGAAAGGCTTGTTAAAGGGTATCATGTTTGATAGAAGTAAAATGCGTTTGATAAGAAGGGGGTAATCTATTATCGCAAAAAAGGGGTTGCCCGATGTGGCTAATGCTGGTCTCGATGCTTCACAAACACGTACCATAGGCCATCTATCCTGAAATTCAAGTAATTGTATAAGCGCACGACGGGCATATTGTTCGATGAGATGGAGGTTTCTTCGCACCGTATGGTTGAGGGATAATTCATGCCATAAAGCAGGGGGGCAGCGGCAGTAACAATGCCCAACCCGCACCTTTGATATGGCAAATAAAGGCCATTGAGCACGTTGTGCAGAACCTGGCCTTGCACTTTTACCATCATAAAGCCCACGTGCAGGCCTTTTAGCCACACTTCTTCGATGCGCGAACGCCGCACATCAAAGTCGTTTTGCAACCAGTTCGCGTAACGCCGAGCTGCCGTTTCTTTCCCAAATCGGGGGTCTAACGAAATGCGGTCGGTAGAAAACATGCCTTGCAACACTTGGCGTTTGATGCCGTCTAGTTGCACTTGACTTGTTACCGGCACAAAGTTTAGCTGCTCTGCCACGGCTGCCACCTTATCGTAAGACAACAGTTCAGGGCTTATCTCCTTGGACAAACGGCATTGGCACTCAACAAACACAAAGCCTTGATGTGCCAAATAGCGATGCAAATGGCTCATGCCCACTGGCACTTTCACCACAACATAGCCATAGCGTTCGTAGTCTGTGGCAGCCAATTGCGGCATAGTGTCGCCCTCGTCCAACGTTATTTCGATGGTCGAAACACCTAAATTAGTCTTTTCCCAAATACAATCTGTTATTTTCATTGTTAGTGTTTGTTGTGGCGAAAACTATCTTTAACGCCCTCGCCAGCCTGTTATCCTCTATTCTTTTCGTTCGTACCAAGCCCTCTTTCTCTGCCCATGCCTACGTCGTGTCTGCCTTCTGCCTATGCAAAAACAAGAAACCGTTGTTGCTTCAAGCATGCAGATGCACACTATCGACACAACAAATGTATATGCGGCACAAGCCGTTTTGCGGTGATTTGGCGTTTGATAAAGGTCGGTAATTATGTTGTGGGCGCGCTACACAAATTCTTCGTGCACCACTAGATGTTGCAAATATACGTATTTTATTGCAAAAATAAGTGTTTTTCACCCGTCTTTTTAACACCTTTTACATCTATGCAAGGTTGGCTCTAAACCGCCTTTAATGGGAAAAATATTCCAAAATCCGTCATTTTTTTCGCCAACAATGCGGCAGGTTCTCTTGTTTCTATTCGCTAAAAAACGTTAAAGCCTTTATATATAATAAGGTGTATGCAAAAGTTTTATTTACTTTTGCGCGGCAAATGGCATGTGCGCCGTTGGGGTGTGCGCCCCTTAGCCGCATGCACAGAACTTAAAATAACAACACCATGCAACAAAACTTAGTGATTGTAGAGAGCCCCGCAAAGGCCAAGACGATAGAGAAGTTCCTTGGAGAAGATTTCAAGGTAATGTCGAGCTACGGACATATCCGCGACTTGAAAAAGACTGGATTGAGCGTTGACCTCGACACCTTTGAACCTTACTATGAGGTTTCTGACGATAAGAAAAAGGTGGTGGCCGACCTGCAAAAGGCAGCAAAGAGCGCCACGCGCGTGTGGTTGGCAAGTGATGAGGACCGCGAAGGAGAGGCCATTTCATGGCACTTGTGCGAGGTTTTGGGCCTAGACGAAGACAAAACCAACCGCATTGTGTTCCACGAGATTACCAAACCGGCCATTCTTCGCGCCATTGAAGAGCCGCGACGCGTTGACATGAACCTCGTAGACGCACAACAAGCACGGCGCGTACTCGACCGCATGGTGGGTTTCATGCTCTCGCCCATACTTTGGCGCAAGGTAAAACCGTCGCTTTCGGCCGGTAGAGTGCAGAGTGTTGCCGTTAGATTGGTGGTAGACCGTGAACGAGAGATTAACGCTTTCAAGCCCGAAACCTTCTATCGCATCGTTGCCATCTTCGCCATTACCAACGATGAGGGCGGCATGACCGAGGTAGATGCCGAACTAGACACGCGATTTAAAACCCACGAAGAGGCGCTGGCTTTCCTCGAAAAGTGCAAAAACGCCGAATTTACCGTCGAAAGTGTCAGCAAAAAGCCCTTGAAACGCTCGCCAGCCCCACCCTTCACCACCTCTACCCTGCAACAAGAGGCGGCCCGAAAGCTGGGGTTCAGCGTGTCGCAAACCATGATGGTGGCCCAACGACTGTACGAAAACGGACGAATTACCTACATGCGTACCGACAGCGTTAACCTATCTGGCCTTTGCATCAATGCCACGAAAGAAGAGGTTACCCGCCTATGGGGCGAGCAATATAGCCTGCCGCGCAACTTCCACACACACGCAAAGGGGGCGCAAGAGGCGCACGAGGCCATTCGCCCTACCTATATGGATGCCACTAAAATAGACGGAACGCAACAAGAAAAAAAGCTGTACGACCTGATTTGGAAACGTACGGCCGCCTCGCAGATGGCCGAAGCCCTGCTCGAAAAGACGCGTGTTACCATCAACATTTCGGGAACTAGCGAACATTTCGTTGCAACGGGCGAGGTTTTGACCTTCGACGGATTCTTGAAAGTGTACCGCGAATCTACCGACGATGAGGACGAAAACCAATCGGATTCTTCGCGAATGCTGCCCCCCATCAACGAGGGCGACAAGCTAGAACGCCGAGAAATAACCTCGATAGAACGTTTTACGCAAGGTCCTGCACGCTATACCGAGGCCAGTCTTGTGCATAAGATGGAGGAATTAGGCATCGGTCGCCCGTCTACCTACGCCCCAACCATCAGCACCATCCAACATCGCGAGTACGTAACTAGGGGCGACAGCAAGGGCAAAGAACGCCAATACCTGGTAGATACGCTTAAAGGCATCGTGATAACGACTAAGAATAAGAAGGAAAACGTTGGCGGCGACAAGGGCAAACTGTTGCCTACCGACGTAGGCATCGTGGTGAACGACTTCTTGATGGACAGTTTCCCCACCATCATGGACTATAACTTTACGGCGCATGTTGAGGAAGATTTCGACCGCATTGCCGAAGGACAAGAAGAGTGGAAGGCCATGATGAAAGCCTTTTACGCCGACTTCGGCCCTACGGTAGACACGGTGATGAACGCCCGTTCGGAGCATAAGGCCGGCGAACGCGTATTGGGCGAAGACCCAACAACAGGCAAACAGGTGCTTGTAAAGATTGGCCGATTCGGTCCTGTGGCGCAGATTGGCGTTGCAAGCGACGACGAAAAGCCGCGTTTCGCTAACCTCACCGCTGGCCTGAGCATCGAAACAATCACGCTTGAAGAGGCTCTCGAATTGTTTAAGCTGCCTCGCACCGTGGGCGAATTTGAGGGTAAGCCCGTGGTAATTGGCTCGGGAAGGTTCGGCCCATACATCTTGCACGACAAGAAGTACACCTCGTTGCCCAAAACCGAAGACCCACACTCGGTTACACTCGAAACTTCGGTGGCACTTATCGAACAAAAGCGCATGCAGGAAAAGCAAAAGCACTTGAAATCGTTTGCCGAAGACCCGAAACTAGAAGTGATAAACGGTAAGTTCGGCCCATACCTTGCTTACGACGGCAAGAACTACAAATTGCCCAAAGAGCTGCACGAAAAGGCTAGCGAGCTTACCTACGAGCAATGTATGGAATTGGTGAAAGCTGCGCCTACAAAGCCCAAGCGCACCACCAAAACTTCTGCGGCCAGCAAGGCAAAGAAATAAACATAAAGCCTGCAAAGGCTCCACTAAACAACGCGTTCAGGATAATATGCAAAACGGCTTGCCAAGCACCGCAACGCCCAATAAGGGCAAAGGCGCGTGCCATCGCATCATACTCATTGGCTATATGGGGGCAGGAAAAACCACCATAGGCAAGGCTTTGGCCGCAGAGTTGGGCCTGCGTTTCTACGACCTGGACTGGTATATCGAGTCGCGCATGCGCAAAACCGTGGCCCAACTGTTTGCCGAAATGGGCGAAGAGGGCTTTCGCCGCATCGAACGAAACATGCTACACGAGGTGGCCGAGTTCGAAGACGTGCTTATTAGCTGTGGTGGCGGCACGCCATGTTTCTTCGACAACATGCAGTACATCAACCAACAAGGCCATACGCTATACCTTAAAGCCTCGCCCGATGTGCTGTACAAGCACTTAAAGATGGGCAAGTCGGTGCGCCCCCTGTTGCTGAACAAAACGCCCGACGAGGTGAAAGCCTTCATCAGCGAGCAACTTGCCGCGCGCGAACCTTTCTACCTACTGGCCCATCACACGCTCGACGTGAGTCTGATGGACAATTTCGAGAAGATAAAGCTGTCCGTGGCACAGGCAAAAGAGGTGCTGGGCGTGTAGTTGGTGGATTAGTAGACGGGGCGACAAGAGGACAGGTGGACAAGATGATGGGTTAACGAGTGGACAAGATGATGACTTGACGAGATGACGGATTAACAAGTAGACGAGTGGACTAATGGACAAGAGGACGGGTTAACGAGTGAACAAGAGGAGTGGAAGACCATCTTTTCACCCTTTCACTTTTTCACCTTTTCACCTTTAAATGGTGGACAAGTTGATGGGCGCAGCCATCTTTTCACCCTTTCACTTTTTCACCTTTTCACTTTAAATAGCCATCTTTTCACCTTTTCACCCTTTCACCTTTTCACTTTTAAATGCTTTTTCACCCTTTCACTTTTAAGAGCCTTTTCACCTTTACTCATCTTTCCAGGTAACAAACATTAATATAAAGAACCCAAAATAGCAGAAATGAAGAAATGGACTATTGAAGATTCGAAGGAACTATACAACATCAACGGTTGGGGCACTTCGTTTTTTGGCGTTAACGATAAGGGCGACGTGTACGTGTCGCCATGTAAGGACAACACCGAGATTGACTTGCGCGACGTGATGGACGAGCTGGCTCTGCGCGACGTTACGTCGCCAGTACTGCTGCGCTTTCCCGACATCCTCGACAGTCGAATCGAGAAAACGGCCAGCTGTTTTAGGCAGGCTGCCGAGGAGTATGGCTACAAAGGCGAGAACTTTGTTATCTATCCCATCAAGGTTAACCAAATGCAGCCCGTGGTTGAAGAGATTATCTCGCACGGCCGCAAGTTTAACCTGGGGCTAGAAGCAGGCTCTAAACCCGAACTGCACGCCGTTATAGCCGTGCAATGCCAAAGCGACTCGCTCATCATCTGCAACGGATACAAAGACCAAAGCTACATCGAACTGGCACTGTTGGCACAAAAGATGGGCAAGCGCATATTCCTTGTTATAGAAAAACTGAACGAGCTGGAACTCATCGCACGTGCTGCGAAGAAACTAAATGTGCGCCCCAACTTGGGCATTCGCATCAAGTTGGCCTCATCGGGTTCGGGTAAATGGGAAGAAAGTGGCGGCGATGCAAGCAAGTTTGGCCTAACAAGTAGCGAGCTGTTACAGGCACTAGAACTGCTCGACCAAAAGGGTTTGCGCGACTGCCTGAAACTGATACACTTCCACATCGGCTCGCAAATAACCAAGATACGCCGCATACAAACCGCCCTACGCGAGGCATCGCAATTCTATGTGCAACTGCATAAGATGGGTTACGACGTAGATTTCGTGGATTGCGGTGGCGGATTGGGCGTGGATTACGACGGAACGCGCTCGCCAAGCAGCGAAAGTTCGGTAAACTACTCGATACAAGAATACGTTAACGACTGTATCTACACCTTTGTAGATGCAGCCAACAAGAACGGCATCGAGCACCCCAACATCATTACCGAAAGCGGGCGTTCGCTAACGGCTCACCATAGCGTGCTGGTTATCGACGTGTTGGAAACGGCCACGCTACCCGAAATGAAGGAAGAATTTGAGCCTTCGGAAAACGAACACCAACTGGTAAAAGACCTTTACGACATCTGGGACAACATCAACTCGCGCTCGATGCTCGAAGATTGGCACGATGCAGAACAAATTCGCGAAGAGGCCCTCGACCTATTTGCGCACGGTCTGGTCGACCTACGTACGCGGGCAGAGATAGAAAGCATGTATTGGAGCGTGTGCCGAGAAATCAACACCATAGCCAAAGGCTTAAAACATGTTCCTGAAGAGTTGCGAAACATGGACAAATTGTTGGCCGACAAGTACTTTTGCAACTTCTCGCTGTTCCAATCGCTACCCGACAGCTGGGCTATCGACCAGCTTTTCCCCATCGTCCCGATACAAAGGCTAGACGAAAGACCCACACGCAACGCCACGTTGCAAGACATAACCTGCGATAGCGACGGCAAAATCGCCAACTTTGTTACCAATCGCCACATCTCGCATGTGTTGCCTGTGCACACGCTACGTAAGAACGAACCTTACTATTTGGGTGTGTTTCTCGTTGGCGCTTATCAAGAAATACTTGGCGATATGCACAACCTGTTTGGCGATACCAACGCCGTACACGTGTCGGTAAAGGATGGAAAGTACCACATCGACCAGATTTTCGACGGCGAAACGGTTGAAGAGGTGCTCGACTACGTGCAATATAACCCCAAGAAACTGGTTCGACAGCTCGAAATTTGGGTTACTAAGAGCGTTAAACAAGGCAAAATTTCGCTGGAAGAGGGTAAAGAGTTCCTCTCAAACTACCGCTCCGGCTTGTACGGATATACTTATTTGGAGTAAGCTATTGAGGGGGGATGCGCGTACATCCCCCCAACTTTTTTGTTTAAATGCGCGTACACCCCCCCCAACTTTTTTGTTTGAATGTTGGGTTGTCCCCAAAATCGCCCGCCAAGGTTCGGTCGGCATGCTCGGCCGACCTTGTCTTAACCCCAATCTGTTCATTAGAGCCGCTTAGGTTTTGTTTGGTTGCTAACCATATTATCTGTTTTATTCTTGAAGGCGCAGCGGACTACGTAGAGAGAATAATACACACAAGATGCCGACAAGCAAGCGGAAGATGAGCAGAAAGCGATGGAAACAACCTAAAATTACTGATAAGCGGTTTAACCACCGATTGGGATTTAACGCTTTACCTACAAGTTGAATACTGGCTGCTAATGGCGGATGATTTCTGCATTTCCAGCAGATGGTTTCGGTATTTCCAGCAGATGATTTCTGTATTTCCAGCAGATGGTTTCTCTTTTTTCAGCAGATGGTTTCTGTGTTTCCATGATGCCGTCTTCGTTAGCCGCGAACAGCATGCCCTACAACCGCTCGCGCTGGTGTTCGTAAGCGTACGTGTTTTATGCGCGTTTGCCCATACACGCGTACGCACCACAATCGAACTTGTCCAGTTTTCGGCAAAAATTTTAACACACTGACTGCCCTTTTTGCGCACCAACCGCCCGCCTCGCCGCAAAAAATCGATTCTCGCGAAGGTTGGTTTTGATGCAAAATGGGCTTAGTTTTAAATACCACCAAAATGTATTTTTATTTAAAAGCACCGTAATTTACACCAGTTTTTGGGCTATTTGTAGCAAAATGCAGTGCAATATGCGGCAAAACGCAGTGCGTTTTGGTGCTAAATACCAGGTAAAATGCCGCAAAACGCAGTGCGTTTTGGTGCTAAATGCAGTGTGTTTTGATGCTAAACGCAAGGCAAAATGCTGCAAAATACAAAACGATAAGCATAAAAATACACTGCAATGGTATAAACATAACCTTTTAGAACCACGCAAAACATGGCTCGAAAGGGCAAAACTGCCGTTAAAAAGTAGGATTTGGGGGGTAAAAAGCGCGTAATTGGGCCCGAGAAATGATGGGTTGGCTACCCAAATAGAAAGGCTAAATGGTGCAAAATGCAGGTTACATTCTTAAAAATAGACAAAGAGAAAGACGTGAAGAGTTAGAAACAGTAGTATTTTGCCTACTTTTAGACTAATATTCTCGCTAGAACGGAGCGGAAAATAGCGAGCTTTTGTAAAGATTTAAGTCAGCAAGCTTGTCCATTGATGAGTTGACGAGTTGATAGGTTAGCGAGACTGTGAGTTGACGAGTTGGCGAGGTTTTGAGTTGACGAGTTGGTGAGTTGGTGAGTTGGTGGGGTCATAATCCAAATCGGTCGTTAGAGCCTGAGCACCGCCCCCACACACCAGCGCGCGCAGATAAGGGGCATTTACTTATTTCTAGGTATTGCCGAGAGTTAACAATTGTTTTAACTTTGCAGACGTTTTTAAACATCACATTATTTGTATTCATGATAACTTTCAAAAAACTTCTTTTGCTCTGTTCCCTTTCAGCCGCATGCGGCGGGGCGTTTGCGCAAAAGATGGCGTCGGGCGTGGTGCTAGACGCCGAAACAAAAGAACCCCTCATTGGTGCCGTGGTTAGCACATCCAGTGGACAGAAGGTGGTTTCCAACCTGAACGGAGAGTTTAACGTCAGTGTAAATCCAGGCGAACGACTCAGCGTTTCGTACGTTGGCTATGAGAACAAGCAACTGCCCATAGCCGATACTCAACAGCGAATGGTGGTGAAACTGAACCGCGGACTAACCCTTCAAGAGGTAAACGTGGTGGCCAGTATTGCCAGCGCGCGAAACAAGAAGGCCGTGGGAGCCGATGTTGCCCACCTGGATGCCACCAAACTGCTGGCCAAAGGGCAAGCCACAAACCTGAGCGACCTGCTGGACGGCCGCGTTAGTGGCATGCAAATGTTTCAAAGCAACGGCAAGGTGGGCATGCCCATCCGCTTTAACATGCGCAGCGGAGCCACCCTCAGCATGGACCGCGACCCCATCATCTACATCGACGGCGTGCGCTACAACAACTCGCACACGTCGGACATCAACACCTCGCAAGACGCACTGAGCGCACTGAACGACCTACCGATGGACGACATCGCCTCGATAGACGTTATTAAAGGACCTGCCGCTGCTGCATCGTATGGCGCAGAAGCCGCCAACGGGGTTATCGTTATCACCACCAAGCGCCAAAGCGGCTCCACACTTGAACGCGGAAAGCTTGCAGCTACAGCAAAATTATCGGTGGGATGGAGCAACAAGGCCAGGGAATACACCCAGTTTGTTAACAACACCGACATCAACAACTTCTTCGTTACTGGGCATAACGTAAGCGCATACGCCAGCTTCACAAAGAATTTCACCCCTGGCAACCAACTCTTTTTCTCGTTCAACGAAAGCCACAACGGCGGTATCGTGCCAGGAAACAAAGACGTGCGCCACTCGCTGCGCGCCGCCTACGACATGAAGCAAGGACCATTTACGCTGAATTTCACCGTGGGATACGTCAACGGCGACATCAGCATACCGCAAACGGCACAAGGCAGATATGATGCCATCTGGAACCTCATGCGTGCCCAAAAGCCGTGGGGATATGTTTCGGAACGCACCTGGCGCGCCATGAAGTGGAAATACGACAACGACAGGCTAACCGCCGCCTTGCGCATGGCCTACGTTTTGCCCTACGACATTAAGTTGGAAACACAACTGGGCCTAGACCTCAACCACATTGACGGACTTCACACCCTGCCCTACGGCTACCTGCTGGCTACCAACGACGAGGGCGAGAAAAGCATCTCGAACCGCCGCAACCAAAACCTCACCTGGGACTGGAAAGCCAGTAGGCAGTTCTACCTCGGCCGAAAGCTGCACCTAACGGGCACGCTGCTCTCGCAAATCGTGCAACACCGCGAGACGATGGACAAGACTTCGGCCTCGATATTCCCCGCCGATGTCGACAACATTGCGGCAGCTGCCCAACGCTCGGTGCTGGAAACGAGTTTTGAACAACGCACGTGGGGGCTTTATGGCGAGGCATTTCTCAACTACGACAACCGCCTTTTCGTTAACGCAGGCCTACGCCGCGACGCCTCAAACCTTATCGGCCGAAACGTGGCCAGCATCTATTACCCCTCGCTAAGCGTGGCTTACAACGTGGAGAAAGCAAAACTACGCGCGGCCTATGGCGAGTCGGGCAGGCTGCCTTACCCCACCGATGCCTTTACTTACTACGAGGTGAAGGGTATGTCGGCCTATGGGCCGCTGCTTGTTCCTGGTAAGAAAGGCAACGACAACATCCGCCCCGAACGCATGCGCGAGATAGAAGCAGGACTTGACTGGACTCCGGCGCGCCACCAAATCGGCCTTACCGCCTACGCACAATTCACCTCAGATGCCATCATCTATACGCCCTTGCTCAGCAGCAACGGATGGGTGGGCGACGAACCGCACAACGTGGGCCGCGTTAACGGCTGGGGCGTGGAACTTAGCTGGAACTGGAAAGCATGGCAAAACGCAGCCGGCACGGCCGACCTTAACCTCTTTGTAACGGCCAACTATCAGGGAAACCGCGTGATAGATACGGGTGGCGCAGACATCGAAAACCTGCCCAACGTGCTTAAAGAGGGGCAACCGGCCTACGCCTTCTATTATAAAGAGGTGACGGGAGCGCGCTACGATGCCACAGGCAAATATCTTGGAGCAAAGGAAACCGACGAATATCACTATCTAGGCAAACCCTTCCCCGACTTCAACGGTGCCTTCGGGTTCGACCTCCGCCTGCTGTCTAACCTCACGCTTAGCACCAAATTCAACTGGGCTGTTGGGGCATCGGTCTACAACCAAAGCTTCTACAACGTGGCCGGACTGGGCGACAACCTTAAGAAACGCGAAGAACTACGCGCACAACTGGCTGCCGAAACGGTGGGGACAGATGCTTACCGCAACGTGGCCGAGAAACTGGCGCGCACCGAACGCAACCGCGCCAACTACATCGAGAAGGCCGACTTCCTGAGGCTCTCGTCCATCTCGTTGGGCTACGATGCCAGTTCTTTTGCCAAGCGGCTCACTTCGGGCGTGCTGAAAGGTGCCCGACTGATGCTCACCGCCCAGAACCTGTTCCTTGTTACCAATTACAGCGGCATCGAACCGCAAGTTGAATCCAACGGTGGAACACGTCAAACACGCGGCATGGGCAGCCTTTCGCGCGACATCACCAATGCGCCCTCGGCCCGAACATTTACAGCAACGTTGGCGGTAGAATTTTAAGAAGCCTCACCCCCAGCCCCTCTCCAAGGGGAGAGGGGAGTGATTAGCTTTGTGAGTTGACGAGTTAACAAGGTAAGTAGCCACCAGGTAACAAAAGCATACGGCTTAACTCCATAACTCCTTAACTCCATAACTCCTTAACTCCTTACTCCTTTACAGCAACCCTATTAATTAACAAGGCCATTCACTCCCCTCGCCCTTTGGAGAGGGGTTGGGGGTGAGGCCAATTTCAAAAAGACAATGAAATCAAGACATATATCAATAGCCGTGTTGGCCGTGGCCACTGCCCTATCATCGTGCGACGGTTGGATAGACAATGCCAAGACACCTAACAACATGCTCACCACCGAACAGATAACAACACCGAGCATGTTGGCCACCATTCGCACAGAAAACATAAAAGACGGGGCGATGATTGCCAATGTAAAGACCTTGGCCGGTGTGGCAGCCTCGGCCGCCTTCCTTACATCGGGCGCAATGACAGACGAGGTTGAACCGACAGCCAAACCCAATTTCCTTATCTATAAGCAGCTTAAAAGCGACGACGTTAAACCCAACAGCGATGTGGCCGACACATGGAACAAGCTGCAAAACTTTCGTGCAAGAGCCGAAGAGGTGCTACAAGTGGAGGCGAAACTAAGCAACGACGGCACGGAAAACTTTGATGCCGTACGCGCATACGCCCGCTACACTGGGCACCTGTACGCTGGTTTGGCCTATCAGCTGCTTGGAAAGATGTTCTCGAAAAGCACAGAGAGTGCCGAGGGCGTGCGCGTAAACAACCAAATGGTAAGCAACGAAGAACTGCTAGACAAGGCCCAACAACACTATTCGCAGGCCTTAGACGAGGCTAAGGGCAAGCTCCTGGCCAATAAGAAGGGCGTGTTTGTGGCCGCAACAGCCGTTAAGCAGGTGCGCATGCTCATGGTGAAGCTTGCCATGCAAAGGCAACGATATGCAGAAGCCGCTGCCCTGTGGAACGATGCCTATGCCAACAACATGCAGGTGGATGTGGTTTACAACATCAATGGCAACGCCAACCCCTTGTATTCGGCTGTCGGACTGCCTGCGATTAATGTCCAGGTGGATGCCTCGTTGGTGGCTTCGCTTAAAGGGACAGCAGAGCAAAAGGCCATCAACACGGCCATAAACAAGGATGGACACCGATACTTAACGGGGCTGGAAAAATACGCCCCACTGGTTATCATCGACGAAAAGGAGATGAAACTTATCCAAGCCGAACTCATTGTGAGGGGCTTGATGCAGGGCGACGCCGCGCAATGTGTTAATAAGGTGCTTGCCCTTTATTCCACAGGGCAGACAATAACCGCCGCGCCAACGCTTAAAGAGTTGGCACATCTTCGGCACGTGTTCCTCTTCTTACACGGTTGTCGCATCGACGACTTGCGCCGGGCAATGGTAGATGGAGAGCCACAAGCTGCATGGAACGCCCGAAAGGTTAAGTACATACCCATGCCTGAGTCTGAATACAAGTAACAGGCGCATTCTTTTTGTCGCAGATTTATTGAGGTTCGTTTACAATAGCCGCTATATGCAAAGCTTTTGTAAATGAACCTCAATGCTTTTTGGCAGAACAAAAACTGAACTTCACTTCACAAAACTATTATACGCAAAAGCATTGGTGTCAACACTTCTTTGCCATAATCAAGTTTGCACATATCTGCATTAGAAACCACTATCTGGCTTTTGTAGCAGTACGCATCTCACTCAATTAAATGTTATAATAAAAGTTAATTTATCGCTAAAAATTGTTTTATATCAAGGATAACTATAACTTTGCACTCGAAAAAAGGTAAAAGCATAGCTGAGAATGCCACTGCGACAACACTGCAAACAGCGTGTTCGTAGAAGGCAATAACTTTACTGACGGCCTAACCGCCCCCCCCAATTTACTTAACAAATGAACTAAAAATAAGGTTAAGGCCACTATATATTAGGTCGAATTATCTGCTTAACATCTCTGCCGAAGGACTTTTCTACAAGCCTCAACGCAATTAATTCAATTTGGAACTCGTGTTTTCTAACATTAGGAACAAACAGCAAAACAAGACAGACCAGCTAGCACTGAGCCACACTACGTTGCTCGGCCAACTAGGCACACCCTAGCCTTTGCTAAAAGCAAGTAAGTTCCCTCCCCCGCAAATGGGGCGGGAGAAACACTTTGCGCCTACGCCAATAAAGCAGGGTGCAATGCCTTACGTGCTTACACAAGGCAAGCAGTTACCTAGTCTGCACATGCGCTTACGCATTGCGCAACAAATAGGCTACCGCTATTCGCACCCCAACCCAAAGGTGCTTGCCCCCACAACAAAGAAACATCAATTTTCAAAAGTCATTCAAAATAACATCTATGAACAAGGAAAGAATCCTATCAACGGCAGTCTTTCTTGTCGGCATCGGCACTGGCGTAATGGCCAGCAATGCCTATCCCAACAACAACGGGACGGCACTTGCCAAACAGCTTACAGAAAGGACTGGGGCCTCAACGCCCAACAATCTACAACAAAAGCACAACGAGGTGAAGGTTACGGGAACAGTGTTCGACAGCATGAACGAACCCGTTATCGGCGCCACCGTGCGCGTTAAGGGCGAACAAACAGCCACCGTTACCGACATCGACGGTAACTTTACGCTTAACGCCCATGCTGGCGCAACACTCGTTATTAGCTACTTGGGCCACCAGACACAAGAAGTGGCCGTGCCTGCGAATGGCAATGTAACGGTTACGTTGAAGTCGGAATCGCGACAAATCGACGAGGTTGTGGTTACGGCCTTGGGTATTCGCCGTTCTGAAAAGGCACTGAGCTACAACGTACAGAAGGTGGGAACAGACGAACTGACCACGGTGAAGAACACCAACTTCATGAACTCGCTCAACGGTAAAGTGGCCGGTATCAACATCAACGCCTCTTCGGCGGGTATGGGTGGTGCAACGCGCGTGGTGATGCGTGGTCCTAAGAGTATCTCGCAAAGCAACCAAGCACTGTATGTAATCGACGGTGTGCCAATTACCAACACCTCGCATGGCGAAACGGGCAGCATTTACTCGTCGCAGCCTGGCTCGGAAGGCATTGCCGACATCAACCCCGAAGATATCGAAAGCATCTCGGTGCTTAGCGGTCCTGCCGCTGCTGCCCTTTATGGCTCGGCTGCCGCACAAGGTGTTGTGATGATTACCACCAAGAAAGGCAAGGAAGGCAAGGTTAGCGTTACCGTTAGCCACAGCACGCAGTTTGCAAACCCCTTCATCATGCCCGAGTTCCAAAACGAGTATGTTAACAAACCCGGAAGTGTTGCCAGCTGGGGCGAGAAAAGGCCATCGGCGTATGGCAACTACGAGCCCAAGAACTTCTTCAACACGGGTACGAACATACAAAACAACGTAGCCCTTACCGCTGGTAACGACAAGAACCAAACTTACTTGTCGCTGGGTACTACCAATGCAGCCGGCATCTTGCCCAACAACAAGTACAACCGTTACAACTTGACGTTCAGAAACACAACGAACATGCTCGGCGACAAGCTGACACTAGACTTTGGACTGAACTATATTCTTGAAAACGACCGCAACCTTACCGCGCAAGGACAATGGTTTAACCCCCTAACGGCCGTTTACCTATTCCCCCGCGGCGAAAGTTTCGATGCCGTTCGCACCTACGAGATATTCGACCCCAACCGCAATGTGTATGTACAGAACTGGAATTATGGCGACGCGCTGAAAATGCAAAACCCCTATTGGGTTACAAACCGCATGGTTCGCGAAAACCACCGCAGCCGTTACATGCTTAGCGGAAGCCTTAAATACAAGATTACCGACTGGCTAGACGTTACGGGAAGATTGCGCTGGGACGATGCTGCCGTTAAACAAGAAGACAAGCGATACGCATCTACCATCGACCTCTTCGCACATTCGAAGTACGGATACTACGGACATGCTAAGATTAACGACCAATCGCTATACGGCGACTTGATGGCTAACGTGAACAAGTCGTTCGAAAACTTCTCTATCGGTGCCAACGTGGGTGGTTCGTTCTCGCGAACAAAATACGACAACGAAGGACATCAGGGCGGTTTGAAGGCTCCTTCGAACATCTTCACCCCCAACGCCATCGATTATTCGCTGGTTACAAACGACAACCGCCCCATCTACGACCTGCACAAACACGCCGTGAACTCGCTCTTCGCCAACGTTGAATTGGGATGGAAGAGCATGGTTTACCTAACCCTTACGGGACGTAATGACTGGGATTCGGCACTCGACGGCACCAGCAACGAGTCGTTCTTCTATCCCTCGGTGGGTATGTCGGGCGTTATTTCGCAAATGGTTAAGCTGCCTAAGTTCATCAATTACATGAAGGTTCGCGCCTCGTGGGCATCGGTAGGTAGTGCCATTTCGCCCAACATCACCTCGCGCTGGCGTTACGAATACGTTCCAGCATCGGGCACCTACCGCACCGTTACCTATCGTTTCCCCAAGACATTCTATCCTGAACGCACCGACTCGTGGGAGGCTGGTCTTACCGCTCGTTTCCTTAACAATGCGCTAACGCTCGACCTTACGCTCTACCAAAGCAACACACGCAAGCAAACCTTCCTGCGCGACGTAACGGCAGGAGGATACGATAAGGAGTATATCCAGTTGGGTAACGTGCGCAACAGGGGTATAGAACTGTCGCTTGGCTACAATCACCGCTTCGGCGACTTGGATTGGAACTCTTCGTTCACGTTCAGCTCCAACCAAAACAAAATTGTTAAGCTGTTCGACGACGACAGAGAAGTGTCGAAGAAGGGCGGACTGAGCGGTGCCGAAATCATCTTGAAAAAGGGCGGCACGATGGGCGACATCTACATGTCTACCGACTTCCTTCGCGACAACGAGGGCAACATCGCTACCGACAACACGGGTAGTGTGCTGCAACGCAACCTAGACAACCCCGAATACCGCGGTTCGGTATTGCCTAAGGCCAACATCGGTTTCTCTAACGAGTTCGCTTGGAAAGGTTTCAACTTCGGTTTCCTTATCACAGCTCGCTTTGGCGGCATCGTTCTATCGCAAACGCAAGCCATTCTCGACGCGTGGGGTGTTTCGAAAGCATCGGCAGACGCTCGCAACAACGGCGGCATCAACCTCAATGGCGGTAAGATTAGTGCCGAGAACTACTATCGCATCGTAGGTGGCGACAACCCCATTTGGAGCGAATACATTTACAGTGCAACCAATGCACGCGTACAAGAGGCGCATTTGGGCTACACGCTGCCCAAGAAGTGGCTCAAAGGTATGGAACTGTCGTTGGGACTAACCGCGAACAACCTCTTCTTCATTTACAACAAGGCTCCATTCGACCCCGAAGCCGTTGCCTCGACAGGTACCTACTATCAGGGTTTCGACTACTTTATGCAGCCTAGCTTGCGCTCGTTGGGTTTCAACGTAAAACTGAAATTCTAACGCACAAGCATACATTTTATATATTCAACACAAAGAATACAACGATGAACAACAAACATATATTGAAGTCGATGGCCTTGGGAGCTCTGCTAGTAGGCGGCTTAGCCATGCAAACGGCTTGCACCGCCGGTTTCGAAGAGGCCAACCGCCCCGGCCATAAGGTATCGGCAGATGAGCTGGACCGCGACAACTACTCCACCAGTTCGTTCCTTACCCAATTGGTAAACGAGGCTTTCCCCGAACAAGAGAACACGTATCAGATGACCGAAGACCTCATCGGCAACTATCTGGGCCGCTATATGACTTATGCCAACAATGGTTTCAGCGACAAGAACTTCGCCCGTTTCAATGCGCCCAATGGCTGGGTGAGCTGGCCATTCAACAATTCACTGCCCAAAGCAACGTCGGCTTTCAAAGCCATCGCTGCCAAAACGGGTCGCGAAGGTGTGCTCTACGCCCAGGCCTTGGTACTCCGTGCACAGGTTTACCAACGCTATGTTGACATGTATGGCGCATTGCCCGTGGGCTTAGAGCAAGACGATGCCGCCTACTCTTCGCAAGAAGACGTGTATAAGTTGCTCGTTGCCAACCTAGACACGGCCGCATTGCTGCTCAAACCGTTCAACACTTCAACGGTAAACGAAGAGAACGACAAGGTTTATGAGGGCAAAGTGTCTAAATGGTATAAGTTGGCCAACTCCTTAAAGTTGAGAATGGCCATACGCATGCGCTATGCCGACCCTGCATTCGCCAAGAAAACGGGTGAGGCAGCCGTTGCTGCTGGCGTCATTACGAGCAACGACGACAATTGCGCCGTTACCTATGTACCCAACGGACAATATAAAACTTCTATTGAATGGGGCGACAGCCGCGCTTGTGCCGACTTGGAATGTTTCCTCACGGGTTATGCCGACCCACGCCTTAGAACGTACTTCAAACCTGCACAAAAGACATCGGGACGTGCCATCGTGGGCTGTCTGGCTGGTGCAAAGATTGAGAATAAGAAGAAAGCCAACGAGATTTATTCGGCTGCCAACGTGGGTCAGAACACTCGTGGCGTGTGGCTAACTGCCGCTGAAATGGCTTTCTGCCGCGCAGAAGGCGTGCTAGCCGGTTGGAGCGGCATGGGCGGAACGGCCAAAGACCTGTACGAAGAGGGCGTAAAACTGTCGTTCGAACAATGGGGAGCAGGCAGTGCTGCAAGCTATCTAGAAAACAGCACGGCCAAACAAGCCGACTATACTGATGCCGAAGGAGGTTTCGGACAGTCGCAAGCTGCCGTTAGCACCATCACCATCAAATGGAACGACGGCGCAACGGCCGAGGAAAAGCTCGAACGATTGATGACACAAAAGTGGATTGCACTCTTCCCCGATGGGCAAGAGGCTTGGAGCGAGCTACGCCGCACGGGCTATCCCAAGGTGTTCCCCGTGGCTCAAAGCACATCTGGATACAGCTTGACGGTACCCAACCGCATTCCTTTCGCCGTAGACGAACTTACTAAAAACCCCACCAACTATCGCAAAGCGGTGCAACTTATCGGCGGAAACGACGATTATGCAACGAAGATGTGGTGGCAAAAGAAGTAAAAGCGCAAAGGAGTAAGGAGTGAAAGCGTAAAAAAGCGAATGGGGGAGTAATGCCAAATGGCTATGCCACAATCGCAGATGGACTTTGAAGTCCCACCTACCCCACCCCGCTTTGTTCGCAGGTAAACTGGTGAACTCGTAAACCGGCAACCTTGTCAACCCATTTACTTTCACTCCCCAACTCGTTAACCCAACATTATAAAATTAGATTTCGATGAATATCAAGAATAAAACCCTACTGTGGCTTGCGGCAGCTACAATGTCGCTCACAGCATGCAGCGATTGGACTGAGACGGAAATAAAGAACCCGACAGACTTGACCGCCACCAACAAAAGCGAAGCATATTATGCCAAGCTGCGCGAATACAAAAACAGCGACCATCCCAAAGCATTCGGATGGTTTGGCAACTGGACTGGCGATGCTGCCATGCTTAACAACTCGCTAAAAGGACTTCCCGACAGCGTAGACTTCGTTTCGCTCTGGGGTAACTGGCGAAACCTGAACGACAAACAAAAGAAAGACCTGCAATTTGTTCAGCAAGTTAAAGGCACTAAGGTGCTGATGTGCTTTATCGTAATGGACATTGGCGACCAAATGACGCCGCCTTTACCCGCAGACAAGGCCAAAGCCGGAACCACGTGGAAAGAATGGAGAAAGGAATTCTGGGGCTGGGGCGACTCGAATGAGTCGAGAATTGCAGCCGCCGAAAAGTATGCCAACGCCATTTGCGACAGCATCGACAAGTATGGATACGACGGATTCGACATCGATGCCGAGCCTAACTTCGCACAACCTTTCGCTACCGACAAGGAGATGTGGACCGAACAGGGCGTGATGACGGCTTTCGTTCAAACCCTAAGCAAGCGCATCGGCCCCAAATCGGGTACCAATAAGATGCTCGTTGTTGACGGTGAACCCGATGCGCTGCCCGAATCGCTGGGCGACCACTTCGACCACTTCATCCTGCAAGCCTACAACACCAGCAGCGACGAACAGCTTAACAGCCGTTTGAGAACGCAAATTGAACACTTCAAGAACACACTCACCCCCGAACAGGTGGCAAAGAAAATCATCGTTTGCGAAAACTTTGAGAACTATGCCGCAAAAGGTGGCGTAGACTTCCGCACGAAACAGGGCAATGTTATACCCTCGCTCCTCGGCATGGCCTACTGGCAACCCACCTATAACGGACAAACCTTCCAGAAGGGTGGCGTAGGTTCGTACCACATGGAGTACGAATACGGACAGTCTTCGGCACAAACCACATACCCCTGGTTGCGCAAGGCCATACAGATTATGAACCCTTCTTTGAAGTAAAACCACACTTAATCATTACGCAAAAATGAAAAGATACAGCATAACCATTAAGGCTGCTGCAATGGCCATTGCAGCCCTTTCGTTGGCCGCATGCAACAATGCCGAATATAGCGAGCTTACCAATCAGGCCTATTTCGAGCAAACGCGCACCAACGCCAACACATCTATGAAGATTACGGTGGGCGACAACAACGTGGAACAGAACTTCTACGTTAGGCTATCGTCGCCTGCCGAGCAAGCCAGCACTTTCGAAGTGTCGGTAGACGAGGCTGCCCTGAACGAGTATAACGCACGCAATGCCACCCACTACGTGGCCTTGCCCGCTAGCGAATACGAGCTTACCAACACCGAAACCACGGTTAACGCTGGCGGCGTAAGCTCTACGCCTGTGCAGCTTACGGTGAAACCGCTATCCAACGAGGTGAAAAACTCGGGTAAGAAGTATGCCGTGGCCTTAAAGCTGAAAAGCAAAAACGGCGTAAATGACGTGCTCGAACCGGGCAGCAAGCTGGTTTGCATCATCGATCAGGTTGTTCGTCAAGACGTTCCCGTTATCAATTCGGCCGCACGCATCACCTTTAACATGCGCCAAGAGTACGCACTAACGGCATGGACGGTAGAAATGAACGTCAACATCGACAAGCTTGGCAAGGCCATTGGCGAACTAAACAACCAGATGCTCTTCGGTGCATGGGCACCTTCGGGCAAGGACGGCGAGATATACACGCGTTTCGGCGATGCGCCCATCGAAGGCAACCGTCTGCAAATCAAAACCCAAGGCTCGCAGCTTAACAGCAACCAGCTGTTCGAGGCTGGCAAGTGGTACCACTTGGCCTTTGTTTGCGAAGGCACAAAGCTATCGCTCTACGTTAACGGAAAACTCGATTCGCAGATGGATTTGCCCGGAAAGGTTGTCAACTTAGGCAATACCATGCTCTTTGGAGCCACCGATTACCTCAAAGCCAACGTTCAAGTAAGCGAGCTGCGTTTCTGGACGAAGGCTCGTACGCAAAACGAAATTGCCAACGACATGTACGTTTGCGACCCCGCAAGCGATGGACTGGAAGCCTACTGGAAGATGAACGAGGGCAGTGGCGACACCTTTAAGGATGCCACAGGCCACGGCAACAACGGTAAGGCCGCTACGCTTCCCACATGGATTCCTAACGTGCGCATCGACGGCAAATAACTAATCGTATAAGCCCGGCTTCCCCAAGGCCGATAAAAGCCTTGGGCAACAAGCGGGCCGATACTTTCCAAACCAAACACATTCAGACGAAGATTATCAATATGAAATCAATCTTAAAGATAACATTGCCGGCCCTCGTGGGGCTTGCCACATTGTTTACTGCCTGCCAAAGCGAACCCGAAGTGGGCACTAAACTCTACGATAAGGGCGAAACAAGCAACTTGCCTAAGCTATACATACACGACTTGGCCAACCAAGGCAACAAGGGTGTGCTGGAAGTTGTAAATGCCAATGGCGAACTTCTCGCTAAAAAAGATACCGTTAAGTTTTATGTGCGCCTCTCTTCGCCACTCGACCACGACCTAGAAGTAAGCGTTGCCGAAAACCCTTCTGCCACCAAGCAGGCTGGCGCTACGGCTCTGGAAAAGGGTGCAGTTAATATTCTCACGCCTACTGTTACCATTGTGAAGGGCGCTACCGTATCGGCAGAACCCATTAAGGTGGTGGCGCAATTGGGCAACGCACTCGACACGTTGATGTCTACCCGCACAAACGGCGCAGTTACGCTTACACTGAACCCTGCACAAGGTGTAGATGTGGCCAGCAACTACGGCAATATGAACATCACCGTTAACTATAAGGAAAGCAATATTGTTGATAATGGCAACACCGATGGACTTACGGCTATGGACCTCGGTGACTACTTAGTATACGACGACCAGAACAATAAGCTTGAGAAACTATACGACGGCAACCTGTCAACCGTGTGGTTTAAGCCTTCCAACGAAGGGCCATTTACTTTCGTCATCACAGTGTCCGAAAACACCAAAGTTACTGCTCTCTCACTCGTTCCTAGCGCAAGATACGTCAACTGGGTGGCTAAGAGTATGACTGTTGAGACCAGTGAGGACTGGAACACATGGACGAACCAAGGCGAGATTACGAGAACAGACAACAGCATCAGCAACGGAGAACCTTTCGTTGTTCGCTTTACCAAGCCCGTTAAATGTAACTACATAAGGCTCTCCAACGTACGTTCAGCCTCATCAAGATACCTTGTTATCGGCGAAATGAAGTTCTACAAGTAAAGCCTGTGGCGTTAAGGCCAACAGCATTTAGCACCCGTACGCCCTCCGTGGCACATACGTCGGCAATGCTTAAAAGCCCTCGCGCCGCGCTACTAACACCATAACCAACGCCCCCATTGGCCTTCATACGCCTTTGGGGGCGTTTCTGTGTCCTATGCCGAGAACGCTGACTTGCGTGCAATCTATCCCTTCCACATAATAAACAGCACCTTTTCGCGTTTTCAAAGAACTTTGAACTGGTTTTCAAAGATACTTAGACCTGGTTTTCAAAGAAACTTTGGTTTGGCAAACATAGGCTCGCATCAGCCATCCCAAACGGCAAATGGCAGTGCCTTTGCCCACACAACTGCTCTTCACAAGCCCACCAATCCCCCACTCCATAACGCCCCACAACAACATGTACACCAACGACGACACCCTACGCTTTATCGCAGAACATAGAAACGACAACGTGCCACAGCTGGCTCTTGCCGCCCATAACGCCCCAAACGTAGACCTGCCCTTTGCACTCGACCAAATTGCAGGCTGGCAAACGGCTTGCCGAAAGCTGCCTTCGTGGGCCAAGAACCCCAACATCGTTTATCCGCCACATCTTTCTATGGAGCAATGCTCTTCGCAAACCACGGCCGAATACAAGGCCAATGTGGCGTGGCAGTACGTAAACGCCATGCAACAAGCCACACCTAACAACAGCGAAAGGGAAAAAGGAAAAGGCGATAAAAAACAAGTAGCCGAATGCGAACGCACTTCGTTAGTAGACCTTACTGGGGGATTCGGCGTAGATTTCAGCTTTATGGCCGCACATTTCGCCCAAGCCACCTACGTAGAACGCCAATCCCAGCTTTGCCAATTGGTGCAAAACAACCTCAATGCCCTTGATATGGGGCACGCCGAGGTGGTGTGTGCCGAGGCCGAAAGCCACCTCGAAACGATGAAAAGGGTGTCGTGCATCTACCTAGACCCTGCACGTAGGGATAAGAATGGGGGCAAAACGGTGCTTATCGAGCACTGTTCGCCAAACATTCTCCAACTGCTACCCATGCTCTTAGCCAAATGTGGCTTGCTCATGGTTAAACTCTCGCCCATGCTACATTGGCAACAGGCCATTGCGCAGCTGCAAGAACATGGCGCATGGGTAAGCCAACTGCACATCGTGTCTGCAAAAAACGAGTGCAAAGAGTTGCTCTTCCTTATCACCGATGGGCAAAACAAGGAACAATCTGCAAGCCCGTCTGCTGTGCAAAGCCTAAGCCTGTCTGCTGGGCAAAGCGAACAATTGCACACCACACCACAAGAAAGCCCTGCCCCACAACAGGCCGCAGACGCCGCCAACAGCACCCACATTACCTGCCATAACGATGGGCACAGCTTTCAATACAGCCTTGCCGAGGCCGATGCAACCCCACAAGCCATCTTGCAAACGCCACCGCAAGCAGGCATGTACCTCTTCGAACCCAACGCCTCCATCATGAAAGCAGGCTGTTTTGGCCTACTATGCAGCAGACTAGGGGTACAAACCATTGCCTCCAACTCGCATCTCTTTGTGGCCAACAACGACATACCCACCTTCCCTGGCCGACGGTTTAAGCTCGTTGCAGCCACCTCGTTTAACAAGCGCAACCTAAAAACAGCCTTGCAAAACATCAGCCAGGCCAACATCGCCACGCGCAACTTCCCCCTCAAACCCGATGCCTTACGCAAGAAACTAAAACTAAAAGACGGCGGCGAACACTTCCTTTTCGCCACAACCGATGCCCAAGGCAAGCATTGGCTGCTAGTGGCTAAGGGCTAAAAACGGCCTACAAACACACCTGCTTAGCCACACTTTACAACCCTATTGTTGCCATACGCCCCCGAAGTCGGCAAGCATCACGCAGCAACTTAACCAGCAAACAAGCAACAACAAATTGCTTGCTAAACAATATTAACCCTCACTTAAAATACTTCTCTGCCATTGCTTTCAGCTGTTCGGCAGTAAGTTGGGCTATACCTAGCCTTTCTATCATAGCGTACTCTTCCTTGTTTTTACCGATAACAAACTTACGTTCTTTGCCATCAACCTCAGCAAAAAGGTGGAAATTGCCCTTGTGCGCTTGCTCTACTCTAACATTCCTAAACGCATGGCCATCTATATCCATAGCAGTCTCAGCCGGCTGTCCATCCCATTCGCCCCAAGCTTTCAGGTTTTCAACGATGGCCGTTTCCACTCTTCCTATCCACTGCTCGGCAACAGCATGCTTTGTGGCCACCGCTCTAAACTGTTTCAAAGCCTCAACAACACTTCGGATAATGGTTTCCGGTCTGCGAATGCCATTATCGCGCGCAAACAGCAATATATCCTCGCGAGTTATGTTGCGAAGTTTAGCGCGGATGTACATACAGTGATCCTCATTGGGTAAGAAACCGCCCGTGTCGAAGATAAAGGTAACGTCGTAAGCCGGAGACAGCCGCCAAGAACCATCTGCCTGCATAACAAATGAGAAGTTCTTGTTGTGGTCGTCTGTGTTATTGGCCAACACATTAAACACCATGCGGCGGAACACTTCTTGGCAATCGGCATCGGGCAACCGCAACTTACGGCAGACGGCAAGCAAAAGTTCGTAGCTATCTGCCTCAGGACTGAGGGCTGCTAGCGTTTGCGTATGAACCTTTCTGTAACCATCGCGGTCGAAACGCTTAGTTATAAAATGCCTATTACCTTCTACGGCATATAGTTCAGACGGCATCATGCACACGCCTGCCATTGTAGCAAGCTCGTAATAGGTCATCTCCAATTCTGCCGAACTATACTTCGAGTTGCCGAACTTCAACAAATAATAGTCGTATGCAGTTAGGTTTGGCACTTGTCCGCTGCGTATTTCTCCACACTCTTTGTTAATGGCGATGATGGCTTTGGGCTGCCTTCCTCCTGCCGAAGTGCCCACCGTGAGCAACGATTGCATGGTGATAGACTCTTCGGGGCTGATGCACACCGCTTCTCTCTCCGCAAAAACGCGTTCGGCTAAGTTTGCCAATGCAGCTATGTCTACCTGCCCTGTTGGGTTTGTGTGCGATGTGTTTGGCACAAATTCCAATGCACCCATTCCGCGCTTACCAATAAACGAGAGTTTGTCTAGCGGTGTAATGTCTCTGCTAGACAAATGGTTTTGCTGACACCATAAAGCAAACAGCTGGTTGCCCCAAGCATCTGGCAGAGAATCTGCTACGAATGCAGGCAGTTTCTGATAGATTTTACCCTCCTCGCCCCAAATGGGCATAAGGGCATTAGCCCCATTCACAGGTGCAACAAGCGGAAAAAGGTTCAGCCCCCTATTAATAAACTCAGGGCTATATGTAAAGTACGATAGCCTGCGCCTTTCGTCCCAAGCCAAGCGTCCAACCTCTTCGCCCTCGAATATAACACTTAATAACTTTACCATACGCGCCAATTACTTAGTATGCCTAATGCGTTGCGCCTTCTTTTCGTCTCTACGCACAAGATAAGGAGAAGGAGGCAACTCTGGCAGAAGATTGTCTAACGAATTGATTTGCCCAACAACTTTAAGCAAAAGCACGAATGTGGATAGCGACAAGTTGCCTGCACTGCCATTCTCAAACTTGTGAATGGTGGTGAGTCCAACACCCGATCGCTCTGCAACCTCTTTTTGAGTGAGGTTGCAACGCAGCCTATATTCCTTGAAACGCGTACCCAAAAGACGTACAAGTTCAGGCGTAGAATATTCATATAAATCGGCCATAACGCTACGTTTTATTTATCATTATATTGAAGGTTATATGCCTTTTAAGGCATTTATCTTCAACACAATGAAGTTTATAACTGCAAATCTACATCATTTTTTTGAATTAATGCCGTTTTTCAAATAAAATAACGGCTAGTTGAATTACATTGAGCAATTATCGTTTGGGCTATAATCGTAAGTTACAGAGGTGTAACCACCCTAAAAACACATCAACCAACGATCTTTGCAAAGCGTTTATTCGTTTCTCAAACGTCAAAAAAGGTAACCTTACTTGGCATTTAACGGCCGAGCAAGCTTAATGCCACATCCTCTTTAAAACGAAACAAGGCGTAGACAATCGCAAAGGGGTTGCTGCCACAAATTCAGCTACAAGTCTAAACCCTTATTCAAGACAACATTGACTATTATCCCAAACAAACGTGCCATTACAAAACCAACTACTTTCTATTATGAAATGAAAACACGCACAGATACGCCCAACCAAAAGTTAAAACAAGTAAACTCTTTTGACAAACGCCGAGAAAATTTCATCCCATTCTAGCAGAATCAAAAGCCATTTTGCATACATTTAGCTGCTATTTTCAGTATAACACACTTTTGTTTTAGTCCATTTTTGAGAACACAAGCGGCATTTAGCACCACTTTGCCTTTCTATTTTGTCGCCGGCGCGCATTTTTTAATCATCCCAATTACCTACTTTTAGCACCAAAACACCCATTAATTAGCCACTTTTCGCCATGCAAAACACCTGTTTTCAATCGAAAAGAAAACGCATAATCCCCAATTTCATGCGCATTTTTATGCTTTTAGCCTTGCGTTTAGCACCAAAACGCACTGCATTTAGCAGCATATTGCATTGCATTTAGCGGCAAAACGCATTGCGTTTAGGTGCAAATTGCATTGCATTTTGCACCATATTGCAGGGTATTTTGCTGCTAATTGCAGATTATCCGCACAATTTGTGCGCCAACTCTACATATATATGCAATTCCACCTTTTATCGGCCAGTACCATTTTGCGCCAAAACAAACCCTCGCGAGAATCGATTATTTGCGGCCGAGTGAGCGGCCGCTGGATAAAAACGGCACTCATAACGTTAAATTTCTTACCGAAAAATGGACAATATTTAGTTAAGGAGTTAAGAAGTTAAGGAGTTAAGCCAAATGCCTAAGTGGCGCAGCAATTTTTTCACCCTTTCACCCTTTCACCCTTTCACCTTTTCACCCTTTCACCCTTTCACCTTTAAAGGGCGCAGCCATCTTTTCACCTTTTCACCCTTTCTATTTTGACAGAAGAACATAAGGAACATAAGGTG
>ERZ772766.113-NODE-113-length-45400-cov-12.138295_pt1 | contig 45400 bp, 41 predicted proteins | sample MGYA00511379_ERZ772766 | MGnify/ENA primary metagenome ERZ772766 (study PRJEB29015, sample SAMEA2737895) | human oral metagenome | biome: human oral; feature: human-associated habitat; material: dental | place: China | collected 2116 ... | reverse complement strand
GGTTGTGGAAAACTCTGTGGGAAAAGCTGGTGGCGTCCTTGCTCACCAGAGATCGCGGTAGCTGAAGTCGCCGGTCGCGAGCCGGCGCCGCCGCTTCTTCTCATCCACGCGCATCGCCGCGAGAACCACCGTGGTGCCGACGACGAAAACCCCGACGGGAAGCCCGGGAAGGTCGAGCAGGAAGATCGTGAAGGGCAGGCTCAGGGCCACGGCCATGCCCGCGACCAGGAAACGGGACGGGGGAAGATGACTGCCGTGGCGTCTGCGGCCCCTGAACACCGCCACCACGGCGATCAGGGTCATGACCCCGACCGCGATCGGCCAGCACTGCTCCGTCACGCTCCACAACACCAGCCCGATCAGCACGGAGACGAGAACGTGTGTCCGCAGGGGGATGGGCGAGGAATCCGGGGCCGCGTGGAGCGTCGACGCGGCGTAATACGCTGCGGGTCTTGGGGACATCCCGACACCCTAGTAACCGGCATCGGGGTATTGTCCAGTCCCCGGAGACCGCGGAACCCGGGCATTGCGCGGAGCTGGGCGGCGTGTCGCCGTCGCCTGTCGGTCAATCGGATGACGCGACGGGTGAACCGAGGTGTATGGGAAATCCGTTCCGATTGTGAGGCGGCCGCTGTGTTCGCGAGAGACGGAGCGGGGCGGGGAGAGCCACCGGAATCACAGCCGTGTAGTTCTACCCAGGTTGTGGAAAAGTCTGTGGAACAAAACCTTTCTGGATGACTTGACTGGGTGGGGTGGGAGTGACGGGGTCAGGGGGACAGCGGCGACTCGGGGACGCTCAGGACCGGCAGCCGCATGGTGAACTTCGCCCCGGCCCCCTGCTGGTTCCCGGCCCGGACCGAGCCGCCGTGGGCCTCGACGGTGTGGGTGACGATCGCCAGGCCGAGACCGGTGCCGGGGGTGTTGCGTGCCCGGTCGGAGCGGTAGAACCGGTCGAAGATGTGCGGCAGGTCATCGTCGGCGATCCCCGGGCCCGAATCGACGATCGTCAGCACCCCGGCCGAGGTCAACTCCACCCAGATCTCGCCGTCGCTGGGAGAGAACTTCACCGCGTTGTCCAGCAGGTTCGTGATGGCGCGTTCCAGCGTGGAGGCATCGCCCAGGATCGGCACCGGCTCCAGGCGCGTGTGGAAGGTGATGTTCGGTCCGCGACGGGCCGCCCGGGCCAGCGCCGCCTCCACCACCTCCGACATGTCGAGCCGCTCCGGCTGGCGCTGGAGATGGTCGTCGCGGGTCAGCGCCACCAGGTCACCGACGAGGGCCGAGAACTCACCGAGCTGGGCGGAGACATCGTCGAGAATCTCGGAGCGGGCACCCTCCGGCAACATCCCGGACTTGTCGTCGGCCACCAGCAGCTCAATGTTGGTGCGCATCGACGTCAACGGGGTGCGCAGCTCGTGGCCGGCGTCGGCGATCAACTGTCGCTGCTGCTCCCGCGAAGTCTGGAGACTCTTCAACATCAGGTTGAAACTGCGCGTCAACTCACCCAGGTCGTCGCGTCCGTAGATGCGGATCGGGTTCAACTGGTCGGTCTGGGTGACGTTCTTCACCGCGGTGGAGAGACGACGCACCGGGGCCAGTGCGGTCTGCGCCATCCACAGGGCGGTGAGGGTGGTGGCCACGATACCGGCCAGCCCGGACAGCGCGATCACCAGCCACAGCGAGTTCAGCGTCGTTCCCAGCGACGTCAGGGGACGTGCGTAGAGGATGGCGTAGCTCTGCACCTGGCCGGTGCGGTCCCTGGCCCGCACCGGAACCGAGACCAGGCGGTACTCCTGGCCGTCCGCCAGTTTCACGGAACGGGCCCGGTACCCCTGCTGCATGCGGGCGACGGCGATCTCCCCGGCGTCCGGGAACAACGCCAAGGACTGCTTGCCAGCCTGGGAGGTCTCACCCCGCGCGGTGGTGACGGCCAGCAACTCCTGGGACGTTCCGAGCCCCGGGCCGAGGTTGTCGAGATTCCTGATGTCGGAGTTGATGATCTCGGCGGTGGCGCGCGCGGCCGAAAGCATCTCGCGGTCCAGCTGGTCTCGCAGCGAGATTCGCGTGGACAGATAAGCGGTGGAACCGACCAGGAGCACGGCTGCGGCCACGGAAATCCCGGTCAGCGAGGCCAACCGGGAGCGGAGCGACTGGCCCGTGATGAGCCTCTCGACGCCCCGGCGGACCCGAATCCAGAACGAGCTGATCACGGGGCGGTTTCACGCAGCACGTAACCGACGCCGCGTACCGTGTGAATCAGGCGGGGCAGGCCGCCCGCCTCGGTCTTGCGGCGCAGGTAGCCGATGTAGACCTCGAGGGAATTGGCGGTGGCGGGGAACTCGAAACCCCACACCTCGTTGAGGAGGGTGTTGCGCTCCATCACACGGCGGGGATTTTCCATGAAGGCCTGGAGGAGGGCGAACTCGGTGCGGGTCAAGGAGATGTGCTGCCCCGCGCGGGTCACCTCGCGGTGCTGCGGATCCAGCGTCACATCCCCGAACACGAGCACCTTCGAATCGTTTTCCGGGGTCGGTTTCGAACGCCGGGTCAGGGCCCGCAGCCGCGCCAGCAACTCGTCGAGGGCGAAGGGCTTGACCATGTAGTCGTCGGCGCCGGCGTCCAGGCCGTCCACCCGGTCGCCAACGGCGTCGCGGGCCGTGAGGATCAGAATGGGAACGTCGTTGCCCGACTGTCGCAGCATGCGGGTGGCCTCCAGGCCGTCGAGGCGGGGCATCATCACGTCCATGATCACCGCATCCGGGGTGTGCCCTGCCAGCTGCGCCAACGCCTCGACGCCGTCAGCCGCAGTCGTCACCTCGTCGCCGGAATACTTCAGGGACCGGGCCAGCGAGTCACGCACGGCCTGATCGTCGTCCACCACCAGGATCTGCATGGCACAAGCCTGCCATCAAAAACCCGAAACCCCGCGAACAACGCCGGTGCAGAGGGCAAACTACCCCGGGGAGGTACATCACGGTGCGCGGGGAGGCGCCGCCAGCCCGCGAAGCCCTTATGGTTGCTGTCCATGGCGAAGGTCGTGTTTGTGTGCTGGGGCAACATCTGCCGCTCCCCGATGGCGGAGCGGGTGGCCCGCGGGATGGCCGCCGAGCGGGGGCTCGACGTGGAGGCCGACAGCGTCGGCATCTCGTCGGAGGAATCGGGCAATCCCATCGACCGGCGGGCCGCCGCAGTGCTCCGCGAGGCCGGGTACTCCACCGGCGGGCACCGGGCCCGGCGGGTCACCGCCGATGACCTCGCCTCGGCCGACCTCGTCGTCGTCGCCGAACGGTTCCACATCGGCAGGCTCGAACAGCTCTGCCCCGACGCCAACTACGCCCTCATCAACGACTTCAACCCCGCGATGCCGAAGGGACAGGACCTCGACGACCCCTGGTACGGTCCCGCCTCCGGGTTCCGCAGCACCCTGGCCGACATCGAGGCCGCCATGCCGGGAATCCTCGACGCTCTCGCCTGATCACCGCCGCTTGTTCACAAGCGATGCGCGAATCCGGACACCGGCGGTCGCGTTTGGATTGTCGCGATACCCTGAGGGCTTCCTCGCAGAAAGGCCCTGTGATGCTCAAAGGACGCAGCTTCACCAAGGAAACCGACCTCACCCCTGCCGAGTGGTTGGCCGTCCTGGACCTCGCCGCCCAGTTGAAGGCGGAGCGGCGGGAACGACGCGAGGTCAAGCGGCTGGTGGGCAAGAAGGTCGCCCTGCTGTTCGAGAAAACCTCCACCCGCACCAGCTGCTCCTTCGACGTCGCCATGACGGAGCAGGGCGGATACGCCACCCGCCTCGACACGGCCGGGTCGCAGTTCGTCCACAAGGAGTCGGCCGCCGACACGGCCCGCGTGCTCGGCCGCTGGTACGACGGCATCGAGTACCGCGGTTTCGCCCAGGAAACCCTCGAGACCATGGGCCGGCATGCCGGGATTCCCGTCTACAACGGCCTGACCGACTCCTGGCATCCCACCCAGATGCTCGCCGACCAGCTCACCATGCTGGAGCACTCCGGCAAGCCCCTGGAGGAGACGTCGTGGGCATTCGTCGGTGACGTGCGCAACAACATGGGCAACTCGAACCTGATCTCGGCCGCCATGGTCGGCGCCGACATCCGCCTGGTCGCGCCCAAGCAGCTCCAGACCACCGACGAGGTGCGCGCCCAGGCCGAGGCCATCGCCGCGGGAACGGGAGCCCGCATCACCATCACCGACGACATCGCGGAGGGCGTGGCGGGAGTCGACTTCCTCCACACCGACGTGTGGCTCTCGCTCGGAGAGCCGAAGGAACTGTGGGCCGAGCGCATCGAACTGCTGAAGCCCTACCAGGTCAATGCGGAGATGATGGCGGCCACCGGGAACCCGCGAGCCAAGTTCATGCACTGCCTGCCCGCTTTCCACGACCGCAACACCACCGTCGGGGAGGAGATCTACCAGGCCACCGGACTGGACGCGCTGGAGGTCACCGACGAGGTCTTCGAGTCGGAGGCGAGCATCGTCTTCGACCAGGCCGAGAACCGGATGCACACCATCAAGGCCATCCTGGTGGCCACCCTCGCCGACTGAGCCTCCCCTCTCCGGCCGGCTGCGCGCGGGTTCCCCGGTTGCGCAGCACTCAACCCGGTTTCGGGCGCGAAACGAGACGTTTTCCGCGTTGAGTGCTGCGCAACCGTGTTCTGCGGTTCCAATTCAGCCGTAGGTGGTGAAGATGACGTGGCGGCGTTCGGCCGCGGCTTCCAGGTAGAAGCTGCGCAGATCCGCCAGCGACTCCAGTGCGTAGCTCTCCTCCTCCGGGCCGTGTCCCGGGCCGCGCAGCTCCTCGGGCATGCCGGTGTAGGCGCGGTGGAAGTCGTCGTCACCGAAGGCCTCCAGCCACCGGGCGATCTCCTCCACCTCGTCCGGACTGGAGTGGGTGACCCAGATGTCGTCGTCCTCGTGGAGGGTGCGGGCCCCGCCGATGACGCCCCGGGCGGGCCATTCGTCGTCCTCACCGTCGGGGGCCAGGGCGTTGTGGATGGGTTCCCACGCCCTGTCGGTCTGGCAGGCGCGGTCGAAGAGCTGCTCGTCCTCCTCGAACTCCTCCAGGATGTCCGCCAGGTCCTCCTCGTTGTCCGTGAGACGGGAGACGTCAGCTGCGTCGAGGCGGAGGTGAAGTCCAAGCATGGAGGCAGCATAAGGGGCCATCCCGGGGTGAGAACAGAATCTTCCCTTGTGGATGTAATTTTCTGATGCGCAGGACGCCGCTCGGTTCCGGCGCCAGGTGGCCGAACCCCACAAATCTTTCCCCCCGACTTGTGGGGTTTCCGACCTTCGGATGAAACCTACGCCCCCGTAGGCTACGGTTGCGTAGGTTTAGGAGAGGTCATGAAACACGACATGGTGCAGTTGCTGACCCCCGACGGGCAGCGCGTCGAGAACCCCGGGTTCTCCTTCGAGGGAACCGACGACGACCTGACCCAGTACCTGCGGGACATGGTGTTGGCCAGGCGGTTCGACACCGAGGCCACGGCCCTGCAGCGACACGGGGAACTCGGCCTGTGGCCGCCCGCCCTCGGACAGGAGGCCGCGCAGGTCGGCTCCGCCCACGCCCTCGGTGCCCGCGACGTCGTCTTCCCCACCTACCGGGAACACGCCGTCTTCCTCGCCCTCGGGCTGCCCTTCCAGCAGATCCTGGCCCTGTTCCGGGGCTGCGACGCCGGGGCCTGGGACCAGCTCGACCGGTTCCGCAACTACCAGATCATCATCGGCTCCCAGACCCTCCACGCCACCGGCTACGCCATGGGATTGCAGCTGGACGGCCTCGTCGGCAACGACGACGGCGACAACGCGGCCGTGATCGCCTACCACGGCGACGGGGCCAGCTCGCAGGGCGACGTCAACGAGGCCTACGTGTTCGCGGCCAGCTACAACGCCCCCGTCGTCTTCTTCTGCCAGAACAACCAGTGGGCGATCTCCGAACCCATCGCGTTGCAGTCGCGGATCCCGCTGTTCCAGCGTTCCCGGGGGTTCGGGTTCCCCGGGGTGCAGGTGGACGGCAACGACGTGCTGGCCGTCCACGCCGTCACCCGCTGGGCCCTGGAACGCGCCCACCGGGGCGAGGGCCCCACCTTCATTGAGGCCTTCACCTACCGGATGGGCGCCCACACCACCTCCGACGACCCCACCAAGTACCGCCTCGACGAGGAAACCGCCGAGTGGGCGGGCCGCGACCCCATCACCCGGTTGACCACCCACCTGAAACGGCAAGGGATCATCGACGACGCCTGGCTGGCCGCCCTCGACGCCGACGCCCGCGACTTCGGAGCCGAGATCCGCGCCGCCATCCCGAAACTGACGGACCTGACCATGGATGAACTGTTCGACAACGTCTACGCCGAGAACACCGTCGCCCTCGAGGCGCAACGCCGCGAGTACGCCGAATGGGCGGCAGGGGAGCAGGCATGAGCACCATGACGATCGCCAAGGCCATCAACCTGGGCCTACGCCGCGCCCTCCAGGCCGACCCGAAGGTCCTGATCGCAGGCGAGGACGTCGGGAAACTCGGCGGCGTGTTCCGCATCACGGAGGGCCTCCAGGCGGAGTTCGGAACCAACCGGGTCATCGACTCGCCGCTGGCGGAGTCAGGAATCATCGGCACCGCCGTCGGACTGACGATGCGCGGCTACCGCGTGGTCGCCGAGATCCAGTTCGACGGTTTCGTCTTCCCCGCCTTCGACCAGCTCGTCACGCAGGTCGCGAAACTGCACGCCCGCACCGCCGGGCGCCAACCGATGCCGATGGTGGTGCGCATCCCCTACGGCGGTGGCATCGGGGCCGTCGAGCACCACTCCGAATCCCCCGAGGCGTACTTCTGCCACACCCCCGGGCTGAAGGTGGTAACCCCCTCCAGCCCGCACGACGCCCACTGGATGATCCAGCAGGCCGTCGCATCCCCGGATCCCGTGATCTTCCTCGAACCCAAACGCCGCTACCACGTCAAGGGGGAGGTGAACGTCGAGCAGCGACCCGCCCCCATGCATCAGGCCGGGATCCTCCGGCAGGGAACCGACGCCACCCTCATCGCGTGGGGGCCGATGGTGCGCACCTGCCTGGACGCCGCCGCCGTCGCCGCAGAGGAGGGCACATCGGTGGAGGTCATCGACCTCAGATCCCTGGCGCCCATCGACTGGGTGAGCCTGGCCGCCTCGGTGCGCCGCACCCGCCGCGCCATCGTCGTCCACGAGGCGCCCCGCACTCTCGGGCTGGGCGCGGAGATCGCCGCCCGCCTCCACGAGGACCTGTTCTACGACATGGAATCCCCGGTGCTGCGCGTCACCGGCTACGACATCCCCTACCCGCCGTCGCGCCTGGAGGACGAGTTCCTGCCGTCGGCGGACCGCATCCTCGACGCCCTCGACCGTTCCCTGGCCTGGTGAGCCTGGGAGACAAGGAGTGATGATGAAACGCCAGTTCCTTCTTCCGGATCCCGGTGAGGGTCTCACCGAGGCCGAGATCGTCGCTTGGCGGGTCACCGTCGGGCAGGAAATCGAGGTCAACGACGTGCTCGTCGAGATCGAGACCGCCAAGTCGCTGGTGGAACTGCCCTCGCCCTATGCCGGGACCGTGACGTCGCTGCTGGTGGCGGAGGGGGTCACGGTGGAGGTCGGCACCGCCATCGTCGAGATCGAGGACGGCGTCGAGGGTGGCGGGGAGGAGCCCCCGACCCTCGTCGGCTACGGGCCTCGCGACGAACCCGCCAGGTCGCGGCGCCGCCGCAGGAACACCCCCGGCCGGGATGCGGAGGCCGCCCGTCAGGCGTTGGGGGAGAGCTACGCCTCCCGTGAGCCGTCGCGGCGTCCCGACGACGTGGATCCCGCGGGCCGGGTCGTCGCCGCTCCCGTCGGCGATCCGTTGCCGGAGACGGGTGATGCGCCCACCGAGTCGGTGCTGGTGCTGGCCTCCGATCCGCAGTCCGCCCGGGCCAAACCGCCGGTGCGCAAATATGCACGCGACCTCGGGGTCGATCTCGGGAAGGTCGCGGGAACCGGGCCGGAGGGCACCATCACCCGCGCCGACGTCGAGGCCGCGTGGATCTTCGAACGGTCCCGGGCGGCGGGGGAAGCAACCCGGGAGGAACCCGCGCAGGGCAGGGTCATCAACGACGCCGCCAGTTTCCAGGACCCGGGGCCGCGAAGCCACGGATTCGGATCGCCGCGCGGCCCGGAGGGTGGTGGGGAACGCCGCGTTCCCATCAAGGGGGTGCGCAAGGTCACCGCCGAGGCGATGGTGCGTTCCGTCAACACCCACGTCCACGTCACCGAGTGGCTGACCACCGACGTCACCGGCACGATGGAGTTCGTCGAGGCGCTCAGGGCGCGGCGGGAGTTCGCGGGGCTGCGTGTCTCGCCGCTGCTGATCCACGCGAAGGCGGTGTGTCTGGCGTTGGGTCGCAACCCCGACCTCAACACGTCCTGGGACGAGGAGAACCGCGAGATCGTCTACCACCGGGACGTGAACCTCGGTATCGCGGCCGCCACCCCGCGGGGACTGATGGTGCCCAACATCAAGGCCGCGCAGGACCTCAGCCTCCTGGAGCTGTGCCGGGCCCTCAACCAGCTCGTCGCCGTCTCACGCGACGGCAAACTCCAGCCCCCCGACTACGCGGGAGGCACCTTCACCATCACCAATGTCGGTGTCTTCGGGGTCGATGCGGGAACCCCCATCATCAACGGCGACGAATCGGCGATTCTGTGCATGGGGGCCATTCAGCGCCGCCCCTGGGTGGTGGGTGCCGGGGCAGAGGAGCGGGTCGTGCCGCGCTGGGTCACCACCCTGGCCGTTTCCTTCGATCACAGGATCATCGACGGTGAACAGGGTTCCCGGTTCCTCCACGACGTCGCCGAGATCCTCGCAGAACCCGCCTTGGCGTTGCTGTTCTGATATTCCGGGAACGAGAAGGCCGGGCCCGCTGTGGGCCCGGCCTGATGGTTCGTGGGGGGAGGTGTCACTCCTGCTTGTCGTCGTTCTTCTTGACCAAAGCGGCCATTCCCTCCAGGAAGGCGCGGGACAGGATGATCCCCACGAAGGCCAACGCCAGCGGAACGAACAGGGAGCGGATGACGGCCAAGGGGTTTCCACCGTATTGGCCGTTGGCACTGACGCCAGCGATGAGCTCGAAGAGAGCGAAGACCGCAAAGCAGATCGCGGTCACCAGGTAGATGATGCCGATGCCGTTCTTGAGCACGCTGCCTTTGAAACCGAAATCAAAGAGTGCTGCGAGACCCGAAGGGGCCTGCTGCTGTCCACCCCACTGTTGCGGGCCGCCGTAGGGGACTGCCTGCTGCTGGTCGTTCCACTGCTGCTGGGGCTGCTGCTGCTGGGGCTGCGCCTGCTGGGCCGCACCCCAGGCCGCCTGCTGGTTCCAGTCCTGCATGTTCTGCTGGGCGGTGTTCTCCTGACCCGGGGTGCCCCATTCGGGGGCGGACGGGACGGACTGCTGGGGCTGGGCGTTCCAATCCTGCGCCGCGGTCACGGAGGTCTGTTCCTGCGCGGGCGCGTTCCAGTCCTGGGCTGCGGGCTGGATGGTTGTCTGATCCTGAGACGATGCCCCCCAATCCTGGGTGGGCTGTTGCGCAGGCGCGTTCCAATCCTGGGCGGGCTGTTGCGCAGGTGCGTTCCAATCCTGGGCCGACTGCGCGTTCCAATCCTGGGCGTTCGACTGCTGGGGCTGGGCGTTCCAATCCTGGGCGCCGGTCCACTGGTTGTTCGACATGGGGGCCATTCTGCCACTCGAAACCGACACCGCCACCCCGCGGTCTCGGCATGTGCGCCAGAATGAGGACATGTGCTCTTCCCAGTTCAACGTAGACCTGGCTGCCATCGACGCGAATCTTGCCCTGGCGAGTGAACGCAACCCAGGTCGCGCAGTCCTTCTTCCAGTAAAAGCCAACGCCTATGGGCACGGGATAGTTCCCGTCGCCCGGCACGTCGAATCCGTGGGCTCCGCCCAGTGGCTCGGCGTGGCCGAGGTGTCCGAGGCCGAGCAGCTCCGTGAGGGGGGCGTCGAGCTTCCCGCCCTGAAGTTCTCGCCCTGCTTCCCGGAGGAGCTGGGGCGCGCCATCGCGGCCCGGCTGACCATCTCCGTCGGTGATGTCGCGGGGGTGGATGCGGCCCAGGAAGCCGCCGAACACGCCGGCGTCCGTCACCCCGTGCACCTGAAGGTCGACACCGGCATGCGGCGCGTCGGTGTCCAACCCGGTGAGGCCGTCGCCCTGGCCACACGGATCAAGAACAGTCCAAATCTGGTCCTCGAGGGCGTGTTCACCCACCTGCCGATCAGCGACTGCCCCGAGGGGGAGGAGTTCACCAGGGCCCAGCTGGCCCGGTTCCTTGCCGTCGTGGATGAGATCCGCGGCGCCGTCGGGGAGATCCCTTACGTCCACGCCGGGAACTCCGGGGCGGTGCTGGGTCATGACCTGACGGGCACCAACCTGATCCGCCCCGGGATCATCGCCTACGGCTACCGGGCCGACTCCACCACCACTTGGGAGGGTCTGAGTCCCGCCGCCACCTGGACGTCGCGGGTCTCGTTCCTCAAACGCGTCCCCGAGGGGGAGACCGTCGGTTACGGCCGCACCTGGACCGCCCCCTGCGACACGTGGATCGCCACCGTCCCCGTCGGCTACGGCGACGGCTACTCGAGGCTGTTCAGCAACCGCGGACGCATGCTGGTGGGCGGGCGTTCCTGCCCGATCGCGGGCCGGGTGTGCATGGACCAGACGATGATCGACCTCGGCCCCGGCGAACCGCAGGTCGCGGTGGGCGACGAGGTGGTACTGCTCGGCCGCCAGGGCGACGAGCAGATCACCATGGAGGAACTCGCCGACCTGATGGGCACCATCACCTACGAGGTGCCCTGCCTGATCGCCCCCAGGGTGCCGCGCCTCTACGTCTGAGACCTGCGAAGGAGAAACTGATTGAGCCGACCGGCTTGCTTGGTGAGCTGGTCGTGTCGGACCATCCTGAATCGAACTGGTTGAGCCGACCTGCGAGCGTCAGCGAGTGGGGCGTGTCGAAACCATGGTGACCGTGATCGGGGACTGGGGACGGGTTTGTTGTTCGGGTGTCGGGGGTTTCGACTCAGCCGTTCGCTGGCGCTCACGTGCTGGCTCAACCGGCTTGTTCTTTCCGAAGTTGGTTGAGCCGGCCTGCGAGCGTCAGCGAGTGGGGCGTGTCGAAACCATGGTGACCGTGATCGGGGACTGGTGGTCGGGTCTGTCGGAACGTCTCAGTCCTCCACGATGATCACGTAGCCCGTGGCCCGGGGGCGGCGGGAGACGAACTGCTCCTGGGCGTACTGGACGATGGAGCGCGTGGACCAGCCGTCCACGACCGCTCCGACTCCGCCGCCGACCAGCGGAACCTTCTTGGCCAGGAACACCCCCAGGCGCTTGCCGCCGACTTGGTTCATCGAGTGCTCCAGGAGCGCCCGGGAGACGCGGGAGTCGAGCTGCGGGTCGAAGGCCGGGGCGGTGGCGACGGCGGCCGCGGAACTGGGCAGGTCCCCCGAGGCGATGAGCGCCGCCGACCCGCGCGGGCCGAGCATGACCATGAGGATCGCGGTGCGGACCCGGGGGTCGTTCAATTCGTAGCCGCGCAGGTGTGCGATGGCGGCTACGGCACGCGCCTGGACGAAAGCGGCCGCGGCCATGTTCGCGGGGATGGTCACCAGCGACAGCAGGAAGCCGCCCCAGTTCGTCGCGAATCCCTGGCCGCCGGCCAACGCGATGTGCTGGTTCGACAACCAGCGGATGGCGTCCTCCTGGTCGTTGCGTTGCCTGAGCTGGTTGTTCGCGATGGTGCGGGCTCCCTGGAGTTTCCCGCGACCCGTGATGGCGAGGTCCAGGAGCCGGTGGAAGGCATCCGATGTCAGGCCCTCGGCCGTAGCTACCACTTTGTTGTTGGCGTCGTTGGCGTCACTCAATCTTCCCACCGTCCTTCTGCCAGGCCCGCATTATGTCATTGTGAGAGGTTTCGCTGTGTATACCAAGCAAAATCTTTACCACGATCGATAAAACCAGCAACCGGCACCCGATGACGGGGGAACCCGTGACCCTGCAAGACTGGGTGCCGTGCTCGACAACGTCTTCGGTTCACCCGATGCCTGGCCGGACTCCGACCTGATCGGGTACAGCGACGAATTCGACCCCGCTCTGGCGCTGGTGGCCTACCGCTGCGGGGTGTTCCCCATGCCGGTGGAGCAGTGGATGGGGTGGTGGTCGCCGCTGAGGCGCGCCGTGTTGCTTCCCGGCGGGCTGCGCATCACCAGGTCGCTGCGCAAGACCGCCGCCCGCTACACCACCACCGTCGACCGCGCCTTCCCCGACGTGCTGGCCGCCTGCGCCGACCCGAAACGCCCCGACGGCTGGATCGACGACCGCATCGCCTTCGCCTACACCGCCCTCAACCAGGCCGGATACGCGCACAGCGTCGAAACCTGGGACTCCGACGGCAGGCTGGTCGGGGGACTCTACGGGGTGCACCAGGCCGGGATGTTCGCGGGGGAGTCCATGTTCCATCACCCCGAACTCGGCCGCGACGCCTCCAAGGTGGCGCTACTGAGACTGGTCGCGGAACTCGCCCGGGCCCGCATCGACCTGCTCGACGTGCAGTGGCTCACCCCGCACCTGGCCAGCCTTGGGGTGGTGGAACTGTCTCGCCGTGACTACCTGGCACGGCTGGGTGTCGCCCTCGAGGGGGAGCACCGCAACACCTGGTCGAACGCCGAGCGCTGGAACTCCCGCCGGCTGCTGGCGGCCCACGTCTGAGCCGCTGGTCCCCGCGGCGGGCACACTTTTCGCATGGTGATTGATGCGAGGCCCCGGGGATCGCTGTGGGGGCCGTTGCTGATCCTGTCGTCGTTCACGCTTCCGCTCGCAGGATTCGGGTTCTGGCTGCAGGTCAGCGGATACGACTCCCGTTGGTACGACACCGGGAAGTCGATTCTCGGGGCGATCGGCTTGGTGGTGCTGTGGTGGCTGCTGCGGCGCGAGGGCACGACCCTTCGGGGTTGCGTGGGACGGTTCAGGGCCAAGGACCTGGGGTGGGCATTGGTGGTGGGGCTCGGAATGTCCGCCATCTCCCTCGGGACCTGGCTGATCGCGGCTGATTGGCTCAGGAGAAAAACACCGGCCCCGGACAGCGAGTTCTATCCCTTCTCCACCGAGTTCATGATCAGGGCCCTGGTGGAACCGGTCTGGATCACGTTCATGGTCAATCTGCTGTTCCTCGGTTATGCCCTGCCCCGGCTGCGCGCACGGTTCGGCCCGGTGTGGGCGACGGTGATCGTCGCCTTCTGCTCCGGGCTGGTGCAGATGGGATACAACCTCCAGGGCCCGGTGACGATGATGATCTCGATGCTTCTCGGATTCCTGTTGGTGATTCCCCCGGCCCTGGTCACGCTGGCGACGGGGAGCACCTGGCCAGGTTTCCTCGGATACCTGTTCATGGTTCAACTGAGGCAACTCGAAGAAGTGCTCCTCGCCCTTCTGCTCCTTGCCTACATGCCGGTGTTCTGGCTTCCGCTGATCCTGGTGGCCCTGGCGGTCTGCTGCTGGTGCGGGGCGAAGACCCAGGGGCGAGGTGCCGGTCCCCGGCCCGGTGCACCCGGGGGTGACCTTGGGGGTGTGTCCTAGCTGGCGGCCGGGGTGGTGGGGAACCAGACCCCCGATCCGTGGGCGCGGGTCATGGCCTCCGGGAGGCCCGCCACGATGTCCTGCTGGCGGCGGTTCGACTCGTCCCACGAGGTCTGTGCCGTGGTCCAGGCGTGCCGGGCGGCGTCGTCCCAGTGCGCCATCGAACTCGACAGTTCGCTGCGCAGCACCGCCAGAAGGGTGTTCAGTTCGGCGTTGGCGTCGGCCAGGCCCGCGATGCCCTCGGGAAGCGACGCCGGGTATCCGTGCTGGGGGGTTTCGGGACGCGCCCGGCGGGCCTGCGGTTGCGGGTCGTGGGTTTGGGGGTGCGCCCGGCGGGCCTGCGGGTGTGCGCGGCGCGCGGGAGGGGTGGGCACCTCCGCCTGGCCGGTGAGGCTGGCGTGCACCATGTCGAGGCCCTGCTTCACCCGTTCGAACTCGGAGTCGAACTGGCTGTAGTCGTGCTGGAACGTGTTGAACTCGCTCGCTCCCCAGCGGGATGCGAGCGCGGGAAGCTGTTTCTGCAGCCGGATCTGGAGGTCGTGGATCTGCTGGTGCTTCGTCTCGACCTGCCCAGCGGCCTGCGCCATCACGGGGTTGTCCGCGCGTTTGGGGGCCATGGTGTTCTCTTCCGGTCGGGTGCTTTCGAAAAACCCTATGCCCGGGTGGGGTCACCGCGGGGAAGGTCGTGGTCACGGCAAGTTGCGCGGCGCTACCCTGTGCGGGTGCTCGGATATTTCGGACCCGCGGGGACGTTCACCCATCAGGCCCTGCTCACCATCGACGACTCCGGTGGCGTTCCCTTCGCCAGCGTCGGAGAGGCTCTGGACGCGGTCAGGCAGGGGCATGTCGACGGCGTCGTGGTGCCGATCGAGAACTCCGTAGAGGGCGGGGTTTCCGCCACCCTGGACAAGCTCGTCGACGGCGATCCCCTGGTGGTCACTGCCGAGGTGGTGATTCCCGTCGAGTTCGGGATCTATGTGCGCCCCGGCACCACCCTCGACGACGTCACCTCGGTGCTCACCCACGGACACGCGGCCGCTCAGTGCCGCGACTGGCTGGCCACGATGATCCCCGACGCGCAGGTGACGGAGGCCGGTTCCACGGCGGGCGCGGCCAAGGAGGTCGCGGATCCGGCCTCCCGCTACGACGCCGCCATCTGCGCGCGGGTCGCGGGCCGGCTCTACGGGCTCGAGGAGCTGGCCCACTCCATCGAGGACAATCCGGGTGCGGTGACCCGGTTCGTCGTGGTTTCCCGCCCGGGACGGGTACCGGAACGCACCGGCGCGGACAAGACCACCCTGGTGGCCTACATGCACCAGGACCACCCGGGCGCCCTGCTGGAGATCCTGCAGCAGTTCGCGGTGCGCGGGGTGAACCTGTGCCGCATCGAGTCGCGTCCCACCAAGACCATCCTCGGCAGCTACTGCTTCGCCATCGACGCGGAGGGCCACCTCGACGACCGCCGCCTCGCCGAGGCCCTCCTCGGGCTGCGGCGGATCTGCCGCGACGTGATCTTCCTCGGCTCCTACCCGCGCGCCGACGCCCAACCGGCCGATGTGCGCCGGGGCTTCGACGACGAGGCGTTCGAGGAGGCATCCGAGTGGCTGCGGTCGCTCGGCGCGGACTGAGGGACGCGGGTGACAAGAACCGGATGAGCCGACTCGCGACGAGGCCTTCCCCGAAGCTGGTTGAGCCAGCTCGCGACGAGGCCTTCCCCGAAGCTGGTTGAGCCGACTCGAGACGAGGCCTTCCCCGAAGCTGGTTGAGCCGACTCGCGACGAGGCCTTCCCCGAAGCTGGTTGAGCCAGCTCGTGAGCGCTAGCGAACGGCTGTGTCGAAACCATCCGGCGGCTGGACGGCGGACCTGACCACGGCTCCTCGGACGCGCATGGGTGGTTTCGACACGGGCTGCTCCTTCGTCGCGGCCCGGCTCAACCGGCTTCGCTCCCGGCCACCCAACGCCAGCCCAATCGTCGTCCGCCAGCTTTCCCGACGAGAACGCCTGCCTTCTCGTCGTCCGCCAGCGCTGTAGCGCAAGCACACGACCACAAGGCAAGCGCTCCCCGGGAAGGACAGGGCCGGGAATCGTGGTCCTGCGACCGGTTGCGCACGGCATCCGCGTAGAGTTCACCCCATGATCGATCCCAAGCTGCTGCGCACCGACCCCGACCTCGTCCGGCGTTCACAGGAGGCCCGCGGGGACTCCGTCGAACTCGTCGACGAACTGGTCTCGGCCGATGAGGCGCGCCGCTCGGGGATCGCGACCCACGACAGGCTGCGTGCCGAGCAGAAGGAACTCGGCAGGCTCATCCCCAAGGCGCAGGGCGACGAGAAGACCGAGCTGCTGGCCCGCACCAAACAGCTCGCCGCCGACGTGAAGGCCGCACAGGAGCAGTCGGAGGCCGCCGGGGAACGTTTCAACGAGCTGATCATGCAGCTCGGCAACATCGTCATCGACGGTGTGCCGCGCGGCGGTGAGGACGACGGCCTCGTGATCGAGACCGTCGGTGTCCCCCGCGACTTCGCCGCCGAGGGTTTCGAACCCAAGGACCACCTGGAGCTCGGTGAGGCGCTGGGCGCCATCGACATGGAACGCGGCACGAAGATCTCCGGGTCGCGGTTCTACGTGCTCACCGGCATTGGCGCGCGCCTGGAGTTCGCGTTGCTGAACCTGGCCATGACCAAGGCCGTCGAATGGGGATTCACCGCCATGATCCCCCCGGCGCTGGTGAAACCCGAGGCGATGGCCGGCACCGGTTTCCTCGGCCAGGCCGCCAAGGACGTCTACCACCTCCCAACCGACGACCTCTACCTCGTCGGCACCTCCGAGGTGGCCCTGGCGGCTTTCCACAGCGACGAAATCCTCGACGCCGATTCCCTGCCACGCCGCTACGCCGCGTTCAGCCCCTGCTTCCGCCGCGAGGCCGGTTCCTACGGCAAGGACACCCGAGGCATTTTCCGCGTCCACTGGTTCGACAAGGTCGAAATGTTCATCCACTGCCTGCCCGAGGACGCCGAGGACTGGCACCAGCGACTCCTCGGTTTCGAGAAGGAGTTCCTCCAGGCGCTGGAGATTCCCTTCCAGGTCCTCGACGTCGCATCCGGGGATCTCGGCCTCAGCGCCGCCCGCAAGTACGACTGCTACGCCTGGTTGCCCACCCAGCAGCGCTACCGCGAGGTGACCTCCACCTCCAACTGCACCCAGTTCCAGGCCCGCCGCCTCGGGATCCGGTACCGCACCGAGAAGGGCACCGAGCACGTCGCCACCCTCAACGGCACACTGTGCGCCATGACCCGGATCATCATCATGCTGCTCGAGAACCACCAGCAGGCCGACGGATCGGTGCGCGTCCCCGAGGCGCTGCGCCCCCACCTCGGCGGCCTCGAGGTGCTCACGGCGGGCTGATCCCCACCCGACCGACGGTCCCCACCCACCCGGCAAACGATTCCGGGGGGTGCCTTGTGCGGGCCCGGTCGGCGAGCCCACGAACCCAGGAGAAACTAATGACTTTCAAACCTGCGCTGGTCGCCCTCGACATCGACGGCACCATCGTCAGCGTCGACGGCGACCTTCCCGACGAGGTGCGCGACGCGGTGCGGCGTGTCGTCGCAGCCGGGGTGCCGGTGGTACTCACGACGGGTCGGGCATGGGCCGGGACACAGATAATCTTCGATGCCCTCGGCCTGCCACCCGGCCCGTCGGTGTGCGCGAACGGAGCGATGATCGTGAACTACCCGCCCGTCGAGGTGGTCCACGAGATTCGGTTCGATCCCGCCGACTCCATCAAGCGGGCGGCCAGGCTGGCGCCGAACGCGGCCATCGCCGTCACCGACGGCATGCTGTGGCGGGTCTCGAAACCCTTCCCCGACGGGGAACTGAACGGCGAGTTCGTCGTGGAGAGCGTCGAGGAACTGGCCTCGCGCCCGGTTTCCCGCATCGTGGTTCACGACCCGGAAACCGACGATGACGTGTTCAACGAGATGGTCGAGGCCCTGGGGCTGCGGGAGGTTTCGTACTACATGGGTTGGTCGTCGTGGGTGGACATCGTCCCCAAGGACGTCGACAAGGCCCGGGGTCTGGAGCGGGTGTGCGGGCAGCTCGGTGTCGCCGCCGCCGACGTGCTGGTCCTCGGCGACGGCTACAACGACATCGAGATGATCCGGTGGGCCGGGCGGGGGGTCGCCATGGGTGACGCCCCCCACGGCGTGAGGGCCGCGGCGGATCACGTCACCGGCGACTTCGGCTCCGGAGGGGCCGTCCAGGAGCTGGAACGCTGGTTCCCCGCGGAAATAAAGGCTGGTTGAGGCGGGAGTCCCGCCCCAACCAGCCCTTGGAAAGGGGTCTCAGGCCACCGAGGAGGCCGGGCTCAGCACCTCGGCGGCGGCTTTCATCACCTCGCGTTTGCCAGGCTTGTTCTTCTGGCTGATGGACTTGACAACCCCGCCCTGGTTCTCGGCGCGCCTGAGGTGACGTTTCACCGTTGAGACGGAGCAGCCGACGCGAGCAGCTATGGCGGACAGCGGCTGGGTGGGGTTGGCCTGCCGCAGCCGGTGGATCTCCGCGTGGTCGAAATTGCGACCCGAGGAGACCCCGGCGAAGCTGTCCAGGTCTTCGGGCTCGACGGTGACTCCGAGGCGGGCGCGGATTTCCCTGCGCTGGGGTTCGGTGGTGCCGGCCACGAAACCCGCGACGTCGTGGAAGACGACGGCGTTGGTGAGGCACTGGGCGCGCAGGGGGCAGTCCCCGCAGAGTTTCGCGGCGTGGGCCACGAGCGCTGCCTGGGTGCGGACTTCGGCGGCGGTCTCGACGCTGTTCTCGTCCTCCAGGAGGGGATTCTGGAAGAGCGAGGCGAACTTGACGCAAGGGGTGGCGTTGTCGAGCGCGATGGTCACGGTGTGGGTCCTCCTTGCCCCTGGCGTTGGGGCTTCGCAATACCTGCTACACCAGATTGGCGGATCCCAACGAAACTGATAAGCGTTTTTGGTAGGGAGGACTACCCGATTTGCCTGGGTATCCGACTTGCTCGCCTCTGAGTATCCGTACTCAGACAAGTTTGCGTGGTAAATCCGCTTTGACTAGGCATTCTGTGAAAATGCTGTCATACTTTCGGTCGAAATGCCCAGTCAGGGGCGAGGCCCCGGAACGCGCTCAGGTCCGGGAGTGAACCGCCGGGGTGGTATGGGTACTCAGGGACCCCACCGGGTGAGCGGGTGCTCACCAAGTCCAGCGGACCCCGTAGCCCCAGCCGGGCTGCATGTTTCTGAAGTCGGCGACGGCCCTCTTGCCCATCACCTCGATGGGATGACCGGAAGCGGTGGGGGACATCAACTGGGCGGACCAGGCGCGGTCGATGCGCTCGACGAGGCTTGGAAGGCGCGCCTCGAAGTGCAACTCGATCCTCGCGGCGTGCATGGACGTGAGGGGGGCGAACCCGAAGACCGGTTCCAGGCAGTCGTGGTCGGGCAGGCGCACGGACACCGAGAAGGTGTGGGACTCCCCGACGTTCAGGCAGCGGGGGAGCCGCAGCTGGACGGTCCGCGAGCCGCCGTTATCCTGAACCCCCGCCAGCCTGCACCCCTCGAGGGCGTAGTACCTCAGCTCGGGGTCGCGCAGCAGGGGCAGGAACAGATGCTCGTCGAGGGCGTTGAAACCGTCGCGGAGGGCCATCACCGTGCGGTCCATCAGGATGGTGGGAGAGTCGTCGCGAAGATCCAGCCGGCAGTGGGTTCTCGTCGTGACGAAGTCGATGTTCTCCAGCGCGGGGGCGTGGTCGCCGGCGAGCAGCAGGTGGGTGATCTCGTGGGCGGCCTTCTCGATGTGGCGGTACAGGGTGCGGCGCCCCATCTTCAAAACGGCCGCGGACCGATTCACCCGCTCCCCGGGGGAGCCGGTGATGTCCTTGGAGAACCCGGCGGAGAACAGGAACGCGCTCCGGGTGCCCTCCCCCAGGCACGCCGCGCAGGACAGCAGCGCCTTTGACACATGGTACCTGGCGAAGGGGGAGTCCGATTCGAGTTTCAACACCTTCAACAGGGGTTCGGGCAGGCGGAGGTCGGGGCTCTGGATTCCGTCGGAGCGCAGTTTCTTGATGGCATCGAACAGCTCCTCGGATGCCGCCTCCCGACAATTCGGGGAGGCGGCCTCGGTTTTCCGTGAGCCGTCCATGGCGAGATACTAGCTTTGGTCATCTGACTTCTGAACTCACAGGTTCGATCCCCCTTGTCGCGGCCATTCGGCGAGCCGAGCTGAGGGTAATGTCCGTCAAAGGATGGCGACGGAAGGAGACTGATGTCCAAATCCTTTGCGCAGTGGTGCGGGCAGTGGCTGGAGCGGCTGCCGAAATGGGAACGGTACGCCCCCAAGGGGTTCGGCGTGACCGTGAACCTCGTTGTCAAACGCCTACTGCATCCTGGTGTCACAGCCGGGCCCGAATGGGCGGGCGTGGAGCGGGGGGAGAGAATCGGGGACGAACGCGGCCGGGAGCTGCTGGCCTGGCTCGACGGGCGGCGCGACGTCGTGGAGAAACTGCTGGCCCTGCTGCGGACCGGCGTGGACGATGCCATGGCCCGGGCGCGGCAGCAGGGACTGGATGTGACCGTCAGCAGGGTCGCCGAGGCGCTCGCCGTAGCCATCGGGTCGAAGTGGAAACAGGCCGTGGTGCTCACCGACATGGAGGTCGAGTCGGTGTGGGAAACCTTCCTGCGCAACAGCGTCCCGCTGGGCAGGCGGATGGGCAGGCGCGAGTTCGCCGGATACCAGGGGCTCTTCGACCGGCTCTGGGAGGATGAGGGACGCGCCAGCCTGGACGCCGAACCCTACGGGCGCTACGGGCTGGGTGAGAACGAACGGCCGCCGCTGGTGGTCGAGGAGAGGGAGAACGTCTTCCTCGGTCTGCAGCGTTCGGTCTTCTCCCGGTTTTCTTTCGCGGCGCGAGAACCGTATGTGAGGGGGAGCGCCGATGAGATTGCGCGACGCGAGGTCTCCCGGACCTGCGCCAGGCTCGGGCTGATCGACGAATCGGCCCGGATCGCGCTGAGAAGCCTGCACGCCGGCTTGATGAACGGGCCTTCCGGCCCCGGTTGGAAACCCCCGGGCGCCACACCCGGGAAACGAGCCTGGAACGACGACCTCCTGCCGCTCGGGGAGGAGACCGACCCGCAGGGCGATCCCGCCCTGGAATGGGAGGGGATCCACGCCGGGCTGGCGGCGCTGGCCCAGGCGATGATCGCCACTTTCGCCGGCCGAACCCTTCAGGGGCAGTACCTGAAACTGGCCGAGAAGATGGAGGAGGCCCACCAGGACGCCATGCGCCGCGCTTGGCACGAGTGTTTCCGGCTGGACATGACCGGAAGGCCCGTCACGGAGGCCAAGGCGTCGAAAATTGTCAAGCAGGCCATCTACGGAGGCATTCCGAGCGGCCAGAAACAGCGAAGGGATCCCCGTCGGTTGACGGGCGGCCACAAGGACGAGATCCCGCCGGAGGACGCGGGCGGGTCGGCGGAAGCCGATCGGCTGGCACTGTTCGGGCGCGCCCTCGAATGGCTGCGCGCCGACGAGGAACGCGCCCGGGCGGTCGTCCGGGGCGACGAGGACGCGACCGCCGAGTACGAGCGCGCCGCCGCCGAACTGGGGCTCCCGAGCATTGACGAGGTGTGCCATCACATGGACCAGGACTGGAAACAATGAGTGAAACCGACAAACAGATCGTCATCGAGGCGCTCGGCGGTGGCCCGGTGCAGGTGGGGACGGGGGGACCGGCTCCGGCGGGAAACGTCACGCTGCCCTTGAGAACCGTAGTCGTCGTGGTGAATCCCGCCGAACCCGAGGAGGCGCCCTGCTGCCTGGTGGCCGACGTCGACGAGTCCCAGGAGGAACTGGCCGATCTCTACGGCGGCGCCACGGCCGGGCTCGCGTCGCGGGCCGCCGGATGGGACGGGCCGGGGCGGGTCGGGAAGCTGCCCCTTGCTCCCGATGACGAGGACATGGCCGGGGCGGTGGCGCGGCTCGGGGTGGTGCGCTGGCTGCAGGAATGGTCGCCGTTGCCGCTCGACTGGCGGCTGCTGCGGCTGGAGGAACTGACCCTGGTTGCCTCGCTCACCGGGCGTCTCGCGGACGAACCCGACCGGCTGCCCGAACTGGCGGAGCTGTGCAGGTACTTCCACGACCACATCGACGAGGAGGAGTTCGCACCCCTGACCGGGCTGCTCGGGGACGCGCTGGAGCAGGTCGCGAACCGGTTCCCGCTGTCCGGGGAATCGGGTGATTGGGCGCGTCAGCTGCTGGCCACCTGGCCCCCCGGGGAGGAGACCACTTCACCCGGGCGGCTGGACGTCGAACTCATCGGCCGGTTCACGCCCGAACTGGCCTTGGCGGCGGGCCCGGAGCGATGGGGAAAGCTCGCCGAATCCGCGACCGTCGACTGGGAACAGCTGCCGCGCGGCTGGGTGGCAACGGGCGAGAACAACGCCCGGTGGGTGCTGGACCTTGACGTCGAGGGGAAGATCCACTGCGCCGTTGCGGTGGACGGGCCGCAGGAGGTGCGCTGGTTCGGCGGAGTGTCCTGGGGGAGGGAACTGAGCGAGGACGACCGGCTCGGTTTTGACCTGTTCTCCGGAGACGCCCCCGAACCGGTGCTGAGCGGGGAGCTCGGCTACGATCCACGGACCCGCGGCTGGGCCGGGTCGGTGACCGGGACGGCGGTGCAGACGGCCAGGCTGAAACAGGGCCGCGAGGCGGGAGCTGGGAGGTCGCTGCGGGTGCGCCGCGACACCACCCTGCGGGAAACCTTCGCCCCGGTGGCCGCGGCAGCGCGTCGCTGGTCGGTGCGGGGGGTGAGCGCCCTGAGGCTCCTGACCGCCGCCGACGACCGGGATCTGCGGGCCGGAGCGGTCGCGGCCCTGACGGAGGCGGCTTCGTGCTGGGATGCGGCCGGGTGGAAACGCGACGCCGAGGCCTGCCGCGGCCTGCTGCGGAAGCTGGGTTCGGGCGAGTGGAAGGACTGGGTGGGCCTCACCGTCGCCGAACAATGGTTGCTCCACCCGAGGTCGTGAGAACGCGAAAGCGGGGTGCGTGTAGCGCACCCCGCGGTTTGTTCACTTCGCGGCCCGGGCCGCCCGGTAGATCACCAACCCCACACCATGAGTGTTCACCTCCTAGATCTCGAAGGCAGTGCCTTCGTTTCACCCGACATTCGGATCTAGCGGTGCCCGGGAACGTGGCCGTGGGGCGAACCCTGAGGTTCGCCCCACGAATGATGAGATTGCGGTTCGCAGCCCCGGCTGCGTTTCATGTCACCAACGACACAGCATGTCGTGCCTCCTTCCGTGCACCTCGGGGGAAACCCCTTTGCTGCACATGCAGATCCAGACCCAGGAGCGGGCCGTCTTCCGGCGGGGCTCCCCGGCCCGGGGGAATGCTTCGTCGGTGGGGGATCAACGGCCGTCCTGTCCGTCAGGGATCGGTGAGGACACGAAAGGAAACCTGCGATGACATCATCACGACCTCCGGGGCGGGGCAACGGCCCCGTCTTCATCTCCTACCACCAGAAAAGCGGGACCGCCGACGCCGAGTTCATCGAAACCTATCTGCGCGCCGGGGGAATCGTGCCCTGGCGCGACATCCGTGACCTCGAGGCCGGAACGGTCGAACGCAACATCACCCAGGCTTTCGAGGAAGGGCTGAGCGGCGGGATTCTGCTGCTCTCCGACGGCATCTCCGAGAGCAGTTTCGTCCCCAAGACCGAGGTGCCACTGCTGGTCGGGGCCCACAAGGCCGACCCGGAGGGTTTCCAGCTGCACATCATCAACACCTTCCGGAAACCCGGTTCCCCGGACGAATGCGACTTCAAAGCGCCCGGCAAACAGCTGGGGACGAAATACCCGGAGGCGGAACAGCTCAATGACCATCTCCAGCGGCGGCTGCTGCACTCCGACGACAAGGGCGGCAAACCGGTCAGCGAACTGAACCTGGTCCTTCGCGACCTGCTGCGCAACCGCCTCAAGGTGCGCCGGCCGCAGCTCGACGACGGGGAGATCGAGATCGGCCTCCAGACCCGGCCCGAACCCAACCACCTGCCCGCGGATGGCCGCACCGTCCCGGAGGCCGACCTCCACATCCGGCTCCGGCAGGACGCCGCCACGCAGATCCCGGAGGAACTCGACTACCGCTGCCTGCAGCAGGCGCTGCCGGTTCTCATCGACGAACTCCACGCGGCCCGGATCAGGCGTGTCCTCTTCCGGGGTGGCTGCCACCCGAGCCTGGCGTGGGCGCTCGGCGCGGCGCTGCCGCACGCCCGCGAGATCGAGCACTTCACTTGGCGCGACACCTACGGAAAGGACTGGGTCTCCGCGGATGAACCCGAGGAACACAGCACCAGCATCCACCTGGAAACCCTGAACCCCGACGGGAGCAGACGCGCCCTCGGGTTCGCTCCCGGCGAGATACCTTCCGGAGCCGAGCTGCGGCGGGTCCTCTGGGGGGATGCACCCGCGAAGAACGCCGTCGTGCTGCTGGCCGCCGACGACCTGCGCTCCCAGCCCCTGCTCGCCCTGGCCGAGAAGCTGGAGGACCCGGCGGTGCTGGTCATCAACCTACACACCCCCTCCGCCGACGGCGCCAAGAAATGGATAGACCACACCGAGGGGGCCGGGCTGGCCAGGCGCGTGGGTGAAATCCTCCGGAGGTTCAGGGACCTTGCCAAACTGCACCTCGCGGTCAGTGCCCCCGCCGCCATGGCGGCCCTGACGGCCCGCTGGTGCAACACCCTGACGATCGATTTCTACGAACTCGGCAACACCGGTATGGGCGTCCGCGAATACATCCGGGTGTTGCGCACCGAATCCGGGAACAAATCCCCCATCACGGGGGTCTTCCCCCAGGGCGTGCCCCAGGTGGACGAGGTGAGGAAACTCATCAACCTCACCCCGCACGACGTCACCTACTATCCCGAGGCGGGGGAACCGTTCACGTGGGCGGCCCCCGAGGGGCCCGACCAGTGGGTGCGGCGCCAGGAGCAGTCCGAGGAGCTGCCGTCGCTCCGGGTTCAGGGACGCGAGATCCCGGTTACGAGGATCCGGCAGGGAGCCATCGCCCCGGAGCCGGACCCGATGCCGGGGGTCGGCTACATCGTGCCGCGGATCAGCGCCGAGACGGCCCGCAGACCCGATTTCTTCTTCCCGCACGGCGAGGTCCGCGGCCAGGGCGGCGGCATCATCGGATGCCGCAGACTCGGATGTTTCGAGGCGGTGTCGAACAGGGTCCGGCCCTACCTCGAACTCCTCGACCCCGTCCCACAGGACTGAACGTGGGGTCGCCGAGATCCCTTCCCGCGGTGCGAGTCAGGATCTGGCAGGTTCTGCTGCGGGCGGAGACGGGGGAACGTCACCTGACCCTCACACCCTCGGGAATCCACGCGATGGTCTCGTCGTGGCTGCACCGGTCGCCGGGCGGCGACGGGGAGCCGCACTCCGAGGAACACCGGTACGCGGTGCGGTGGCGGCAGGTCAGCGAGTTCGCCGTGCTCGTGGAGTTGCGGCTGTTCGACGACTTCCTGACCCCGCTGCTGGTTGACCGCGTCGCGTTCGGGAACCGGGAGCGGCTCGGCATGGTGACGCTGCGGGTCGAGGGGATCCAGGAGGTGGCCTCGGTGAATCTCGCCGGGATCGCGGGCAGGCCGTCGAAGGGATGGCGGTTGCGATTCCCCGAAGGCGTCACCTTCAAACGCGGCGACGTCTTCATGCCCTGGCCCGATCCGTACCTGCTGCTGGGCAGCATCCAGCGGCGGCTCGCGCTGATCTGCGGCCGGGACCGGGACGAGCAGCGCCTGCCGCGGGAGGTGATGGCGTCGGTGTTTCCCACGCAGGTGGAACTCCAGTCCGTGCGATGGACCGAGGGGGATCCCAGCCGGGCCAGCCTCCGTGACGTCCGCGTCGCGCTCGGGGAGGTCGACTGGCTCTGCACCGGCGACGAGGCCTCGTCGAGCTTGATCGACCGACTCCTCCAGGTGGGGGAACTGACCGGCATCGGGGCGAGAACGGCCTGGGGAACCGGTGTGCTGGAGATCGCGGACCGGGTTCCGATGCGCTCGATCGTCGCGGGAAACAAGCGCCGCTCCCGGCGCGGCCCGTCCCGTCCGTCAGGGATTGGCAGGACCGGGAGAACCCCATTCCCCCGGTTTGCGGGGGAATCGGGGGAATGGGGATTCGACGACGAGCGGCCGGGCGGGTCGCAGGGCAGGAGGTTTGGCAGTGAATGAATACGCCTACGTCGAGGAGATCGACGAGGACCACGTCCGGGTGTGGCCGCTGACCGATTCGGAACTCACGTGGAATGAAAAACCGGTGCTGACGAAGCAGAACGCCTTCACGCTAGAAACCGGTGCCTGTTTCGAATACGAACCCGGAAATCCGGGGTATTACCGCTTGGCCGATATCGACAAAAGCGACCCTCCCGAGATGTGTGAGCTCGGTGAACGGATTTCCGTGGATATCGCGAAACCCAACAACAAACGCCGGATCCGGGGACGTGAACTGGGAATCCCTAAGGGGGCGGAGTGGAGGCAAAGCCTCCGCGACAGGGCCTACGGGCGCGAATTCGACATCCTGGGAACCGACCCGGAGCGGTTGTGCTGGACCGGCGAGGGGGTGCATGCCTGGATTGAAGTGGCCACGGAGGAGAGTAAACGCAGAAATGCCGAGAAGAAGCGCAGGGACGCCGATAAAGAGAAGCGAGAAACCCAAGAGAAACTGAAAGAGTTCCACGACGGCGGGAAGGCTTTCATCAATCCCTACACCTTCGTTCCGCTGCCCGACAAGGTAAAGCGGGACAAACCCCACGGCCACGCGAGGGCAGTCGAGGGCGGGCTTACCGGGTATCTCGACGTGGAGTTCGCCTTCCGTTCCCCGCTCATGATGCCGGTGGACTGGAACATCCCCGGGGAGACAACCGTCACCGGCACCCGGATCGAAGAGCGCGTCACGGTGCCGGGATCCTCCGTGCGGGGTGCCGTCCGGTCGCTTTTCGAGGTGATCAGCAGCAGTTGCCTGTCCATACTCGACCCTGACTACCGACCCGCTCACCGGGCGTCGCTGGAAATGCGCCCCGACAAGCGGCTGGCAGTGGTTGACGAGGTCGATTCCGACGGGAAAGTGATCTCGGTGCTGCCCACCAACCGGGTGGTGTGGATCCGGGCCGAGGCGCTGTGGTGCCTGTTCGGCGGGGTGGCGGGGCTGCGTTCCGGGGTGCGGATCTCCTTCGACGAGAGTGCCATCTACGAACGGAGTTTTGGCGGCAACAAGGGCAAACCCGTGAAACGCGAACAGCTCAAACCGGAGGGGGAGGCCACGCTCACGGAGGGCGGCGACTGGGTGGTGCATGTCGCCGATGCCGGGACGAAGGGCGACCACCCCGCCGATCACATCTATGTGGCCGTGGGCAAACTCGAAACCACCCCGATCCGGCTGGGCGAGATGACCTGGGAGGACTACCGGGAGCTGTGCAGGTACTCGGCGGACGTGACCGGCGGTGAGCTCGCCCCCAAGGCGCCCGCATGGGATGCGCGGGAGTGGCCGGAAGTGCTGGTCAAGCACAGAAGCAAGGACGGGAAGGAAACTGCCATCGGGAAGCGACGCAAGAGCGACGGCGCCCTGGCCCCGGGCGATTCGGTGTGGATCACCACCAGGAGCGAGGGCGGCGAGCGCGTGGTCACCGGGCTCACGATGTCGTCGAGCTGGCGGGAGCTCGGGGAGGGCCCGATCCGCAACCGGCTTCCCGACGAGTCCCTGCTGCCGTGCTGCGACCCAGACGAGCTGTGCCCCGCCTGCGCCACCTTCGGTTTCATCGAGGCCCGCGCTGAGGGTCAGCGACGCGACCAGGCGGAACACAACGCCTACGCCTCCCACCTGCGGTTCGGGGCCTTCGAAACCGACGCTCCGGTGCCGCTGCGCCTGGTGCTGCCCCCACCGACCCGCTCCCCGCGCCCGAGCGCCGGGGCGTTCTACCTGGAACACCTCAAAGTGGAGGGCGAGAACCGGGAGGCGGGTGTGGCCGAGTTCGGGAAACCGGCGTCGCGGTGGGGCGGTCGGCTGGACAGCCCCCGGATGCGGCGGATCGCCGGCCGCAAGTTCTACTGGCACGGCCAGGAACCCGAGGACACGACCCCCACACCCCGCCAGGTGCGCCGCAATCACTATCCGGCGGAAGGTGCCAACAACTGCCGGGAGGTCAGGCGCTGGATCACCGAGAAACCTCCCGTCCTGCGGGGACGGATCCACTTCGAGAACATCGACGCCCGCCAGCTCGGGCTCCTCATGCTCGCACTGGAACCCCAGGAGCTCGCGGAACGTGCCGGTATCACCGTCAACGGTGAACTTGCCACCCACCTCGGTGGCGGTAAGGGCCTGGGCTTCGGCACCGCCGTCGGCCGCATCACCGCAACCTGCATCCAGGATGCCGCGGGCAGGTACCGTGCCGGCGCGGGGAAGGTGGAGGTGGATCCTTGGGGGGCCGCCATGCAGGTCATCGACCCGGATGTGCCGTGGATCACCGGGCTCGTCAGGGCGCTCGGCACCGAAAGCGTCCCCGCTGATCGCATCTGGTACCCGACCATGGGCAATTTCACACGACGGGGCAGCGACGCGCAGCAGGAGTTCGACAAGAGCTTCGAGTACTACGCCAGGTTCTCCGGAGGCAAGAACAACCAGATCAGGATGCGCACCCTTCCCAGGATCGACGACCCGATCCAGTACATGAGCAACGAGAACTGAAAGGACCGGAGATGACTTGTTTCGCATCCATCGGGGTCAAACAGATTCAGGGTTATCTCGCTCGGTCCCGTCGCCTGTGGGGACGCCGCGGCGCCTCCGACATGCTGGCCTACCTCACCGACACCACCGGGGCCGCCGACCGCATCGAGGAACGCAGTTTCGAGACCGCGGGGGAGATCCTGCAGGGTTTCCCCGGGGTGACGGTCAACGACGATGCCGTTGACGTCGACTCGGTGCTGAACATCCGGGGCGAGGATCCCGGCGAGGTCCGCAAGGCCACCGAGGCCCTCGCGCTCAACATCAAACTGCACCTGCCCGCCGCACACGTCCACACCACCTTCCGGAAAGCTGCCGGGTACGGCGACGTCATCCGCGCCGAGGACGAGGACATTCCTGCCGAAACCAGGCAGTATCCGCCGTCGATGATCGAGTTTCCCCTGGCCCATCACTGCGACGAATGCTCCTCGGGCATGGCTGCGGAGGAAACCTCGGTGGGTGAGGAGACGACGCGGCTGTGCGGCGACTGCGCCTCCCGTGCTCCGCGGTCGGGCCGCAACAGGCTCCTGAACTGGTCCCTGCTGGGTGGGGTCCAGCAGGGATTCATGGTGGAGCAGGTCATGCTTCGCGAGCTCCGGAAGCAGGAGAAATTCGGAAATCTCACACAGGTGGAGCATTTCAAGGAGTTGGCGCAGCTCGGTGATCTCGGCTCCGAGGGGTCGCGCACCCACACCAGCAACCACGTCGCCACCATCTTCGCCGACGGCAACGGCTTCGGGAAGCTGTTTCGGGAGCTGAGGGTGGCTGCTGCGGATTCGGAGGGCGGTCTGCAGGAGTTGCGGAGGGTGTCCAAGGCCGTCAAGGACGCCACGAAACAGGCGCTGCGCAAAGCCATCGAGGAGATCACAGACGACCGGGTCGCCGCATCGAACCGCATGCCCGCCGTCCCGCACATCCTCGGCGGCGACGACGTGCTGGTGACCGTACCCGCCACCAAGGCATGGCCCTTCCTCATCGCATTCCTGAAACACCTGGAACAGGAATCGGGCAGCGACACCTTTGGACTGGGGGCGGGGAAGGTCAGCTTCTCCGCGGGCATGGTGATCTGCAAACTCGCCTACCCCATCGGCGATCAGGTGGAGCTGGCCACCGCCCTGCTGCGCACCGCCAAGGAAGCGGTGAGGGGCAACGACTGGTCCTTCGCCTGGCTGGACGTCACCAACGAGGGTCCCAAACCGCCGAGACGATTCCTCACCCTCGATGACTGGGGGCGGATCGAGGAACTCCGGGACCTGGCGCGCCGGCTCGGCGACGACGAACGCGGCAACGCGGCGCGCGCCACCCTGCGCCAGGAACTGCGGATCAGGGACGAGAAGGACCGCACCCTGCACCTGAGACACCGGGCCGGCAGGCTGCCCGGGGTCGCGGACCTCCTGAACGCGGTGTTCGGAAGGAACTGGGAGCGGGCCACGAACCAGGGAACCGAGGAACTCCTGACGGTACTGAACATCATGAGGTGGTACGCATGACGACGACCAAGACCACGATCGAGCTGGACATCCGTTTCAACACCGCCTTCCGCATCTCCCAGGGATACGGGCAGGGGGAGGTCGACGACGTGATCGACGAGGAGAATCCGCTGCCGGCCACGTCGTTGAAAGGCGTCATGCGGGACGCCGCCCGCATGGTCCTGCCGGGAAAACGACAAGGCGACAAATACGTCGACCATCACCTGGTGGACGCCGTCTTCGGGAAACGCGGCAGCAACAGCTCCCCGTGGAATTTCTCGGACGGGAAACTCGACCACACGTATGATCCCCGGGAGCGGATCCGGGTGCGCTCCCGGGTGGCCATCGACGAGCGGCGCCGCGCCCGGGACGGGGCGTTGCTCTTCGCGGAGGAGCTGCACGCGGACCGGGCCACCGCGACGATCTCCCTGACCCAGCCCCTGCCCCCGGAGGAGCTGGACACACACGTCGCGCTGCTGCACGTCGCCGCGCGACTGGTCGACGGGATCGGCGCCGACCGGCGTCGCGGCCTGGGATGGGTGAGCATCACCACCGACACCGACGACATCGAGGCAATGGTCGACAGGATCGAGCGGGCCAGGAACGGGCAGGCCGGAAACGAGCAGGTCAGGAGCGAATCATGAGCTGGTGGCGGGTAACGGTGACAAGCGAACAGACGATCGTCATCGGCACCGGGGCAACCCGGGCCTTCCACACCCCGAGCCTCGGATACATTCCCGGCTCCACGCTGCGCGGGGCGCTGGCCACCGCCTGGCGGATCCGGTACGGCGACCCGGACCCCGCCTTCCGGAAAACCTTCGACCACTCGGTGCGATTCGGGCCCCTGCTGGCCGTGACGGGGGACGTCGCCAACCAGTCCGTGCTGCGCCGCAAGTACGCCCCCGGTGACGGCGAATACGTCGACTGCGCCTTCGAGGACGTGGGGGATGCCGTGGGAGAACACCTCAAGGGCGACGTGATCTGGGGCGACAAGAACGCATTGAAGGTGGTGACCACCACCGCCATCGACCCCGAGAAACGCACCGCTCTCGACGGGAACCTGTTCTCCCGCGAGGCCCACCGTCGCCGGCAGACCTACCACGGCCTGATCCACGGCGACGAGAACCTGGTGGGGAGATTGGCGGAGCTGGAATCCGCCAGCATCGGGGGTCGCAGGAGCGTCATGGGACGCGCCCGGATCCGGATCGAACCGACACCGCCACCCGAGCTGCCCGCATCGGGGGAAGTGGTGCTGCGCACCCTGTCGCCGACGATCCGCCTGAATGAGGCGGGCGCACCCACCCTCGAATGGAAAGGAATGAAAACCTTCGAGGGCTTTGAGGTCGTGGATGCCTGGGGCGGCAGGGTCGCGGGCGAGGGGATCAGCGGCTGGCACCTGGCTTCCGGCACCCCGAAACCCGGGGACATCGCCATCGCACCCGGGGCCGTCGTGAAACTGCGGGAACCCGACCGGAACAAGGTGCTGAAACTGCTGGAACGCGGCCTCGGGACCCGCAGGGCCGAGGGATTCGGATGGCTCGAACAGGTGACGACACCCTGGCGGCCACCCGGCGGGAAACCCGGCGCGGAACAAACCGGGGGAGTCGCGACCCCGGATCTCGACGCCATGCTCGGCTGGCCGCTGGAGGACCGCAAAGCGGTGGCGGGCTGGCTGCAGGAACTGCGGGAGGGTGACGACACCAAGACCCTGGAGGGCAGGCGCGCCTGGCTGAACCTGACGGAGGGTCGGCGGGCGGTGGCCCGACGCGTGATCCGCGACACCCCACAGGCGCAGCGCAACCCGTGGGCATCGAGGCTACGAGAGGGACGGAACTGACATGATTCTCACCTACATTCGAGTGACGATCCGCCCGTTGGGACCGTGGCGCGTCGGAGCGGTCGGACAGGACCAGGCCGCGCTCGAAACGCTGCGCGATAACGCCGGGAGGCCGGCACTGCCGCCGTCGAGCCTGGCCGGTTCCTTCCGGGCCGGCATCGACGAGGCCGCCCGGAAACTCCTCATGGGCCAGGAGAAAACGAAGAACGGAAAACCAGACTTCCGGGCCTCCGCGCTGTGGTTCCTGGGCACCCGGCTCACCGGCGTCGAGGACGGACAGCCGGAGATCAGACGCCGCACCGCCACCGCCGTCGACCGGAACCGTCGCGCGGCCCGCAACCACGGGTCGCACGACGTCGAGGAGGTCTACGACACCGAAACCATCCAGCTCTACCTGCGGCACGAGGGCGACCCCGCCGAGGCGCTGCGGCTGCTTGGTAAGTGGCGGGTCACCATCGGGGGCGGAATCAGCACGGGCCTCGGGCACGCCGAGGTGACGGCCATCTCGTACCGCACCCTGGATCTGTCGCATCCCGCTGACCTGCTGGCCCGGGTCTCGCTGCGGGACGCCGGACCGGACGCCCTCGACGCCCTGCTGCAAGGCGGCACCGACCATAAGGTGACCGCCGAGGAATCACCCACCCTCCTGGAAGCGACGATCCGCATCGACGGACTGAACCTTCCCACCCAAAACCTGAAGGATCAGCTGAGACCGGAGGACCACTGGTTCCACGGCACCCGGTGGAAGGGAATCCTCCGGGGCCGGGTGGAATACATCGGACGCAGCCTCGGCCTGGATGTCTGCGGCGCGGAGGACCAGCAGTGGCGCGGCTGCGGGAGGTGTTCCGTCTGCGAGGTCTTCGGGTCCGGGGAAACCGGGGCGGGCAGGTGGAGTTTCCACTTCACCCCACTGAAACCCGGCCACCCGGCGGGACGAACCCGCAACGCCATCGACCGTTTCACCGGAGGAGTAGCGGAGAAGAAACTCTTCCCCGAAAAGACGCTGACCTCCCGGGCGCGGCTGGTGATCGGACAACTGCGCGACGTCGAGGAACACCACGCCTGGGTGCTGAAGGCCCTGCTGTTGGCGCTGCGAGACCTGCAGGAGGGATACCTCGGCATCGGAGGCCGGACCTCGACGGGGCTCGGCTCGGTGCAGTTCGAAAAGCTGAAGCTCGGCGAAGAATTCCAGCGTTTCAAGATGACCGCGACAAGCCTGAAGGACGTCGAGGGCATCACCGAGGCCGACATCGAACTGGAAAGAACCCACCGCTCACTGAAAAAACAGAAGGAGAAAGAGGAGAAGGAGACGCAGCATGCCTGAGCAGAAACGAACCACCGAGACCCGCTACCTTTCCGGACAGGGCGAGGTGGAATGGTCCCAGCTGCGGAAAGAAGCGGGCGGCCTCACCTGCGCCTGGGCCGACTACGACGGCTTCCACATCGGCCCCTGCCCCGACAAAGCACCCCCATACAGCCACATCTGGGGCTGGAGCCGCGACGGCGAGGTGCTGCTGCGAGGCAGGATCGACGCAGGCAGGGCGATAGCAGGATGGCTACGGAAAACCCCGAGCGGCGGGAAGAAGGAAAAGGAGGTGCCCACGGTAACCCGGCAGGTCCTCACCTGGAAACCCGACCACGAACGCCTAAAAATCAACTTCGCAGGAGAGAAAGCAAATTGGCCCGAAAAAATGCAATCGGTGGAGGTCCTAGGAGAAAACCCGGTGACATTCATGAAAGAAGAAAATGGAAAGTCCTGAGAGTATTTATGAAACCGGTTGAGCCGGGCAGCGACGAAGGAGCGGCCCGTGTCGAAACCATTTCTCCTGAAGCAGATCGGCCCAGCCCGTGGCGAAGGTTCTTTAAAGCTGGTTGAGCCAGCTCGTGAGCGCTAGCGAACGGCTGTGTCGAAACCACTACTGGCGGCCGAACAGCAAACCCGACCGCGCCCTGGGCCGGATCCCGCGCCTCGGGACGGGACCCGGCCCGAGGTAGACTCCGACGAAGACGCCCAGCTCCCCGCGACCGGACATCTTGGAGACACCCTCGGACAGGGGTGTTGGAGAACGACCAAAAACAGCCTCAGGTGTGTATGGCGCTTGACTAGGGGTTTTAGCCCATTTAGGACAGATTCTGTCCGCTACTCGGAGCGGGTGAGGAGGGGTGGTGTGTAAAACCGCCGCAACAGGGCTTGTCAGGACGGCGTGCCAAGGGGTAGGTCTGAAACCACCGCGAACCTTAAAGCGGATTGAAACGAATCCCCATCCCTTCGCCCAGGTGGCGAGGAGGTCTGAAACCACCGCGAACCTTAAAGCGGATTGAAACAGGTGAACGAAATCGTCCACCAGGAAGGCAATACTTGTCTGAAACCACCGCGAACCTTAAAGCGGATTGAAAAACTGGATTGAGTCAGTTCGGCGAGCTGTTCCCATGAAGAATCGTTGAGAACCTCGATGGGTTGTTTTCGTCGTATTCGACCTCTTCTTGCGCAGGGCGAGTTGGGGATTTCGTACATGACGCGGAGGGGAAAATAATGACTACTGACAACCTCCTTCTCGAAGAGGAGAAGGTTGTGGAGTGTTTCACCCTGCCCGCGCTTCGTTGCGCCTGGGAGAGGGTGTTGAAGAAGGACGCCCAGGACGGTGACATCTCCGATTCTGTGGAGCGGTTCGCCGAGGGGGTTCAGGAAAGACTGGAGGAGCTCACCGAGGAACTCCGGGCGGGGACGTTCTGGCCCTCGGACCTGACCCGGGTGGTGATCCCCAAGAAGAACGGGGAACGTTTCCTGGACATCCCCTCAGTGCGTGACCGGATAGTGGAACGGGCGATCCTGGAACACATCAACCCGGCCATCGACCCGCTCTTCGGGGCTACCGCGTTCGGTTACCGCCCCGGACTGGGGGTGGCGGACGCCGCCCAGGAGGTGGTGCGACTCCGCGAGGAGGGCTACACCCACGTCCTGCGAACGGACGTGCACGACTGTTTCCCGTCGCTTCCCGTGGCCCTGTTGCGTCGCCAGCTGGAGTTCCTGATAGCCGAACCCGAGATCCTGGCCGTGGTGGACCTGCTGCTCGACCGCTGCACCCGGTTCCCCGGGAAGGAGCGGGGCGTCTTTCCCGGACTGCCGCAGGGCAGCCCACTTTCACCGCTGCTCGCGAACCTGGCGCTGATCCCCCTGGACGAGGCGCTGGTGGAAGCGGGATTCCCGGTGGTGAGATACGCCGACGACCTCGTGATCGCCCTCGAAGAACCCGGGGACGCACCCGAGGCCCTGAGAACAGCAACAAAGGTGTTGAAGGAGCTGGGAATGGAACTTGGAGCGGAGAAAACGGCAGTCGCATCGTTCTTTGAGGGATTCGCCTTCCTGGGGGAGGACTTCGGTCCCCGCTACCCGCCGGCGGAAGGCGAGGGCCGCATTCGGGAACCGGACAAGAAAATCCTCTACGTGGCGAAACAGGGCAGCCGCATCTAGGCGAGAAAAGGACGGGTGCAGGTGATCCAGGACGATCACGAACTGCTTTCCGTGCCCGTCAGCGACATTTCCAGAATGGTTTGTTTCGGCTCGGTCGGGGTGACGGCCGGGGCCCGCAGTTGGGCATTGCAGAACGGGGTAGACGTGCTACTGGCCTCGCGAGGAGGTGGCTTTCACCGTACGATCGAAACAACCCCCGAGGGATGTGCTGAACGCCGCCTTGTCGTTCCTGTACACGATCCTCCTCGGCGAATGCGTGACCGCCCTGGGGGCCACCGGACTGGACCCGGACATGGGTGTCCTGCACGCCGACCACGACACCCGCCCCAGCCTGGCCCTCGACCTGATGGAGGAGTTCCGCCCGCTCGTGGTGGACCACGTCGTGGTGACGGCGGCCCGCAAACACGTCCTCACCGCGTCGCACGGCCGGGAGGTGGCGGACAAGGGAGGGATCTTCCTCACCGCGGCGGGACGGGAACTGATGCTGGACGCCTACGAACGCAGAATGCTCACATGCGTGGCCGGGGCACTGGACGACTTCCGCTCCACCAGACGAGGACACCTGTACCAACAGGCCCAGCGACTGCGCGCAGCCATCATGGACCCCGAACAGAAATGGACGGGACTGGCATGGCGATGATGCACCTGGCCGCCTACGACGTGCACGAGGACCAGCGACGCGCCCAGCTCTCCGCGCTCCTCCAGGCCTACGGGGACCGCATCCAGTACTCCGTTTTCCTGCTCGGCATCACCCCGGAGGAACTGGTGGAAATCCAGAGCCGGGCAGCAGACATCATCGACGAGAACACGGACTCACTGTGGATCGTGAGACAGTGCGCGGCCTGCTGGGAGGAGGCCCGGACCCTGGGTCAGGCCCATCCACCGGCCCGGGTGCTGCACTACACGGTGATGTGAAGAATCCTGCCGGATCCGCCCATGCCTGGCAGGGCGGGCCGGGAGGCGGCATGAGAGTAGGGTTGAAGGAAGCCGGCAATCCCGGCTGCCCGCAGCCGGGGGTTTTGGAGACACTCTCGGACAGGGGTGGTTGGAGAACGGCCAAAAACAGTCTCAGGTGTGTATGCCACCTGACTAGGGGTTTTACCCCATTTAGGACAGATTCTGTCCGCTTGTCGGAGAGGGTGAAGAGGGGTGGTGTGTAAAACCGCCGCAACAAGGCTTGTCAGGGCAGCGTGTCAAGGGGTAGGTCTGAAACCACCGCGAACCTCAAAGCGGATTGAAACATGATTCCGACAAGGATAGCCGCAATAATGATGAGTCTGAAGCCACCGCGAACCTCAAAGCGGATTGAAACAACCCTGGGCAATGTTGCCCCTTCCTCTCGTCGCCCTGTCTGAAACCACCGCGAACCTCAAAGCGGATTGAAACTGAATGGCCGCGAGGATACCCATCCCAACAGGCCTGGTCTGAAACCACCGCGAACCTCAAAGCGGATTGAAACAGGCAGAACCAGCCGATACCGACCGCCCAAGAAAGCGGCGGTCTGAAACCACCGCGAACCTCAAAGTAGATTTGAATGGGAATGGGCGCCAGTGGCGGTGTTCATGCTGTCATTGGCTTCTTCCGCAACGGGGGTTTTTGAATCGATTTGTGGGTTTGGCTGGGTGGGGTGCGTCGAAATCGACTTGTGGAATGTTGGGTGTGCTGTCGGGTGTGATTGGGTGTTTTTGCTTTGGATTGCACCCGGGTGCTTTGGATGCAATTCTGTGATTTGTCCGCTGGCTCGTCGGTGATGGAGATGGGCGTGGGGCGGCCGTGACATCGCGACAAGGCGGGGTGTGCAGGGCCCTAGCTGTGCATCTTCGGGCGAACGTTCGTGGTGTGGGGGCTCCGTCGCGCGGCGGCTGTGGTTCGTCGCGACGAGGACGTTTCCGCGGTTTGTGTAAGTGGTTAGATAACGAAAGTTAAGGTGGGCGGGTCGGGGCTTGTCATCCGAATGGCTGGCATTTCGCGGAAACTGACGGCGTCCAGTGTCCGTAGGGCGCGGAAAATCGTGGTCTTGGGGGATCTCGGCGGGTCGGAGAGGGTCAAGTGGCCGATTTCTAGCGCTTTTGCTTTCGGGAGGGATGCGCTAGCGTCATAGCTGAATTTTGAAAACTAGCGCGCGAAGGAGGACGTGGATGTCTCTGGGCGAGCTCGGCGAATGGACGTTGCGGGCCAAATGTCGTGACATGGAGGATGTTTTGTTCCCCGAGTCAAAGGACCAACGACGGGTCCGGAACATATGCATGAGCTGCCCAGTGCGCATGGAATGTCTAGCCGAGGCACTCGACAATCGCGTCCAGTGGGGGGTTTGGGGCGGCATGACCGAGCGCGAACGCCGCCGGCTGCTGCGTTCCCGGCCTGACATCACGTCCTGGCGGGAGGTCCTGCTCACCTACGGTCGCCTGGAAGAGGCCAGCTGAGAACTGCCCGCGTCCCTCTTGAAGTCGGTTGAGCCGGTCGGTGAGGGTCAGCGAGCGGGTCGTGTCGAAGCCTCGGTGAGGGTGGCTGGGGGCTGGGTCTGCTGTTCGGGTGCGGGGTGGTTTCGACTCGGGTCGCTCGTTCCTCGCGACCCGGCTCAACCAGCTTCAGAGAAGGAAGCTCGCGATCCGGCTCAACCAGCTTCAGGGAAGGGAGTCCGCGGCCCGGCTCGACCGGCTTCAGGGAAGGGAGTCCGCGGCCCGGCTCGACCGGCTTCAAGGAGGGGAGTCCGCGATCCGGCTCAATCAGCTTCGAGGAGGGGTTCTCGCGGCCCGGCTTAACCAGCTTTAAAGAGGGGGAGTTGGTTGAGCCGGCCTGCGAGCGTCAGCGAGCGGGGCGTGTCGAAACCTCTTGCGCGTGTCCGGGGAGTCGTGGTCGGTCTGGCCCGGGTGGAGCATTTGATGGCAGGCTTGGGGCATGACCAAATGGGAGTACCTGACCGCACCTATCCTCAGCCATGTGTCGCAGCAGATCCTGAACAACTTCGGGACCGAAGGCTGGGAACTCGTCACCGTCGCCCCCGGCCCGACCCCCGAAACGATGGTCGGGTACTTCAAGAGGCCGCTGGAGGAAGGACGATGAGCACCCCCACCCAGCGACTCGCCGAACTCGGGCTGACCCTGCCGCCCGTCGCCAAACCCCTCGCCGCCTACACCCCCGCCATCACGGTGGGAAACCAGGTGTGGGTCTCGGGGCAGCTGCCCCTGCGCGACGGGAAACTCGTCGCCACGGGCCGCCTCGGTGACGCCGTCGAACCGGCCGAAGGCGCGGAGGCCGCGAAGGTCGCGGCCCTGAACGCCCTGGCCGCAGTCGCCGACCAGGCCGGGGGCCTCGACAACGTGGCCCGCATCCTCAAGGCCGTGGTGTTCGTCGCCTCCACCACCGACTTCACCGCCCAGCCGCAGGTCGCCAACGGCGCCTCCGAACTGCTCGGCGAGGTCTTCGGCACCCCGCACGTGCGCAGCGCCGTCGGGGTGGCGGTCCTGCCCATCGACGCCCCCGTCGAGGTGGAACTGGTGGCCGAACTCGCCGCCAGGTGACGGCGGCCCTGATCGGATCCAGGCTCGCAGCCGCCTACCCGGATGCCCGCTGCGACCTGGACCACCGGTCACCCTTCGAACTGCTCGTCGCAGTCGTCCTGTCCGCCCAGACCACCGACGCCCGCGTCAACCAGGTCACCCCGGAGCTGTTCGCCCGCTATCCCGACGCGGAACACCTCGCGGGGGCGGAACAGGACGACGTCGAGGAAATCATCAGCAGCCTCGGGCTGTACCGGTCCAAGGCGAGATCGCTGACCGGGCTGGCCCGCGCACTCGTCGCCGACCATGACGGCCGGGTACCGGACAGCCTCGACGAACTGGTGAAGCTCCCCGGGGTGGGGCGCAAGACCGCCAACGTCGTGCTCGGGGACGCCTTCGGTATCCCCGGGATCACCCCCGACACCCACGTAATCCGCGTCTCGAACCGGCTCGGCTGGGTGCACTCCACCAAACCCGACGACGTGGAACGCGCCGTCGGGGCGCTGTTCCCGCCCGGCGAGTGGGTGGTGCTCTGCCACCGGATCATCTGGCACGGTCGCCGCTGCTGCCGCGCCCGCACACCCGCCTGCACCGCCTGCCCCGTGGAGGATCTGTGTCCCAGCTCTCAGGCCTGACGGCGGCGCTGCGCGACGGCGCGGCCGGGCCGCTCGGCCAGTTCGGTCGCGCCCCCGACTACGCGCGCCCGGCCGCCGTCCTGATCCTGCTCACCGACGAGCCAGACCCGGCCGTCCTGTTCACCGAACGCGCCGGGGGACTGCGAGCGCACGCCGGACAGATCTCCTTCCCCGGCGGCGGCGCGGAAACCGGCGAAACTCCCGTCGCCACGGCGCTGCGGGAGGCCTGCGAGGAAGTCGGCCTGGATGCGGGACTCATCACCGTCCTCGGGCAACTCCCGACGGCCTGGGTGCCGGCCAGCGGCTACGAGGTCACCCCCGTCGTCGCACGGTGGTCGGAGCCGCTGCCGCTGGCGCCCGTCGACCCCGGGGAGGTCGCGAACGTACTCCAACTGCGGATATCGCAGCTCAGCGACCCCGCCACCCGCGTCACGGCCACCGTCCCCGGCGGCTACCGCGGCCCCGGATTCCAGCTCGGCGACCTGTTCATCTGGGGCATGACCGCCCACCTCCTCGACGTCACCCTACGGGTCGCGGGCTGGGAACAATCGTGGGACCGGGACCGGGAGGTGCCGGTGCCGGGTCGCTTCCTGAGGGACTGATCCACCGCCGCCGTCGTCGGTTTGCCTGCCGGAGAAACCTGCCGAGAACCCTTCCATCCCCACCGGCGCTGCGACCCCCGCCCCGGACTGCGTCACGACCGGTCGGCTCGCGTGCTGTGGGGTCTACGAAATCCCGGTTGCGCAGCACTCAACCGAGAAAACCGCCCCCGTGGGGGCGAAAACCGGGTTGAGTGCTGCAAAACCGCGCGATCCCTGCGGCACCCCCGTGCCAGACCGGCGTCGGTGTCACGGGAACCGGGCTGAGTGCTGCGCAACCGTGCGACCCCCTGGACGCGCCCCGCAAGTGCTCTTGGAACAGAAACTAGACTTTTTCTGAGTAAGTACTTGCGCATCCGGAAAGTTGTTGTTATCGTAGAGGCACAACGACGAACCGCAGGAGGAACCGACATGACCACCGCCATCAGCTTCCAGAACGTGACCAAGGACTACGCGACCTCCAAGGGCATCGTCCGAGCCCTCCGAGGCCTGGACCTCGAGATCCCGCAGGGCGTGATCTACGGGCTTCTCGGCCCCAACGGGGCGGGCAAAACCACCGCCCTCGAGATCGCCGTCGGGCTGCGCGAGGCCACCGGGGGACTCGCCCGGACCATGGGACTGGACCCGGTCAGGGAAAACGCCGAGGTCAGGAACCGGATCAGCATCCAGCCGCAGAACGCCACCGGATTCGACCTGCTGACCGGCGAGGAACTCCTCGACATCTGGAGCGCCCTTTACCCCAATCCCCGGCCCGCGGAGGAACTGATCCGCCTGCTCGACATGAGCGGCTACATCGACCGGCAGCTGCGACGCCTCTCCGGCGGGCAGCGGCAGCGGGTCAACCTGGCCTTGGCGCTGATCGGCGGAGTGAACGTGACCGTCCTCGACGAACCCTCCACCGGACTCGACCCGATGGCCCGCGCCGACTTGTGGGACGCGCTGCGTCACCTCAAGCAGGAGGGCATGACCATCATCCTGTCCACCCACGACATGGAGGAGGCCGAGGTCCTCTGCGACCACCTGGCCATCATCGACGCCGGCGCAGTCGTCGCCGAGGGCAGCCCGTCGGAGCTGATCGCCGACGCCGAACGACGCCACCAGGGACCGGATCGTTTCCGCGGCCTCACCGACGTCTTCTTCCAGGCCGCAGGCCGTTCCTTCCACCAGCAGAACAAGTGACCTGCAAGGAGATCGTCATGTCAACCCTTTCCATCACCCGCCCACTGACCGCAGCAAACCAGGAGATCGCAATGCCCACCGCGTCCGTCACCCGCAAACTGTTCAAACTCCACTGGCTGGAACTCACCCGCAACCGCGCCCAGTTCATCTTCGCCATGGTGTTTCCCCTGTTCATGGGTGGAATGTTCTTCCTGATCTCGACGGTGATGCCCTCCAGCACCGCAGCCAACTTCGGCGCCATGATCCTGCCCATGAGCGGCTACCTGGCGCTTTCCGGGGTCGCCCTCAACCTGACCGCCGGGCCTCTGGTGCAGTACCGGGAACAGGGCACCTTCCGGGTTCTCGGCACCACCCCGCTCAGCCGGACCCGTTTCCTGCTCACCCACCTGTTCCTGCGGGTCGTCTTCGCGATGGCGCTCTGCGTGGTGCTCTACCTCCTCGGGGCGGCAATTGGGCTGGCCGACTGGGCCGCGATCCCGGCCCTCACCGCGGCCTCCCTTCCCGCTCTGCTGCTGTTCCTGGCCATCGGGTACTGGCTGGGTGGCGTGATGACCAGCTCCCAGGCCACCAGCAGCGTCAGCGCCTTCCTGCAGGTCGGGTTCCTGTTCATCAGCGGCGCCGGAATCCCAATGTGGCTGCTGCCCGAAACCTTCCAGCAGGTCATTAGCTGGCTGCCGCCGGCCCTGTCCGTCGACCCCCTCTTCTGGGCGGCGAACAGCCCGTTCCAGCGGCACGATCCGTGGCTGACCAGCGGAATCACCATCGTTTTGGCGGCGCTCGTCATGCTGGCGGCGATCCGCACCTTCCGCTGGGAGGTTCGCAGCAGGTGAGACGGCATCGCGCCCGTGCAGCACTCAATGCGCCAAGGGTCCTGGTGGCCCGGGCGCATTGAGCGCTGCACGGACAAGGAATAACCTCAGCCCGGTTTCTCACCCATGCGGATGGCGCGCATGACGTAGCGACCCTCCTGCTTCTTGTAATCTCCTTCGTCGAACCAAGCCACATCGTCGGTGCGCAGCTCCCTGCTGTCCGGGGCGGCGGGCAGCCAAGATACGGGGACGTAGAAGGGTTTCTGTTCATCGTTTTCGCCGGGTACGAGGCGTCGCAACAGGAAACCGGGGCCCGTGGACAGGCCCGCGGAAACAACGTCCAGATCTGTGATGTCGAAGGCGGCCCCGGAATCGATGTTGAACAATTCCCTGGGCAGTACGTCCTTGGAACCCGCCTTGATGGCGGCGGTCGCGGCCTCCGGATCCTGGTAGCGGAAGACCCAGCTCCCGTCCCTGACGGCGGTGACACCCGCAACTGTGCCCAGCTCCTCGCCCGAGGTGCTGATCCGGGTGAGGGTGGTTGGCAGGCGATCGTACTTCCGCAGGTTCTGGGACGACACGAGCAGGGAATCCGAGGTGGCTCCGACGAGCCACCGATCGGTGCGGAAGCTGGTGGGCCCGGCCTGCGCCTCGGTGAGGGAGAAGACGTTGAGGGTTCCGGTGCCCGCCGGATAGAAGTGCTGGGAGGTTTCAACCACCAGGGAATCGTTGGTGAGGACCTGCCCCAGCACCAGCCCGGAGACCTCGAAGGTGCGGGTCGCGTCACCGGTCTCGGTGTCGATGACGACGATGCGCATGCGCTGGTCGCTCACGTCGCTGGAACTCCCCGAAACCAGGTATGGCTTGACCATGATCGCCAGGTGGTGCCCATTCGGGCTGGTGACGACAGGGCCCGGGTTGCCGGGCGAGCTATCCCTTCTGAACAGGTCCTGGGCCGTCCCGGTGTCGCTCCGGCCGATCTCCGAGGACGCCGGTTCCAGGATGCGGGCCCACTTCAGGGAACCATTCGCCGGGTCGAGGCAGAGGATCTTGGTCGCCTGGGAGTCGTCGTTCTTCGAGGAGGTATCCAAGGGATAGTAGGTGTTGAGGACGATGATGATGCCGAAGGGCGTGGAGTGCACCGAACGGCTGTTGTCGATGGACACACTGGCGCCCAGGTTCCAGCCGGAGCCCTTGACGGTGGGGGCGGTGAAGGGGGAGTAGCTGTTGCCCGCGTCCTTCAGGTTCAGGGAGAAAGGCGGGGCGGGGGAGTTGTCGCGGTTCCCGGCCGGGGCGCACGACCCGAGCGGAAGAAGGACGAGAAACAGCGCCGCGGACAGCCGGAGCACCGTGTTCCAGGTTTTCATCAGGATTCTCCCGTCAGGCCGTACAGGCGATGAACGTGCCGGTGGACGTAACCGACCTCTTTTTCCTTGATGTATGTCTTGTACCCGACCCCGGCTTCGGGGTCGAAGGCCACGAGGGTGAGTCCCGGGGCCGTCATGAAAATGGTTGAGTCGTCTTTTTCCTTGTCCGGGGTTGCGAGCTGAGACAGGGCGTCGGGGGATCTGGCACCCAGCGCTTCGGGAGACATGGTCGTGGTTCCCGGGGTGATGGGGATCGTGGTCGCCTGTGAACCGTCGCCGGGCTGCATGATGATCGCCCCGGTCCCCGACCCGTCGTCGGTGGTCACGGCGATTCCCGCCTTGGCTGCTGCGAGCCCGGGGTATTGGGAAGCCTGAGTGGTGGTGCGGGTGACCGGATCGAACACGGCACCCACCTTCGGTTTGTTGTATCTGTTGTGGATGTCCGAGATGGGAAGAGTATCGGGTGAATAGTCCGGGTAGGCGGCGAGGGTTCCCGTCGCACTGGAGGCGAAGGAATTGATGCCTGTCGTCCTGCCCAGGGCCGCCGGGGATTTCGGTTCCAGACCGGCGAGGGAATCGAGGGTGACGGCCTGCGTCTCGATGCCCTTGGCGATGATCTCGTGGGTTTGTCCACTTTTGTCGGGTTCGCTGTCTTGAACATCGATTGGTTCCGTGAACTGCGCGACCCACCCGCCTGCGACAACCGGGGCGAGGTGCCTGCCATCGACCGCGATGCTCACCGCATCGGAAACCTTCGTGGGATCGGTGTCGGAGACAATGATCAGATTGCCGTAGAGAACATTGTCACTGTGTAGTCCCAAAAGTCCGTTCCTGGCGTAGTGGAGGATGAAGGAATTGTGTCCCGCGGGACCGGAGTAATCCGTGGACTTGCTGGCGGGTTCGAGGGTCGAACGGCGGGGTCTTTCAATGCTCCAGCGCCGCTGCCCATCGGCCAGGTTGTAGGCGGTGTCGCCGTCCAGAAGGGCGGAATCGCTGAGCTGGATACGCCAGGCTGTGTTGGAGGGATGTTCCCCGGTGACCTGCCCGGTGAGGGTGTCGAGGGTGATGGTCACGGCGTCGTACACCGGGGTCTTGTCTGCACTGTCCCGGTGTTGATCCGCCAGGTCTTTCGCGCTCCTGATCCGGAAGGCGATGTGGCGGCCGGTTGGGCTGGTTGTGAAACGGGGACCTTGGGGGTTCTCGTAGTCGAGGGGTGGAAGGCGAATGTAGGAGGCCTTGTCGCGGCGGTAACTCCACAGGACGGAGCCGTCGGCGGGATTCAAGGCGGTCAATCCCTCGCCGGTGAAGAGCACCGGGCCTGCCGCCCCGGCGGCCATCTCCAACAGCCCCGGGACGTCCTTCTCCCAGGCGGGTGTGGTGCCGATGCGGGTGGGTCGCGCGGGCAGATCACCCTGAGGTGGGGACGCGGTGACCTGGGAGGTCGGATTCGCGAGTGTGTGAACCAACAGCACCGCGACCACCAGCGCGATAGCGGGGCACAGGACGGAGGCGAGCCGGCGAATCACGGCGCCCGGTGGTGCGGGATCGCGCGGCAGGGGACGGAAGCGGGCGGGGTCGTCGGGGGTTTCGGGGCGCGGATCCATGCCGTCGCGGATACCCCGCAGCAGCAGGTCGGAGACGGCGAACAACCCGAGTCCGAGGGAAACCACGGCCATGACCAGCAGCAGTCCCAACCGGATCGACGACTGCTCGTGAACCACCCACCAGCGACGGCAGTGGAAACCGGCCGCCGCGATCGAACCCACCGTGACGATCACGGCCGGGATGATTCTCCGGGAACCCAGCCAGGCGGCCAGCAACCAGAAAACCGGGAACGCGGCCAGTACCAGAAGATGAGGCGTGACGGTGGGCAGGAGCAGGGTGACGTCGCCCCAGAACGGGATCACCAAGAGAGCAGAGGCGGCGACGACCCCCAGCCCCGCCAACCTCAGATCCCTGAGACCAGGAACGAAACGCGGCGGGGGATCCGCGGTGGTGACGGCGTCGTCGGGTGTCGGGGCCATGTCCCATTGTCGACCATCAACGGGGAGCGTGGGG
>ERZ772766.112-NODE-112-length-45616-cov-8.215469_pt1 | contig 45616 bp, 41 predicted proteins | sample MGYA00511379_ERZ772766 | MGnify/ENA primary metagenome ERZ772766 (study PRJEB29015, sample SAMEA2737895) | human oral metagenome | biome: human oral; feature: human-associated habitat; material: dental | place: China | collected 2116 ... | reverse complement strand
TCCTCTCTACTTCGAAGGGTGTCATGACCGATAAGGAAGCTTCGCAGCTCAAGGTGGGTGGCGAAGTGCTATGTTACATCTACTAAAGCAAGGAGGTACAAGAACTATGTCAAGAATAGGTAAGCACCCAGTAAGCATCCCCGCAGGGGTCACGGTGTCCGTGAAGGATGGCGTCGTCTCAGTCAAGGGCGCTAAGGGTGAACTCTCTCAGAGTATCGATGCTCGTATCGAGGTAGCCGTAGAGGGCGCCGAGGTCATCGTACGTCGTAGCAGTGACGAGCGTGAAGACCGCTCACTGCATGGTCTCTACCGTGCCCTGATCCACAACATGGTCGTCGGGGTCTCCGAAGGCTTCTCTAAGACCCTCGAACTCGTTGGGGTCGGATATCGTGCTTCTAACCAGGGTCAGATCCTCGAGCTCTCCCTCGGCTTCACGCACAATGTCTACCTTCAGCTGCCTAAGGAAATCAGTGTCGAGACGAAGACAGAGCGTAACAAGAACCCTCTGATCATCCTCTCCTCCGCTGACAAGCAGCTCCTCGGTCAGGTCTGCGCTAAGATCCGCTCCTTCCGTATGCCAGAGCCTTACAAGGGTAAGGGTATTCGCTTTGAAGGTGAAGAGGTTCGTCGCAAGTCTGGTAAGAGCGCAGGTAAGTAAACCGCTATAAACACGTATAAAGCAATCATGCCACAGAAAGAAACAAGAAGACAGAAGATCAAGACGCGTGTACGTGCCAAGATCAGCGGTACGGCAGAGCGTCCTCGCCTGACGGTATTCCGAAGCAATAAGCAGATCTATGCGCAGGTGATCAATGATGTCGACGGCGTCACCCTGGCTAGTGCCTCTTCTCTGAAGCTCACGGCTGAAGGGACGAAGAAGGAGATCGCTGCACTCGTCGGTACTGAAGTAGCTAAGGCTGCTCAGGCTGCTGGAGTGTCCACCGTAGTATTTGACCGTAATGGCTACCTCTACCACGGCCGTGTGAAGGAGCTCGCAGATGCTGCACGTGCGGCAGGTCTTAACTTTTAATACCGTCTATCGCAATGTCAGATAATCGCTCAAAGATGAATAGAGACTCCGAGCAGAAGGACAAGCTCGTCGAACGCCTCGTGGCTATCAACCGCGTCACCAAGGTGACCAAGGGGGGCCGCACCTTCACCTTCGCTGCCATCGTCGTCGTTGGTGACGAAGAGGGTCGCATCGGCTTCGGCCTCGGTAAGGCCGGCGAAGTATCCGCAGCTATCCAGAAGGGTGGCGCAGCTGCTCGTCGCAACCTCAAGCAGATCCCTCTCCACAAGGGTACGATCCCTCATGAGCAGTCCGCTTCGTTCGGCGGTGCTCGTGTCTTCCTCAAGCCCGCTTCTGCCGGTACTGGGGTGAAGGCTGGGGGTGCTATGCGCGCCGTCCTAGAGAGTGTCGGTGTCACGGACGTCCTGGCTAAGAGCAAGGGCTCTTCTAACCCACACAACCTCGTCAAGGCTACTATCGAAGCTCTCACTCAGATGCGTTCGCCTCTGATGGTCGCTCGTCAGCGTGGTATCTCCGTCGAAAAGGTATTCAAGGGCTAATCATCATCACTAGACTGTAAGTACAATGTCAACGATAAAGATCCAACAAGTACGTAGCAAGATCAAGAGCCCTAAGACTCAGAAGCTCACGCTCCAGGCTCTCGGGCTCAAGAAGCTCAATCAGATCGTCGAGCATAACGACAACCCACAGATCCGTGGGATGGTCGAGAAGGTCAAGCACCTGGTGCGCATCGTAGAGTAATCACCCTATAAAGAAAGACAGAAAAGAAATGGATTTATCTAGTTTGAAGCCCGCAGAGGGCTCCGTCAAGACGCGCAAGCGCATCGGCCGTGGTCCAGGCTCTGGTCTCGGGGGTACTTCTACTCGTGGTCACAAGGGAGCTAAGAGCCGCTCGGGCTATTCTAAGAAGATTGGCTTCGAAGGGGGGCAGATGCCTATCCAGCGCCGCCTGCCTAAGTTCGGCTTCAAGAATATCAATCGTGTCGAATATGCACCTGTCAACCTCGCTACGCTCCAGAGCCTAGCTGAGGCTAAGGGCCTTACCCGTGTCGCTAAGGCTGACCTCATCGAAGCCGGTCTCATCGGTAAGAATGATCTGGTCAAGATCCTTGGTAACGGTACGCTCAGCCTGAAGCTTGAAGTGGAAGCTAATGCTTTCTCCAAGTCTGCTGAAGCAGCTATCATCGCTCAGGGAGGCAGTGCAGTAAAACTCTAGTAGCTCATGCGCTTTATAGAGACACTGAAAAACATATGGAAGGTAGAGGAGCTGCGTCAGCGGATCCTCACCACCTTGTTTTTCGTCCTGATCTATCGCCTGGGGTCGTATATCGTCATCCCAGGGATCGATCCTAACCAGCTCAGCGCTCTACATAAGCAGACGAGCGAAGGTCTGATGGCACTCCTGGATATGTTCTCCGGGGGGGCGTTCTCTAATGCCTCGATCTTCGCTATGGGGATCATGCCTTATATCTCCGCATCCATCGTCATGCAGCTCGCCGCCATCGCTGTTCCTTCTATCCAGAAGCTACAGCAGGAGGGTGAGAGTGGACGCCGCAAGATCGACCAGTGGACACGCTATCTGACTGTGCTCCTCCTGCTCGTCCAGGGTTCGGCTTATCTGGTCAACCTGAACATGCAGCTGCGTAATGCTGGGGGTGCTCTCCCCGAAGGGCTATGGTTCGATATCTATGCGATCGTCGTCATGGCTGCAGGGAGCATGTTTGTCCTGTGGCTCGGCGAACGTATCACCGACAAGGGCTTGGGTAATGGTGTATCTCTGATCATCATGATCGGGATCATCGCTCGTCTCCCAAGTGCTGTACTCACGGAGTGGGGTACACGTGCCTCCGGCGGTGCTGGGGGGCTTGTGTGGTTCCTCTTCGAGATCGTCTTCCTGCTCTTCGTCATGGCCGGCGCTATCCTGCTGGTACAGGGGACACGTCGTGTGCCCGTGCAGTACGCTAAGCGCGTCGTGGGGAACAAGCAGTACGGCGGTGCTCGCCAGTACATCCCTCTGAAGGTCAATGCCGCTAACGTCATGCCGATCATCTTCGCGCAGACGATCATGATGCTCCCCATCACGCTCCTCAGCTGGGCTCAGGGGGACAGCACGAGTGGCTTCATCCAAGCCTTCATGGACAATACCGGAGTCTGGTACAACCTTGTCTTCGCTATCCTCATCCTCCTCTTCACCTACTTCTACACAGCGATCACGATCAACCCCACGCAGATGGCTAACGACCTGAAGCGTAACAACGGGTTCATCCCAGGTGTGAAGCCAGGTAAGGCTACTAAGGACTATCTCGATGCGATCATGGACCGCATCACCCTCCCAGGTGCCTTCTTCCTCGCTATCGTGGCTATTATGCCCGCCTTCGCTCGTGTCCTCGGTATCTCAGGGGGATTTGCTCAGTTCTTCGGGGGAACGTCCCTCCTGATCCTTGTAGGGGTCGTCCTCGATACCCTGCAGCAGATCGAAAGCCATCTCTTGATGCGCCACTACGATGGTCTGCTCAAGAGTGGTCGTATCAAGGGACGTACAGGCTCAGTAGCTGCTTACTAAGATGATCTACTTGAAGACAGACGAAGAGATCGAACTGATGCGTGCGGCCAATCTTTTGGTGGGACGTACGCTTGCAGAGGTCGCTAAGATCATAGCTCCTGGAGTGTCGACTCTGGAGCTGGATAGACGTGCTGAGGAGTTCATCCGTGACAACGGGGCTACTCCAGCCTTCCTCGGATACAATGGCTTCCCTGGGAGCCTCTGCACCTCGGTCAATGACCACGTGGTGCATGGCATCCCTTCCTCCAAGGTCGTACTCAAGGATGGTGACATCGTCTCCGTCGACTGCGGTACGAAGCTAGCAGGCTTCACGGGTGACTCAGCTTATACCTTCGCCGTAGGTGAGGTAGCCCCTGAGACCCTCGCTCTGCTACGCACCACCAAGGAGTCGCTCTACGTCGGTATCGAACATGCCGTCGCAGGTAAGCGTGTCGGTGATATAGGCTCGGCTGTACAGCAGTACTGCGAAGCTCGAGGCTACCATATCGTCCGTGAGCTAGAGGGACATGGTATCGGGAAGAACATGCACGAAGAGCCAGGTGTGCCGAACTTCGGTCGCCGAGGCACTGGCCCCGAGCTCCGCTCTGGCATGTGCATCTGTATCGAGCCTATGGTCAACATGGGATCGAAGAACGTCGTCTTCGAGCGTGATGGCTGGACCGTCCGCACGAAGACTGGTAAGCCATCGGCTCACTTCGAGCACTGCGTAGCGATACGTGATGGCAAGGCCGATATCCTATCTTCGTTTGACTTCATCAAGGAAGTCTTAGTAGACAGAGAGTTTTAAGTCGTAAATCGCACTTATGCCGAAGCAAGCAGCTATAGAACTAGACGGTGTCATCCTCGAAGCCCTCTCGAACGCTATGTTCAAGGTGGAGCTAGAGAATGGTCACGTCATCACCGCCCATATCTCTGGGAAGATGCGTATGCACTACATCAAGATCCTCCCAGGGGATAAGGTCAAGGTGGAGATGTCTCCCTACGACCTGACAAAGGGGCGTATATCCTTCAGATATAAATAACCCTATATAGATATGAAAGTAAGAGCATCACTCAAGAAGCGCACCGCCGACTGCAAGATCGTTCGTCGCAAGGGGCGTCTGTACGTAATCAACAAGAAGAACCCCAAGTTCAAGCAACGCCAGGGGTAGTCTCTAACCATCGGACTATATTTTAACGAACTAAGATAAGTATGGCTATCAGAATTGTTGGCGTCGACTTGCCACAAAACAAACGAGGAGAAATTGCCTTGACTTACATCTTCGGGATCGGTCGTAGCAGCGCTACTAAGATCCTAGATAAGGCTGGGGTCGATCGCAATATCAAGGTCAAGGACTGGACCGACGACCAGGCTGCTGCTATCCGTGAGGTGATCGGCGCTGAATACAAGGTCGAAGGGGATCTTCGCTCCGAAGTCCAGCTCAACATCAAGCGACTGATGGACATCGGTTGCTACCGTGGTGTCCGCCACCGTATCGGTCTGCCTCTACGCGGTCAGAGTACGAAGAACAATGCTCGTACTCGTAAGGGTAAGAAGAAGACTGTCGCAAATAAGAAGAAGGCTAGTAAGTAATAGACGTTGATATGGCAAAGAAAGTAGTAGCAAAGAAGAAGGTCGTCAAGATCGACGCTGTGGGTCAGGCTCACATCCATTCTTCTTTTAATAACATCATCATCTCTCTGACCAACAACGATGGTCAGGTCATCAGCTGGTCTTCCGCTGGTAAGATGGGATTCCGTAGCTCTAAGAAGAACACGCCTTACGCTGCTCAGATGGCAGCTCAGGACTGCGCTAAGGTCGCTTACGACCTCGGCCTCCGTAAGGTGAAGGTCTTCGTCAAGGGCCCAGGTAACGGCCGTGAGTCTGCTATCCGTACCATCCACGGTGCTGGCATCGAAGTCACCGAGATCGTTGACGTGACCCCAATGCCACACAATGGTTGCCGTCCTCCTAAGCGCCGTCGTGTCTAATCCCTGATGTCGCTTTAGATCACAGAGTAGTTTCATAAGATCGCAGTACATGATAGAGAAGCTCTCGCCTAGATACCCTAATCGGAGCGTATCTCTTCCGAGAGCATAGGTGATCCACCGAGCCTAGCGAAGAAGAATAGGTCGACGACGAGTGAATAGATTGGCTATACTTTCATATATCTATCCTCTCCTCATAACCGGTCGCGGCTGCACTCCGTCCTCCTTCGTCTCGCTCTCGCTCGCCTAAGGGTCCCACACCTGACACATGTGAGGTGTCTCGTACTGCCAAACAATAGAAGACAATGGCAAGATATACAGGTCCAAAATCAAAAATCGCCCGTAAGCTCGGCGCTCCTATCTTCGGTGCTGACAAGGTTCTCTCTAAGAAGAACTACCCTCCTGGACAGCACGGGAATAACCGCCGTCGTAAGACCAGCGAATACGGCATCCAGCTTAAGGAAAAGCAGAAGGCTAAGTACACCTATGGCGTACTCGAGCGTCAGTTCCGCAACCTCTTCGAGAAGGCTCAGCGTTCTAAGGGGGTTACCGGTGAAGTGCTCCTTCAGCTCCTTGAGAGTCGTCTAGACAACGTCGTCTACCGTCTCGGTATCGCTAAGACGCGTGCGGCTGCTCGTCAGCTCGTCTCGCACCGTCACATCACCGTCGATGGTCAGGTCGTCAATATCCCTTCTTACACCCTCAAGCCCGGCCAGGTCGTCGGTGTCCGTGAGAAGGCTAAGAGCTTAGAGGTCATCACCGACTCTCTGGCTGGTCGTAGCCACAGCAGCTACAGCTGGCTTGAGTGGAATCAGGCTTCGCTCTCTGGGAAGTTCCTTGGCGCTCCACAGCGTGAAGACATCCCCGAGGAGATCAAGGAGCAGCTGATCGTCGAACTATACTCTAAGTAATAATCCCTAGTATCTCACTCACATGGCAATATTAGCATTTCAGAAGCCCGAAAACGTCCTCATGATGGATGCGACGGACTCGTACGCTAAGTTCGAGTTCCGCCCTCTTGAGCCGGGATATGGTACCACTGTCGGTAATGCCCTGCGTCGTATACTCCTTTCTTCACTCGAAGGCTACGCCATCTCGACCATCAAGATCGAAGGTGTCAATCATGAATTTGCTACTATTCCGGGTGTCTTGGAGGATGTAACTAACATCATTCTCAACCTGAAGCAGGTCCGCTTCCGTGCCCTTGTGCCTGATGCTACTGAGGAGACTGTCAGCCTGACGATCTCTTCGCAGAAGCAGTTCCTTGCCGGGGAACTCAACGGTAAGCTGTCCTCCTTCGAAGTCCTCAACCCAGAGCTTGTCATCTGCCACATCGACGAAGCTTATTCGCTGACTATCGAGCTCACCATCAACAAGGGACGTGGATACATCCCCGCTGATGAGAAGCAGGTAGACACGGCGAAGGAGAACGAGCTACAGACGATCGCTATCGACTCAATCTATACTCCTATCCGCAACGTCAAGTACTTCACGGAGAACTACCGTGTCGAGCAGAAGACCGACTACGAAAAGCTTATCCTCGAGATCACGACCGATGGAAGTATCCATCCGCTACAGGCGCTCAAGGATGCTGCTGCTATCCTCATCGACCACTTCCGCCTCTTCACGGATGATCCCGTAGAGGTAGAGGAGTCGGCTGACGACGAGGACGAAGTAGTCGAAGCAGAAGACCAGCAGGAGATCGATCGTATCTCTGCGCTACTGAAGACGGAACTGAAGGATCTCGATCTCTCTGTCCGTGCTCAGAACTGCCTCCGCTCTGGCAATGTCCTCAAGCTCGCTGACCTAGTGGTCCTCGACCGCGAGACGCTGAATAAGTTCCGCAACTTCGGTAAGAAGTCGATGGACGAACTCAACGATCTCATGGAGCGCCTAGGGCTGGACTTCGGGATGGATGTTAGCAAGTACAAATTAGATAATGACTAAGTAGAAAGATGAGACATAATAAGAAATTCAATCATCTAGGGCGTAAGAAGGCGCACCGTGAGTCTATGCTCTCCAACATGGCGGCATCGCTCATCCTGCACAAGCGCATCTTCACCACGGTCGCTAAGGCTAAGGCACTGCGTGTCTATGTCGAACCGCTGCTGACCCGCGCTAAGGAAGACAGCACGCACGCTCGCCGTATCGTCTTCGCTGAGCTGCAGAATAAGTACGCTGTCAAGGAGCTCTTCGGCCCTGTCGCTGAGAAGATCGCTGACCGTCCAGGTGGCTACACCCGTATCCTCAAGACGGGTCACCGCCTCGGTGACAACGCTGCTGTCTGCTTCATCGAACTCGTAGACTACAACGAGAACATGCTCAAGGAAAAGGCTGAAAAGAAGGCTGCTCCTAAGACGCGTCGTTCACGTCGCTCCACGAAGGCTGAAGCTCCAGCTGCCGAAAGCGCTGAATAATCCCTCTCTTGATGAACCCTCGCTTCGCAAGGAGCGGGGGTTCGTCTTTCTACGTCTATAGGGTGGCGATCCTCTGGATAGATCGATCCGCTCCCCTCAGATGCCTACCACACAGCCACCATGAATCCCTGCAAGGTCTTGGTGGCTGTGTTGTTTTGGGAGTCGATATACCCTCCTTCGAATCGGTTCACTTTCCCCCAAAGGCGAGCCCCTCACCTGAGATGGCCCTCTCGCCTCTATGATCCGCCACACAGCCCTATGGGGGCTCTATGAGCACCTCGAGGCTGTGTAGCTTTTACCCTAATTATTTATCCTCAGTTCAATGAAGAAGATTTTTTCTCTACTTCTAGCCGGTGCCCTTGGCTTCGGCTTTGTGTCTTGCCAAAAGGACACCCCTAAGACCCAGACCGAAGAGCAGACCCCCAAGGGCTATTCTATTGTCGGTGGTTCTTGGTACACCTCTTTGACAGAAGGCGATTTCACCCAAGCCTTACGTTTCGCTTTCAGGGCTGATGGGACCTATGAGTTCCGCTACTATCGTATCACTACTAGCGAGGAGCACAAGAATGATCTAGATAGTGAGTTCAATGACGAGTTGATCTATTCTGGTCGCTACACCTACGCTGATGGTCGGGTTGCTATACTGACCACTAAGTTCGAGGGTTATGCAGCGCGCTTCGCTGAGAGACGAAAGCAGGAAAATCGCCAGCCTATTGAGCCAGAAGATGGTAAGCTGAATGGTCTCGTTCTGCTCGTTGATGAAAAGGCTGAGACCATGACCATCTCTCGTACGCTGTCTTCTCCGAATGTAGAGATCTCTGATGAGGCAGATGAGAAGTCTTTCACCCGTCAGAAGTAAACTTTCGGTCATAGACCTCCCGGAGGAAGCTCACGCTCGGTGAGCACTCCTCCTAGGGGAAGGCGCCCTCGCTAGTAGCACAGCCTACTGGCGGGGGCGCTTCGTTCGTTGCCGGAGGCTAGTCCGTGTACGGCACGCCTTCTGTGGCGGTCTGCGGGAGGAGGGTAGAGCCGTGAGTCCACTGTCTCACTCTTGCCCAAGCGGGGAGGAGCGCTTGGGAGAAGGGTTTCTCTAGCTTGGGAGAAGGTGATTCCTGTCTATTTTGCTTCCTGATGGCTTCGTTTTCGGATAAATGTCTATATTTGCCTTCGAAAAGTTGACTTTTGGGTGTGAGAACCTGAGGTTGAGATGTCGTAGATCAGGATGCTCAAGCTCCTATCTTCGGACTATTTTTCATAAAGATGTAGATGTGTATTGCCTCCCCTCATCCTCCCTGCGCCAAGCTCGGAGAATGGGGGGAAGCTCTTTTATAAGAGCAAGCCCCTCGCTAGGCCTGATCTGGAGCGGGATTGCAGGGCCTCCAAGGAGATGCCTTCGGAAGGCCTAAAAAGGACCCTACGGTAGGTCGTCGAAAAAACCTACTGTAGGTCGTCTTTGCGACCCACGGTAGGTCGCAGAGACGACCTACCGTGGGTCGGTTTTTGGGGGGCTGGAAGGAGCCTCTTAGACCCCGCCGTCGAGCGCCTTTTTCACCCGCCTCTGCTTCCCCTCTTCCCCTCCCCCTCGACCGCCATCCGATGTCCCCCGACACCTCGCCTTGTCCTTCTAGCTTAGGAGCCCCGAGACTGCCCTAGTGAATGCCCCGACGTCTAGAGGAGGCGCTAGCCCAGTGTAAAGCCATCGTGTGAGTATAGATCTAGGCAGAACCAAATGGACCCCAAAGCTCTTACCTTTATACACATATTCATCACGATACGATCATGGAACAGATCCAAGTAAACAACCTCATCATAGGCTTCGGTAAGGCGGGTAAGACCCTTGCTGCAGACCTTGCTCGTGCGGGCGAGTCCGTACTCCTCGTCGAGCGTGATGCCACTATGTACGGTGGCACCTGTATCAACGTCGGCTGTATCCCCTCTAAGACTCTGCTCGTCGAAGGCGAACTCAGTGCCCGCCTTCAGGATAAGGACACAGCCTACCAGGCCGCAATGGCTCGCAAGACGAAGCTCGTCACCGCACTGCGTGCAGCTAACTATGACAAGCTCGCTGGCATCCCCGGTCTCCGTGTGCTCACGGCTGAAGCCTCCTTCGTCGCCCCGCACCGCCTGCGCCTCGAGGGAGCCGAAGGAAGCTACGAGGTCACTGCTACACGTATCTTCATCAACACGGGTACACGTAGCCGTCACCTCGAGTTGCCTGGCGCTTCGGACGCACGTATCTATGATAGCCGTGCCCTGCTGAGCCTTGCAGAGCGCCCCGAGCGCCTCGTGATCGTGGGTGCAGGCTATATTGCCCTTGAGTTCGCCTGCATGTATCAGGCCTTCGGCACGGCAGTGACCTTGCTGGAGCAGGGGGACCGCTTCCTCGCACGTGAGGATAGAGATGTCGCCGAGGAGATGCAGCGCCTGCTGGAGGCTAAGGGCATCAAGATCGTGCTGGGGGCTGCCGTCGAAGGCTTCGAGTCAAGCCCTGAGGCCGTGACGACGCTGACGACGGCAGGGCGCTTCGACAGCGAAGCCGTACTGCTGGCCGTGGGGCGTGTGCCCAATACCGAGGCGCTCGGCCTTGATCGTGCGGGCATACGCACCGATGACCGGGGCTTCATCGTGACGGACGAACTGCTACGTGCTGGCGAGGGCATCTGGGCGATGGGCGATGTTGCGGGGAGCCCTCAGTTCACCTACGTCTCGCTGGATGACTACCGCATCGTGCGGGATCAGCTCCTCGGGTCGGGGCAGCGCACGATACACAATCGTGGCGTCCTGCCTACCTGTGTCTTCACCACGCCACCGCTGGCGCAGATCGGCCTGACGGAGCAGGAGGCCGAGCGCCGTGGCATCAAGTACCGCCTGCATAAGATCCCCGCTAGCTCCATCCCCAAGGCAAAGGTCCTCACCCAGACCGATGGACTGCTGAAGGCGCTGGTTGATCCTGAGACCGACCTCATCCTCGGAGCTACGCTCCTCTGTGCCGAGGCGCACGAGCTGGCGAACCTCATCAAGATGGCTATCGACAACGGTATCCCTGCCAGCTACCTCCGCTCCCAGATCTTCACGCACCCAACGATCGCCGAGGGGCTCAACGATCTCTTTGCTTAATTCCCCTAGCTGTGGCACCTCCTTGACCCAAGGTGGAGTGCCTAAGCTTAGGTATAGCTCGCCCCGTCATGTAGGCATGGCGGGGCGAGCTCTTTGGGGGAGGGAGGAGGGTAAGAGCTGAGTCGAGGGCAGGGGAGGCATTAAAGCTAGGGTAGGGTCACCTCCCTGCGCTCCTTCTTGGGTATGGCTGGAGCAAATACGTAGGAGAAGCGGGTAAGAATATGGAGTTACTAGCTGAGATAGATCTCTGTATCAAGCAGTTCCTCAAGGCCGATCTAGGCAGGTCGATCCCGTAGGTACAGACGCTGCTGACTAAGCGCAGCCCGATACGCTTCCTTGGCCAAGAGCTCTAGCTGAGACTGTAGATGACTATGCCTTAGCCCTAGGGGGAGGTGTGTGCTTGTATGATATTCAATATATTATCTGTATATTTGCAGTCCATTAGCGCTCCTACGGTTACCAACCCAGCAGCTACGGCTGCGGCGAAAAAGTAGAATAAATTATAACGTTATAACAATAATGAAGAAAGGAATTCATCCTGAGAACTACCGTCCTGTAGTATTCAAGGACATGTCTAACGAAGACATTTTCATCACGCGCTCGACGATGCCTGCTAAGGAAACGATCGTCGTCGACGGAGTAGAGTACCCTCTGATCAAGGTGGAAATCTCCAGCACGTCACACCCCTTCTTTACAGGTAAGGCTAAGCTCGTCGACACGGCTGGTCGTGTGGACAAGTTCATGAGCCGCTACGGCAACCGCAAGAAGTAGTCGACTCCGACCCATTCACCCTCTGGGTGGCGTGAAGTACAAACGCCCCAAGAGTGGCATAAGCTAAGAAGCCATCTTCCCGATCGGGGAAGGTGGCTTCGCTACTTTAGAAAGGTCTGTACATAGGTGGAGAGAGCAAATAGACATCCTTAAAAATCTAATTAAGTCATTCTGTATGATTAATCTCTGTGTATAATGTAAAAATGCTATCTTCGTACCCGCAACTAGATATCCAAGCAGAGTATTTATGAAGACAAGACTCTCAGCGCTGGCCCTAGCGCTCCTCCTGGGTGGAGGTATGGCCTCAGCGCAGAAAATCTTGGTCACAGGGCGCGTCACAAATGCTTCGAAGGCGGTGCTCCCTAAGATCCAAGTCGTCGTGAAGGAGACCGGGCGTAGTATGGCGACGACAGAGCAGGGACTTTATGTCATCGAGCTCGAATCCGGCCAGACCCTCCAGTTCATCCTCGATGGTAAGATCCTCAAGACTATAGTAGCGACTCAGCCCCAGCTCGACGTAGAGCTCTCTGTGCCAGCTACGGGGGATCGAGATAAGACCAAGACCGACAGTACTGCCGTGCACCATCAGGGCGAAGGGAAGGACGACGTCATCCTCTCGACCTCTAGCCGTGGGGCTACCTCGATCACGGGGAAAGCTAAGCCCCTGTGGGTGCTCAACGGGGTCGTCCTCGGCAGTGATTATGGGAGCCTTGAGGCCTTCTCTGGGGCAGACCCCAAGCAGGTAGCTGCTGGTATCGTGCCTGGGCTAAGCATTGACAATATCGCTTCGGTACGCATCCTCACTACTTCCTCCGAGACCTCCAGCTACGGACCTCGTGGTATCGCAGGGGTCGTGGAGATCACGACGAAGTCAGGTGCTGCAGGGGTATCTTCCCTGAGCTATCGTGGGGAATTCATCTACCGCCCCATCCCCTCCTACAACAACCTCAACGTGATGAACTCCCAGCAGCATGTGGCGCTCATCCAAGACCTACTCGATGGGGGGATGTACCCGATCCACACGCTGGAGACGAACAAGGACCAAGGCCTAGTCGGACGCATGTATCAGCTCTTCAACGAGCTGGATGCTTCGGGAAAACCCCGCCTGACGAACGACGAAGCTTCACGCCTAGCGTACTTCCGTGCTGCAGAGCGTGCTAATACCAACTGGTTCAAGGAACTGTATCGCAATACCATCGTCCATAATCATACGCTGAGCTTCAACGGCGGGACGAATAAGACGAACCTCTTCGCCTCCCTTACAGCACGCGTCGACCCAGGGTGGACCATCGGTAGCCGATCTAATACCTATTCGGGGAATATGAGTGCGGACTACAAGCTCCTACCCACCCTCAAGATAGGGCTTAACCTCATCGGGGAGTACACGACTTCCGAAGACCCTTCTACCTCTGCTGTCAAGTATGCCAATACTACCAGCCGAGCCCTACACCCCACGGAGAACTATACCAAGGACTATGTCTCCTACAATATCTTCGATGAGCTCCGTGAGAGCCGTCGTACCAAGACCCTCGGTTACCTTGGTATCCAGGGGACAGCTACCTGGGATATCCTCAAGCAGCTACGTGCGACCTTCGTCACCGACATCAAGTATACCAATACCGTTACCTTCCTCGACAATACCGAGCACTCCGTCCTAGCTCGTAGCATGCGTGCCATGCAGACGACGAATGTGCGCAACAACAATAAGAACTTGCGCACCGACCCCAACGATCCCTATGCGCTACCTTACTCCGTCCTCCCCGAAGGTGGTATACGTGAGAGCCGTGTCGTACAGAACTACATTAATAGCTTCAAGCTTGATCTAGACTACCACCAGACCTTCGGCAAGCACAATGTCGTAGCTGCTGCCGGGGTGGAGCTGAACCAAGGAAATGTAGAGAGTAACTGGAACATCAACTATGGTGTCCTCTATGATCTCGGCTTCCACTCGTACTATCTTCCTGACGCCATCCAGCGCCTCTACGAGCAGGGGAAGGACTACTACACGATCCGTAATCAAATCAATAACAACCTCGGGATCCTCACCCGGGCAAGCTACTCCTTCGCTAACCGCTACTCCATCGATGCGCTACTGCGCTTCGACGCAAGTAACCGCTTCGGTCCTTCACGCTATGTGCGTTGGCTCCCGACGTGGAACGTAGAGCTGACCTGGGGCGTAGACCGGGAGAGCTTCTTCCGTCACCTTCGTCCCCTCTCCTCTCTTCGCCTGAAGACCTACGTAGGGATGGTAGCGGACAACCCCTCTGTTACCAACTCTCTTGAGGAGATCTACCCAGCTATACCCTGGCGCCCGAACTCTAAGGAGATCGGTCTAGCGTACAAGAATCTGGCGAACCACGATCTGACGTACGAGAAGACCTTGACCTACGGGGCTCGCCTAGGCTTTGGGCTCTTCAAGGGGCGTATCTCTGCAGAGGTGGATGCCTACCGTCGTCGTAGCTACGACCTCGTCGGGCCTATCTATACCCAGTCCCTCGGAGGCGTAGCGCAGAAGAACGGGAACGTAGCCGAACTCCAGTCTTCAGGCCTGCAGTTCACCCTCTCGACAGTGAACCTCAAGGTGAAGAACTTCAGTTGGACGACCGGCTTCTCTTACCTACATAAGACGAATAAGATCACCTCGCTTCTGAGCAACCCCACCGTGCGTACCATGATCTCGGGATCAGGCTTCTCGTATGAGGGGTACCCACTATCCTCCGTCTTCTCCATCCCCTTCCTCGGGCTGACGAACGAAGGTATGCCTCGCTTCTACAACGAACGGGGACAAGAGACCCTTGGGGACTTCAACTTCTCTAGTAGCAATATTAACTTCCTCAAGTACAGCGGTACGCTTGATCCGACGGACGTAGGTACGCTGACCAATACCTTCCGCTACAAGAACTTCTCCCTCTCGGCTAATATCAACTATGAGTTCGGAGCAGTCACCCGCCTGCGTAGCATCTCCAATACCGATGACTACTCGGCCTTTCCACGTGAGCTGACGCAGCGCTGGAAGAAGCCTGGCGACGAGAAGCATACCGACATCCCTCGTCTACCGACCAGCTATGCCTTCGACCAGTACGGCGCCGACAATCTGATCAATGCTTACTACGCCTATGGAGCGTCTACAGCCCGTATCGTCAGCACTGACTTCATCCGCCTCAAGGAGATATCGATGGAGTACACCGTCTCTAAGACCCTCCTCCGTCGCACCCCGCTGAAGAACCTCGCGGTGAAGCTACAGGCTCAGAACCTTATGCTCCTCTACTCGGATGCACGCCTGCGTGGTGATGACCCCGAGTATATGTACAGCTCTTCGGTCACCGCCCCTAAGAAGCTGATCCTCACCCTACGTGTCGGACTCTAATCCCTCCACGAGATACCATTATGATGAATAGACTCTTCGTGCCCCTCGTGGCCCTCGTGGCTCCCCTGGTCTTAGGATCATGCTCCAAGCTCCTCGACGAGCAACCCGACGAGAGAGTACTCCTGACGAGTGCTGACAAGGTGCGTCGTATCCTAGTCAACGCCTACCCGCTCACCTCCTACGCTTATGCCTGTGAGATGTCTACCGACAACGTCGATGACTACGGGACGGACAACCCGAACTTCACCAAGTTCACCTACGACCTCGTCTACTGGAATGACGGGCCTGAATACAATGCCTCAGACGGGATGCGTGCTCTGTGGCGTGCCCACTACCTCTCCATCCAGCACGCTAATACTGCTCTCAAGGCGATCCAAGACCTCGGAGGCGGTAGCGAGCTTGATGCTGCCAAGGGAGAAGCCCTCCTCATCCGAGCTTACTCGCACTTCGTCCTGGTGAACCTATTTGGGAAGCACTACAATAGCGCCTCCAGCTCCGAGGACCTAGGCGTACCCTATATGACGGCGCCCGAGGTGACGCTCAATCCTCAGTACAAGCGTAACTCTGTCGCCGAGGTATATACAGCGATAGACAAGGACCTCACCGAGGGGCTCCCGCTCATATCGGATAGCTTCTACAGTGAGAAGGCCTACCACTTCAATAAGGCTGCTGCTGAAGCCTTCGCCGCACGCTTCTACCTCTACTACGAGCAGTGGGATAAGGCGATCGAGCATGCTGCGAAGGCGCTGGATGGGAAGGCTCCTCGCCGGTGGGCTGACTTCCAGGAAGCCAGCATCGTCGGAGCGAAGACGGAGGATGCCTATGCCAAGCTCTACAGCCGTGAGACTGTCTCGGCTAACTTCCTCCTTCTGCCCGTGACGTCGGGAGCGGTCTCCTACTTCTCCTACGCTCAGCTGAAGCGCTTCTCCATGACGCACCGAGTAGCAGAAGAGGTCTTCCTCGGCGATAATATCTGGCGTACCTCCACGACGGCTCAGGCCGACTATTGGCAGGTGCCCTTCGTCTCCTCCTCGTACAACTACCGAGACGTCATCAACCAGTCTAAGTATCCCTACTACGCAAGTAATAAGGACAAGACGCTCTCTGTCCCCTTCACTGCCGAAGAGACGCTCCTCGTCAAGGCGGAAGCAGAGATCATCCAGAAGAAGTACGACGCTGCAGTGGCTGACCTCAACACTTGGACCTCGGCCTACCTCAACACGACGAAGAAGTCCTTCACCAAGGAGGACATCATCGCCTTCTACAAGGCCCTCGAGTACAACTCTGAGGCGACGCCTACGATGAAGAAGAAGCTACACCCAGCCTTCACCCTCGATGGAGGCGAAGATCAGGAGATGCTCCTACATCACCTCCTGCAGTGCCGTCGAGTAGCTACGGCGCACGAGGGTCTCCGCTGGTTCGACATACGGCGCTATGGCATCGAGGTCTACCGCTTCGTCCACGACACGAAGGAGCGTGATAAGGTCACCGTAGCCAAGACGCTCTCCTCGTGGGACGAGCACACGACCTTCCAGATCCCCCAGAATGTCCGCAATGCGGGACTGGAGCCAACACCTCGGACTAAATAATTCTCCTACGCTCGACTAACTGCGTCACACTATGAATACGACTCTAAGGAAAGCCTCCCTGTGGGCCCTAGCCTCGCTCGTGATGGCCCTCGGCAGCTGCCGCCAAGTGGATGCTGATATTACCTCGACTTCGGTACTACAGCCCTCGGCCCATCGCACGGCTATGGACGAGTATATCGAGCGGGAGATCACCTCGCCCTACAATATCCAGATCTACTACCGCTACACGGAGAGTGAGATCGGGCGCAACTGGGTCACCTCTCCCGCCAACGAGTATAATAGCCTCCAGTTCGTGAATGTCCTGAAGTACCTCTTCCTCGAGCCCTACACCGAGGTAATGGGGGTGAACTTCGTGCGTCGCTTCACTCCTCAGGCCTTCGTGCTAACGGGGCTCCTAGCCTACAACCCTCCGCCAAGCAACTCCAATACACGTGCTTCGACGGTCAACGGGGTCAAGATCATCTTCATGAACATCAATAGCTTCGACTTCCCTTCGCTGGGGAAGTACTATCACACCCTCGATAGTCTCGGGAAGGTGCTAGAGACGGACCCCTCGGTGCAGTCCGAATACGACGCCTGGAAGACTTGGCTTGATGGTCAGAATACGACCTACCTAGATCGTCTCAAGGACGTCTACCTGCGTACGATGTATCATGAAGCAGCGCATACTTTCCATCAGCGTGTAGAGCCGACGACGGACTTTGATAAGATCACGTCGCTGGACTACCGCCAAGCCGACTGGATCGCAGGCTGGACACGTGAGAAGAAGAACTCCCTCCATTATGGCTTCATCACCAACTACGCCAGCCAAGAGCCTCATGAAGACTTCGCCGAGCTCTTCGGGAACTATGTCATCATGAGCGCTGATGAGTGGGAGGCGAAGCTAGCCTCCGCCGATGTCGTCCCTGAGGGGCGTACCCGCTCGGGACGCTCGATCATCGAAGAGAAGATCCGTATCATCAAGGACTACATGAGCAATACCTGGGGTCTCGACATGGACAAGCTCCGTGCTCAGCTGCAGAAGCGCTACCCCGACTTCGCTAGACAGGACTTCACCACCATGAACTCAGCCTCGACACAGCAATGAACAACAAGCAGATCCTAGCCCTCGCCACGGGTGCACTCCTCTGGATGAGCTCATGCACCAGCTCCGGCGATCTCGATAAGCTCCCTGAGGCAGCAGTGCGCACTCAGGAGGCGATCAATGAGACGGTCACTGCGCTCGAAGGGCATAGTGGCTACTGGCGCCTGACCTACTACCCCGATTCGAAGCGTGCTTACGGGGGGTACTCGATGTATGTACAGTTCAAGGACGGGCGTGTCACCGCCCTCTCGGAGCTCTCGACGACGTCGACCAATTCTACCTACGCTGTCCGCAATATCGATATGCCTACTCTGGCCTTCGATACCCGCAGTAATGTCCTCCACCACTTCAGTACCTCCACCGAGTACTTCCGCAATGCACGAGGCGGGGACTTCGAGCTCCTGCTGATGGGCAAGAGTGGCGACAGCATCCTCCTGCAAGGGCGCAAGTACCGCAATCGCATGAGCCTCGTGCCCATGACGACCGACCCTGCCACGGAGATCGCAGCCCTGCAGGCGATGGCCCAGAAGTTCCAGGGACGGGGGCTCGCTCCCGTCACCATCGGCACGGCGGGTCAGGTAGAGCTACGCCTGCATCCCACCTACCGCCAGCTGGAGTTTATCCTCGCTGGTGAAGGGACGGAGCAGAAGAAGGAGCAGGTGGCTTTCGCCTACACGACCGAGGGCCTTCGCTTCTATGAGCCCATCACGATAGGCGGGGTCACGATCTCGGGCTTCCGTCTGAGCTCTGATGGTGGGAGCGTCACTTCGCTCGAAGGGGGACTGACGACGACGCTGGTCAGTCTACCTATAGACCTCGTCGGGAAGAGCTATGTCGCCTACCTCACGACAGACCACGCCTCCTCGGGGCTCGTCAGTTACTTCACCAAGGTCAATAAGTCGCTCTATAGCCAGCGCAAGGCTCGCATGAGTGCCCGTACCTACTTCGGTGTCAATACCGAGGCAGACCAGAAGACGGGCCTCGTGGGCAACGATACCCAGGTCACTAGCTTCATCACTATGCCCATCTTCGAGCAAGCGGATGGGAGCTACACCCGCCTCTCCTACGAGGCTGACTTCGTGCCTGTAGGGAGCGACCCGACGCAGATAGATGTCCTAGCCCGTGATGGTAATGAGACCACCTGGTGGTACTGGTATGCTGGCTCGGCCGACTACTGGATCTCTCGCCTCAGCTCTCGTGCTCCGTACAAGGTGGAGACCCTGACGGATACAGCGGGTGATACGTACTACAAGCTCACCAGCGCCAAGGACGACAAGACTTGGTTCTACCTCTACGAGGTCAAGTAGCCCGACATCTTCTCTACCAGTATAAAGCGAGACCGCCCGAAGCACGCAGCGTGCTTCGGGCGGTCTTATTTATTGTAGTGGGGTAGCCTCGGGGCTAGAGGTCTTCGTAGACACGTACCCAGCCGTGCGTGTCGGGGTAATCCCCGTACTGGATAGCACGTAGACGCTCGTAGAGGGCGGTAGAGATCGGGCCTGGGTTGCCATCCTTGCTGATGACGTAGCTCTTGTCTTCGTCGAGGTCATCCACTCGTAGGATCGGGCTGATGACGGCTGCCGTACCACAGGCGCCCGCTTCGTCGAAGGTAGCGAGCTCCTCTACATGGACAGGGCGACATTCGACGGTCAGACCCATATCTTCGGCCAGCTGCATGAGGCTCTTGTTCGTGATCGAGGGCAGGATCGAGGAGCTCTTGGGAGTGATGTAGCTCTTGCCACGGATCCCGAAGAAGTTCGCAGGTCCACACTCGTCTATGTAGAGCTTCTCCTTAGCATCGAGGTAGATGACGGCCGAGTAGCCCTTCTCATGAGCGAGCACGCCGGAGCTGAGGCTAGCGGCATAGTTGCCCCCGACCTTGTAGCGCCCGGTACCCAGAGGTGCTGCCCGGTCGTAGCCACGCATGATGGCCATAGGGCTGGGGCGGAAGCCCGTCTTGAAGTAGGCACCTACGGGTGTGACGAAGATGAGGAACATATACTCGTCCGAGGGCTTGACACCTACCTGCTGTCCCAGACCGATCATCAGCGGGCGGATGTAGAGGGAGGCACCGCTCTCGTAGGGAGGGATGAAGCGCTTGTTGAGGTGAAGGACCTTGTCGACGGCTTCGAGGAAGCGCTCTGTGGGGAGCTCGGGCATGAGGATACCTCGGCTGGTGCTCTGCATGCGTGCCGCATTCTCTTCGGGGCGGAAGACACGTACCTTACCGTCCTTCCCTCGGAAGGCCTTCAGTCCTTCGAAGGACTCCTGACCGTAGTGGAGGCAGGTAGCAGCCATAGGGATGGTGATCATATCGGACGAGGATACTTCCCACTCGCCCCACTGACCATTGCGGTAGTAGCACTTCAGATTGTAGTCGGTGGGATGGTAGCCGAACCCGAGGCTCTTCCAGTCCAGCTCTTGTTTGCTTTCCATTGTCTGTCTAATGTATTTATAGGTTGATGAATAGTCGTACACGCTCCCGTGAGAGTCTAAGCAAAGATAGCGAAAAGGCAGAGAGTTGGTACTTGCTCTCGAGATGGGCTAAGCCGAGGCCTCCGAAGAGCCTCTGAGAGAGCTCGGAGTAAGGCCCTTGGCTCAAGGCTCGGGAGGTACTACTGGTGCCTCCCGAGAGGCGCTACTGCTCCCTGCTCGGAGGCACCAGTAGCGCTACTTGGCGGGTGAGCGAGGGTGGGGGAGGGAGACCTCGATGGGGGAGTCCTCGCCGCAGCTCGGGCGCTTCGTCTGGAGATTGCGTGTGTGGGCTCTTTTGTGTATCTTTGCGCAAGTTTTTAAGTATAAGTTTAGAGTTACCCTCATGCATACGGATCAGTATAAGGTCAATCTCAGGAGCTTACCTGAGGGCGACCATGAGTACCGCTGGCTCCTGGATGATGCTTATTTCGAGCGACTTTCGGAGGGAAGTATGCAGGGCGGAGAGGTCGAAGTCGATCTGATGCTCCGTCGTACGGGGGACGTCTTTAGCTTATCCTTCGACTACGAGGGCTACGTGACGGTCCCCTGCGACCGCTGCCTTGATCCCGTCGAGATAGACGTGGTGTCGGATAGGGAGTTTGTAGTCAAGTTCGGAGTCGAAGCCCTCGAAGAGAGTGATGAGATCCTAGTCGTCTCCGAGCTGGATGGCGTACTGGACCTCGAGTGGATCCTCTATGAGGACATCGTGCTCAGCCTACCTATTCAGCGAGTGCACGACGCGGGGGAGTGCAACCCCGATATGATGTCTGCCTACGACCGAGTAGCGACCGATCAGGTGCGTGAGCCCTCAGAGGGCGGGGCACCTACCCTCGATGAAGATGGGATCGACGAGCGCTGGGCGGCTCTCAAGGGGCTCAAGTGAGATTAGTAATTAAAACAAAATAGATTTATGGCACATCCTAAAAGAAGACAGTCCAAGACTCGTACAGCTAAGCGCCGTACTCATGACAAGGCTGCTATGCCTACGCTAGCAAAGTGCGCTAACTGCGGAGCATGGCACATCTACCACACCGTCTGTGGTGAGTGTGGCTACTACCGTGGCAAGCTCGCTATCGAGCAGCAGGCTTAGTGCGGCCCTCCAGCCTACAGTACAGAAGCCCCAAAGGAGACTTTGGGGCTTTTTTTGTACTTTCGTGCCTAAACTTAAGCATCCGAAATTAACTCCATAAGTATATCATCTAGCCAAACTATGAGTCTCATCAACGCAGCCATCACGGCTGTAGGCGGGTATCTGCCAGAAGATAAGCTGACCAATGCCGACCTAGAGAAACTGGTCGATACCAACGACGAATGGATCATGACCCGTGTGGGTATCCGTGAGCGTCGTATCCTCAAGGACCCTGCTAAGGGTGCTTCGTACCTAGGTGTCCAGGCGGTCAAGGACCTCCTCTCTCGCAATAATATCGACCCTGCCACCATCGACGGGATCATCCTAGCGACGAATACCGCCGACTACCACTTCCCCACGACAGCATCTATTGTCGCCTACGAGACGGGTTGCGTGAACGCTTTCACCTTCGACATGCAGGCAGCCTGCCCTAGCTTCATCTATGCTCTGGAGGCAGGAGCGAACTATATCCGCTCCGGGCGCTACCAGCGCATCCTCGTCGTCGCTGCTGAGAAGATGTCTGCCGTCACAGACTATACCGACCGAGCTACCTGCCCGCTCTTCGGTGACGCTGCCGCCTGTGTCCTCCTCGAGCCAACAGAGGAGAATGAAGGGGTGCTCGACGCCTACTTCCGCACCGACGGTACGGGTCGTGACCACCTGATCATGAAGTCGGGGGGTTCAGCTAATCCTCCTTCGCACGAGACAGTAGACCGTCGTGAGCACTTCGTCTATCAGGAGGGCGCTGCTGTCTTCAAGCAGGCTGTCAAGGGTATGTCTTCGAGCTGTCGTACCATCATGGAGCGCAATGGCCTCTCCTACGAAGACGTAGCGTGGGTCGTGCCTCACCAGGCCAACCTCCGTATCATCGACGCTGTAGCTCGTGAGATGCAGGTACCTCTGGAGCGTGTGATGATCAACATCGAGTACCGAGGCAATACCAGCTCGGCCACGATCCCTGTATGCCTGTGGGAGTTCGAGAAGCAGCTTCGCAAGGGGGACAACCTCATCCTTACCTCCTTCGGTGCAGGCTTCACTTGGGGTGCCGTCTACGTCAAGTGGGCGTACGATCCTAAGAACTAATAGGACCTAGCCGGAGACCTTGCCTTCCTCACTCCCGACGGAGCGAGCGGGCAGGGTCTTCGTCTCTAATAAGAATAGTCTACACGGATGACTGAAGAAAAGAAAGAGCAGACACACCGCTCCGGCTTCGTCAATATCGTAGGTAACCCCAACGTGGGCAAGTCTACCCTGATGAATCTCCTCGTCGGAGAGCGTGTCTCCATCATTACCTCCAAGGCGCAGACGACACGCCATCGCATCATGGGTATCGTCAATACCCCCGAGCTACAAATCGTCTATAGCGATACCCCAGGAGTACTGCGCCCGAACTACAAGCTGCAGGAGAGCATGCTCGAATTCTCCGAGTCAGCCCTCGGAGACGCAGATGTCTTGCTCTATGTCACCGACACCGTGGAGACGGCAGACAAGAACGAGTTCTTCCTCGAGCGAGTACGTGGGGTCAAGTGCCCCGTCTTACTCCTTATAAATAAGGTAGACCTGACCACTCAGCCCGAGCTCGAAGCACTGGTAGAGCGCTGGCATCAGGAGCTCCCCGAGGCAGAGATCATCCCGCTCTCGGCGCTGAACAACTTCAATGTACAGCCCCTGAAGAAGCGTATCGAGAGCCTCATCCCGCCCTCGCCGCCTTACTTCGAGAAGGACGCCCTCACCGACAAGCCTGCCCGTTTCTTCGTCACCGAGATCATCCGTGAGAAGATCCTCCTCTACTATCAGAAGGAGATCCCCTATTCCGTCGAAGTCGTCGTCGAGGCCTTTAGGGAAGAGGAAGCACGTATCCACATCCAAGCCCTCATCATCGTCGAGCGTGATAGCCAGAAGGGGATCATCATCGGGCACAAGGGGGTAGCACTGAAGAAGGTCGGCTCGATGGCTCGTAGAGACATGGAGCGCTTCTTCGAAAAGAAGATCTTCCTAGAGCTCTTCGTCAAGGTGGAGAAGGACTGGCGCAACCGAGACAACCTCCTGCGTGCCTACGGCTACCGCCTAGACTAACCCCCTGTACAGAATAAGTAGAAAAGCAATATGAGTCATTTAGTAGCAATCGTAGGACGACCCAATGTGGGGAAGTCCACCCTCTTCAACCGCATGACCCAGACCCGTGGGGCTATCGTCAGCGAAGAGGCAGGCACGACCCGTGACCGTCAGTATGGTCGGGTCTCGTGGCTCGACAGAGAGTTCTCCGTGGTAGATACAGGGGGCTGGGTCGTCGGGAGCGAAGATATCTTCGAGGGCGAGATCAATAAGCAGGTCGAGATAGCTATGGAGGAGGCCGATGTCATTCTCTTCGTCGTAGACGTCGAGAACGGCGTCACTGACCTCGACGACGAAGTAGCAGCTAAGCTTCGCCGTACCAAGAAGCCCGTCCTACTGGTCGCTAATAAGGCTGACAACTACGCCCAGCACTATGCGGCGGCGGAGTTCTACTCCTTCGGCCTCGGGGATCCCCTGCCTGTCTCCGCCATCAGTGGCAGTGGTACGGGAGACCTCCTCGACGCCATCGTCAAGGAGCTCCCCGAGGGTGAGGCTGAGGACGAAGTACTAGATGCGCCTCGTATCGCTATAGTAGGGCGCCCGAACGCTGGGAAGTCCTCCCTCGTCAATGCCTTCATCGGTGAGGAGCGCAACATAGTGACGAACGTAGCAGGCACGACACGAGACTCCATCTATACCCACTACACTAAGTTCGGGATGAACTTCTACCTAGTGGATACGGCGGGGATACGTAAGCGAGGCAAGGTAAGCGAAGATCTGGAGTACTACTCGGTGATTCGCTCCATCCGAGCCATCGAGAACTCGGATGTCTGCGTCCTCATGCTTGACGCCACCCGAGGGATAGAGAGCCAGGATCTGAACATCTTCTCCCTCATCCAGAAGAACAGCAAGGGGCTCATCGTCTGCGTCAACAAGTGGGACCTCGTCGAGGACAAGAGTAATGCCGTCATCAAGACCTTTGAGGCAGCGATCCGCCAGCGCCTAGCGCCCTTCACGGACTTCCCTATCATCTTCATCTCGGCACTGACGAAGCAGCGTATCTTCAAGGTGCTCGAGGAGGTGCAGCGTGTCTACGAGCGACGTAGTACTCGTATCCCTACCTCCAAGCTCAACGAGGTCATGCTTCCCATCATCGAGGCGACACCGCCTCCTGCTACCAAGGGCAAGTACATCAAGATCAAGTACGTCATGCAGCTCCCCACGGCAGTACCAAGCTTCGCCTTCTTCGCGAACCTCCCGCAGTGGGTCAAGGAGCCCTATCGTCGCTTCCTCGAGAATCAAATACGTGCGCACTGGGACTTCTCCGGTACGCCGATCAATATCTTCATCAGAGAGAAGTAGCCCCCGCTACGCCTCCCTCCACAGCGCCTACCCATGCTCCTCCCTCGCCTCGAGGGTAGAGCGTGGGTAGGCTTTTTAGTGCCCCTGCTACAGCGATATGGTTAGCTATATATAGGTAGGGAAATAGCCTCGACGAAGGAGATAGCCTCGCCGACGTACCTATAGTAAGGTAGGTGAGTGGAACGAATTAGGCCTTTTTTTCGCTAATGATGGCGCTTTATATACCTAATTCAGTTATCTTTGTAGGGAGTTCGGTAGGATATGTGGTGGTCTCAGTAAGCAATAATCCCTCCAAGAGTCTAATATCCATACCGATGCCTCCCAGTCACGGATATAAAATAGATAACAACTAAATAGCAACTTTATGTCGTGGTTAATCAAATCTTCGATCGGGCGTAAACTGGTCATGAGTATCTCAGGGCTAGCGCTCATCCTGTTCTTGACCTTCCACATGTCGATGAACCTTGTGGCGCTCTTCTCTGAGGAGGCATACAACGCCGTGTGTGAGTTCCTCGGGGCTAACTGGTACGCACTAGTAGCTTCGATAGGTCTGGCCGTCCTCTTCCTCGTCCACATCATCTATGCCTTCATCCTGACGGTGCAGAACCGCAAGGCTCGAGGCAATGACCGCTATGCAGTCATCGACAAGCCTAAGGGCGTCGAGTGGGCTTCGCAGAATATGATGGCTCTCGGTGTCATCGTGCTCCTCGGGATCTTCCTCCATCTCTTCAACTTCTGGGCAAAGATGCAGCTGGCAGAGATCATCGGTCAGCACGACCTCGGTATCGCCGGTGTCTCTGGTCCTACCGATGGAGCAGGCCTGATCCGCTATACCTTCGCTAACCCCATCTTCGTCGTCCTCTATCTCGTCTGGTTGGGAGCCCTGTGGTTCCACCTCTCGCACGGGTTCTGGAGCTCGCTACACACCATCGGCTTCAACAACAAGATTTGGTTTGAGCGTCTACGCTGCCTCTCCAACGTCTACACGACCATCATCATCCTTGGCTTTGCGGTGGTGGTAGTCTATTACTTCCTGCAGTCCCTCTGTGGCGGTGCTTGTCCCTTCGCCTAAGGCTGAGCTAAGCTTAATCCATCAATCCCATAGATACTATGTCTAAGATCGATTCTAAGGTTCCTGCCGGCCCATTAGCCGAGAAGTGGACTAACTATAAAGACCACCAGAAGCTCGTCAACCCCGCTAACAAGCGTCGCCTCGACATCATCGTCGTCGGTACTGGTCTAGCAGGTGCTTCTGCTGCCGCCTCCCTAGCAGAGATGGGCTTCAATGTCCTCAACTTCTGTATCCAGGACTCTCCCCGTCGTGCTCACTCCATCGCAGCCCAGGGGGGAATCAACGCTGCTAAGAACTATCAGAACGACGGTGACTCTGTCTACCGCCTCTTCTATGATACCATCAAGGGGGGGGACTACCGTGCCCGTGAAGCGAACGTCTATCGCCTCGCTGAAGTAGCTAATAGCATCATCGACCAGTGCGTGGCTCAGGGCGTACCTTTCGCTCGTGAGTACGGTGGTCTCCTCGACAACCGCTCCTTCGGGGGTGCTCAGGTCTCACGTACCTTCTATGCTCGTGGCCAGACGGGGCAGCAGCTCCTGCTCGGTGCTTACTCCGCCCTGAGCCGTCAGGTAGGTAAGGGTACCGTCAAGCTCTACACCCGCCACGAGATGCTCGATGTCGTCATCATCGACGGACGCGCTCGTGGGATCATCGCTCGCAACCTCGTCACCGGGAAGATTGAGCGCTTCGCTGCCCACGCAGTAGTCATCGGGACGGGGGGCTATGGTAATGCCTTCTTCCTCTCCACTAACGCTATGGCCTCCAACGGCTCAGCAGCTTGGCAGTGCTACAAGAAGGGGGCGTACTTCGCTAACCCCTGTATGGCACAGATCCACCCCACATGTATCCCTGTCCATGGCGAGTTCCAGTCCAAGCTCACGCTGATGTCTGAGTCTCTTCGTAACGACGGACGCATCTGGGTACCTAAGAATATCGAGGATGCCAAGAAGCTCCAGGCCGGTACTCTTCGTCCTACGGAGATCAAGGAAGAGGATCGTGACTACTACCTCGAGCGCCGTTACCCTGCCTTCGGTAACCTCGTCCCCCGTGACGTAGCGAGCCGTGCGGCTAAGGAACGCTGCGACGCTGGCTTCGGTGTCAACAACACGGGGCTGGCAGTCTTCCTCGACTTCTCCAGCGCTATCCAGCGCCTCGGCAAGGACGTAGTAGAAGCTCGCTACGGTAACCTCTTCCAGATGTACGAGAAGATCACCAACGACAATCCCTACGAGACGCCGATGATGATCTACCCCGCTATCCACTACACCATGGGTGGTATCTGGGTCGACTACGAACTGATGACCTCGATCCCTGGCCTCTTCGCCATCGGGGAAGCAAACTTCTCCGACCACGGTGCTAACCGCCTCGGTGCTTCGGCGCTGATGCAGGGGCTGGCTGACGGATACTTCGTCCTTCCCTATACGATCCAGAACTATCTAGCAGACCAGATCCAGGTGCCTCGCTTCAGCACGGACCGTCCTGAGTTCGACGAAGCAGAGAAGGGCATCCAGGACCGTATCGCTCGCCTGATGAGCATCAAGGGGAAGCAGTCGGTAGACAGCCTCCACAAGAAGCTCGGGCATATCATGTGGGACTTCGTCGGTATGGGCCGTGAGAAGGAAGGCCTCGAAAAGGCTATCGTTGAGCTCAAGGCGCTGAAGAAGGAGTTCTGGAGCGATGTCCGCATCCCTGGCAAGGCTGACGACCTCAATGTCGAACTAGAGAAGGCACTCCGCCTTGCTGACTTCATCGAGATCGGCGAATTGATGGCTCGTGACGCCCACGACCGTGAAGAGAGCTGCGGTGGTCACTTCCGTCTGGAGCACCAGACGCCCGAAGGTGAAGCCCTTCGCCACGATGACCAGTTCGCCTACGTCTCTTGCTGGGAGTACCAGGGCGAAGATCAGGATCCCATCCTCCTCAAGGAACCGCTTGACTACGAGTTCGTCGTCCGTCAGCAGCGTAACTATAAGAACTAACCCCAAGCCAACATCGGTACAATGGACAAGAATATCAACATAAAGGTTAAGGTCTGGCGTCAGCGTGGTCCCGAGGTTAAGGGGGCATTCGAAACGTACGACCTACAGAATATATCTCAGGGTAGCTCCTTCCTGGAGATGCTCGACATCCTGAACGAACAGCTCGTCCGCGAGGGCAAGGAGCCCGTCGTCTTCGACCACGACTGCCGTGAAGGGATCTGCGGTATGTGCTCGCTCTACATCAATGGGCACCCCCACGGGCCCGATGATAGCATCACGACTTGCCAGCTCCACATGCGTCGCTTCGACGAAGGGGACACGATCACCATCGAGCCTTGGCGCTCGGCGGGCTTCCCCATCATCCGTGACCTGATGGTCGACCGCTCCGCCTACGACAAGATCATCCAGGCTGGTGGCTTCGTATCGGTCAATACCGGTGGTGTGCCCGACGCTAATGCGATCGCTATCCCCAAGGCCAACGCCGACATGGCGATGGACGCAGCGGCTTGTATCGGCTGTGGTGCCTGCGCAGCGGCTTGTAAGAACGGCTCTGCGATGCTCTTCGTTTCGGCGAAGGTCAGCCAGCTGGCTCTCCTTCCTCAGGGGCGTGTCGAAGCTGCCCGCCGTGCTAAGGCGATGGTCGCTAAGATGGACGAACTCGGCTTCGGGAACTGTACCAACACCCGTGCCTGCGAGGTAGAATGCCCTAAGAACATTTCGATCTCCAACATCGCCCGTCTGAACCGCGAGTTCCTCTCTGCCAAGTTCAAGGACTAAGCCTCCGCTTCCTCTCCTGGGGCAAGGTCAGTGGACCCGCTCCGCCGGGAGAAGACAGCTCTCACATCTTTGGGGCTCTTGCTCCAATTGATAGGTTAGATTGGTGTAGTATCGCCCACCTTCCTGAGTCGCTGACTCGAGAAGGTGGGCGATCTCTTTTCTCCCGCCACCCTTCCCAGCAAGTAGGGATAAGCCTTTCCTTTCTGCCCCCTTACCCTAACCTCTGTCTCCTCAATCCTGCCCCAAGGTGCGCAGGCATCCGCCCCTAGGCTTTGGTACGTGCTCCCTTGATATCTGGGACCACAGCCTATAAGAAGCATAATATCCCCCTCCGTCAGAGCGGAGAGGGATATCAGTTTAGTTAGAGCTAAAGAGAATACGCCTTTGCTATCAAGTTCCCAGATGCCTATCCAGAGCTTATCTCTAGAGGAGGTACGTAAGCATCATTACTAGTCACGCAATAGCTTAGCAGCTAAGGCTTCGAGTGACTACTTGAACCTATACAGCGGAGGGAAGTATGCCTATGCCGAGGAGCTTGGTCTTGTAGAGGTACCTGAGGATGAGATGAGGAAAATGTTGTCTCCGAAGCCTCGAAGTGCAGCACATAACCACCTTAGTTCAGCTTATGCAAGACTCTCTCTGCAATGAGAATAAACTTATTTCCCTCCTGCCCCCATGAGGCAAGAAGAGCAGAGGTGGCAGCCTAGTATCGCACCTATTATCAGGAGTATTATGAGGTAAGGCATCGCCATGCTCTTAGAAAAGAGACAGCTCCAGTAGCTATGCGATATGGATCTCACATCCATATTGTATATCTCCTTTAGAGAATGTTTCTCTTCCAGTTGAGCTACGCTTTTTTTGTATAGCTCTCGATACTTACGCTCAAGCTGCGAGTAGTAAGCGTCTACCCAAGCGCACATTACCGTCACGGGGATCAAGAGCCACAAGAAGATCATATTCTTACTCTCGCCCCAAAGCCCTGCTAAGAGCGTAGCCATCACCATAGTAAATCCCTTGATCTGAAAGGAATTGCTCGCCATACGAGTGATTACATTCTGGACGAACTCTAGATGCTGTCTCTTAAATTCTTCGTGTTCCATAAGACTATGTGTTTATATATAATACTTTCTTTTTGAACTCTTCCATGAACTTTCTCCAAACATCGAGCTTGATGCCTTCGCTTACATAGGCTCCACTTTTCCTATCAAAAAGGACCTTCTGAGAAGCTTCTTCTCCCTTTAGGGAGACATACACGGCGCTGATTATCTCATTATCTTCCCACATACAAGGCTTCAGGACAAAGGGATAAATCCTCTTGCCGAGTTCCTTGGCTAGTGGCAGCTCCAAGCGGGTGATATAATCGGTACTAAGGAGAGAAGGGCTCACCAAAACCACAATCACATCTGCCTCAGAGATCTCTTTGTGGATAGTAGGATGAATCTCGGCCCCAGCTTCGGTACGCTCGTCGTAATAGATCGTAACCAAGCCCTTATCCTCCAAAGGCTTGAAGGACTGGAGGCAAATCTTTAGCTCAGCCTTATCTTCTTTGGAGTAAGAGATGAAGACCTTCTTCATCTTGCCTATATGCTTGTTATCAGTCAGGTATTGGAATGAACGCAAAGAGATCGGTTGAGCCTGCCCCTTATTGAGCGTCCCATCCTCGTTTAGCGGATAGCCTACAGCCATTCCTCTACTTCCTCCAGCTTCAGCAATGCCCTTATTGGGGTCATAATGATCTATGGAAGCAAGGTTGACAAACAGTCTTTTCTCTTGACATAGGGGAAGCTTAGAGGTAGATATGTAAAGGTCTTCTATGGGGAAGTCCTGCCGCAATCTCCGATGCTCTTGCCTACGACGACTTAAATACCCTTCATCATTGCTCGGCGGGATATTACTCCAGTACATATCCAGAATATCTTGCAGTAGCATACGCTCCACCTGGCTCACTCGATGCTCTACGCCTTGGTCAATAGGCTTTATATACATCTCTATGGTGAGCTGCTCGTGGTCGAGACTAACCCATACCATATACCGTCCTTCGGGGTAGGTCTCGGTACCTCGGTCTTCTTCATATAGCGAGAAGCCGTTTCTCCCTCGTTTGCTACGTTCCTCCTCGGAGGGCATGTTGACTAAGGTAAAGAAGAGCTGGTCACGCCAAAACTTCTTAAGCTCATTTTTACCTTGTCCGTAGTAACAGATGAGCTGGTTGATCAGCCCAAATGGGATGAAGTGCTCGAACTTTAGGGTGATATTGGGCTGCAGGTAGCTAAGCTTAAGCCACTCATACATCTCATCGCCATCAGCTAGTGGCAGGTAGCCTGGTATAATGTACTGATCCTCATTCTTGTTGTAGTATATGACCTTCTCTAACTCCAGCAGACGAACTAAGTGTTTGTCTTTCTTTTCTAAGACAGCCTTTTCTACAACACCTCTTCTCTCAATAATTCCCTTGTCTAGAATTTCAGTGTGAATATAGTTTACCGTAGCCTCTGGATCTAACCATACGAGATCGGATAATTCTTTGTCATCCTTGTAATAAAGCACCTCGCCATGCAAGTAGAGCTGATGTAGCTCTCCCTTTAAAGAAGAGCTAGAGTCTGTATAACCAGGCATTGCCTTGCGTAGATCCTCTATACGGATAGGACCGTGGGATTTCTTTCTCTCCTCTTCGTTGAGAATATAATTGTAGAGGATCCCTTCACTCTCAGTGACATCGATGCTCATCTTTTCCTTGAGCTGGGCAATCTCCTCCTCTAACCTGAGGTGTAAATATCGCTGAGCAGCCTTGTCTCGCTTTTGGAGTAAGCTGTCTCGAGCCTTCATCCCCAGCTTTCCCCTCTCTAAGGCTATATAGAACTCTTCTCGGACAGAGAATGCTGTCCTCTTCAAGTTTTGTTGGTCATCTTTGTCTGCATAGGTCTGAACAACCAAAATATTCTCTCCTTCAGAGCCGTCTTGCTTTATGAGCCTTCTTTGTCTGTCAGCGTAGCGAATCTGTCCCAGCCAATAGTTTCGATTAAAGTTCAATATCTTATCTTCGCCTTCTACAAACTCTTTACCTCGTCTATTCTCATCTAGCTCCTTTCTCCAAAAAAGCATGTAGAGAGCTCCTGTACTGTAAAAGGCTTGGTAGATACCATGATAGAAGTCCTGCCCACCAAAGTCATAAAAGTTAGCACCTAAATCCTTCCTTTTCACCACACGAAGCACATGTGTGCTTCCAATTTTCTTTTTCCTCTTGCATAAAGAATTCAAGAATGTACTCTTCCCCGAGGAGTGATTCCCTAATAGCATCACTTTAATAGGCAGATCTAGTGTCTCTGAAGGTCTGCGTTGCTTCCATCTCTTGATATCTTCTAGGTGATTTTCATAAGGAGTGAAAATCAAGCGACAAGGAAGCTGTTCCGAGTCCTTATCCGAGAGGTCTCTCCTTATATACTTAATGTCGTTGCCCTCTACCTTTAATTCTTTTAAGCTGGTTTGAGGGAGATTTTCAATTACCGAAAATTGGTTGTTAGAAAGATCTAAACTTTCCAATAAAGATAGTGGTTCCAACCCTTCAATCTTTGATAGTTGGTTCCTTGATAGATTCAATCTTCTAAGCTTTGAGAGTGAATCTAAGCCTTTGGCGTGACTAAGTTGATTGTCACTAGAATCTAACTCATCCAGCTCTTCTAATGCTTCTAAGCTCTCAATACTCTTTAGTTGGTTCCCGCTGAGATTCAAAGAATGTAGCTTGGATAGCTGCTCTAGGCCCTCAATGCTCTTTAGTTGGTTCCCGCTGAGATTCAAAGAATGTAGCTTGGGTAGATGCTCTAACCCCTCAATGCTCCTTAGCTGGTTACTGCCAAGATCCAGTGAAAATAGGTCGAAAAGCTTTCCCAGCTCCTCAATACAAGTTAGTTGGTTGTTACCAAGATCCAAGAAAGATAGTTCGGTAAGCTTCTCTAAGCCCTCGATACTCGTTAGTTGGTTACCTTCAAGATTCAATGATTGCAGCTTGGGTAGCTACACTAAGCCCTCAATACTCGTTAGTTGGTTATTGCAAAGGTCTAATGATAATAGATTGGAAAGCATCTCTAAGCCCTCAATACTCGTTAGTTGATTATCTCTAAGAGTCAAAAAATGCAGCTCGTGTAGCTGCTCTAGCCCCTCGATACGAGTGAGTCGGTTATGCCAAAGATTCAATGATTCCAGATTGGGTAGTTGTTCTAGCCCCCCGATACGAGTGAGTTGGTTATGCCAAAGATACAATGATCGTAGCTTGGTAAGCTGCTCTAATCCCTCAATCCGAGTGAGCTGGTTAAAGCCAAGCGCCAATGATTCTATATTGAGGAGTTGCTCTAATCCCTCAATCTGAGTGAGTCGGTTAAGGCTAAGATCCAGTGATTGCAACTCGGGCAACTTATCTAATCCCTCGATACGACTAATCTTATTGTTTGACAGATTTAGAACCTGTAGATTCTCAAAGGCTAGTAGATTGGGAATCTCTTCTAATTCACACCCAGTTAAGTTCAATTGAATAACCTCGCCTTCTTGATTACATGTATAGGTCTTAGATTGCCAAGAGTCTATAGTTGTATCGGAAGATACATGGGGAAGGTCTGTGAGTTCAAAGCCTAACTCTTGTTCTAATTGCAGGATGGCTTCGGGCTTTGTGGAGGGGTGGCTCATTGTGGAAGGTGTCTTTGAGATAAATGTTTACAACAAAAGTAATAAGAGTATCTAGAATAGCGCTAGGGGAATAGCTCGAAGTGTGCTACTCCTATATTTTCATTAGGCATAGGCTAGCGTGGGCATGGGTTTATAGATTGGATGACCATCACCTTGGTGCAAGAAGAGCGCTCTTTCTCGCTGGAGAAGGGGCGCTCTTGCTGTATATGGGTAGGGGGAAGAGGTAAGGGGCGGGCTTAGCGGACGATGAGCTTGCAGATGAAGGTCGTCGTGGGGAAGATCGAACGAAGGAGGTAGATGCCCGTCGGGACGTCGATCCGTGCTTCTTGGACGCTCCGTGCCGAGAGGAGCTTTCGCCCTTGCATGTCCAGCAGATCCAGCTGAGTAGCGGGCTGGGAGAGGCGTAGGTACTTGCCCGAGAGGCGGGCGATGGGCTGCGTCTCCGAGGTGTAGAGCGGCTGGTCGGAGGGGCGGGTGATCGTGGTCGGCGACTTGTAATAGAAGCCCCCGATGACGTGCCCGTCGGAGATGAGGTAGGTGCCCCCGCTGACCAGCGTGATCGCCCCTTGGTCGGCGTAGGTGAAGATCTTCCCACCGATGATCTTCGCCACCCCGACACGTGAGGAGAGCGAAGGTAGGGGAGGAATGCCGTCTTCGGCAGGACGACCGCTTTGCGTCTGGGTGCCTCTGGAGAGGGAGGTCAAGGCCAGGGCTTCTCCCCCCAAGAGCGAGAGGAGAAGGCAGAGGAGAAGAGGGCGGAGGGGGCGTGGGATCATAGGTCGGGGAAGGGGGCGGTTAGTCCTCAGAAGCGAGGAGAGCCCGGAGTTCGTCAGGGCTGATGTCTACGATGATCTCGCCACGGTAGGCGAGGGATATGGAGCCCCGCTCTTCGCTGATGATGATGACCTTGGCGTCGGTCTTCTGCGAGAGGCCGAGGGCAGAGCGGTGGCGCAGGCCTAGGTCCTTGTTCAGGTCGGTGTTGCTGGCCACGGGGAGGATACAGCCCGCAGCACAGATCTTGCCAGCGGAGATGATCATCGCTCCGTCGTGCAGGGGGCTATTCTTGAAGAATATGGTTTCGATGAGGCGTGCGTTGACCGTGGCGAGGAAGCGCTCACCGGCGTGCTGGTAGGGGGTAAGGTCGGAGATGCCCTGCACGGCGATCAGGGCGCCGGTCTTCTTGCGGGCCATGTTCATGCACGCCAGCACAACGGGGGCGATGTAGTCGGCTTCGTCCTGCTCCTTGGCCGAGCCATCACGCAGGAGCTTGCGTATCTTCTTCCAGCGCTGGGCCGAACCGATGGTGACGAGTATCTTCTTGATCTCGTCTTGGAAGATGATCACCAGGATGATGAAGCCGATGTTGATGAACTTGTCCAGGAGCGCCCCCATCAGCCGCATCTGAAGCACCTGAGAGATCAGTAGCCAAAGGATGAGGAAGGTGACGATCCCCATGAAGATCGATCGGCTCCCCGAGTAGCGTAGGGTGACGAACGCATAATAGAGGAAGACCGCCATCAAGAGGATGTCGATGATATCCTTGATCGATATGTCGAGCCACGAAAGCATAGAGGGCAAGGGGTTAGGAGGGTAAGTACAAGGCTAGAGGGGACGAAGGTGCAGGTAGTGGAGAGCGCCGTCCGAGCGAAGGAAGGGACGTAGCTCTTCGTAGAGCTGGACAGCTTCGACGGCGGGGCGCATATCATGGACACGTAGGATCTTCGCTCCACGCTCCAGCGCCAGAGCATGGACGAAGGTCGTCCCGCTGAGCGCTTCCTCGGGTGTGATCCTCAGAGGGCGGTAGATCATGCTCTTGCGGGAGACGCCGACAAGCAGGGGCTGGGTGAAGGCTTCGACGAGCGAGCCGAGCTGGGCAAGGAGCTCATAGTTCTGCGCTGTGGTCTTGCTGAAGCCGAAGCCAGGGTCGAGGATGATGTCGTGGACGCCGAGTTCGAGGAGCTGTCCTACTCGCTGGGCGAAGTAGTCGATCACTTCGAGCGTGACGTCGCTGTAGCTTGCCTGCTGCTGCATGGTCTTCGGGTCGCCCTTCATGTGCATCAGTATATAGGGCACTTGGAGCTCGGCCATCGTCCGATACATCGCTGGATCAAGGCCTCCCCCTGAGATATCGTTGATCATCGAGGCGCCGTACTCTTCGACGGCCATGCGGGCGACGTCGGAGCGGAAGGTGTCTACCGAGACAGGGAGATCGGGGTATTCGTCCCGAAGGATCTGAAGGGCGGGGCGCAGGCGTCGTCGCTCTTCCTCGGGGCTCACCTCTTCGGCTCCTGCGCGGGAGCTGTAGGCACCGAGGTCAGCCAGCGCTGCACCTTCCCTCACGAGCGTGTCGAGGCGTGCTCTCAGAGCCTTTGCTCCATCGATGCGACTCCCTGCGAAGAAGGAGTCGGGGGTCACGTTGACGATCCCCATGACGAGGGGCTTCTCGAGAGAGACGAGACGGCCGGAGAGGTTGAGGGTGAGCTGATGGGCTGGAGTCATCGGTAGGGAGGGCAGATAGGTTTTAGAGGAGAGCGGGCTGAGGGTATAGGACTTCCTCTACGGGCAGGTCCCAAGGATCGTGGGGAAGGGCTTCGATACGACGGAGGCCGAAGGTCACGCCCAGCCGACGGGCGGGCGTCGTCGCCAGGTAGCGATCGTAGTAGCCCTTGCCTCGGCCTAGGCGGTAGCCCGACGTATCGTAGGCAAGGGCAGGGATGATGATGAGGTCAAGCTTCTGAGGGTCGACGGGCTCAGCTTTCTCTAGCTTGGGCTCCCAGATCCCGAAGCTCCCCGACTGCTCGAGGGCATGACTGCCTACGAAGGGGTAGAAGGCCATCGTCTCCCCATCAAGTACCCGAGGGAGGAAGAGCTCCTTATCGCTCGTCCCTTTGATTAAGGCCTCGAGTGAAGGTTCGTCGGGTAGGGCAGAATAGAGAGCGACCCGTCGTGCTTCGAGCCAAAGAGGATGCTGTGCGAGCTGAGCGACGATCGAGCGACTCCCAGCCTCCCGCATGGGGGCGGTGAGCATTTCGCGACTAAGCTGACGTAGCTCTTGGCGTAGGGTCTTCTTCTCCATCGGACGAAGGGATTACTTCGTGGGGCGCCACTGAGGGGAGGCAAGACGCTCTAGGGCGGTGAGCACTTCGGGGTCTTGCTCGTTGCGAGCACGGTAGTAAGCATTCTTGTCGCCACCCAGCATATCGGCGATCAGGGCGACCAGGTCTCTGCGGAGGATAGGTAGTGACTCCTGCAGATGTCCAGGACGCTGGGGGACGCCGTGTTGCTGGGCATAGTTGGCATAGGCATAGACGATCTGATCGCCTTGGGCCTGTAGGTAGTCGAGGATGGCCTTATCCGAACCCAGAGCCGAGAGCCGAGCACGCTGACGGTCGGCGTAGGAGAAGGCAAAGCGCTGGAAGGTCCCCGAGCGCAGGAGGCGCAGATAATAGGTATTGATCCCCACGCTGTCTCGAGGGGTAAAGATGTCCGGTGTGATACCGCCTCCGCCGTAGACTACACGCCCCATACGGGTGTAGTAGCGGGTGGTGTCGGGACGACTGATGCTATCGGCCGAGTAGAACTCCCCGTGCAAGTAGCGATCTTCGATATCTTCGGCGTAGGCTTCGAAGCCCTTGGCATAGCTCTTCTGGATACTGCGCCCCGAGGGGGTGTAGTACCGAGCTACGGTGAGGCGTACCACGGAGCCATCCCTCAGTTCGAAAGGCACCTGTACGAGCCCCTTACCGAAGGTGCGACGTCCGACGATCAGTGCACGGTCGAGGTCCTGCATCGCTCCGGCGAAGATCTCACTAGCGCTGGCGCTATTCTCGTTGACGAGGATACTCAGCGGGATCTCCTTGAGGCGTCCATCCCGAGGGCTCTTGAAGTCTTCTCGAGGGTAGTGGGCGCCCTTGTTGTAGACGAGCAGGTCACCCTTGGAGAGGAATTCGGTGGCCAGAGCCGTGGCGGCCTGTAGGTAGCCCCCGACATTGTCACGCAGGTCGATCAAGATCCGCTCTACTCCCTCGGCGCTGTGGTCAGCATAGGCCTGCTGGAATTCGATCGGCGTCTGTGCTCCCCACTTGTTGAGGCGAAGGTAGAGGATGTGCGGACGGATCATGTACGCCGCATCGATCGTGGGGACGGGCACGGCACCACGCACTACCGAGGCGACGAAGGTCTTCCCCCCACGACGCACCGTGAGGCGCACGACCGTGTCCTCTGGTCCCTTGAGCGCCTTCATGATGTCCTCCGAGGAGATCGAGTCACGTACCAGGTCTGTGGTGTCGGCCTTGAGTATGCGGTCACCCGCCTTAAGCCCTGCCCGTTCGCTCGGCCCTCCCTCGACGACACGGACTACGACGACGGTGTCGAGGAGGGTGTTGAACTGTACGCCGATCCCTGCGAAGGACCCTTCGAGGCTCTCGGTCGATTCCTTGTTCTCCTCAGCATTGAGATAAGCCGTGTGCGGGTCTAGCTGAGCGAGGATGAGCGGTAGGGCTTGCTCGGTCAGGCTATCTAGGTTGGCAGAATCGACATAGTACTCTTGGATGAGCGAATAGATCTCGCCCAGCTTCCCCGAAGGCCCACGCTGCCGCCCTAGTCCGAGGAAGAGGGAGACGAAGACTCCGAAGAGGAAGGTCAGGACGAAGCCTGCCGTATAGGTCAGCCAGCGTAGAAGGCGTGCCTTTCGTTCGGGTTTAGGGGTAGGGGATTGCTCGTAGCGTTCTTCTTGCATATTGTGACAAGTCAAAGGGGGGAGGTATGTGTGTGAGGAGCTTAGTCCTCCAGGGGGATGTAGTCTACCTGGATGCCTGCTCGCTGTAGGAGTTCGATTCCTTCTCTCAGGCGGTATTCCGTACTATAGACGACCCGTCGGATATGGCACTGGATGATGAGCTTGGAGCACTCAATGCAGGGGGCAGCGGTGACATAGACCGTCGCTCCAGAGCAGTCGTTGGTGCTCCGGGCTACCTTAGAGATGGCATTGGCCTCGGCGTGCAGTACATACTGCTTGGTCAGCCCCGTCTCGTCCTCACAGACGTTCTCGAAGCCGACGGGCGTACCGTTATAGCCATCGGAGATGATGCTCTTATCCTTGACGATGAGCGCACCCACCTTCCGTCGCTCGCAATAGGAGTTCTCCGCCCAGATGCGAGCCATGCGCAGATAGCGCTTATCGAGGGCAAGTTGCTTCTCGTCGATCGTTGGTTCTTGATCGTTCATTTTCGTACGTATGCGTTTATGCAAAGATAGGGCTTTGCGGGCGAATGAGGGCTATCTCGTGAAGGGCTTTCGGAGTGCTTTACTTTAGAGGGGCTGGGAGGGGGCAAAAAGGGACCTACGGTAGGTCGTCGAAAAAACCTACAGTAGGTTTTACTTGCGACCCACAGTAGGTCGCAGAGACGACCTACCGTAGGTCGTTTTTGAGGGGTGCGCTAGCCCCTGTCTGTACGGCCTTCTCCAGCCCCTTCCTTCCCCGCACTTCTTCAGGAAATAACTACCCCCTTTACGCCTCCCTAGATCAGGGTGCTTCCTCGGAGAGATTGAAGGCTGTGGTTATCTTGGATAAGTAGCCTGCAAGCCTCCTTGGTGTTGATGAGGAGGCTAGCCCCCACCCAGCGTTGTGACTTCACAACTCCGTTATTTGTGGTTAGGATCAATAGAATCGCCCCCTTCCCCCACCGGCATGAAAACCTGCATGGGGAAGGGGGCGACTATCATTCGATAGCTGGTGCTATCGCTTCTCTAAATAGAGTCTAGGTGTTCTGAGAGCATTACACGTCTCCCAGGAATAGTCGACTTAAGAAGCGATTGTTCTTGACGATGCATACCGCAACATAGGTGATGCTACACGTCGTGAATCCGACGAGGATGGCTAGGAGCGTCTCTGCCCATAGAGACTGCTGAGGTAGCTCGACGAGGTACTTGACGACGGAGCTGTCGCTCTCAAGGGAGACTAGGGCTCTTAGGCTAGGTAGGTTCGGAAGGAAGAACTTATGTAGCAGGTATATGCCTAGAGAATTCTGTCCGAGAGTGGAAAGGATCGAGATAATGCGTTTGCTTGTATTCGAAGATGCCGATTGAGTGAAGTGATATATGCTTGCATAGGTAAATATCAGGATGAATAAGCACCAGGGGAACATGGATAGACTCATGATGTTGGCCTTATTCACGATGAGGTCGAAGCCTAAGATATATATGACGATGAAGGCTCCAGCTAGCTTCTCGTTCACCATGCATCGCTCAAGTCGTTGATATTTACCTACAGCGAAACCTAATACGAGATAGGGATACAGCCATGATATGTGATAGAAGGAGAAGAGCTCGATGATGTTCCCTGGGATAATATATCTCATGGCTAGTAGCACAGGGATTGGTAGAGCCATGGTGGCTAGCTCTAGATACTTCCACTGAAGTCCACGCTGATAAGCCTGAGCTGCGATGAAGCGCGTCAGGTACTGGATGAGTAATAGAATAAACAGAACAAAGACGAACCAATAGCCCCCCTTGTAGCCTCCAGCGAACGCAGACATGAGTCTCGAGAAGAAGGACAGGTCTGCTGCTCCAGTGACATACACGCTCAGTGGTAGAATGGTAGCCAGAGGAAGAAGTAGCTGTAGGGATTTCTTCCTCCAGTACTTCTTTACCTTCTCCCATGCGAAGGATAGTTCTCTAGCGGATAATATGCCTGAAATAAAAATGAAAAGAGGCATGTGGTAGCTATCGATGACCTCCGGGATGATGGGGGTGTCAATCCCATGATGGATGATCACGAAGATGATAGCAAGCCCTTTGAGGACGTCGAGGTGTATTAACCGATTACTCTGAGACATAAGTCGTGTTTTGATTACAAGAAATTTGAGCTCTGCAAAGATAGGGTAATCTGATATCTTCCATCAGCAAGCATGCCTATTGCCCCAGGCGGGTGTGTAGCATGTTGGGGGTGTGCTCCTGGGAGGTAGTCCGTTCGTAGAACTATTTCTCCGTAGCTTATTCCCCGAGGATGCTCTGGAGTGTTCAGGTCTGTCAATTAGGAGGAGATCCTGTTGTGCATTCGTCTTACTCTGAGGAATAATTTGGCTTGGAATATAGGGCTTTCGAGGTGCTTTATTTTAGAGAGGCTGGGAGGGGGTAAAAAGGGACCTACCGTAGGTCGTCGAAAAAACCTACAGTAGGTTTCACTTGCGACCCACAGTAGGTCGCAGAGACGATCTACCGTAGGTCGTTTTTGAGGGGTGCGCTAGCCCCTGTCTGTACGGCCTTCTCCAGCCCCTTCCTTCCCCGCATTTCTAGGGTAAGTGAGCGTGCTATCCTCTCTCGGGTGACGCTCTCGCTCGGTTGGATGGGGGAGAGCGGGGCAGGATAAGGGCTTAGACAGATAGAAAATCGCTATTTTTGTTAAGAATTTTAGAAGCGCAGACCTAGATGCACGAACTCGATCAGATCAAAGCTCCCGTAGCCAGCTATGTGGATGACTTCCATAGCCAGTTTGCCTCGATCCTTGCGACCAAGTCCGAATGGCTGGAGCAGGCGATCCAGCACCTCAATGCCTCGACGGGCAAGAAGGTGCGCCCGATACTCACGGCTCTGATGGCCGGACTGCTAGGCTCGAGAGAGCCGTCGCCCAAGAGTATCGATGCGGCTGTCCTCCTAGAACTGATCCACACCGCTACGCTTATCCATGACGATGTGATCGACGAGGCGAAGACCCGACGAGGTCAGCCGACCCTTGGGGCGATCTTTGACAATCGGGTGGCCGTGCTCATGGGCGACTTCGTCCTCTCCTCAGCGCTGATCGGCGCCATCGCCCTCGGAGACCTGAGGATCATCGGCATCGTCTCTGCCATCGGCCGAGAGCTGACCGAAGGAGAGATCCGTCAGGCAGAGTCTGCCGACAGGGTGCGCCTGGACGAAGCCAACTACTACGAGATCATCTATCAGAAGACTGCCGTCCTCTTCCGCTCCTGCGCTGAGGTAGCTGCGATCACCATGGAGGCTACTCCCGAAGCCCTAGAGCAGGCCATCCAGATAGGGACTGCGCTGGGGATGGCCTTCCAGATACGAGATGATATCTTCGACTACTACCGCTCCGATGTCGGCAAGCCCACGGGCAACGATCTCCGAGAGGGTAAGGTCACGCTTCCCCTCCTACACGTCCTCCTCGAGCTACAGGCAGAGGGGAAGGCCGAGCCTTACCTCCAGCTTCTGGAAGACAAACCCATCACCGACGAAGCCGTGGAGCGCCTCACCGCTCTGGCCTTCGAAGCCGGTGGTATCGACTACGCTTGGCAGAAGCTCTACAGCTATATCGAGGAGGCGAAGACACTCCTTCGCACCTTCGAAGAGAGCCCGTACCGAAGCTCCCTCCTGGCGCTGGCCGACTACATCGCATCACGCACTCATTAATTCCCCTATCCGATGAATACTACCAAAGCGACCAATAGGACGATCTCTGTCTCGATCTACGCCCTTCTGTGGTTTGTCCTAATCCTCCTGCAGACCTTGGTGACCTCCGTACAGGCCCTCGACGGAGAGTCGGTCTTCTCCCGTCCTGAGCTCTACTACTCTACATGGCTCACGGACCTATATCTGGTCGGGCTCTTCTACCTCAACTATTACTTCCTGGCTCCACGGATGATGCGTCGTCGGCTCTACCGCCCCTATCTCTGGATGCTCCTCGTGGTAGCGCTCATCGGCTTCCTGATCCCCCTGCTCTGCTACGCCCTGTGGGGGCTGACGATGCCAGGGGTAGTCGAGGGCTCAGCGCCCCTCTCTTCGCTAGGGGTCGTCGGCGCTGTAGCTGCTATCGCTCTAGGGCTGGCTATCCGTGGCCTCATCGAATGGGATAGCCTCGGTCAAGAGGTACGTGCCCTCCGTGAGGAGCGGGATAGCCTCACCTCGGAGCGTGATCGCCTGAAGCTGGAGCTCTCTACGCTTCACCCTGCTGACCGTCGAGGTGAAGAGCCTGTTGTCGTATCGCTCCAGCCCTCAGAGACGGAGGGTGGAGCAGCTACCCCCGATACCCATGCGTAGACGGCGAGTACACCATCACGTCGGGCAGAAGCCCACGAAGAGACGCCGAGGCCTGCGTATCGCACTCATCCTAGCGGTGCTACTGCTCGGAGGGGGTGGGATCCTCCTGAAGCTCCGCTGGCATGCTTGGTTCGGTAATGCTCCCGAAGCACCCTACACCATCGCTCAGGAGATCAGTCGTGTGACGCTCACCCCCGGGGAAGACTTCACCCAAGCGCGTACACTCTCTTGGCTCTGCGGTGAGGAGCCTCGCACCTCAACCCTCCTGGTCTCTCGGATCACGGCCAAGGGCGATACCCTCCGCCCCCGTGCCTTCACTCCCAGCGCCGAAGTCATAGCCTCTCGCTCGGGGAAGGGCTGCTACTATCAGGTGAAGCTCGATAGTCTGAACCGAGGCGAACGCTATCTCTATCGCATCGAGGTCGAGGGTGCTCGTCCCTACAGCGATGCCTTCTCGATGCCCAGCGAAGCGCCTCAGACGAACTTCATCTACCTCGGTGATATCCAGGATCCAGCTGTGACGGAGAGCAAGCGGAACTTCGACTATCTCCGACGCTCACCCGAGGCGATCGACTTCTTCGCCTTCGCAGGGGATCAGATCGAAGGGCCTACAGATACCTACTGGCGTGCTTGGTACGAGAGTATCGGAGCCCTCAGTGGCGAAGTCCCCATCCTAGCGACGCCTGGCAATCATGAGTACCTGAAGAAAGGCTTCTCTCGTGAGCTGGATGTCCGCTGGGTACGACAGTTCGGCTACCCGAAGAACGGCCCTGAGGACTTCCTCGGACGTAGCTACTTCATCGACTTCCCCCTCCTACGCTTCATCGTCCTCGACACGACAGATATCATGGGATTGGGATCGATACGTCAGCATCGCTCCTGGCTTAGGAAGGTCTTGGGCGAATCGAAGCAACCCTGGCAGATCGTACTCTTCCACCACGCTGTCGACTGCGTACGGGAGGGGCGAAAGAATCTGGTGATGCACTACGTCTTCAAGGATGAACTGATCTCGGGAGGTGCCGACCTCGTCCTGCAGGGGCACGATCACGGCTATGCCCGAGCTACGACACGGACGAGCGAAGGCGATACGATAGCTCCTGCCTTTGTCATCAGTTCAGCCTCACCGAAGGTCTACCGCAATGGCTTCTCCTCGGTACATGACCGTCTGGGGTCGGGGCTACAGCTCTACCAGCGCATATCCATTGATTCGACGGAGATCCGCTATGCGTCCTATCGCTTCCCTCAGCCTATAGAAGGGCATCGGGATAGCATCGTGCCTGAGCCTCGGCGTCTCTATGACTCGATCGTCCTCTACAAGGGCGAGGGCGGGCTGGTACGTATCCGGGACTATGCCCGAGACCTACCGGAGCGCTTTGAATTCAATGCCTTTGGCACCGATAGCAAGGGGCGTAAGCGAGCTGCCCAGTATGCTAAGGAGGTTCGTGACCGCCACGAGGCACAAGAGGAGCGTATCCGAGCGAAGAAGTAAGGCTAAGCTACAGGCTACCGACTAAGCGTAGCAAGCATACTCACCATATAGATAGCACGGGCTAGGAATCCTGGATTCCTAGCCCGTGCTGTTTTCTTTCCTACCTGAGATGACCCTTTGCTACTGGCTCCGACGGAAGAGGAGACGGAAGGCTTCTTCGACTGTCTTGACGCCTATGAGTTGGATGCTTCGGGGCGCTTCACTCAGCCCGTGGAGATTACTCTCGGGGAGGATAAGCGCACGGAAGCCTATCCGCTCAGCCTCTAGGATACGCTGCTCAATACGCCCCACGGGACGCACCTCTCCCGACAGACCCACTTCCCCCGTGAGGCATATCCCTTCGGGGAGGGCTATATCTAAGCTGGAGGAGAGGACGGCAGAGATCACCGCTAGGTCAGAAGCAGGGTCAGAGAGGCGGATGCCCCCTGCGATATTGAGGAAGACATCCTTCTGGACGAGCTTGAAGCCAGCACGCTTCTCCAGCACAGCCAGGAGCATATTCATCCGTCGAGTATCGTAGCCCGTGGAGGAGCGCTGGGGCGTGGCGTAGATCGCTGAACTGACCAGCGCCTGCGTCTCGATCAGGAAGGGACGCACGCCCTCCATAGCTACGGCGATGGCTGTACCGCTGAGCTTCAGGTCGCTCTGGGTCATGAGGTGCTCTGAGGGATTCTCCACAGGACGGAGCCCCGACTGACGCATCTCGTAGATCCCAAGCTCGGCAGTGCTCCCGAAGCGATTCTTCTGTCCTCTGAGGATACGATACATATAGTGCTTGTCGCCGTCGAACTGTAGGACGACGTCCACGGTATGCTCCAGCACCTTCGGACCAGCGATGCTCCCCTCCTTATTTATATGGCCGATGAGGATGACCGCCACCCCTTCCGTCTTGCAGTACTTCAGTAGGGCAGTAGCGCATTCGCGTATCTGGGAGACGCTCCCGGGGGAGGAGTCGGAGAGCTCGGTCTGGATGGTCTGTATGGAGTCGATGACTAGGAGCTGCGGGGCGACCTCCTGTGCTGTGTGGAGGATCTTCTCTAGGCTGGTCTCGGTGTAGATCAGGCAGTCGCCGTTGGTGTCTCCGATACGGTCGGCACGCATCTTGAGCTGGGAGAGGCTTTCCTCGCCCGAGACGTAGAGCGTCTTGTAGGGGAGGCGAAGGACGGTCTGTAGGATGAGGGTGGACTTCCCTATGCCGGGTTCGCCACCCAGCAGGACGAAGGACCCCTCGACGAGCCCGCCCCCCAGCACTCGGTCGAGTTCGGGGTCACCCATCGTCAGCCTCGTCTCCGCCCGCTGCTCGATGTCGGAGAGGCGTACGGGCTTGCTCGTGAGGCTATGGGCGGTGAAGCTCTGGCTGGGCTTGTCCTGCTTGCCGACGATGATCTCCTCTTCCTCGATGGAGTTCCACACGCCACACTGGGAGCAGAAGCCCTGCCACTTGGGATACTGAGCCCCACACTCGGTGCAGTGATATACGGTCTTTTTCTTAGCCATAGGGTGAATTGTTTGGGGCAAAGGTAGCGGAAGTGAACCAATCTCCTTCAGAAGCCCATTTGGGAACCTCGCACAGCCCGCTTGGCAAGCGACTTCTAAGCGGGGGCAAAAACGACCTACGGTAGGTCGTCGAAAAAACCTACTGTAGGTCGTCGATGCGAC
>ERZ772766.111-NODE-111-length-45924-cov-4.421221_pt1 | contig 45924 bp, 70 predicted proteins | sample MGYA00511379_ERZ772766 | MGnify/ENA primary metagenome ERZ772766 (study PRJEB29015, sample SAMEA2737895) | human oral metagenome | biome: human oral; feature: human-associated habitat; material: dental | place: China | collected 2116 ... | reverse complement strand
CTCCTTTAAAGTGAAATTTTAAAAGGAATTTTAGCGCAATATCGGTAAATGGCGGGCGCATAGATAGAATTTAGGCGGCTTTGGGTTTGATTTCGGCGGAGGAAATTTTTATCTTTGATCGTTAAATTTGCGGCAAGGGTGGAATTTTGGCTTTAAATTTATAAAATTTACGCCGAGTTGGGAAGCGAAATTTCAGAGCTTTGCGGGGATGAAATTTTAAAGTAGTGGCAGATGGGAAGGTATTTGAAAAGCGCCTTATAATATCGTAGTAACAAGGGCTGTAAAAATAGCAGTCAGCCAAAAAATCAGCAAAAAGTAATTGGTAGGGAGATAAATTTAGACAATCTTTATTTATTTAAAGAGCGCACTAGCTTTAGTATCCCTTAGCCATATAATTAAATTTTCGCTCTACGGTCGCGCCGCCGTTGATAATTTTGATGTTAAACCCCTCTGCGGTTTGATTACTTAGCACGGCGTCGTCTCCTGCTTGGGCGTTAACGATCGTAATTTGCACTTTAGGCGCGACGCTAAATTTTTCTTTGTATTTTATACTTATTTCGCTTTTCGCGCTCATCGCTTCGCCGCTTTCTATGACGTCTGGCGCATCTACTATGATGTTCCATTTATAAACTAGCGGCGTTACATCTTGAGATTTAGAGATTAGCTTTAGCCTAAATTTAAAGATTTTGCCGAAATAATCGCCCTCTTTAAAGTTCTTAAATTCACCGAAATTCACGCCGTCTGCGCTTAGCGAAATTTGTGGAGTAACCTCAAATGCCGTGCTGTCTGTGCCGTCAATATTCGCAACCAAATCCACATTCTCGAATAGATCAAAATTTGAATTTATTTGGTACCCTGACGCCTCATAATTCATACTAGCAGAGCACATCTTAGCTTCCGTTAATATGACCCGATGTTTACTCTCGAAATACCCTACGGAGGCAGATTTTAAAGATAGCGCTTTGTCAAAAAGCTGCGTATCGGTAAATTTACCCTCCCACGCAGGGTGCGTAATAGTAGCGATCACATTTTTAGGCAGCAAATTCTCATCAACTATTAGCGTTGCGGCATTTACGCTCTCAACGCGCAATCCATAGGCATTGACATAAAACGCCTTAACTTCATATTCTCCGATGCCGCCTATCTCTAGGGTGGTCTCGCGCGTAGCTGCAACTACCGCCGCTAATTGCCACAGATTGCCCTTTCGCACTTCGTAAGAGATGTTTTCGCCCTTAATTTCATCCCAAAATAGCAGACTTTTATTATTGCGATAAATTGTGTTAAAATTTTTCACGTCCGGTAGCGGCGCGACGCTCAAATTCGCAGAAACGGCTTCGCTTTTTATACCGCTAGTATCTATCGCAAATACTTTTATTTCGCAGTTTGGTTTTGTTTTCGGTAGTGCGTATCCCAGCGTCTGTATTCGCGAAATCAATACATTATTTTCATAAATTTCAAAATGGCTAAAATCTATCGGCAGATCGGAATAGCTCCATCTAAGGCTCCAAAAATCGCGTAGCTCGACGGCTCTTAAATTCTCTATTTTAGGCGGCGGGGCTAACTTGCCGACTACTTTATACTCCGTCTCTAGTTTGTTGCCCGCGCTATCGCTTACCGCAATATTGTATGTCTCGCCGTCTACCGCTTCAAACGAGAAGCTACTGTCGTAAATTTTAGCGCTAGTAAAATCCGTATCGCTTTTTTTCTTGTATGAAAAAGTGTAAAATAGGCTCTGTCCGCTCCATATTGCCCTTAGCATCGTGTGAATTACCCTGCTGCCATCCAAATAGATATAATCGCTTACGCGTAGATTTGAGAGCTTTAAAGACGGGATATCGGGCACGACAATTTCGCCCGTATCGCTATAAATGGTTTCGTTGTATTCGATCGCTGTTATCTGCCTCGTTAGCTCGCCGCCCGTGGCAATTTTTAGCACGCGGTATAGTTTGCTTGTTTTGTTTATTTCGCCGAAAGCGTAATTGTCATATTTTTTGAACGCTTTGCCGTTTAAATTTAGACTTATTTTGTTTTTATCTACACCCAATACTTCAAATTCGCTTATCTCGTTGATGTCATTTCGCACTTGAATTACATATTTTTTGCCCGTCTCCGCCTCCACTTCGCGATCGAGGGTCAAAACATCGCTGCTATCCTCTGCTAGCCTACCTGAAAAGCCATATTGGGGCGTATCGTGGCTTACCTTAATTATATCGCCATAGCGGCACACGAGGCTATCTTTATCGGCTTCGAATTCTATTGTTTCCGTGAGGTATTTATTGCAGTTTAACTGAAACTGTCCGTAGGCTCTAGCCTGCTTTTCGTCGGTACAACCGGGCAGAGTTACGCCCGTTTTATTAATTACTTGATGACTTTGCTGCGGAGAGTTTGAAACCGATATAACGCTTGGCTCGTAATCTTTGTCTTTGTCATAATAGGTTATCTCTAAGAAATTTGCGCGATCTACGAGGGGCAAGAAATTCTGCTTAAACGTGCCGCTTAGGATATTTCCCATCGTAAAAAGAAAACTCTGCGTAGGGTTTAGCGCGGCTTTTTCCATTATTACGTCAAATTTTGAGCCCGCCTGAATGATTGACGCGCGCCCTAAAAGCGAAACGCTATCTAGCGCCTGCCTAACGCTTTGCTCGCTATCAAATACGATATTGCAAGTATAGCCTTTTTCTTTGCAAAATTTTCCCCACTCCTCGAAGCTAGGCATTATCTTTTCTTTATCCACCCCGCTATCTAGCAAAATTTGTTTACAAATCTCGGCAGGATTGTCTGTGTTGGCTATTACTACCGCAGAAATTTTAGGTGCATTGCCACTTAGCTGGTCGGTCGCCAGAGCTCGAACGGCTAAAAGTGCGGTGTGCGGATAGAGGAAATCATCGCTAATCCCCTCCTCTAAATATTCAAAATAGCACGCCGAGCCGTAACGACTAGAAGTTTGAGGAGGTATGTAATATTTTATTCTGACATAATATTTTGACGCAGGTAAATTATTTATTTCATATGTTCGCCTGATTGCGGATGTGCTCGCGCCCTCAATTTCATTATACGGCTCACTATATACAGGCTTTCCATAATGATCCCAAACATATTTTTCCAAAGCGCTTCTATTACGAAATATACTCTTTTTCTTGGTATCAGGGTGGGTAAATATGTAACGAAAACGAGAGTGTTCTCCTCCTAGGTCTTCGTAACTCGTGTAGTCGTCTATATTAAATTCCAATCGATATGATACTTTTCTATCGCCTAGAGTAGTCCAATCTGTGCCGTTAGGCGAATATTCTATCTGAACGCCTATTTTATAGCTACTTATTCCCCCTTGATCGTTGGCATAGAAAATTCCGTTAGGCATCGCTAGGGTTATTTTTAGCTCCGTTACGGCGTTTCCGTCGGTTTCGGATAAAGTATGGCTCATATCGGGGTTTAGCTTTTTGCCTACATATTTATTCACGCGCGTATCATTGAATGCGTCAATTATAGCCTGATTGTCGTCGCCATATCTTATTTCGTGTGTTACGCTCGCGAAATTTCCTATCGGCTCGCCATTGATCTTGATCTCTTTTACATCCTCTATTTCGCCGTCGTTTAGAGCGTATAGCCCGTTGAAATATTGCTTGTCGTCTTTTACGTCGATGTATGATCCGATCATCGGCGGAGTGATTTTGTGCGTGCCGTAAATTTTAGGCACCACGGCTCCTTGAGTGACTTGATTTGTAGGCGTGTTCCAGCCGTAGGTATTGGAGCGCTCATACGTTTGGCTATCGAAGCCGCCTAGTTTGGAATTCGCCATAGGCATCACGGCGTTTAAAAGCAGCCCGCCCGCGACCATTATCGTTCCTGCGATTATTGCGGAGCCCGTCGCCGCACTCGCCCCGATGGCGCTACCAAGCGCTGCGCCATATGCCGCGCCCGCGCCGTATGATACGACCGTAATAACGATCATTGCGACGATGCCTAATATCTGTTTGCCGCCCCCTCCGCCCCCTTTAGGCACTACGGCGATATTTACCACATCTCCTGCTTCAATTTCGAAAAACCCCTCTATAATCTCGCTATTTTTAGAGATCACAAGGTCGTAAATTTCATTGTCATATTTTAAATCTTTTAAAATTTCATCAATATTTCTATAATCGCATTTGGTTTCTATCGTCCTTGCTAGCGGGTTTAGCACGTTGTGATAAGTAATGATTTTATTCGTAGTCATAATATCCCTCTACTAGCTTTTCATAATTCTTAAGCGGCTCTATAACCGCTCCCGTCTGCGCCGTCGTGTGAATGATGTGATTTTCATCTATCATATACCCGAAGTGGGTTACGATCTTTGGATGCGCGGTATCGTATCGCAAAGCCACGCAGACGCCGCCTTTTTTCTCTACGCGGCGCCAGCGCTTTGAAATTTCGGAAAGAAATTCCGCAAAAACCATCTTTGCCCGATCGTGAGGAGCTCTTGCCGGCGGGATGATCACGCCTCGCTCGATTTCGTAGCACTTTCGCACTAGCGCAAAACAATCCATCTGTGAAAATGGCGTGCCGATTAGATCGCGTATCATTGTTTATATCCTCCCGCAATACCCAAAAATCCACCAAAGCGCTCGGAATTCCCTTTTGCTCTACAATCGGCGAGGGTTTTCTTACATCTGCCATCCGAGCCCTTATATCCGCACTGATCCCCCTTAAAAGCAAACATACAATAGTCCTTATACATCTTTCGAGGCGGATAGCTCATACTAAAAAGGCTGTTTGTGCCTAGCGTAAAGGTTACATAGGTGCTATCGCTTGAAAACTCCGTGAGCTCAAAATTTTCGCTAAAAATTTCCTCGTCTAAATCGTTTGAATTTACGACATAAACGATTGCCTTAATCGCCGAATTCCCCACCCCGTGAGTTTTAAGATAGTTATCATACGCTTGGATGTATTGCTGCATCGCGCGACTGGTGTTGTCGATTTGAAGCTGAAACGTAGGGGTCTCTCCTTTAGCCGCCGATAGCTCGCCGATACTAAACGGGAATGCCACATATTCATTGCCCTTAAATATGATATTTTCACTATTGTTTATCACGCGCACCACTGGGGTGTCGGGGATAAAAATTTCAAGCGCGACAAGCAAAACTCCGCCGTTTGAAATGTCGTTTAAATCCTTAATAGTAGATAGTTTCATACTTCCGCCAAATCTATTTTAACGGCGCTATACCCGCCCTCATTGTCCGTAATTTGCAGCTCGTCCATCGTAAAAACGCAGATTTTCTCCTCATCATACGGATATTTAAATTTAAATTTTTGCCCTTGATTTGCGTTAAAAAAATCCTGCAAAATTTTAAGCTCATCCTGATCTACGCTTGGGTAGTTGAGCGAATACGACGCTTTAGGGCGCGTCCATTTCTTGCGGCTAAAGGTATATCCGCTCTCGCTTTGACTTCTATATGTCGGGTTTCGTATAGTTCTAGTAGATCCGACGATTATCGGCGGCGTAGTGGGGTAGGTATTCATTTAAGCCCCCTTATATAGTCCTCGACCCGTCGTGGGGTTTGGCGATAGAGCAGGCTTGCGCGCAGGTTTCTTGCCGCCTGTGCGTAGTCTCCCGCTTCGATGCAGCCCAAAGTATGACGGAAGCCCAAGAGCCCCGCAAGTCCTAGTTGATACGCCATTTCGATTAGGGTGTCTTGCGCGCCTTCAGACTTGCTCTCTAGCCACGGCAGGCACTGAAAAACCCGTTTTTGAAGTTTGAAAATTTTCAAATTTAGGATTTTCTCTGCCGTTTCGCGGCTCATCGGCTCTACCCTACCCCCGTTAAGCTTGAGCTCGTCGGGGCTAAGTGCCGAAACCAAAAAGCCATATCCCACGGTGGGCTTGCCTACGCTGTCTTTGTATATGCGATCTCTGAAGCCCTCGTGAGCTTTGATATTTTCGATGAGGCTCATATCCCCTCCTCGTTTGTGATCTCCACGAATTCTATGTGTTTGCCTATGCAAATTTTGAAAAACGAATTATATGCCCGCACGGAGTTTGTAACTCCAGCGGCGCTGAAGCCATCTCCCACCAAAATACATCCTGCTGTATCTTGCGGGTAGTTGCCGGGGTGAATGAGGATGTAGCGCTCTTTCGGCACCAGCTCATTGTATAGAAGCGGGCACATTCGCTTCTGGCTCGGGCTGTTGTGCCACTGCATTTTGTAGCGCCCCGCCGGAATCCGCCTATCCTTGCCGCTCTGCGTAGTATCGCCGCCCGCGGGCTCTAGGGTGAAGCATTCAAAAAGCCTCTTTCCTTCGTCCGTAATCGTTAGCTTTCCGATCGTGCCGTCATGGATATTTTTAAATCTATTTATCTTGATTTTCATATTCCGATCCTCCAAAATCCGTATCTTTTAAATTTTTAATCTTCTTTGACAAAAAGCTGTTTATCTTCGCCCTGACCCAATCGGCGCCAAACCAAGCCACCGCTCCGCTTAGGGCTATGCAAGATTTGGGGCTACCGGGCATAAACTCACTCAGCACCGCGTAGCTCACAAATGCAAACAGCATCGATGAACCCACCGCCACGAGCCACGATATGACCTTTTGCCCGCCCGATCCTCGCAACTTCATATTTCCGCTACCGATCCCCAGCATTGAGCCCAAAAAGCTTATGATCCCTACAAGGATGTAGTTCCACACTTCTTTATCGATCCCCCACATTCGCGCACTCCTTCAGGAGCGCTTCGCAGGTTTGATAGTATTTTGCCAGCTCGACCGCGCTTTGCATATTGTCTGGATCAAATTTAGGCTTTGCAGGGAGGCTTACTTTGCACCTTATCGGAATGAAAACGTCTTTATATTCCGTTCTTGTTATCGGCGCCTGTTTTGCACATCCGCTAAGAGAAACGCACAGCGCCAGCCCTATCAGAAAAAGAATAAATCTAATGATATATTCTCGCTTGTGCCTAGCCAGCTCTTTTTGGTAGTTTTTGTCCATCAAAAATGTTTTCCGCAGAGGCTTTGAATACTGCGGCATATATAGCTGTCCTGTTTTCATCTGCCCATCTCCCTGAATATTTCCTCATAGAATTTCAGCTTCTTTTCGCATTTTGCGTCCCTTATCGGCACATTTATAGGCTTGTATCTAGTCTCCATCTCTTTTTTGATTTGCGGCTCGCGGGCTTTTAGGTTTTCGTTCGCAAGCGCCATTGCTTTTATTTGTGCGTTTTGCAGATCGATCTTTGCATTGCAAGCCTGTAAATTCGAGGAGCTGATGAGCTCTTGGGTTTTGGCGAATACTAGGTCTTTGTTTAGCTGCTCGATCTTATTCTTTAGGCTATGGTTCCACCCCGCCAATGCAAGGCAGGCAAGAAGTAGAGCTGCGATGATTCCGAGATAAATTTTAAAATTAAACATTTTACGCCGCCTAGTCTTTCGCCGTGATAGTGATATTTCTGAAGCCGACGACTGTTCCAAACGGGCTAGTTTTTATTACTAACTCTTTGTTTTCGATAAAAACATCAATACCCACTGTAGTCTCGGCGTAATCATCGTTATAAACACGCACATCAGTTTGCGCAAAGCCCATCCCGCCCGCTACCGTAATATCGATAGTAAGAGGGGCGGATGATCCGTGAAGATGCTGATCCTCTGCTATATCTATACAGATTGCGCGTAGCTCAAGCGTTCCGTTGAAGCCGTCGTTCAGATTGCTAAGCGCTATTTTCGCCCCCGTATCCATCTCAGTAATGATGCCGCTATTTTGATACACGAGTCCTCTAAAATCTCCATCGCCGCCAGCCGGCATAAGTATATGAGTCATATCATCGTCCTTTTTCTGTGATTCGCTCGGTCTTGCCGATATTTTGTTTTTGCGCTTTTCCCTCATCCATATCACTACGGCTGCTATCGCCGCCAGCATCGCTATAAAAAATAGAATTTTCATCTCATACCCTTCCTATTTTGATTTCGTTTTCGCTCACTACGAAGTATGCAAATACCTCGGTAGCTTTGAGCCCCGTAGGCACTACTCGAAAGCCGAGTGCCGCATCGTAGCCCGTGATATTCGTAGCGTTTCGCACTATCAGCGCGCCGCTCTGTCCGACCGTGCCGTTTTTCAAAGTCAGCTTGCCGGGCGAGCTTAAATTTAGGACAAAATTATCGCCCTGAGTCAAATCCACTTCGAGGCTTGTTATCGTTGTGATTTTTGAGCCGTTGGCACCGTCTTTACGATGGAAATTTCCCCCCTCTATCCCACCCAGCTTTGCGCTATCTGCAGCTTTATCGTTTTTGCCAAGCTTTTGATCTACTTCAAGCGCGGTTTTTATCTTTTTTATCGTTGCAAACCTCATCTGCTTGGGCTCAGATTCGCTGCTTTGGGCTGCGCGATAGCAAATTTCGCTATTTTCGTCTATTGCGTCGTCTTGAGCTTTTTCGGTCGTGAGGAAATTTCCCGCCGTGACCCGACGAGCTTTAAAGTCGCCGTCGGCATTACGCGATACAAGAGTGTTTGGGGTAGAGTTGTCGGTGGCATTCGCCGCCAAAACATTGTTGTTTACTTTCGCAAAGTCCAACCACGCGGTGTTTGTTTTATCGCGAATTTTTAAGATATTGTTCGTGGTATCCAGCCATAGCATTCCTCCAGTAGGATTTACGGGCTCCAAATCGCCCGAGTTCAGCGTTGATAGCGCCGTTAGCATCTCGCTAGCTTGCGTTCGTAGCTGTATTCCGCTTAAATTTGGATCTATCGTAAATTTAGTCACCTGAGCCATTATTTCCTCACTTTCTTAGCATATCTCTTATGCCGTTTTTATTTTTTGCATATCCGCTCATCATAAGAGATACTACGTAACCCTCCGGGTCTTGTCTGACCTGCGTATTGGTCACTTGCGCGTCCTCTTTTGTTTGGTTAATTACTTCGATCTTGATGTTTGAGAGCTGCGCTTTTACGCCCAAATCCCCGCTACTTGTGCGGGTAAGTGGCATAATCGCTTCGGGGCTTCCGCCGTTTCGCTCGCCCATTACGCCTAGTCTTGGAACGCCGCCGTTTGCGAAAGCGAAAAATGTCGGTTTGCTAACGATGGAATTTGCGTAAGCGTGCAGACCCGCGCTTGCATAAACTCCACCCTGCGCGTTTCCTATCGCGCCTGCCATTCCCGCCCCCGCTCCTGCATTAGCCGCGCCGCCTACTCCACTGAATAGACCCGATACGCCGCGTCTAATTGCCGCTATCATCTGCGATATGATAAGCTCGCGCACGAGGGCTTTGTAAATTTCGCCGAGCACGCTTTTTGCCAGATCGCCAAATTTTAAAAAGCCGTCGTTAGAATAGTCTAAAAAGCTGCTCATCGCGTTTTCTACCCCGCTTAGCCCGCTTTCCATTGCGCGCCCCCACTCCGAAGCATCGAACATCTGTTTTTGATATAACCTCTCCTCAAGCGCCATTGCCTCGTCGTAAAATTGCTTTGAAATCTCTTTCTTATCTAGCAAGGCTTTATAGCTCGCCTGCGCGCGCTCGTATTCTATGGTTACTAGCTTCTGATTTTTCTCTACCTCGCTATAAGACAGATCCGCCGCACGCTTTTGTAGATCGAACATTCGGTCTTTTAATTTTAGCTCCTCGTTGATTTGGCGTATCCGCTCTCGCTCGGCTTTTTTTGCATCTTGCTCGGAAGTGTCTTTTACAGACCTTAAGCCACCTCGTCCCGTTAATTTACGTTTTTCTTCTTCGAGATTAATTCTTTTAAGCTCGTTTTTTCTATAATAGGCGACCCTTTCGGGATTTACGCCATCCTCCAGCCATTTTTTTGTTTTACGCTCTAGATTATCTCTGGCTTTTTCAAACTCGCTCATTCCACTTTGGGCTATCTCTAAATAAGCCGAGTTTAAGTCTTTAACCGACTTCGTTTCCTCTTTGTTGATTTTATTTAAAATCTCTTTTTCTTTGATTTTTAGCTTCTCTATGTATTCTTCCTGCGCCATCTGAGTTCGTATAGTATTAGCGGGCTTTTTTGCTTCGTCCGCCATCTCTTTTTGGACATTGGCAAGATCTTTTTTTAAATCGTCGATTGTGGTAATATGTAAATTATCGATCTTTTTACGTAAAGAAGTTAAATATGCATCATCTTTTTTCTCTTGAGTTGCCGATGTGTCAAGCCCTAGATTTATTTTAGAAATTTCTTTTCGTTTTTCTACGGTCTTATGGATTTGTTCGTTTATATCTTCGATTTGGCTCTTTATTTCTAATTTTTCTTTGTCGCTTAACTTAAAATAGTTATTTAACTTGCCGTATTTTCTATCGGCGTCCAATTTCTTTTGCAACTCGTCGCGCTTTTTAAAGTTTGCATCTAGGCTTTCTTGCAGACTCATACCATATAAATCGCGTTTATTTTGCGATAATTTTTGTAGTTCGGCGTTTGTAGTATTTAAAATTTCGTTTAGCTTTCCTGCGCTAACTCCCGCATCGTCCATGCTATCTTTTAAAGCCAGAAACGCTTCAACCGCAGCGTAAATAGCAAGAGTAGGCAAAAACCCCATAAAAGCGGCTTTAAGACTTATTACGGCGGCTTTTATAGAGCCTAGCGTAGCGCCTACGCCCATTAGAGCCCGATCCATTAACCCAAGCTGAATAGTACCGGTTGAAACCTGCACCACAAAAGGCGTGCTTAGCGCCATATACACCGCCTTTGCTTTTTTAACGGCATAAAAAGTAGCCGCTAAAATTCCTAGATGTTTGGAAAAGTCTATTACGCCGTTTACGAATCCCATGATGGTGTCTTTGCTATTTTTGATTGCATCCGCGAAAAATTTTATCGTTGCGCTTAAGCCTTGAGTTATCCCGTTAGCGTTATTAAATTCATCTATAATTAGTGCTATTTCAGTTTTTAGATCGGTAAAAGCGCTACCGACGGTTACGGGCAGCTGCGAAAAATCCTCGTCGATCGTTTCTTTCATCTTAGAAAACGCATCAGACAGAGCCTCGGCCGTCAGTTTGCCCTCGCTTCCTAGCTTGCGAAGTTCCCCTACATTTACACCTAAGCCCTCCGCCATATACCTTAGTAACGTCGGGCTTGCCTCCGCGATTGAGTTAAATTCGTCGCCTCTTAGTGCGCCGCTACCCATAGCCTGCCCGAATTGCTTTATCGCAGCCGCGCTTTCCTCTGCGCTCGCACCGCCCAGCTTCAAAGCTTTGGTGAAGCTTGATACTATATCATTGATTTCGCTTGTGGATTTGCCTAAGTCTTTTAATGCAGGTGCCAATTTGACGTATAAATTCGTAGTATCTTCAATGTCCGAATGCGTTTCGCGCGCCAGAGCGTGCATCGCTTTTTGTTGAAGCAGGAATTCCGACATTGAGCTAGTAGCCATCTTAAGGCGAGAGTTCATATTGCTCATCGCATCGGCGGTTTGGACGAATTCCTTTATTAGCGCAGATCCTGCGATTGCTGCCGCCGCCGCTTTAACGGCTAAAAGCGAGCCGCGAAATTGATCTGCGCTGTTTTTTGCTTTTTTTACGGCGCCGTCAAGATTGTTTAAATCGTTTTTAGCCCCGCTTACGCCCGATGTTTTGATGGATACGGTTAAATTTGCTACGTCCATTTTTAGCCTTTCTTGGCTGAATTATAGAAAATTTTGAAGGAGGTGTTGGTTTTGAAAAATTTTGAAAAATATGCTATAATAAATCACAAAGAGCGAGCGAACGGTCAAAAATAATAACGACCCAGCATAGCCTGCCCGGGATTTTTCCTGTGTAGAGGAAGGTGGCTCTACCGCTTGCTCCTTGACTCTTTCATAGTTTTATCCCATTTCTTTTTATTTACGTGAAAAACTACGCCATCGGCTAAATTTATACCGACATCTATCATCTTTTTATCGCTTATGGCTTTGCCTATTATCACGCCGCCTTTTTTGGTTGCTTCTTTTTTGAAATCGTATCCCTTTAATATCTCGTCTATCGTTTGCGATATATCGGCGCGCCCCTTAAACATATCCTTGTGGCGTGAGTATAGATACGCTTCGCTGCCAAAAATTCTATCGGTCTTTAGACCTAGGCTTTCCTTAAATTCTTTGGTAACCCTGCGGCTAAATGTTTTTATGTCGCTATATTCATTTAAATTTCGGTATTTTTTAAGTTGCGTTAAATTTAGCTCTCGCCCCTGCTGCGTGATAAGATCGCGCATCGTGATCTTACCTTGTAAAAACAGCTCCGCCCTACCGGCGCCCAGCGTTTTTTCTACGACGTCTTTGGGTTGGGTTTTGAGCCAATCGTTAAAATTTATATCCTGCGGCACGTAGCCGTTCATAGATGAGCGCGTCGCGGGCGGCACGTTTTTTAGCTCGTCCGCGCCTTTTATCACGGGGATTATCGTGCTACGGCAATTGAAGTGCGTATTTATGCGCGGCTGCCTAAACGGATATGAATGCCCTATCGGCTCGTAATTCGTATCCCACATCAGCCCGTCGTAAGCTCTACAAAGCGCGCTTGTTCTAGTATCTAGCGTCGCTTGATATTTGTAGGCTTTTATGACGTCCGCGTTTGCTTCAAAGAATTTTTGCCTTGCCGCCGATACTATCGCGCCTGCTGCTGTTACGGCAATGCTGGCGGCATCGCGCTTGCTCTTACTTAGCGCTCTTGCTACTCGCGCGGCTAACAGCTCGTTTGTTTCGCCCAAGCCTACGCCGATCTTTATCTCTCGCTCCAGCCTAGCCTTTTGATCAATATTTAGCCCCCTATTCCAAGCGTTTACGGTCGCACCCTCAAGAAGCGTAGTGTTTATTAGATTATCTACCGCGCTTTGCGGCAGGACGTGCGAAAACAGCGCAAAGCCCGCCAGTTTGTTATATTCGCGCAGGTGCTTGACCTCATCTTGCGCGATAGTTTGAAATTCATCGCTAAAATCTGGAGTAGATAGCGCGGCTTTCAAGTCCTCGATCGTCTTAGCCAAATTCCTCGTGATGTTTTTCTTTCTTAAAATTTGAGCTTGCAGGTCGGCGATCATCTCACCATAAAATTTAGCTACTTTTCTATTTAGCCCGTTTTTTATCCGCTCGTGCAAGAGGCAGCGCGCTACTTCAAACTCGGCGATTAGGTCGTTAAAGCTCTTCATCGGCAGGACTTAGCGCAGGTTTGGCGCTATCTATTTGCGCTTGATATTCCTCGTAGCTTCGGATATTTTCAGGCATTAGCTCGCCCTTTAATAGCACATCATATAGCACCTCGTTAGGAATAAGCGCGCTTTGGATGCCCGCGATGATCTGCGCGATAATTTGTGGGTCGACCATAGTTAAATTATAATCGGTGTTTATATCATAGATTAAATTTTCGCCCGCGATGTTTTCAAAAAATGCGATGTCTTTTAGGAATGAGACTATCCCCTCGCTGATTGTGGTGGCGACATTCGTAAGCACAGCATTTTCGCCGCTCTTTCTCATTTGCAGAGTTTCGGTAGCCTCGGCGGTCTTTTTCTCATCTAGCAGTAGGCGCGCGCCTAAAATCGACATCCTTTTTTCTTTGACCGCGATACGATTTTCAAGCGTAGACAGCCCCGCGCCGCTAAATTCTAAAAAGCCCACTTTTGCATCGGGATTGTCTATCGCCCATACGACCGTCGAGCCTATTTTGAGCTTGCTATCATCCCCCTGATAGCCCGTGACGTATGGCGTAGGTAGTGCCGTAAAATGCGTGCCGTGCTCCAAATCGACCTCGCTTCTAAAATGGCTGATGTTGATCCTCGCCAAATCAAGCAAAGGCGGCTTATCGATGTCCGTCTTTAGATCATTTACGTTAAAAAACGTAAAAGGAATGTAAGGCAACCGTTTCCCGTTCGCGCTTGGATAAATTTCGCTCACCGGCTCGGCTATTCCGTTCCTCTCCTCAAAAACGCGCTGCCTATAATAGCCGTCTTTCAAATCAAGCACGCGGTAGCGGGTCTTTGCCGTATATACAAATTCGTCCGCCGTAGGTTCCTCGTAGCTTTCCATTAACACGACCAAAGATGTGACGTTCGAGCCGTTTATCTTGGTGGTTTTCCAGTTGATTATGTTTTCAGCCTTATAGAGCGTGGCATAAGCCCTTAAATTTAGCCTTTCGGCCTCAAGTCTAGAATATTCAGACTTCTCGACGCTCGGCAGATCCACGAGCACGCCGCAACGCCCAACGCTTAGGCACTCATCGGCAATGTTTTTAGCAAGGGCTTCTAGACTGTCATCATCTAAGCTGATATTCTCGCCTATCGCCTTTAGCGCTTCGGGCAGCTCCACTTTCGGCGGCTTGGCAAAAAGTAGCCCCACTAGCGCAGTCTTGGTTCTTGCCGTAGCGTTGTAAAACTCCGCGCGGCTAACATATGCCCGATACTCTGCCGCGTCCTGATCGCTAAGCTTCGGCACGTATTTTTCTTTTGCTACCTCTGCGCTTAGCGCGTCGCGCATCGTCTGCCATTTGTCTTTGTTTTTAGAATACTGCGGATGAATTGAGTTTACTCCCATTTTACGCCTTTCGTTTTTCCAAATTTTAGCATCAAATGCCCACAACCTTGATTTCATAGCTTCTAGGCGCGATAGGATATTTATACGCAACTAAATAGCCCAAGCTGTCGTTGTAGTCATCGTTTGCGGGGTGGGCGTCGCTTTTTTCGGGTAGCCCCGTTTTGCTATCCCACGCCTGCTGTTCTAGCGCCTTTGTTAGGCTCGGACATTTTGCGATATTTACGAATAGGCGCCGCTTGTCGAATAGATTATTCACGCAATTTACGCGATCTTTGATGCTCGGGTTTGAGTGATTGACGAAGACTAAATGCCCCGCGCCTCTTAAAATTTGCACGTCGGTTTCGCTCGCGCTGGTTTTTCTATTTTGTCCGCTAGCATCGGGGTAGATGATGATTTTATGCCCTTTATAGCGCTCGCGCAGGCTCCGCGCCATAGCGTAAGTGTCGTAGCTGATTAGCTCCTCCACGGCGTGCGTGGTTATCGCGCCGTCCTTGTCCGCTCGCTCTACGCAGACTATGTTTATGCAGCCGCCCACGTTGAAATCCGCGCCGATATGTAGCGTTTCACCCTCTTTGATGGTTTCCGCGCTTGCGTGCGTATCGCGGCTAAAATAGCTATACACGCTACCGCTGGCTAAATTTACGAATTCGCCCTCTAAATAAGCCTTAAGTAAATTCTCCGGGTATTGTTCCTTTAGCGTATCGATGAAATCGGACGGAAGATATTTATTATCGGTGGTTTTGGCGCGAATTAGGCGCTTTGCCTCGCCGCCTTTTTCTACGAAAATTTGATACGTGGCGCGGAAACCCTCTGGCGTCGTGGTGATGATAAATTGCCTAGTATTGCCCGCTCTCAAGCGCCCCAATAGCTTTTCGTAAGCTTTTAGCGCGATCTCCATCTTTGACGTGTCAAACTCGTCGCAGATTATCCACGCGGCGTTTATACCTACAAGGCGCTCCCAGTTTTCCATACTGCGGCATAAAATAGGAGTTTTGGCGCCGTTAATATCAAGCGTAAATATTGCATCGGTGCGGTTAAATTTATACGGCACGCCCCATTCTACTAGCGCGTTTTCAAGATCGCCGAATAAAATATCTCGCAGAAGTGGATATGTGGGCTCGGTTATCACTCCCATACAACCGGGGTTTAGAAATGCTAGCTGTAGTGCCTTTCTAACCGCGGCGTAGGTTTTGCCCGCGCCGTAGCCGCTAACTAAGCCGATGATCTTTGTGCTCGTATCGGCTAATAGCTCGTATTGGTGCGGTAGTAGTTTAACCTCTAGTTTACTCATCTTTTTGTATCACGATCTGCTGAATTTGCGATTCTTGGCTTACATTTGCATTATTTATCGTAGTGTTTGAAAAGCGAGGATTTACGCCGAGCGTTAGGCTTGCTTTATCTATCGCGTCCTGTAACGCCTTATAGTCGTTCGCGTTTAGTTCTACCGGCTCGAAGTTTTGCACTCCGTCGCCAACGCCTACCTTTTCGTATTTGGTGTTTTTATCTAGCATTTCAGTAATTTTTGCTAGGTTTTTTTGAGTAGCGTTTTCGATCAGCCGCTTATTATAAAATTCGTTTCTTGCAGCGTTCGCGATCGCGTTCGTTTGCTCGGGCGGCAATGTTTCTCTTGCCGACAACAACGCTACTTGGGCGTTTACTAAGTGTTCGTTTTTGGCGTCCAACCCCTTTGTGATTTTATTTATCGTGCTGGTGGATAAATTGTATTTTTTAGCCAGCTCTCTTTGTGAAAATTTACCCGTTAAGTGGTCTGCTATTATTAATTTCTTTACTGGTTCTGATAGCTTCGCCACTTGCTCCCCTTAAAATTTAAACATTAATTGCATGTGTTTTTTAACCTTGCGCGGGCGAGCAGTTTTGCTTTTTGGTTTCACCTTGTCTCGCTTTGCCTTGCCCGTCTTATTATATGATCTCTCAAATACGCTATACGCTTCAATATTTGCGAAGTCATCGCGCGATAATATTTTGTCTTTGCTTATTATAGCCTCTATACTACGCACAAAGGATTTTATATCCTCATCCCCTAGCCCATTGATTAATACTTCTAGGGGCTTAATGAGCTCGTCTTTGTAGCGAGTAAAAGAAAATTCCTTTAAAATCGCTTTGGCATATTTCGCTATGGCTGCCGCGCACGACATAGCCGCCAGATTGTCCTCAAAGCGTTCCGATAAAGCATAAAACCGGTCGATGTCGTATTGCATCAACTCTCCTTAAATTCCCCGTCTATCTCGTAAATTTTAACTATTATGCCGCCGCTTTTACCATATTGGAACTCGTAGCTCCCGCTTACGTATTTGTCGTCCGCGAATAGCGCATCGTTCACCCCTTTGGCTACGTTGTCGGTATCGCCGTGTGTTTTGTCTTTGTAGGTTGCTACGGTTTCTACGAAGTATGCCCCGCTTAGGCGCGGTCTCATATGGATTTCCCGCCTTTTAGTTTTTTTGTTAAAAACCTCGTAAATTTCTTTTGCCGCCCGTTCGTTTTGCACACAAAATTTATCCCCTAGAAAAATTTTCCATTCGCGGTATCGTTCATAGTCCCCACTCATAAATTTAGCCCTCTGCGTCGTTCTCTTATACGGCACGGGGTTATACTCTAGCCCCGCGATCTCAAGCTCATAGACTAGCTTCATACTCCGCCCAATTCTCATCTGCCAGCCTCTCGTATTTTTCTATGCTCTCGTGTTTGTGCGCGTGGCACCACTGATGGCAGGCTCTACATACTGCGATCAGTTTGCGATCGTCCTTGTAGCAGCCGTAGATGACATGATGAGCCTCTACCGCCTGCGCTCCGCAAATTTGACACTGCGGGTGAGTTTGCGCCAAAAACGATTGAAATTTGCGAAGCTGCGATCTACTCATTCGCACAGCTTGCCTCCGTTCGCCATCCATCCACCTTCGCGATCAGTTTCCTAAAGCCCTCGGAGTTTGCGGGCGCTTGTTTGTTTTCGAGCTTCGGCGCGCTCTTGTTTTCCAACTTCGTCATCTCTCTATCCTGAAAAATTTGCTCTACGGATTTCTCGCCGCTCTCTATCGCCGCCATTTCTAACAGCGAAACGTTTTTATTCTCGCCTATGAGATGCACCCCCTCGCTTTTGCAGCCCGAAAGTTCGGCTATTCCTCTTAGGCGCGTCCTTGCTAGCTCTTTGCCGGCATAGGCTTTGTATGCGCTTAGGAACTCTTTTTTGACCCACACTAGCTCGTCTAGTCCGCAGTTGTTGATCTTATCCCAACCCCCCACTATGTGATTTACGGCGCGATTGATAGCCTCATCCGCAAAGCTCACGCTGCGATATGGTCCGTATTTGACACAAGCGTTCATCGCTTCATCCCAAGCCTCTACCGCTCGCTCCTCCAAGCTACCCTCTATCGCCTCTACGAATTCGGCGATTTTCGGCATTGAGGGATAGACGCGGGTGGTCGTGATCTTTCTGCACGCCTTTTTAAACTCCTCGATGTCGTAGTGCTCTAGGCTTTCGAAATACAGCCTTGTTATCCCCTCTCCAAATTTCCCGCCGTAGTATTCGCACATAACCGAAAAGCAGGGGCTAAACTCCTCAAATTTCATCTCATCTCCCTTGCGATTTGTAGTATTCGGCGAGGTTCGCCATATTTTTCATGCTCCATTGCCCCGCTTCGCTCACTTGTGATAGAGGTAGCCCCATTGAGCCCACCTCTTGTCCGTCAGAACCAACCTTGCGCCGCAGAAATTGGCTTTCGTTTTTAGCCCAGTTCCTTACGGCGGCTTTCCAGTCTTTCATCGGAGCTCTCCCTACTACCCAGCCTTTGGCCTCGTAAAAATCGAAAAATGCCTCTGCGTCGATATTTTTGTTCGCTTCTTGGCAGTAGGCTTTGATCTGCTCGATCGTAGGTTTTTGAAATTTAGGAGAACGAGGCGCTTCGTTCCGTTCGTGTGCGGCGCTTGCGCTAACACATAAGGCTTGTAATTCATAAGGCTTGTAATTTTCTTGGCTTGTATTATTCATTCGCGCGCGACCTATATATGCGTCGGAGGGATTTTTTACGTCCGCGACGGAATTTTTTCCGTTCGCGTCTTTGTTTTTTTCATCGGCGGCTTTATTTTCGCCGCTTGCGCTCTGAAATTCGGTAATCCTTTCAAAAACTATGACGCGAATTTTTCTGTTTATGATAGCCGCGCCGAATTTTTCCTCCTCGGTTTCTATGTAACCGTATTTTTTGAGCTTGGTTATGCCCGCGGAGATCGTATCTTTTGATTTGTTAAGCTTTTCGGAGAGGTATTGATTGCTCGCGTAACAATATCCCTCTTTCGCGGATAGAGACGTAATGAGGAGCAATAGCCTCAGCTCGTTTTGGATCCGCTCGTCAAAAAGCCATTGATTGAAGCAGATAGCATATCCGCCGCTTAAATTTTCGCTCATATCCTCTCTCCTTTGAAGTATTCGACTATTTTTCCCGCAAGGGCTATCTGCCCCTTGCCAGTGATTTTGGTGGTGAATTTTTGATGCGTGCCCGTTGAGCCCGCGAATGTCTGCGTCGTGACCTCGAAATAGCCCCTGTCGATGTAGCGCTGCATTGGCACGTTGTGGCGCGCGCCTCCGCTGATTAGATAGCCGCTAGCACGCAGGAAGTCGAATAGTCTATTCTGTCCTATCGATACCCCCTCGATGTCGCTTAGCAGCTTGGCGTAGTTGCCGATGAGGATGCTATCGACGCTAGCCTCGACCGATTTGGCAAAGCTCACATATCCCGCATTCGCCGCCTTTTCGGCTTCGAGTTGCTCTCTTTTGGCGCGCTCGGCTTTGAGGTTTTGGGCTAGGGCTATGATGGTGTCGGGGTCGTTTAGCACCTCCTCGATCTTGGCGGGGGTCAGATAGCCGCCGTGTTTGCGGATGGCGGGCAAAACCTCACCCGTAACCCAACGCCTAAATTCTTTTGCCTGCGGTTTTCCGCTCCATAAGATAGCGTTGTATAATCCGCTTTCGCTTAGCAATACGGCATCATATCTGACGCCGTCGATACGCGGCAAATCCGAAATTTCGGGCATCCTACTCTTTAATAAATCTTTAAGATTTGTCTTTTCGTCGTCATCTAAGCGCTCTAACATCGCATAGGTGTTCGCATATCCTAAAAGCGAGCTGATGTCGTTGGCTACGAAGTAGGGCTCTCCATTTATTAGCCCGCCTCTAATTTCAAATTTTGAATTTTTAAAAATTTCTAAGTTCATTTATGCCCCCAATCTAAAATTTTTCGTCAGCGAGCCTACTATCTGCCCGAGTATCATCTCTACGACGTTTTGGCTCATAGCATTTCCCGCTTGCTTGTACATCTGCGTATCGCTCACTACGATTTTGAAATCATCGCCTATACCTTGCAGACGCAAACATTCGCGTGGAGTGAGTTTACGTATGCGCTCGCTGCAAAGCGGATTGTTTTGCGCGAAAGAATTTGAGCTGATCGTAAGGCACAACTCAAGTTCGCCGCCTTTGTTGAAGCCGCGTGCTCGTTGGATGATGAAAGTATCCGTCCTACGATGACCGGGATTTGTAGTTAGAGTATTGCTTACGCCCCTGAATTCCGAAACCGGGCGGAATTGCCTTTTAAATTTCGGATTCTTTCGCCTCATCCCGGCAATCGCCCTCTCACTCAAAAAGTATTTTTCATCTACACAGGACTCTAGCATATCCCCGAGCGTGAGTTTCAAAGGCTTTTTCGGCGCAAAACGGAAGGAAAAATACCTATCCGTATCCAAAAAGCCCACTATGTAGAGCCGCTCTCTATTCTGAGGGATGCCGTAGTCTTTTGTATTGAGAATTTCGGCGTGGCAGTGATAGCCAAGAGAGCGTAAGGCGTTTAGAAAATTCACATAGGCTCTGCCTTTTTCAATCGACAAAAAGCCTTTGACATTTTCAAATACGAAAACCTCCGGACGGCATTCTTTGACTATCCTGTAGTATTGCCAAATGAGATTGCCGCGATCTCCCTCCGTGCCCGCTCGCTCTCCTGCGATAGAAAAGTCTTGGCAGGGGCTGCCGCCTACAAGTATGCCTATTTGTCCGCGATACTTCGTAGCATCTAAGGTGCGGACGTCTTCATAGAAAGGCGCGCCTTGATGGTTTCCTGCATTGGCTTCGTAACTGAGGCGAGCGAATTTGTCGATTTCGCAAGCAAAGATCGTGTCGCTACAGCCGAAAACCTTGCGATGCGCCATCTCCGCTACGCCGATACCTGAAAAGATAGTCGCTAGATACAAATTTCGTCCTTTTATAAATTTATTCATCCTAAAAGCCCCTTGCGATATAATTTATTTGCATTTCAACACAAGGAGCCATTACGATGAATGACGCACGAGCCTTTAACCTAGAAAACAAGCTCTCGCGAATTTACGACGAGATAAGGCTTTCTAATCGCATTAAGCTTTTGGAGCTCATTAAAAAAGGTCTCATTAACGACGAGGTTCTAAGTCTTTTGGGCGCCGACGAGCAATGGGTGCAAAAAGCCAAAGATGCTCTCGGGCGCTCGGGTGGAGCAAACGCTCTTAAAATGACGGGGTATTAATCCCCGCTCCGCTTGCATAACTCCAGCTTAAGCTCCAGCGTTTCGACGCGACGCTTTAGATATTTAATGTCGTCCGCTTGTTCGTTTATAACTCTGACGAGTTCGTTTAATTTTGCTTTATGCTGCTTCCTGCAAAATTTTAAAAATCTTATCTCGGCTGCCAGCTTTGATTTTTTCATTTTCTGCCCTTTCTTTTCTTGCATCTGATCTGCGTATCAATTTCTTCTTCATCATCTTTGTAATCCTCCGTAATGAAACCGATCGCGCTTGCGCCTCCGCCTAGCTTATCAACCTCCTCGCGAAGCTTCTTTATCGCGCGCTTAAGTTTTTTAATCTCTTTTTTGACTTTCACGTTTAGCGCTCCAAATCCCCACGCAAAGCGCGATTATTCCGCCGATGGCAAAAGCAAAGTCTGCGGTCATTTTTCGTTTGCTACGCTTTCTACAAGCTTTGCGAGTGCCTGCGTCTCTAGCCCGCGCTCAATCAAAACCGCCATAAAATCAATGCAAAACCTCACCACTTCGCTATCGTTTTTAAGCCCTTTTTTGTTTTGGATTTTGACGATAGCGGCGATGTTTTGATTAGAAAGCTTGAAAGCCTTGCTATTGTCATACTTCGGCGCTACCATTCTTAGCCTTTCGTAATATTTTCAGAGAGCCGAATTTTTGGCTATTCTTCAACACATAGGATTTGATGTCATACCATGCGTTTGCCGGGATACCGAAGCTCTTATCCATGATTTCGATGTCGGCTATGCTCGGCGAAGTTAAACCGCTAAACCAAAAGCTAACGGCGGGATGAGTTTTGTTTGTTGCTCGCGCAATGTCGATTATTTTAATTTTCTGATGTTCCATAGGGGCTATGTTAGCTAAACTTACTTTAATAAATTCTTAATTTAGTAAGTTTAGCTAACTCAAAATATTGTAAATTTATTAATTTAGAAAGGATCAAATATGACTCTCGGCAGCAAGATTAAGCGAGCAAGAAGCGCGAAAAAGATGACTCAACTACAACTATCTGAGGTAGTCGGCGTTAATAGGGCTTCTATAGCGCAATACGAAACAGATACTTTCGTTCCGCCGATAAGCACGCTAAAGAAAATCGCCGATGCCTGCGATGTCGATATGTTGTATTTTTTTGACGACGAAGACGCTTCGAAGCGACAGATCGTCAAAAAAGAGCTGAAAAATAATTTTGAAAAATACGCCCATCTAATACCTGCCGAGTATAGTCTGAAAAACGTAGTATTTCTCTCTAAATCGGAGATGCGGGTAGGCGCGGGCAGTGAGGGCACGTTTGATCTAGAAATGCTAGACAAAGAGGAGCGAAAAGTAGCGGTAGATAAAAGCTTTGTAAAAGGATTAAACCCCGCAAATTTAAGAGTTTTCGAGGTGGTAGGCGATAGTATGCTGCCCGACTTTGAGGAGAGCGATTGGGCGATCGTCGATATGGTAAATAACCGCGGTAATTTCGTCAGAATAGCGGGGGTTTATGTCGTTCGAATGGGGGAGATCGTATATATAAAAAGGGTCGAATTTCTGCCGAACGACAATGTCAAGCTCATTAGCCTAAATCCGAAATACGGCGATATTTATCCGCACAAAGAGGGCTACGATTGCGAGATATTAGGCAAGGTCTGCGGAAAAATACATTATGAGGTCCACAGGGGGCTTACTTTTAATGATTATGGGATAAAATAATCCACGTAGTCGGATCGTATTCTATCAATTCCAAGAGGTTTTAAGAAAGTCGGAGCAAGGTAAATAATATGAAGGTTGTTGTCGGGCTTAGCAGGGCGTCCTCTAAAAAGAATATCCCGAATATGAAAAGAAAAATAAGAAAGCAATTTAAGCGCAAAAATAAAAAATGTGGTCGAGAACACACATTCGCCCCTCCGCGCGATATTTATCATAAAAACAAGGTACTGCATAAAATTGATATGCCCGAGAAAATGATTTTTCCGGAAGATATCAAGACGCTAAATTCTACACTAGAGGAGCTCGACTACTACAGAAACAAAAGACATAGCCATAGAATATCAATAGATCATAGAAAAATGACCGTAATAGACAATGCGTCTATACTTCTAATGACCGTCGGTATAAATAATATTTTTCACGGAGAAAAATTAATAAGAAATAGCAAGGTTTCTCCTCCGAAGTTAATAGATCAAAGATTAGCGGCTATAGGCTATTGGGGCGCGCTATGTATAAATCCCAAAAAAGAAACTATCGAAGAGGGAAGGAAATACTTACAAATAGACTATCGAGACGGCGAAAGCATAGACAACGAATTCCACTATCCCATTATAGATTTTTTTACGGGAAAAGATCGAATTTTAGAGAAAAATAAAGATGAGCTATTTGACGCGATATTTGAAGCGATGGCAAATTCTAGCGAACACGCCTTTGTGAATTTTGACGGAGATAAAAAGATATGGTTTATGGGGGCTTACAATGAGGAAGAAAAAGAAATTGAATTTATTTTTTATGATACGGGCATCGGGATATTTAGGTCACTAGAGATTGGAAGAAGCGAATTTGTTCGAAAGTTTTACCGAATATCAAGACGTATCGGGAAAGAAAACACTTTAAGAACCCTGTGCAAGTCAAATTTATCAAGATACAAAGACAAAAATAATAATAGAGGCTTTGGGATGATAGCGTTTAAGAATTTTATAGATACCATTAAACGAGACAGTAGCAAAGACGCTTCTTTGGAGGTCGCCACGGACGAATTCCTATATTTAACAAAAAACGATAAAATAATACGGCTGAAATCTAAGATACGAGGAACGTTTATTAGATGGTCCATAAAAGATTTGGGCGCAGGAGTATAACCGATGGAAGATAAAATCATATATAATTTTGCTGAAAATTTTACAGATGCTCCGGGTCCTAGATACAGAAAACTCGGAAAGAAGTCGGGGGAGGAATTTAGAGAAGACGTATTAAAGGGGTTATTGGGTCAATATGATATCGTAGAAATAGACGGCAGCAATATAAAAACCTCTTTTAACCCATCTTTTTTATCTGAGGCCTTTTCTCCGCTATATGAGCAATTAGGAGAAGAAGAATTTTTTAGGAGAGTTAGGCTGTTTAGCTCCGATAACCCTAAGCTAGAAGAAAAATTTAGAGCCTTTTCTATGCCGCTAATAAAGCAATAAACAATGAGCGCTCCGTTTTGGCTCTCTTTGATAGCCATATTTTTTACTCTTATTAACTTTGTATATTTACTAACCAAAGATAGGTTTCAAAAGGTCGATAGTGAAAGAAAAGAGTGCTTATCGGTTTTAAAAGACTGCTTTTCAGAAATTTTAAACAAAGACAGCAAACGCAATATTATGGAACTTACGTCGAATATTGAGGCATTGGGGTATTTAACTATTATTCGACTAAATTGTATAAATGTCAATAGGCTTGCTTTGATTATTAGTGATTACTATGAAAAGAGTATATCCGAAGAAGCGGTAGTTGGCGAATACAAAATGCTAGTAGAGGATATATATATGGCAGATATTCCTTTACGGGAATACATAAAGGGGCTTTTAAAGAATTTTAAAAAAAATAATTCACGTGATATTTTTTAAACCCGTTAAGCTAATTCTTATCACATATATGTTATAATAGCACAAAATTTAAAGGGGTTCGCGTGTGGAGCGTAGAGTTTGCGAGTGAAATTTCTAAAAAAGAGTTTCTAAATTTGCCTAAATCTCTTTTGGCTCGCGGTATCAAACTTTTGGATTTACTAGAAATTAGAGGCAATACCCTAGGCGAACCCTACACCAAGAGTTTAGAAAACGGGTTATTTGAAATCCGTATAAAAGCGGAGGACGGCATAGCAAGGAGCATCTATTGCTATGAGGGCGGCAGGCGAATTATCATCTTGTTAACTTTCGTAAAAAAGACGCAAAAGACGCCCGGATCGGTTTTGGATTTAGCAAAACAAAGATTAAAGGAGTTTAAAAATGGCAACCATTAAATTTAGCGAGGTTAAGAAAGAGCTGTTAAAAGACCCTGAGCTCAAGCGCGAATACGATGCGCTAGAGGATGAATTTAAAGCTATAGAGGCGCTTATCGACGCAAGAGCCGCGGCGGGTCTTACCCAAGCGCAGTTGGCGCAGAAAATGGGGGTTAAGCAATCCGCCATCGCGCGCATCGAAAGCGGAGTGCTAAATGTCAGATATAAAACCCTACTTAGCTACCTAAAAGCCTGCGGCAAGAGTATAGCGATAGTCTAGAGCTTAAATTTGTCCTTTATCGCGCTAAAAGGTTTCGGTCTAAATTCGCCTTGATATGGCGCGCTACTTTCTTTGCTATTCATCTGCGCCGCATATGCGGCGCTTGCGGCGTGCAACATCAGTGCCTCATACCAGCTCAAATTTGTATCGGTCGCCCTACAAAACGCCTCTATCTCACAAAAATCAACACCTACGGCTCCAAAACCGGTAGCCCTACAATATCCGATCTCATCAAGCAGCAGAAATAGATGTTTGCCTGCAAGCAGGGGCGGGAGCTCTCGCTCATCTGCACCCGTTTTAGCATAATATGCCAGCTGACGGGCGTATAAGATGAGCGAGGCGCTTACTTTTTTAAAAAATTTCTTGCATCCTCTACGAACTTTTCGACTTGGGCCGCGATGATAGGATAGTCCCCATATAATTTTTCAGCCGCTTCGGGGCTAAATTTTAGCTCCTTGTCTCCCTCGGTAAGCCCACTCCACCCAGTAGTAAGAGCCGCCAAAATATGGGCGGTGTCTGCTTTCTCATTTTTGACCGAGTTTATGAGCGCCGCTCGCCCCTTTTTGCCGTGCAGACATAGGAGTTTAATCTTAATATCGGTCGGCTTATTGTCAAGGTCTAAAATCGTGAGCTCTATTCCCGCCTCGCCGTTAGATATGTCGAAATTCTTTAAATCCATCCTTACGCTCCTTTTGCCTCGATAATATCGTCAAGGCGGGTAATTTTGATGGTCGCAGGCACGCGCACTACGTCATTTTTGGCGATAGATGCGCCTGTTTTGATGTTTATAAACTCGCCCGTAATATAAGTCGGATGCTTGCTTGCTCCCGTTGCGGGCTCATCGGAGCCTACGATGATGAACTGCTTGCGCTGCTTTTTATTAAACATCTCCATAAGCTCTTTTACGCCGTTATCTTGCCCCGCGGCATAAAACAGCTTGATCTCGGTTTCGCTGTAGCTGACCGAGCCTTGAGATACTACCGTCGTGTCGCTATCGATGCATTGATACTCGTTTGTGGAGCGGGTCTTCGTAAAATCGCCCAAATCCTCCAAAAATGCAATGCGCTTCGCCGTGCCTAGCGCGGTTTTGATTTTGGTCGCATCGCCCAAATCTACATCTGTGCCGCAAATATAAAATTGCGTAAGTTGGCTATCCGTAACTGCTAGCTTATCTGCCATTTTCTACTCCTCATAGGTTTTAAAGTAAATTGAGACGGCAACGCCGTAGCGATCGCCGTCAACGCCTAGTATATTCACGCTGCAAGGAGCTATGATATATACCTCATCAAATTTAGCGCCCGCATAAAAAACCTTTGCATAGCTTTCCGCGCGTGCTAAAGCATCTTTTACGCCTCGCCCCGCAGGATAGCGGAGCGTAATTTGAAACACGCCGCTATGCTCTGCGATATTATCGTCTATCGCGATGCTAGCAGGATGAGCGGGAATAAAGTGCAGCTGCTGATACGGCACGCCCTCTTTAGGGCTATACGTAGCGTTTTCAAACTGCGTGTCAATGCTCGGCGTAACACTTAAAATAGCCTGCTCTATCGCCTGCCTAGCCTTTAACATTTGCCCTCCTAAAGTACGTGTTCCAGCGCACGATATTGCGCCTTACCATACCTTGCGGCGCCTTTTTACTCCAGCCCTCGAATTCTATCCGGTAGGCGTAGGGTAAGTTATTCGTGAAATAAAATACCTTGTCTAGCTTATACTCCTGCGATACCGCAGTTTCTAGCCTCGCTCTTGACGTATCGGCAGTTTGTTCGGTAGTTTCGGTGCTAGCGGCATCTACGCTAGGAAACCAATTATTTTTCAGCCTGCCCGTATCTACGGGGGTGTCTGAAATAATATCGCCGCAAAGCCCAACAATAGCCGTCTTAATCGCATTTTCGCTTTGGCTTAGGGCGATGAGCTCGAACTCCGCCACGCTGTCTACTTCCATACCGCCACCAATTGATGCAGCGCGATGTCCTCGCCGCCCCACACCGCATCATTGTATTTGATAGTATATGTGCCGTGCGGAAACTCTATTTTATCGTTGTTCTGCGGCACAAAGGGGAGGGATTTGGCAGCTATGAGTATAACACTATCCCCCTCGTTGAGTAGCCCTTTTTCTATCAAATTTGAATAGCCTTTAGCGCTATCAATATACGCCTTTACCGGGCGGCTTTCATAATTTAGGCTCATCTCGCCCGTTTTTGGATCGTAGATTTGCCCCGCTTGTCGCTTATAAATGCCGTTTTTGCCAAATTTTTCAAGCAATTTAAATGCCGTATTTTTGGCTTTTTCGTTTAGCATCTATCGACCTTTAACATCGAGCTAGCATAAACGTTTTTCAAAAAAGGCTTTAGCAGGCTGCAAACATAGGCATATTTAGTCGTAGGATCGGCACTGCTGCTATATTCTACTTCGATACTGCCTACTTTTTCTTTGGTGGTTAGCCGTTCAATGTCGCTTAATAGCTCGCCCGAATTAGCTTTTATCGCAAGCTCGCATACGGCAAATTTAAACTTTGCGGGCATTCCGAAAGGTCTGCGAGGAAACGCCAGCGCCTGATCCGCTTTTAGCTTCTCGCCCTGCCATTTCCCCCAATAGACCGCCTCTAAATAATCGGTCGCTTTGATAATGGCTGCCTCTTTTGCCGCGCTATCAAGCCCAGCCCACGCCTCGTTTTTGCGCGCCGAAAAATATTCGTCCGCAAACTCAACCGAAACGTAGGCATTGGCGCCCGCTAGCCCTGTGCCGTCCTCTGGTATCATTGCTCTAGCTTCTCTTTTATGGCGGCTTTCGTGCCGTCCGCATTGGTGTATTCAACGCCCAAATGAGCCGCCAGCAGCTTCAATTCACCAGCTTTTAGCGTATCTAGCCTCGATATTAGGTCGCCATAATTAACCTCTTGTTGCGCTCCTTTTAACGTTAAAGCGGGCGGATCTTTCACGCCATCACCCGCATCAAATTTAGCGTCAATGATGGTTAAGCCCCGCTCTTTGGCTAGGGCCTTAACGTCCTCGTTATACTGAAACGTCGGGAATTCCACATACCAAATTTTAGGCATTTTTCACCTCCTAATTCTTAGCTGCGTCGCCTACGAGTAGCACGCCCGCAGTATCCTTATCGCTAGCTACGACTTTATCCCAGTTTGTGCCGGTGCCTAGCTTTGCGTTATCGGGGCTTTTACCGCCGCTTGCCATATCCCAAGAATAGCCCTTGAGCGACAATCCGAATGTATAATCAGCCTGATAGGTTGTTTCTATGCGCTCCTTGCCGTTGTTGGTTTGAATATTAGTGATTAGATCGCCCGCATTGCTAACTATTGCCGCCCCCGCAGTTAGCGCCAAAACGTAGTCTTTATTTGGCGTTCCCGCCTTGTAAAGCGCAGGCGCATCAGTCACCACTACGCGACGCCCCAAAATCTCCACGACCAGCACGTTTTCAGCCTTAAACAGCTGTGCGGCGTTGGCTAAATTTTGACCAATTAGCTTATGAAATACTAAGCCTCTCATTATATTGGCCGTTATCGTCGAGCTCCTATCGCCGAATTTCGCATACGCGTTGTTTAGGTTGGCTTGGTTTATACCGCCGCTTGCGCTTACGTCGTTTACTGTGCCCGCGTTATTGCCGATAGCTCCGACAAGCGCGGAAATAGCAGTGTTTAGCATATCGCTCATCAAAGCTTCGCTCATATTGCGCGAGATCACTTCTATCGCGTTAGACGGGTCTTTTAGTATCCAAGTCATCTGGCTAGGCTCAAACACCACAGGCCCGAAACCTCCCGCTACTTTTACGGCGTTATCCTGCTCTTGTTTTAGCGCCGTAGCCGTAGCCGCCGCGTTCGCCGCGTATCTATCTACCCTGCGCTGTGCGGAGTGGATACCCTTAAAAAAGCTCTCCTGCATAAAATCGCCGTCGATGCCCTTGGAGTTTAAAACTATCGTGCCTCCGCTTGCCGCATTAAATTTTTCGATATCTTGATCCAGCGTTTCTATCGTCGCGCGGGTTATATACTCGGAAAATACTTTCATATCACTTAGTGCCATTTTTATTCCTTTAAGTTAAATTTCTCGTTTATCGCGGCTATTCGCTCCTCGCGGCTGCCGCCCCATTTCGCGCCCGCGCCCGCGGCGTTATTACTTCCGCCTGCGCCTCCGCCCTGCCCTTGCGGTGCGGCTATAAAAGCCTTGCCGTCTTTTTGCGCCCATTCGCTTACGAATTCGCTTATAGGCTTATCTGCGATGTATGCCTTTAGCTCGCCTTTTTCATCTTTTAGGCTAGCTTGTCCGCGTAAAAGCGCTTTGGCTGCTTCTAAAAACTCCGCCTTTACGCCTGCTTTTGCTAGATTATCGCTTAGCCCCGCGTCTATGAGATATCTATTCAACGAGCCATTGGCTGTCGACAGATCCGCATTTAATTTTTTGACGTCGGCGTCATACTTTTTGACAAGTTTGTCGTTTTCGGACTTGAGCTCATCAAATTTAGACTCAAGCTCGGCGTATTTCTCGGCATCTACCGCGTCGTTGTTTTTGGCTTTTAGCTTTTTAATCTCGCCCAAAAGCTCTTTGTTTTTGGCGCTCATCGCTTCTTTTTCGGCTTGCAAGTCACCGACCTGCTTTTCTAGCTCCTCAATTGTCATTTCTACACTCCCATTAGGAAATTAGGCACTGCCTTTAAGCGAATGATAGCTGAAATTTGAATTTGGGTTGGTTTTGGTATGTTTGGTTAGAAAGCGGCGGACAAAAGTCCGCCGAGGTTAGTTAATATAGTTTAGGATTTGTTTCTCAATGATACCTTTCGATATGCACTGCGTCTGTCCGCCACCGCTACTTCTGCCTGCGCTATTGCTAGAAAAATTAACATTCCAATCCTGATTTTGCGATATGATATAACCGAACGGCAAATCTTTTTGATGCCCCATTAATACATACTTAATATTAACGGACATTTTAGACTGGTTATTGCCCGCCCTTTGCAGTAATATGTTTATTTTGCCGCTTAGCGAAGTTTCTATCATAGTATTTACGCCGCCTAAATATGGATCATCCCTTGTAACATTCCTGCTGTCGGCGCCTAAATGATAATATGAGGCGGATCCGCGTAAATTTTTAAAATGTCCTTGCCAAACGCCGCAATCGACATATTGGCTAGGGTTTTCTACAGAGAAATCGGCGTTTATAAAGCCCGAATTTTTATCCATATTATTAACTACAAAAAGGTCTTTCGATAAATTCGCAACGATATTACTCCACGCTTTTTCATAAGGAATATTTGCCTGTTTTTCAAATATCTGATGTTGTTGCTTTTTCGGCGGCGTATATTCATATTTGCTTGATACGCACCCTGTAAGCATAAGGGCCGCAACCGCTGTGGTCAACGCAAATGAAACTTTTTTCATTTTTTCTACTCCTCATTATAAAAATTTGCTATTTCAATGATTTTTTGTGAGTGCTTGTATATGTCGTCTATGCTATTTATAAGAATTCTATCCTCGTTCTTGTTTTTATCCATAATCCCAATATATTTTTTATTTTCTGAAAGATAGAGCCTGCATAAGGTCTTTCGATTGTTATCGTCAAATAGTATTGCAAAGTATGATTGAGCGTCTCGGTAATATACTCTATCTAGCTGAACGGATTGGCATAAAATAGCACGAATGATATGGAAAGCCTCTATTTCCTCATCTGTAGTTATAATTTTAGGCATCTTTATCTCATCGCTTACATCCGTGTTTGGTTTTGTCTCTTTGTTTAGTGCTGCTTCTAGTCTTTCATTGACATTTTCATTAATGTATTGAGACAACAGGTCTTTTATAAGCCCCGAAAATTGATCGACTATCCTTTCCGTAACAACTCCGGTATATACTTTTTTAATAAAAAATTTGATAAATTCTTTACTAGGCTCTTTCATTTCGTCCGCTATCACGCTTCTAAATTCATTTGAGTATTTTAAAGTGTTTGCAGTGCTAAGGATTTCATCAAAATTAAAGCTTTCTTTTTGAAATTTTAATAGCTCGGAAAGATGGCTGTCTTTTATTTTTAGGATATTAAAACTTAAAAATGGCGTCGTATCCATTTTGTTTTTATCGTCTAAGTCTGTAAAAAATTTATATGTTATGCCATTTGTGAGTATTGCAAATTTTGCTGGAGTGGCGGTGAAATATCTAAAGAGTTGAGACTCGTTGCCTGCGTTAAGATCAACGCCCGCTTTTTTGCATTCTATAAGGATTATTGGCTCGCCGTCTTTAAAAATAGCGTAGTCTATCTTTTCCCCTTGCTTAATCCCCACATCCGCCGTAAACTCCGGTACCACCTCGTTTGGGTCAAAGACATCATACCCCAAAGCTCTAATAAACGGCATAATAAAAGCGTTTTTTGTAGCCTCTTCCGTGCAAACATTATTTTTAGTGCTTTCTATTTTTGTAGCGATATCCCGTATTTTATTTTTGAATTCCGCGAATTCCATTTTTGCCTCCTTATTTTTTGTTTAGGAATTATACTACTAAAAATGTTAGCTAAACTTATCTTTTTCAGCAAAATTTAAAGTAAGTTTAGCTAACATTCCCTCATCAAAACCAAGGTGACCCACACCTAGCCCGCGTAGAGCTAAAGCTACGGGAAGCGTCCGTATGGATACGACAATCCATACCCGAGTAATCAGCCCCGATAGCGACAAGTTCGGGGGTAGAAAAATCCTTGTCAAATTTTTTATGGCGGACGTATGTTAAGCGGCAAAGACTCTTGGGCGCCTGTAAAACGAGATTTTGGAGCGCGGGTTCGACTCCCGTCGTCCGCCGCCATATCCATAAATGAGCCTCCACTCGCCTTACTCCTTAGGCGGTTAAAAATCTTTGCTGTATCTTTTCGAATGAAATTTTAAATCGGGGGCTCTTTTATGGATATTTTTTAAGGAGAAAAAGATGGAAAATCAAGAGCTTGAAACTGCTGCGGCGGAGTTCGCAAAAGGCGTTTCCGCTTATATGCGCTCCACGGCGGAGCATCTATGCGAAGTTTCGCAGATGAGCGGCATCGGGCTAAGCGATCTGCTAATAGACCTCGCGCTGCTAGCAAGAGCTACGGAACGAAAAAAGGAGGAGCGCGATGTTGCAGTTTCTGAAAAAGCTATTTAAGAGGCGCACGAAATTTACGATCTCAAATCTGAGATTTGGGATATTGAGATGAGTTTTGTCGTAGCTTTTCTGATCGGTTTCGGCTTTGGTGCGGTTATTACAACGGTCGCAAAATGCAAGCAAATTTTAAAGGACAAACAATGAGTTTAAAAGATTTTAGAGAAGAATTTATAGCTTACCGGACTCGGATAGGCGTCAATAAGCACACGAAATTTAGCAGCTTTGCTAAATTTATAAATGCTAGAAAAAAGGATATGCGATGCGTGAAACAATGAGTATCAAAGACTACCACGCGCGAGCCGAAATCTCTAAAAGCGATCTTGATTTGCTCGCAAAGAGCCCATACCACTTCAAATTCAAAGACGAGTTCGAAAAGCCTGATAGCAAGGCCTTGATCTTAGGCTCTGCCGTGCATAAGCTGGTGCTGGAGCCGCAGGACTTCTTTAAAGAATTTGCCGCTGAACCCAAAGCCGATAGGCGCACCAAAGAGGGCAAAGAAATCTACGCGGAGTTTTTAAAGGGCGCAGGGGGCAAGATCATCCTAGACGCCGAAGCTTATGAAAAAGCGACCGCTATCGCAAACGCGGTAAATTCTATGAGAGAGACGGCGCTTTTTTTAAAAGACGGGCTAGCGGAGCAGAGCTATTTTGCGGAGATTTCGGGGGTGCCCGTGAGGTGTCGCCCCGACTTTTTAAACGAAGCACTAGGGCTTTGCGTAGATTTGAAAACGACCTCCGACGCTAGCGCGGACGGCTTTGCAAAATCGGTAGCAAATTTTAACTACCACATCCAAGCGGCGTTTTATACCGACATCTTGCGTCTATGCGGCAAGCGGGTAGAAAACTTCCTATTTATCGCGGTCGAAACCAAAAAGCCTTATATGACGGGCTTTTATACGCTAGACGAGGCGGCGATAGAGCAAGGGCGCAAGACATATCTAGCCTTGCTTGAGCGCTATAAACTATGTCTAGAACGTAACGAGTGGTGGGGATATGCCAAGTTTGAACCCGAGAGTAAAGAGATAGAGGCGGTGCAGACGCTAAGCCTGCCTGCGTGGAAATTTTACGAAAGTATAGCGTAAAGGAATAGATTATGAACCAACTACAAATCAGAGAGCAAGACGCTCGCGAGTTAGTAAGATCCAAAATGGACGTCATAAAGACGATCACGGGCGGCGATAAAGCCAAAATGAGCGCGTTTGCGGCAAGCCTCACGGCGATGGCGAGCGACCCCGCTCTAAGTATTTGCTCGGTGCAAAGCGTTATCGGCGCGGGGCTTGAGATCGTAAGGCTAGGGCTAAATCCGAATAAAACTTTCGGGCAAGCCTACGTAGTGCCGTTTAAAAGCAAAGCGCAGCTTCAGATAGGCTATAAGGGCTGGATAAGCCTAGCTTACCGCAACGGCTGGATATTTAGGGCGCTCGCGGCTTACAAATGCGATGAGTTTGAGATAAATTTCGCAGGCATTAAGGACGACATTAAATTTAGCCCTAATTACGACGAGCGCGACGAAACAAATTCTGAATGGGTGTTTGGCAATCTGCGCGGCGTGATCGTTTATGTCAAAGACGCGGGCGGCAATGAATTTAGCGAATTTGTGCCGTTTAAAAAGCTCGAGCAGCTACGCTTAAAAAGCCAAAACCAAAAAGACAAAGAAGCGCTAACTAATATTTGGGGCGAATGGGCGGAGGAGATGTATAAGGCCAAGGCCATCAAATACGTAGCCACTCGCTTACCGATAACCGAGCAGATACAAGAAGCTATCAACGCAGAAAATGAAGCATATAAAGAGCAACCGAAGCTAGAGCCGCAGCAGCCGCAAAATTTAAACGAATTCCTAGCCAAAGCTGCGGAGCAAAAAGCGGAGCACGTCGTCGAACCCGAAAGAGAGGCGATTATCGAGGCCGTACCGCTAGATGTTGACGTAGGCGACACTCCGCGCCCGCACGACGTTTTGCAGCAAGAGTTAATGAACCGTGGCGCGAGCGAGATTGAGGCCGAGGATTTGGTGATGAAATTTAACGACGTAAACGAAGTCAATCAAATTTTAGCCGATCCGAATGCGATCGACGCGCTGATGGAAAATTTGAGGAGCTGATATGAAAGCATTAGAAATTTTAGGCGCATTATTTATAAGTTTAAATAGTGTAGGGCCTATGCAGGGAACACCACAAGCAAAAAAGAGCAAAGGATATTCCCGCCGCTCAAAAGTAAAACGAACAAAAGGGGCGCGCGATAGGAACCAAAGGGCGAGAGCGAATAGACGAAAGAGTAAGAGATGTTGAATAAGGTAGTCTTAATTGGAAATTTAACTCGCGATATCGAGCTGCGATACACGCAGAGCGGATATTGCGTCGGAAACGCGGGGATCGCCGTAACGAGAAAATTTAAGAACGCGCAAGGAGAAACCGTAGAGGAGACCTGCTTTATCGACATTAAATTTTTCGGCCGCACGGCGGAAGTTGCAAATCAATACCTCCGCAAAGGCTCAAAGCTTGCCGTAGAGGGGCGGCTAAAGCTGGAGCAGTGGCAGGATCAAAGCGGACAAAACCGCAGTAAGCACGTAGTAGAGGTAGAGAGCCTAGAGATGCTAGGCAGCCCTCAAAATTCGGGCGGCGCGCAAAACTACGCTCAAAGCGGCGGAACACAAGGCGGGCAAGCCCCTAGCCAAAGTCGCGAACCCGCTCCGAGAAGTGTCGATAAATACGATGACGCGGGCGACACGATCCCGTTTTAAGGAGGAAGCGATGGGTGACGTAGAATGGCTAAACGAACACGGCGACTTCGATGAATGGCGCGTCGCAGCAAAAGCCCAATACGACGAGGAATACGACAACGCCTATGACAGGATGATAGACGATGCGATAGATTTTGCAGAGAGGGATGTGGACGAGCGAGAGGCTATGCAGGATGTGAAAAAATGAATGTCATAAATCAAGTCGTGGCGAATGATTACGCCATTTATAACGGAGATAGTTGCGAGATAGTTAAAGCGCTAGGAGATGAGAGTATGGACTACATAATCTATTCGCCGCCATTTGATAGCCTTTATACTTATTCAAATTCGGATCGCGATATGGGAAATTCCGAGAAGGGCGAGTTTATGGAGCACTTTGCGTTTTTGGCAAAGGATCTATTTCGCGTCTTAAAAAGTGGGCGGCTGATGAGCTTTCATTGTATGAATTTACCGACTTCAAAGGTTAGAGACGGATTTATCGGAATTCGCGACTTTAGAGGCGAGCTAATACGCCTTTTTGAGAGCGTGGGCTTTATTTTTCACTCCGAGGTTTGTATTTGGAAAGATCCCGTAATCGCTCAGCAACGCACCAAGGCGCTCGGACTGCTTCATAAGCAGCTAGTAAAAGATAGCGCAATGAGCCGCCAAGGGATACCCGACTATCTCGTCACGATGAGAAAACCGGGCATAAACGCCGAGCCGATCGAGGGCGGGCTAAAATACTACTGTGGCGGCGGTGCGCCGATCGCATCTAAATTTGACGAAGAAAAAGGCAATCTAAACCGCGGGAGTATCGAAGTATGGCAAAGATACGCGAGTCCGGTTTGGATGGACATCAATCCAAGCAATACGCTAAGCCTAAAAGGTAGCCGCGACGACGAGGACGAGAAGCATATTTGCCCTCTCCAGCTTGACGTTATAGAGCGTGCGCTTCAACTATGGACGAACGAGGGCGACGTCGTATTTACTCCGTTTTTGGGGATCGGTAGCGAGGTTTATCAATCTCTAAAAATGAACCGCAAGGGGATAGGCATCGAGCTAAAGAGCTCTTATTTTAACGTTGCGGCGAAAAACTGCGAGCTAGCTTTACGGCAGCGCGCCGAGAGATCGCTTTTTTGAAGGATATTTATGCAATATGGGGAATTTTTAAAAACCAAACAAAAACGCTCGAGCTTTAAAAGCGTCGAAATTTCGCGAGATGAGCTAAACGGCGCGCTTTTTGATTATCAAAAAGATCTCGTTTATCTCGCGCTCAAAAAAGGGCATTTTGCGATATTTGCGATGACGGGCAGCGGCAAAACCGCGATGCAAGGCGAATGGGCTTATCAAATTTGGCTAAAAGAGCGTGCGCCCGTGCTCATCGTGACGCCTCTTGCCGTTGCTTTTCAGAGTATCGAGGAGATAAAGCACATCCTAGGGTATGACGTTAAATTTTGCGAAAGTGCGGACGACGTGATAAACGGGCTAAACATTACCAATTATGAAAAATTGGATAAATTTGACCCAGATGCGTTCGTCGCTCTAGTCCTGGACGAGAGCTCGAGGCTCAAAAGCTACACCTCGGCCACGCGAAATTTAATCATCGAAAACTACAAGCACACGCCCTATAAGCTCGCTTGCTCGGCCACTCCAAGCCCGAACGACTACACGGAGCTAGGCAATCACACGGAGTTTTTAAATGTGATGGGCTTATCCGAGATGCTCTCGATGTATTTTGTGCATGACGGCGGTGATACGTCCGAATGGATACTAAAAGGCCACGCGGTTAAGCCGTTTTGGAAATTTATCAGCTCGTGGGCGGTGTTTTTTACCAAGCCCTCCGATCTAGGGTATAGCGCCGAAGAGGACGCTAAATTTAAGCTCCCGCCGTTAAAAATGCAACATGTCGAAGTTGAGAGCCAAAGCCGTGACTCGCTTTTTGCGATAGCCGCGCAAACCTTGCAGGAGCGCAGACAAGCCAAAAAAGACAGCATGGAGCAAAGATGCGAAAAAGTGGCCGAGATCTGTAATGCGTCAAACGATAATTTTTTGATTTGGTGCGAGCTAAACGACGAGGGTGCGATGCTCAAAAAGCTAGTGGCGAATAGCGTGGAGATCAAGGGAAGCGATAGCGACGAGTTTAAGGCGCGCGCGATGAGCGATTTTGCAAACGGCAAAATAAAATGCCTCATCACAAAACCCAAGATCGCGGGCTTTGGCATGAACTGGCAAAAGCACTGCGCAAACGTGATCTACGCCTCGCTATCGGATAGCTTTGAGGGATTTTTCCAAAGCTTACGCCGCGTTTATCGTTATGGCCAAACGCGAGAAGTAACCTGCTATATCATCACTAGCGAAGCAGAAGCAAACGTGCTAGCAAATATCCGCCGCAAAGAAGCCGAATTTTACAAAATGATCGAGGGGTGCCTGGAGCAAACGCGCGAGCTGGTGCTAAGCGAGATCAAGCGCGTAAGCCGAGAAAAAAGCGAATATAACCCGAGCGTAGCGATGAGCTTGCCGGAGTTTTTAAAAGCAATTTAGGAGCAAAAATGAGCTATAAAACAGAACTGCAAGAGCTTCAAAGGGAGCTTGCGGAGATCAAGGACAAGAAAAAGCAGGCGCAAAAAGCCTTTTTTAAGATTGCGGGAGAGCAGATACAAGAGGACTTCCCTTTCCATAGCCTGCGCGAAAATATTTTTGAGAGCCTGACGCTTTCCTTTTCGACAAATGGAAAATTTAAAGCATCCAAGACCACCGCCTGCAATGTTTGGTTTTTGGACGATGAGACTTTTTACTTTTATCACGAAAAGGGGCAAACCGAAAAGGTCGAAAAAGCAAAGCAAATCATAGAAAAATTATATAAAGGAGAGAGCAATGAGAGAAATTAAATTTAAGGCACTTTTGCGTTGCAGTCAGAGACTGGCAAACGGAATAACGCTTGGATATGAGAAAATTCCAAAAGGAATATATGAAGTAATGGATCTAAATTTCGCGAATGAAATAGCTACGCTTTGGAGCGAAAAAGAGCAAGCCTGCTTCGAGGTTTCTTTCCGTAAAATCGAGCTAATACAATATACAGGTGTAAATGACAAAAACGGCAAAGAAATTTATACGGGCTTCTTCGTTAGGTGGGGATTACGCGTTTATGAAATTTGCTTTGATTGCGGATTTTATATGCGCGACTTGAGCAGAATAAACCCGGATTATCCAATTACAAAGGAGTTTAAAAAGGCTTCAGATGAGTTTGAAGTCATCGGAAACATATACGAAAATCCAGAAATTTTAAAGGATACAAAATGACAGAGCTTAAAATCAGAGCGTTTTTTAAAGTTGATCGACGAATTTACGAAGTGCGAAGCGTTGACTTCCTAAACAAAGAAGCTACGCTTTGGGATAAAGAAACGGCTGTAAATTTTGAGGCGAGTTTCGAAGATATTGAACTATTGCAATATACAGGAATAAACGACATTAACGGTAAAGAAATTTATACCGGCGATATAGTCGTATATTTTTATGAAGGGCTTGGGAGGGAAGGCAAGGTTATATTGGATGAAGGCAAATTTTTAATAATAGATCCGAGAGCTAAGGACGGCGACGATGCTTCCGACTGGGATGCCGTCGAATTATATGAGGTCTCCATCACGGCGTATTCCGAGCTTGAAGTTATTGGCTCCATATTCAAACTGCTGATAGAAAACACGAATAAAAAAACATATAAACGAAAGGATACAAAATGACGACAAAAGAAATGATCGAGGTTATGCAAGCTTACGATAGGGGCGAGGAGATAGAGAAATGCCTTGTAGATTGCGAAGATAGATGGGTGCCCGCAACATCGCCGTCTTGGAATTGGGGGCAAACAAACTACCGCATCAAACCTAAAGGGACTAAATTTAAAGTCGGCGACGTGCTCGTCCGTCTAGCAGATGAGGGTTTGCCGCTTACTTTTCGAGATATTTGCCGCATTTCTTCAATTACGACAAAAGAGTATGGGATAAAAAATTTATGCAAAGGCGGAGGAGCAATATTCGGTCCACTAGAAAGAATAGATCTATTTTACGTCAAAGCCGATGACGTCCTTTGGTATTGGGAATACCAAAACGTATCTGGCGAGTGGGAAATGACAAACGCTAGATACACAAAAAGCGACCTTAGCAAAGAAGTGCTCGGACCCAATGAAAGAGAAACGGCTATACCTCTTTACGCGCTCGGATTTAGATTGCCGGAAAATCTAAAGGAGGAGAAATGAACTCTGCAATAAAACCAAAAGGCGTAATAATCATTGATAAACGAACCGGCGAGAAAGTAGAGCCTTGGGAAATAAATTTCACCCAAAGAACCATCACAATAATATCGGGCTATGGCGAGGCACGCAATCCGAAGCTATCTTTACCGATGCCGATGGAAAACTACAAGATACGTATGTGGACGGGTGAATTTGATGAACGAAATATGCCGATTTATGAGCAGATAGGAGAATAAAATGCTAAATTTCATATTTTGGGGCGTAACGCTTAATTGTTATGCGTTTACAATACTTGCTCTTATAGAGAGGGCTCTGTTCCCAAACGGGCTTCGAAAAAAGAGCGAGACAAAATTATTGCCTATGGTGATCGCTACATTCACGCCGTATTTTGCATTTGTCTTAGGGATCGCAATCTTTCTATCAATGGCATACTATAAATTTGACGCCGACAGGATAGAGGCGAGATTGGAGAAAAGGCGATGAAAATATTGCTTATTCTGTTCGCTTTTTTATTGGCGGGGTGCGAGGTAGCAGATGAGCCAAAAATTGAAGCTTGCAGGGTTGGAGGAACTACTGGATGGGGCATAAGAATATTTTGCATAGAAGGATTTAAATTCGTATCTTTTATCGGAGCCGGGCAAGGCGGCGGCATAACTCAACTTTTTGGTGCAGACGGCAAACCCATTACGTGTAATTGCAAGGAATTAAAATGAGTAGTCCCGATCGTGAAAAAGAGCGCGAGCTTTTGCAAAAAATCGACGATTTCGCGCAGAAGCATAATGAAAAAGGCGCGCTTGTGGAAAAGATACATCAAAAGCTTTTTAGCCTAAATTTAAAGCAGTTAAAGGAAGTTTTAAAAAGGATCGAAAAATGGACAAATTCATAACTAAAGCCGAAGCGCTTAAAGAGCTCGGTATATCCACGCGCTCGCTTTATGACAAAGTAAAGCAGGGCGTAATCGTAGCAAACAAGGTCAATTCGCGGGTAATCTACTACTCGCTTAAGTCTATCCGCGCCTACAAATCAGGACAAGCCGTCCAAAAAGTCGCTCCACCACTGCATTAACGCCGCGCGCTGTTTTAAATTTTTGGCGTGGTTATAGGCGTCTTTCACCTTGTTTTTTTCAACGTGCGCGAGGCAAAGCTCTATAACGTCGCTGCTCTGCCCGTGCTCGTCTTGTCTTTCGTGAGCTATCGTGCTAAATGTTGCGCGGAAGCCGTGCGGCGTAATCATCTCATTGCTAAAACCTAAATTTCGCAGCATCGAGCGGACGGTATTATCGCTGATCGGGCGAATGTTTGATTTAATCGATGGAAAAATAAGATCTCTTTGCAGCGGCGAGCCGGCGCGATAATCCGAGAGCAGTTTTCGGACGCTTGCGCTTAAAAATACCTCGTGGGCTTTGCCGTTTTTCATTTTGCTAGCGGGTATGCGCCAGAGACTATTTTTAAAATCTATCTCGTCCCACGTAGCAAAGCGCGCATTTTCGCCCCGCACTGCGGTATAAAGCATAAAAAGCGCGCATACCTTTATCCTCTCGTCCCCGAAATACCCCTTTATCGCTTTTATTAAATTTCTAATCTCTTCCTCGTTTTTAAAATACGCAAAATGTCTAATCTGCCGCTTGCCGATCAGCGCGGTTTTGTCAATATCGGCGATAATGTTATGCTCTACGTATTCGTGGAGCAGGGCAAATTTATAAAAGCCGTTTAGCGCCCCTAAGACCCTTTTGGCGGTCTCTTGTTTTTCCTCCTCTAAAAGAGGCGCGAGCGCATTTATCACGTCCTTTCTACTTATCTCCTTAATATCTGCGTCGCCTAGTTTCGGCAGCAGCAGCACCTCAAATCTCCTTTTTATCCAAAACAGATGCTTTTCGTTAATTTTACTCTTTGTTTTTATCCACTCGGCGTATATCGCGCGTAGGGTAGTCCTGCTTTCGTCTTTTGAAATATCTACGCCGTCTAATAGCTGCTTTTTAAGCTCGTTTCGCTTTTCTCTAGCTTCGGCTAGGCTTATATCGCCTAGTTTACCGATCGTAATTCTTTGGCGCTTATTCGTTAGCTTATTGCGGAATTCGTAGATGAAAAATTTACCCCCGCTAGGCATTATTTTTAATAGCAGGTTGTCGCTATCGCTTACAAAATACGGCTTGTCCTTAGGCTTTAAATTTTTAACTTGGGTTATCGTGAGCTGTGACGATAGTTTAGGCATTATGTGTCCTTTTGGCTGACTAGCGGCGATAAATTTTGGCTATTTTCTTAAGTGGTCAGCTAAATAGTCAGCAAAAAATCGCCGCCGTTAGTTTCTTTTAGCTGCTTTTTATTGCCGCAAGTTTATGAAAAGATGCTTTAAAATATCATTAAAATCGATATTTTACTGCCGTAACTTGCAGGGGTTTTCTGTGTGTTTCTTAAAGTAGTGGCAGATGGGAAGGGATTCGAACCCTCGAAAGCTTGCACTTTACACGCGTTCCAGGCGTGCTCCTTCAACCGCTCGGACACCCATCTAAATTAAAAGTCGCGATTATAGCGAAAATCTAAAATTTTGCCAAATTCCGTTTCGGCGCGCAACCCGTTTTGCCTTTAAATTTAAGACGCGGCGCTTAGAATTCTACCGTAGCGCTTAGAATTTTATCGCGCTGCTTGGAATTTCGCCGTGCTGCTTGAAATTCTGCCGCGCCACGAAGCAGGCCGCTTTGCGCTTCCTAGCCGAGCGGCGTCTTACCTGGCTGGGATATTTAAAATTTAGACGACTTTTAAATTTAGACCTGCCGTCCGCCGTAGCGCTAAATTTAAAAAGCGCAAGCAGATTTTCTTTCGTACATCCGCTTGCGCCGTAAAATTTCGGCAGCGCTTTAAATTTAGAGATATTCTGAAATTTCGCGCCGCCGATAAATTTAAAAAGCTAATTAAAAATTCTATCCTTCGGGAAGGCGGACATATCGGGCTGTACGTCCTGCTCCGCGCCGATAAGCGCCTTGATTTCGCTATCTTTGTCGTCTTTTGCGGATAGTACGACTACCGAAGTACGCGGAGATTTGTGTTTGATGATGTTGATTAGATCCACGCCGTCGCCGTCAGGCAACATCCAATCAGTCAAAACCAAATCGTAATTTCTAATACCGATGTAGTATTCGGCATCCTTGAAATTCTCCGAGCTGTCGGTCTGGTAGCCGAACTCTTGCAAGCCCTCGGCGATGGTTTTGTTTAGAGTTACCTCATCTTCAACTATTAAAATTCTCATTTTTTCCCTTCAGTGAAATTTGTTGGGATTGTAGCATAAATTAAGCAAGATTTCAAGATACTTTAAAAAAAATTTAATATTTAAACTCGGCTCTTGCGCCAACCATCGCATTTTTGACGATCTCGATTTTTAAAATTTCCATTTTCAAAAAGCTAAGCGAGCCAAATTTTTCCTTCAACTTTTTCGCGCAAATTTCAAGCGAGCTCTCCACGGTGCCAAATTTCTCCCGCGCGTAAATTTCCTCGATCAAATTTATCATTTCCACGTAGTCTATAAACTCGCCGCTTTCAAACTCTGCGCTAACTCTTACCTTTTGCGGCGTCACGCGCTCAGAATCAAGCAGTCCTATGATAGTACTAAACTCGTAATCTTTGATAATCGTCGTCAAATTACGCGCTTTTCTTGCCCCGTTATTAGGCGTTTGATGTTTGGCAAATGCTTATAAACGACCAAAAACGCGATCAAAAATATCGGCGCATAGGAGTCGATATCAGGAATCTGCGGCTGAAGCGCAAAAGTCGCTACGATAAACGCCGCAAGCGCGGCTAGCGAGGCAAGCGAGGAGATTTTAAGCAGCTTGCCCACGACGAACCAAACTCCAAGCGCGATAGCGATCTCAAGAGGCAAAAATACCGCCAAAACGCCAGCTCCCGTGGCTATGCCCTTGCCGCCTTCAAATTTCAAAAACGGCGAATAGCAGTGCCCAAGCACTGAAAGTACCGCCATCGCCCAAAGCGTCGCGGGAGCAAGGCCAAAAAATTTCGCGATCAGTATCGGCAAAACACCCTTTAAAACGTCACAAACGACGGTCAAAATCGCGATTTTTTTAGCGAGTTTGGGGTCTTTTTGTTTTAGCACGCGCAAGACGTTCGTCGCGCCGATACTGCCGCTGCCTTCGCTTCTGATGTTCACTCCGCCGAAGATATAAGCCAAAATCACGCCCGAGGGGATACCGCCTAGCAGATACGCCGCGGCGTAAGCTATCAAATTTTCGTTCATTTTTTCATCCTGATTTTTGTTTCGATTTCGCAATATTAATTAAATTCGGCTGATTTTTTGATAAATCGGTCGTTTTGGAGGACGGTAAATTTGTAAATTTTACGCACCGAGACCTGCACCGCAAAAACTCTAAAATTTGACGCTATACATTTATTGCGCGGAGGGTAGCGCGGTTTGTTTGGCGTAAGGCGTCCGTGCTTTGATTGACGTTAAATTTGACGATATTGCACAGCGTTGCGGCGAATTTGTATTGTAGTTTGGAAATTTTAAATTTGATTGCTGAAAGTACGGATTGAAATTTGCGGTTGTAAAATCTAATAAATTTAGCGCATTTTGCCGTCAAATTTGAAAATATCCGAAATCCGCGAAAATTTGGCGTCCGAATTTTGAAATTTGCGCGTTAAATTTGCTAAAATCGCACTAAAAATCGGCGAACGAAAGCACTACATTATTTAAATTTGATTTCAAGGAAAAATATGCAAAGGTTATTTTTAACGTTTTTTGGCGCTGGGCTGAGTCCTAAGGCCCCCGGTACGGTGGGCTCGCTAGCTGGCGCAGTTGCGGCGTATGGATTTTTGATGTTTTTGCCCGCTTCCACGCTGTTTTTAGTTTCGATTTGTCTTTTTTTATATAGCATCAAGATCATCGACGATTATGAAGCAAAAACCGGCGTGCACGATCACGGCAGTATCGTGATAGACGAGGTTGCTGGCGTTTGGCTGGCGATTTCTATCAGCGGCGCTACGGCGGTGCAGTTTGCGCTCTCGGTCCTGTTTTTTAGAGCGTTTGATATCCTAAAGCCCTCCGTGATCGGTCGTATCGACAAAAACGTAAAAGGCGACGATATGCTCGCAGGGCTTTTTGCGGGGCTTCTTAGCGCGATTTGCTACGAGGCTGTGACGAAAATCGGACTTGACTACGAGTGGATTAAATTTGAGTTGCCGTTTGTGAAGTAAGTTTATTTGGCGATTTTTAGGCGGTTATTAAAATCAAATCCCGTTAAAATTTACCGCCTAAGTACTCTATATTAGTTTGTGTGTTTTTTTGGGGGGGGCTATTTATGGGAGTCTTTGGTTATCTAAAATCAGAACTCAATAGCAAATTTAGAACAAAATAAATTAGCTAGAGTTCATTTTTTTGTTTGCGACATACCTTTTTGCTCGTAGGCATCGATCTCTCTTGCGTATTCAGGATTTTTCTTTTTTAGTTCGTTAGTCATAAAAGCTATCAGTTTGGCGTCGGCATTTTTATGTGAAGCTATAGCTAGAATAAAATTTAAATACTCTTTTGCATCCTCGGGCGCTACGCCGTCTTTTTTGGGCGGTAATCTAAAATTTGAAGAAAACGTCCTCAAAATAGAAAATAACTTATTTTTGCTAGTGCCTGGATCGTTTGCTACGGCGAGTAAATCATCTAGTGTGATGCCTCGATTGGCGGCTTCTTTTGCCGCATTGTTGGCTGCGATTTTGTCGCTACCTAGCTTAACCGCCATAAAAATAAGGGAAGCGACGAGCATCAAAAGAATCGTCGCTAGAATTATTACTATAGTAGTTTGATTCATTATAGTTTCACCGTTTTATCTGGTTTTCTAAAATACGCCACAACAGCTATCAAGACCATCAAAAGCGCGCCCACCCATACAAAAGTCGGCACCGGTATCGGCTCACCCGCAGCATACGAGTGCATGCCGCTTAGGTAGAAGTTTACGCCAAAATAGGTCATTATGATCGACCAATAAGCAAACATCGAAGTAACGGCAAATGCGTACTGGCTGTTTAGTTTAGGGATAAATCTAATGTGTAGAACTGCTGCGTAAACGAGAATAGAAACCAGTGCCCACGTCTCCTTGCTATCCCAGCCCCAGTAGCGACCCCAACTCTCGTTCGCCCAAACGCCGCCCAGGAAGTTGCCCATCGTAAGCAGGCTAAGACCCAGTATCATCGCCATCTCGTTTATGCGCGTGGCCTCTAGGATATTTCGCGAAATTTCTTTATGCTCCTTGCCGCCTTGCAGAGCAAAAAGTACGAGCGTAAACATACCCAGCAGCGAGCAAAGTCCCAAAAATCCGTAGCTAGCCGTGATGACTGAAACGTGGATCGTTAGCCAGTAGCTCTGAAGTACCGGCACTAGAGTGGTGATCTGCGGATCCATCCAGCTAAGGTGCGCGACAAATAGCGTAACGCCCGCTAAAATCGAGGTTAGGGCCATAGCTATAGGGCTTTGGCGAGAGAATACTAGGCCTGATAAGCTAAGCGCCCAAGCGATATAAATCATCGACTCGTAGGCGTTGCTCCACGGTGCGTGCTCAGCGATATACCAGCGTATGCCGATGCCGAAAGTATGCAGCAAAAACGCCAAGATATTTA
>ERZ772766.109-NODE-109-length-46036-cov-8.550075_pt1 | contig 46036 bp, 35 predicted proteins | sample MGYA00511379_ERZ772766 | MGnify/ENA primary metagenome ERZ772766 (study PRJEB29015, sample SAMEA2737895) | human oral metagenome | biome: human oral; feature: human-associated habitat; material: dental | place: China | collected 2116 ... | reverse complement strand
GCGAGCACGGCGAAGTACCAGAAAAAAAGCTGCAACAGCAGCGGCACATTGCGGAACAGCTCGACATACACGGCGGCGAGTTGGCGCATCAACCAGTTGCGCGACACCCGCAACACGCCGATGACCGTGCCAAGCAACGTCGCGGCGACAATCGCGAGCAGAGACACCAGTAATGTGTTCAACAGCCCGACCACAAACACGCGGGCATAGCTGTCGCTCTCCTGATACGGAATCAAATGTTGGCTGACGGCAAAACCGGCGGGATTATCGAGAAAGGCAAAACTGAGCGTCATCCCGCGCGCGGCCATATTCGCCGCCGTATTGCGCCACAGCAGCCAGCAGGCGGCAGTCACCGCCACGAGCAGCAGCCCCTGCACCGCCCAGCGCCGTATGCGCCCTGCTATATCCATCGAAGCCTCCGCAAGAAAAAAGAAGGGGCGAACATTACACCGCGCCCGGCGGAAATGCCAATAACGGAACGTGCGGCGGCTATAACCGGCATAGGGTCGGACAAGGTGACAAATAAAGGCGCACACATGACGCAAAAGGTAAGCCATGCGATGACATCGCCGTCATTTTCCATTAGGATTGCCGCCACACGTCCACCCTCACACAATCCAGACAAGCATGAAAAAAATCATCCTCATCGCCTGCCTGCTGGCATGGCAGGGCGTCGCGGCAGCGCCCGCAAAACCCGTCGCGCACAGTGGCAAACCCGTCGCCGGGGCGAGCAAAAAAACGGCAGTCAAAGCGGCGGATAACCATAAAAACAAACCTGCCGCCAAACAAACGGCAGAAAAAAAAGCGGGAAAAAGCGCCAAACCGGCGGGAGCTGCCGCCGACAAACCCGCCCGCAAAACGGCCGCAGCCAAACCGGCGGCGAAAGCGGAAAAATCCGGCAAGGCCGTGGCGAAAAACCACAAAACGGCCACCGCCAAAGTACCGGCCAAAACACCGCCCAAAGCCTTGGGCAAAGCAGGCAAAAAGGCGGAGAAGAAAACGGCCGGGGTCGGCAAGCCCCAGGCCTCCCCGTTGAGCGGCGCCGCCAAGACCCGGCACAACGTCCTGCTGAAAGGTAAAGAATACATCGGCATCCCCTATCTGTGGGGCGGCACGACACCCAAAGGCTTCGACTGCTCCGGCCTCATCCATTACCTCTACGGCAAGCAGGGCATCAGCATCCCGCGCAACAGCCGCGAACAGTTCTCCCGCCTGCAAGCAACCAGCGACCCGCAGCCCGGCGATCTCGTCTTCTTCCGCAAGAAAGGCGTCATCAATCATGTCGGCCTCTACCTCGGCAACGGGCAAATGCTGCACGCCCCGCAGACCGGCATGTCCGTCCGCATTGAAAACATCAAGCGCGGCAAGTGGCCTGGGCGCTACGCCGGGGCGCGCAAAGTGCTGAAAGACAAATCTGCCACCGCCCTCGCGGCCAGCGGCAAGGGCAAAAAAGCGGCGGCAGGCGGCAAACTCATCGCGAAGAACGGCAAAGTGGCGGACAGCAAGGCCAAACTCGCGCAGCGCAAAATCATCGCGGCGAACGACAAGCGCCTCGCCAAGGAAAGCAAAACCATCCGCAGCAAAGGCCGCATCGTCAGCGCCCGCTGAGCTGTGCCACACCTGCCCGCGCCCGCCTCTGCGGGCGTTTTTGTTTTTGCCGCGAGCGGCGGCACCCGGCAACGACGCCGCCCGGCGGGATTTTGTCGTGCATGACGGGTTCCGGTATCACGCGTCCCGGCAGAAGGCGGCGGCGCGGGCGGTTTTCCATTTGTCCGGGCGATATATCACCTGCGCTTATTGTTGTATCTGCTTATTAGTTAACATCATGTTTACTCGCCGTTTTTTTCAACAGCGGACCACCCCGCCATACGGTAATCCCGCCGTCATGCTACAATCCGCGCGGTTTGTGCGCCGGAGCACATCAACTGTCTGCGTAAACTATCTGCATATTTTTCGGAGAAAACACTAGATGAAAAAAGATATTGACCCGCAAGAGACCCGTGAATGGCTGGCATCGCTGGCCAGTGTGTTGCGTGAGGAGGGCGAAGAACGCGCCCACTTCATCATCGAGACGCTGCTGGAACAGGCGGCGCGCGACGGTCTGGGTTTCACCAGCGGCTTTACCACCCCTTATTACAATACGATTCCGGTCGAACGCCAGCCTGCCTATCCGGGCGATTTGGCGCTGGAAAAACGCATCGAGGCTTATATCCGCTGGAACGCGCTGGCGATGGTCATCCGCGCCGGCAAGCACACCAATGTCGGCGGCCACATCGCCAGCTTTGCTTCTTCGGCGGTGATGTACGAGGTCGGGCAGAACCACTTCTGGCACGGGCAGGACGGCGATCAGGGCGGCGATCTGGTTTTCTTCCAGGGACACAGCGCGCCGGGGATGTACGCCCGCGCCTTCCTCGAAGGCCGCCTGAGCGAAGAGCAGCTTGACAATTACCGCCAGGAAACCGGCGGCAACGGGTTGTCTTCCTATCCGCACCCGTGGCTGATGCCGCATTTCTGGCAATTCCCGACGGTATCCATGGGCCTCGGCCCGATGATGGCGCTGTATCAGGCGCGTTTCATGCGTTATCTGGAAAGCCGCAACTTGATTGAGAAGAAGGGTCGCAAGGTATGGGCCTTCCTCGGCGACGGCGAGATGGACGAACCGGAATCGCGCGGACAAATCGGCCTCGCCGCGCGTGAAAACCTCAACAACCTGGTCTTTGTCGTCAACTGCAACCTGCAACGCCTGGACGGCCCGGTACGCGGCAACGGCAAGATTGTGCAGGAACTCGAAGGCGAGTTCCGTGGTGCCGGCTGGGATGTCATCAAGGTGCTGTGGGACAGCAACTGGGACAAAATCTTCGCCCGCGATGTGGACGGCGTCTTGCGCAAGCGCATGATGGAAGTCGTGGACGGCGATTATCAGACGTATAAATCGAAGAACGGCGCCTATGTGCGCGAGCATTTCTTCAATTCGCTGGAATTGAAGGCGCTGGTGGCCGACATGACCGATGATGAAATCTGGGCGCTGCAACGCGGCGGTCATGACCCGCTCAAGGTCTATGCCGCATACAAGGCGGCGCAGGAAAGCGGCAAGCCGACGCTGCTCCTGATGCACACGGTCAAGGGTTATGCGATGGGCGGTTCCGCCGAGTCGCAAAACGTCGCGCACCAGTCGAAGAAGATGGATGTGCAGCAGTTGCTTGCCTTCCGCGACCGTTTCAACCTGCCGCTGACCGACGAGCAGGTCGAGAAGGTGGAATATCTGAAATTCGCCGACGGTTCGCCGGAGCAGGAATATTTGCTGGCCCGCCGCCGCGCACTGCAAGGTTTCGTGCCGTCGCGCAATGACCGCGCCCCGTCCCTGCCCGTACCGCCGCTGGACATGTTCGCCGCCGTCACCGCCGCCACCAGGGAAGGCCGCGAAATTTCCACCACGATGGCATTTGTCCGTGTGTTGAGCGCCCTGATGAAAGACAAGGAGCTGGGCAAGCGCGTCGTGCCGATCGTGCCGGACGAATTCCGCACCTTCGGCATGGAAGGCATGTTCCGCCAATACGGCATCTGGAACCCGCTCGGCCAGCTATACACGCCGTCCGACGCCGACCAGTTGATGTACTACAAGGAATCCGCCGATGGGCAAATCCTGCAAGAAGGCATTAACGAAGCGGGCGCGATGTGCGACTGGATTGCCGCTGCGACGGCATACAGTGTGCACGGCGTGGCGATGATTCCCTTCCTCATCTATTACTCGATGTTCGGCTTCCAGCGCTTCGGCGACTTCGCCTGGGCGGCGGGCGACCAACGTTCGCGCGGCTTCCTGCTCGGCGGCACTGCCGGGCGCACCACCCTGAACGGCGAGGGTCTGCAACACGAAGACGGCCACAGCCACATGCAGGCCGCGCTGGTTCCGAACTGCATCCCGTACGACCCCACCTTCGCCTATGAAGTCGCGGTCATCGTGCGTGACGGCCTGCGCCGCATGTATGCCGAGCATGAAGACGTGTACTACTACATCACCCTGCTCAACGAAAACTACCCGCATCCCGAAATGCCGCAAGGCAGCGCGGAAGGCATCCTCAAGGGTTTGCACCCGATTGCCGCGCACAAGGGCAGCAAGGGACACGTGCAGTTGATGGGTTCCGGTTCCATCCTGATAGAAGTGCTGGAAGGTGCCAAATTGCTGGCGGATGAATGGGGTATCGGTTCCGATGTATGGAGCGCTACCTCCTTCACCCTGCTCGCGCGTGAGGCCGCCGATGTCGAGCGCTACAACCGCCTGCATCCGGAAAGCAAACCGCGCACCGCCTACCTCAACGAAGTGCTGCACGGCAAGGAAGGCCCGATTGTCGTCTCGACCGACTACATCCGCGCCTATCCCGACCAGATTCGCGCCTATCTGCCGAAAGAGCGCGACATGCTGGTCCTCGGCACCGACGGCTACGGCCGTTCCGATACGCGCGAAGCCCTGCGCAGCCACTTTGAAGTGAACCGCCACCACGTCGTTGTCGCCGCGCTGAAAGCGCTGGCCGGCCAGGGCAAGGCAACCGCTGCCGATGTGAAAAAAGCCATCGAAAAATATGGCATCGATACCGAAGACAAGTATTCCTTGTACCGTTAATTCCAGAAGAGAAACAGGATATTGAAATGAGCAATGAAATCCGCATCCCCGACATTGGCGATTTTGACGCCGTTGATGTCATCGAAGTATTGATCAAGGCCGGCGACAACGTCGAAGTCGGCCAGTCCGTGCTGGTGCTGGAATCCGACAAAGCCTCCATGGAAGTTCCGGCGGAAATCGCCGGGAAAGTGGAGCGGGTTGCCATCCGCGTTGGCGACAAAGTCAAACAGGGCGACCTGGTCGCCACCGTCAGCGGGGGTGGCGCAGCCGCCGCTCCGGCAGCGGCACCTGTGGCAGAAGCTCCGAAACCTGCCGCCCCCGAAACACCCAAACCGGCAGCACCGGCACCCGCCCCGGCCGCCGCCCCCGCTCCGGCACCTGCTCCCGCACAGACTGCCACCAACGACAAAATCGATGAAGCCGCTTTCGCTACCGCCCATGCCAGCCCGTCCATGCGCAAATTTGCGCGCGAAATGAACGTGGATCTCGGCAAGGTGCAAGGCACCGGCCCACGCGGACGCATCCTCGAAGCCGACATCAAGGCCCACGTCAAGCGCCTCCTCGCAGACGGCGCGCCCGTAGGCGGTGCCGCCGTCAGCGGCGGCAGCGGCATCCCGCCGGTGCCTGCCGTCGATTTCTCGCAATTCGGCGCCATCGAAGAACAGGCGCTGTCACGCATCAACGTGCTGACCGGGGCGGCAATGATCCGCTGCTGGCTGAACATCCCGCATGTCACCCAGCACGACTACGCCGACATCACCGAGCTGGAAGCCTTCCGCGTCTCGCTCAAGGCCGAAGCGGAAAAACGCGGGGTCCGCGTCACCATGCTGGCCTTCCTGATGAAAGCCCTGACCAGCGCCCTGAAAGAACTGCCACGCTTCAACGCGTCGCTGTCGCCGGATGGCAAGACGCTGATTCTGAAAAAGTATTACAACATCGGAATCGCCGTTGACACGCCGAACGGCCTGGTTGTCCCGGTCATCCGCGACGTGGACAAAAAAGGCATCTTCGAACTGTCCAGCGATCTCGCTGCCATCAGCAAAAAGGCGCGCGACGGCAAACTGACCCCGAAAGACATGTCCGGCGCGTCCATGACCATATCCAGCCTCGGCGGCATCGGTGGAACCTTCTTCACGCCGATCGTCAATTCCCCCGAAGTGGCGATCCTCGGTGTCTCCCGCTCGGCGATGCAGCCGGTGTGGAACGGCAAAGATTTTGTCCCGCGCTTGATGCTGCCCATGTCCCTGTCCTATGATCATCGTGTAATAGATGGAGCGCTGGGGGCGAGAATGACGACCTTGCTCGCGCAAATCCTCGGCGATATGAAGCGAACCCTGCTGTAACAGGAAGACATGAAACGGCTTATCCGTATTGCTACCGTCACCGCTTTCGTGGCGGTAGCTTGTTCATTTTGGGCAAGCGGCAGGAACCTGCCGCAAATTTTGCGCGCGGCAGTCGTCAAGGATCCGCAGGTCGTCGAAGCGCAGGCCAACCAGCGCGTGGCCCAAAGCACCCTAGAACAGACGGAAGCCGAACTGTGGCCGAAAGTACGGGCCGGTGTGAACCAGCCCGTCCTCAATACCGGCGGCAGTTACAAATTCACCCCCGGCGTCGAAGCCGACTGGCGCCTCTACGATTTTGGCGCGACCAGGGCGGGCATCGAACGCGACCGCGTCAAAACCCAATACTACAAACACAAAACCAACGAAACCGCAGAGGAGCTGGCATTCCAGATCGCTTCCGACTACCTCGAAGCCTTGCAGGCGCGTGAATCGCTGCGGGTTGCCAAAGAAAACCTGGCGCGGCACGACCATATCGTCAAACAGTTGCGCATCATCCTCGAATACGACCCCGGCCGCCGTTCCGAATTTACCCAGGCGGAGGCGCGGCAAATACAAGTACAAGAAACCATCATCAGCTACGAGCGGGCATTGGGGCTCGCGTTGCGCCGTCTGGCGCGCTACGTTGACCCGCCCGTGACCGAAGGCGAACTGGCCGACCCGTTCGCCGAGATGCCGATTACCGATCTCCTCAACAAGTACAAAGTCAGCGAAGAAGACGCCTTGGCGCACCCCAGCTACCGTGCCCAGGCGCGCGAACTGGAAAGCATCCAGGCGGCGCTGAAAGCGGCGGAACGCTCGCGTTACCCGGCCGTCGGCCTGAAAGCCGAGGCCAATACCAACGACTCTTCCGTCTATCTCACCATGTCGGTGGATGTCTTCAACAAGGCAACCACGCCGACCATCGAATTGCAACGCCACCAGGCCCAGGCGGCGCAGGCCAAGCTGGATCAAATCCACGACAGCCTGGTGCAGCGCGCCGAAGTTGCCGCATTGCAAATGCGCGAAGACCAGTCACGCATCGAAATCAGCGAATCGCAGGCGCGCGCCCTCGAACAGGTTGTGGTGGACTACGAAGACCAGTTCAAAATCGCCACCCGTACCCTGCTGGACGTAGTAAACGCATACAGCGAACTGGCCAGCGTCAAGCAACTGCGCGTGCAGGCGCAATACGACCTGATGAAGGCCAAACTCGACTACCTCTCTGCCACCGGCAATCTGGCGCAATGGGCGAAAATTCCCGACGTCAGCAAAGCGGGCGAACCCGAAAAAGCGGATAAAGACGGTAAGGACGGCAAGGACAAGAAAAAGGACGGCAAGGACAAAGCCGAACAGCCGCTGCAACTCACCTCGCTGGGCGAAGACAGCGACGAAACCGCCACCCTTGACCTCGAATCCTTCACCGGCGGCGAAGAAGACGGCAGCGAGCCCTACACCGGACCGGAACAGGTCTTCGTCCGCGTCAGCGATTCCGGCGAACTCATCATGGAAACCGGCGATCTCGACATCCGCAGCAAGGCGAAGCCCGCACCCGCCACCGGCAAAAAAACGCCCGGCAAAGCCGTCGCCAAAAACGGCACAAATGCCGCCCCCAAAACCACTACCCCAGCCAAAAATACCGCCGCCAAAACCGCCGGAAACAAAACGAAAAAAACTCCGCTGGCAGCGGATAACAACGAAAAAGTCACCAACAAAAACAAAACCGCCGCCCCCCGGCGGCGACGCTGACCCGACGACCCCCACAAACAACCAAAAGGAAAAGGCATTCCATGCAAGCCCTGCTCGAACACATCAGCCTGCTCACCCGCCTCATGGGTACCCCGCTCGCCAGCGTGACCCTGGCAACCCTGACCCCGCGCGACCAGGTCGGCGACTTCGACTTCCGCGAACTGTCCGAAGTGCTGAAATACCAGGGCTTCGACAACTACCTGCAAGAGCGCCCGCTGCGCAAAATCCCCAATCTCGTCCTGCCCGCCGTCATCATGCTGCGCGACAACGAAGCCGCCGTGCTGAAAAAAATCGAGGGCGACGAAGCACTGGTGGAATTTGCCGGCATGGGTGAAAAACGCATCGCCCTGGCCGACCTGCAAAGCCAGTACCTCGGCTACACCTGGTTCATCAAGCCCAAAGCCGAGAAAGACGTGCGCTCCGAGCTGCCCGAATACGAGCTGCCGAAAGGCTGGTTCTGGCGCGTCATCTGGCGCTTCCGCCGCTACTACTACCAGGTCATCGTCGCCACCTTCATCATCAACTTCCTCGCGCTGGTCAGCTCGCTCTACGTCATGAACGTCTATGACCGCGTCATCCCCAACAAATCCATGGAAACCCTGTGGGTGCTGAGTATCGGCGTGACGCTTGCCATCACCTTCGAATTCATCGCCAAACTCATCCGGGGGCACCTCACCGACATCGCCGGCAAAAAAGCCGACCTCATCATCTCATCCGCGCTTTTCCGCCGCGTCATGCAACTGCGCATGGCGGACAAGCCTGCCTCCTCCGGCTCTTATGCCAACAACTTACGCGACTTCGAATCCGTGCGCGACTTCATGACCAGCGCCAGCCTGCTCGCCTTCGTCGATATGCCGTTCTTCCTCCTCTTCATCTCGGTGATGCACATGGTCGCCGGGCAGCTCGCCGTGGTGCCGCTCACCATCATTCCGGTGGTCATCCTCGCCGGGGTCATCGCGCAAGTGCCGCTGTCGCGTTCCATCAACGAATCCATGCGCGAATCCTCGCAGCGGCAGGGCCTGGCGGTTGAAGCCGTCGAAGGCATCGAAACCCTGAAAGCCAACAACGCGTTCAGCTGGGCGCAGCGCCGCTGGGACGCCTACACCGCGAAAACCTCGGCATCGAGCATCAAAACCCGCGACATCAGCAACTTCGTCACCAGCTTCTCCGCCGCCGTGCAGCAGCTCAACACCGTCATCCTCGTCGTTTACGGCACTTACCTCATCCACGCCGACAACCCGCATGACCGCATCACCATGGGCGCGCTCATCGCCTGCGTCATCCTCTCCGGCCGCGCCCTCGGCCCCGTTGCGCAAATCGCGGGGCTCGCCGTGCGTTTCCAGCAGGCGCGCCTCGCCCTGCACGGCGTGAACAACATCACCAACCGCCCGATAGAGCGCCACGCCGACCGCCAATACATCACCCTCGACCACCCGCAAGGCAAAATCACCTTCGAAAACGTCAACTTCGCCTACGGTAAAGAAGGCAAGCGCGTGCTCGACAACCTCAGCGTCAACATCCGCGCCGGGGAAAAAGTCGCCATCCTCGGCCGCATCGGCAGCGGTAAATCCACCCTGCTCAAACTCGCCTCCGGCCTGTACGAACCGCAGAAAGGGCTGGTCGCCCTGGATGATGTGGACGAGCGGCAAATCGACCCCTACTACCTGCGCAACACCGTCGCCTTCCTCGCCCAATCGCCGCGCCTCTTCCTCGGCAGCCTGCGCGACAACCTCGACCTCGCCCGCGCCGACAGCTTTTACAGCGACGAAATCCTCCTGAACGCCCTGAAACGCTTCGGCCTCGAACGCCTCATCCAGTCGCACCCGCACGGTCTCGACATGCAGCTTGGCGAAAACGGCGCCGGACTCTCCGGCGGCCAGCAGCAAATCGTCAACCTCGCGCGCCTCACCCTGCGCAATCCGCGCGTCGTCCTCCTTGACGAACCCACCAGCGGACTCGATCAAAACACCGAACAGCAAGTCCTGCGTGCGCTCGCCGACTGGGTGCGTGACCGCACCATGATCGTCGTCACCCACCGTCCGCAAATCCTCATGCTGGTGGATCGCATCATCGTCATGGAACAGGGGCAAATCGTCATGGACGGCCCGAAACAGGCCGTCCTCGACCGCCTGAGCGGCAAGCCCGCCAGCCCGCCGCCACAGCCGGGCGGTCAAACCGTCATTGCCGGCCACGGCAAACAGGAAAACATCTGAGGCACATATGGCACTTAGGAAAAAACAGAAACTGTCGCAAAGAGACCTGAAACTCGTCAGCGACCTCAACGCCGCCCTGCAAGAAGAAAAACATCGCGGCCTGTGGTGGAGCATCTTCTTCCTCGCCACCTTCCTCACCGCCTTCGTCATCTGGGCCTACAACAACGAGCTCGAAGAAGTCACGCGCGGCCAGGGTTCCATCATCCCCAGCAGCCGCCTGCAAGTCATCCAGAGCCTGGACCCCGGCATCCTCGCCGAATTGCACGTCAAAGAAGGCGACCAGGTCGAAGCGGGCGATGTCCTCGTCACCATTGACGACACCCGCAGCTCCGCCGTCCTGCGCGAAAGCGAAGCCAAAGTCGTCAACCTCGAAGCCATGCTGGCGCGTTATCGCAGCGAAGCCTACGACAAACCGCTCAAATTCCCCGACATTGTTTCCAAAGAACTGCGCGACCGCGAAACCAGCGCCTACAAGGCGCGGCGCAAAGCGCTGGACGAAGCCGTGACCGGCCTGCAACAAAGCAAACGCATCCTCGACGAACAAATCCGCCGCACCGCCGCGATGGTCAAGCGCGGCGTCTCCTCCGAAATCGAACTCCTGCGCATGCAGCGCGAATCCGCCGACCTCGCCCTGCAAATCAACGAACGGCGCAACCAGTACAAAACCGAAGCCAACAACGAACTCGTGCGCACCGAAGCCGAACTCGCCCAGGCGCGGGAGAACCTCGCCATGCACGCCGATCCGGTCGAACGCTCCAAAATCCGCTCGCCCGTGCGCGGCATCGTCAACAACATCAAAGTCACCACCGTCGGCGGCGTCATCAGCGCCGGGCAGGACATCATGGAAATCGTGCCGATGGACGACACCCTGCTGGTGCAGGCCTACATCCGCCCGCAGGACGTTGCCTTCGTCCGCCCCGGCCTGCCTGCCGTCGTCAAACTCTCCGCTTACGACTACGCCATCTATGGCGGCCTGGACGGCACCGTTACCCTCATCAGCCCCGACACCCTCACCGACGAACGCCGCCGCAGCGAACTCAACCTCGACGCCAACCAGTCCTACTACCGCGTCCTCGTTGAAACCAAAGATAGCCGCCTCACCGACAAAAACGGCAAAGAACTGCGCATCATCCCCGGCATGGTCGCCACCGTGGACATCAAAACCGGCAAAAAAACCGTCTTCCAGTACCTCATCAAACCCATCACCCGGATGAAACAGGCACTGCAAGAACGCTGAACGCGACAAGGAAGCCGTCCACCCGGGCGGCTTTTTCATTCACCCCATCAGGAACAACCCATGCAAACCTCCCGCCGCACCGCCCTCCTTGCCACCCTGCTCGCCGCCCTGCTTGCCGCTTGCAGCACCGTACCAGGCGAGACCGCCCGCCCCGAAGTTACCACCGCCGGCAACATCGTGCAAACCGCCAAAGCCGGCGAACGCCTCGGCACCGAATGGGGCGACGAAATCGCCTCGCGCGTGCAGGAAACCTACGGCCTGCACCGCACCACCACGACCCCCATCGCCGAAAACCACATCCACTACGCCGCCAAAGCATACCGGGGGCGCAGCATCCTCAGCATCGCACTCGCCGCCGGGAAAATCGCCCTCAGCGTCGAAGACGAACGCGGTGCCAAACTGCCGCTCTACCGTGACCGCGACCACCACTACCTGCAAGGCAAAAAAGGCGGGACCTACCGCCTGCACTACACAAACAACAGCAACAGCACCTACGAAATCGTCGCCAGCGTGGACGGGCTGAACGTGCTGAACGGCCGTGCCGCCGGGCGGCAAGACGCGGGCTACGTCCTGCGCCCGCACGGCAGCCTCACCATCGAAGGCTTCCGCAAAGACGACAACACTGTCGCCGCCTTCACCTTCGGCGCGCCGCACGATGCCTACGCCGCCCACAGCGCCTACGGCAGCGTACAAAACACCGGCATCATCGGCACCGTGGTGTACGAACTGCAAGACGACAACCCGCGCGCACCCAACGCCTTCCCCGCCGACGGCCGCTACGCCCCGCCGCCCGCACGCTGATCCGGCAGCGGTATAGTCCGCCGCCGCAGACAGGACAAATCAATACGGCAAGGCGGCGCAACACCTTTACGGCTTTTAGATATTTGACGATAAAAACGGCGGTGGACGCGCTGCCCAACACCGCCCCTTCCGGCGGCGGGAAGGGGCGGTAGCCCGTCTGCCGCTTATAACCAAAGCGCATCACCGCCGAACCATTCCGCCTTTCCCTTCACCGCGCGGCATCGGTAGAGTACGCAGGAAAATTGTCCAATCATCATGAGCATTCACATGAACACACCGCTGACCCCCGAACTGCTCGCGCAGCTACAACACCTTTCCGCACAACAGCTCGCCTTCCTCGCCGGATACGCCTGGGCGAAAAGCGAAGGCGGGGCAGTCGCCGCCGCCCCCGTTCCTGCCGCCGCTGCCGCAACCGCAGCGCCTGCCGCCGCACCGGTGGCGCGCCGCGTTACCGTCATCTCCGCCTCGCAGACCGGCAACGCGCGCAAAGTCGCCGGGCAACTCGCCGACAAACTTGCCGCCGCCGGGGTTGCCGTGCAGCACGTCCACGCTGCCGACTACAAACCGAAGCAGCTTGCCGACGAAGACATCGTCTGCATCGTTACCTCCACCCAGGGCGAGGGCGAACCGCCGGAAGAAGCGGTACCGCTCTACAAACTGCTGAACGGCAAAAAAGCGCCGAAACTCGATCATCTCGCCTTTGCCGTGCTCGGCCTCGGCGATTCCAGCTACCCCGACTTCTGCCAGGCGGGGCGCGATTTCGACCGCCTGCTCGGCCAATGCGGCGCGGCGCGCCTCGCCGACCCCGGCATCTGCGACCTCGACTATCAGGCGACTGCCACCGCCTGGATTGACGCCGCCGCTGCCACCATCGCCGCCCTGGGCGGTGGCAGCGCGGGTGCATCCGGCGGGGCGGCGGCGACAGCGGCAACCGCCGCCGCAGGCACCGGCGCGACTTACAGCAAAGAACAGCCCTTCACCGCCAGCCTCGGCGCGCGGCAGAAAATCACCGCGCGGCAGACGGATAAAAACGTCGCCCACATCGAAATCGACCTCGGCGGCAGCGGCATCACCTATCAGGCGGGCGACGCCCTCGGCGTCTGGCCGGAAAACGATCCGGCGCTGGTCGAGGAAATCCTGCAACTGACCGGGGCGGACGGCGACGCCGTGGTGGACGGCCAACCGCTGCGCGGGCTGCTCACCCACGCGCGCGACATCACGCAGAGCACCCCGCAATTCGTGCAGCAATACGCGGCGCTGACCGGCAACGACGCGCTGCAAACCCTCGCCGCCGACCGCGACGCGCTCACCGCCTACCTCGCCGCCACTCCGCCGGTCGGCATCCTCGCCGAACACCCCGCGCCCGTCGCCGCCGCCGACCTCGCCGCCCTCTTCCGCGCGCAGACCCCGCGCCTCTACTCCATCGCGTCCAGCCAGGACGAAGTGGGCGACGAAGTGCACCTCACCGTCGGCGTCGTCGAATACGACCACCACGGCAACCACTACACCGGCGCCGCTTCCGGCTACCTCGGCACGCGGCTCGCCGAAGGCGGCGCCGTGCGCGTCTTCATCGAACCGAACGCCAATTTCCGCCTGCCCGCAGACGGTGCAACCCCCATCATCATGATCGGCGCGGGCACCGGCGTCGCCCCCTTCCGCGCCTTCATGCAGGCGCGCGCCGCCACCGGTGCCACGGGCGACAACTGGCTCATCTTCGGCAACCGCCGCTTCACCGACGACTTCCTCTACCAGAGCGAATGGCTGCAATACCGCAAAGACGGCATCCTCACCCGCGCCGACCTCGCCTGGAGCCGCCAGGGTGCGGAAAAAGAATACGTGCAGCACAAAATTGCCGACAACGCGGGTGAGCTGTGGGCGTGGCTGCAACGCGGCGCGCATGTGTACGTCTGCGGCGACGCGGCGCGCATGGCGCGCGATGTCGAACACGCCCTCATCGACGCCATCGCCCGCGAAGGCGGCATGAGCGCGGACGATGCGGAAGAATACCTCGACAACCTGCGCACAGAACGCCGCTACCAGCGGGATGTGTACTGATACCAAAATCAAAAACAACTTGCCGCAGGGCGGGCGGTCGCCCGCCGAAACCATGCGGATGGCGGGCGACCACCCGCCCTGCGGACATCGTTTTAATTCTTGGGATTGGTCTTCGTACACGACAAAAAAAATCCTTCATCCCGTTTTCTCCCTGACCGCCAATATAGCTAATTAGCTTGTTTCTTCATACAGCATTGATGCCAAACTTGCCGCATTTACGCAGCATTCAGGTTGGATTTGTATGAAGGATTAAGAGCATTAGCTATAAGATGTCGGAAAACCCGCTGAAGTTTGGCATGGCGTGCGTCTTCGTAAAACTTGCACTTTGCTATATTTTTCAGCGGGTTTCATTTTTTTGTCGTGTATGAAGACCAATCCCAAGAAATAAAACCGGGTTTGTAAATACTGTAGCTAATGCTCTTAATCTTTCATACAAACTTTCCCTGAATACTGCGTAGATGCGATAAGCTTGGCATCAATGCCGTTAAAAAACAAGATGATTAGCTATATTAGGCCTTAACAGTGTCAAGCATCACCCGCGCCACCGTATCGCCGACACGGCGCTGCTCGAAATAAGCAATCGGCAATTGCAGCAAATGGCGGTACAACCGCGCGCCCAATTCCACATCAATCCGGCTGGTCGTATTGGGCAAAAATATAAGTGCGCAGGCCGCCGAGAACCACCTCGAACAAGGTAACGACAATAAAAGCGACGGTAATCACATCCAGCGTACTGAAACCGCGATGCACCAACACCTTGTCCATCACCACCTGAAAAAAGAGCGGCGTAATCAGGGCAAACAACTGAATGACGACCGAAACCGCCAGCACCTCCAAAAAAATCCGGCGGTATTTAATCACCGCCGGAATGAACCAGGTGAAATCGAATTTGGCGAGCGAACCCAAGACCGAGGCGCGCGAAGCGACAAGAATCAATTTGCCGGAATAACGCGCGGCAAATTCCGCCGCCGACAAATGCAGCGCTTTGCCCGTCACCAAATCCTGAATCAAAAATTGCTCGCCCTCAATCCGCGCCAGAATGAAATGCTGCCCGTCCTCACGCCACACCAGCGCGGGCAGGGCGAGCAGGTGCAGGCGCGACGCCGCGCGCGAAACGAGGCGCGCTTTCAGGCCGAGATGACGGGCGGCAAGCAACCACTCCTCCTGCTGCAAATCGCGCCCGTTGGCGGCAAAACGGTGCAGCAAATCGCCGCCGCTTGCCGCCACACCATGCACATGCGCCATGATGAGCAGGGCGTTCAGGGCGGGCGCGGGCGGCGGGGCATTGCCCGCATCGGGCACAGGCGGCGTGGTGACAGGTGGTTGAGTCATGGCAATCCTTTTATCACGTGTGGAAAGGCGTGGAATTTTCGGGGAAAAGGCGGGCAGTGGCAAGGGCAAGCGAAAAAACGAAGCGACCCTTACGGGTCGCTTGCTTCCGCCATTACGGCTTGAGATTCGGCAAAAGCGGCGGCACCGGCGGATTATCCGGCGTCATCAGGTTATCCAGCGGTTGCGCGCCGGATGCCGCCATCGCCTGCGTCAGCACCTGTGCCTGCCGTGCGGCTTCCGCCGCATAGCGGTCTTGCACGAGGTTGGCGCGCGGTGGGTTATTGTTGCTCTGCACCAGCTTGTTAATCGCGTCGTAATCCAGCGTACTGCCGTCGGCGAAGCGGATTTCATCAATGCGCGCGGCGGTTTTTCCGTTATCGCGGAAATGATCCAATACCGTGACCTGATTGTTGGCACGTTTTTTACTGACAAGCAGCAGGTTGTCGCCGACCCTGCGGAAAATCAGGTCTTGCTGTTGCAGATCTGTGAAATCAATGCGGTCGTATTGGCTGCCGAACAGCATATTTTGATTACTCTTGTTTTGAACAATATCTTGTCCAAAATCGCCATCAAACCGGTAAATATCGTTACCTTCATAGCCCGATAGTTTGTCATTGCCCTCGCTGCCATTGAGGGTGTCATTGCCAATACTGCCAAACAGTTTGTCATTACCCGCTTCACCATAAAGCAGGTCATCACCCAAACTGCCATCGAGGTCATCATCGCCATCGCCGCCAAATAGCGCATCGTTGCCGCTATCGCCGAAGAGACGATCATTATCTGCACCGCCGTACAATTTGTCATTCCCGTCGCCGCCATCAAGGAAATCTTTTCCGGCATCGCCGTAGAGCTTGTCATCACCATCTTCGCCGCGCAGATAATCGTCACCCGCATTGCCGCTCAATGTATCGTTACCCTCTTCACCAAAAAGGTTGTCGTTGCCGATATTGCCGATGATGGTGTCATTACCGGCACCGGCATACAGCACACTACCTTCAGGCTTGGCATAAAGGTGATCATCGTCGGAAGTGCCATTTTGCAATATGGCTTTGATATCGTCGGCAGATAATGTCATATCCGAGAAACGGATAAAGTTGATGTAATGACTGTTTTTTCCTTTATTGGAGAAATTGTCATATACCGCAACACTCTGCCCATCCTGGGTTCGCAGCGATAAATTATTCCCGATACGCATGATAGTGACATCGCTGCGCTTGCGGTCGGTAAATTCAATAATATCGCAGCGATCAGTACGGTAGTCATAATTAGCAATATCGAAGTTATAAATACCGTCATTACCGAATTGCCCGCTGAAACGGTAAATATCATCACCTTTTCCGCCGGCGAGCGAGTCATGACCAGGTCCACCCTCAATAATGTCATTGCCATCTTTGCCATCCAGTCGGTCATTACCGGCATTTCCGCTGATGTGGTCTGCGCCATCCGTGCCCTGCAAATTATCATTGCCCACTGTCCCCTGAATCCGGTTGAGGGGCACGGCGGCTATCGTCAGATTAAACGCCTGCCTCGCTTGCGCACCCGCTTTGTCGGTCGCGGTTACGGCGATGCGGTAGGTGCTGGCTTTGGCTTCTTTTGGCAAGGTAGCGCTGAATTGTCCGGTTTTGCTGTCGAATTTGAGCCATGAGGGCAGCGGCTGACCATTATCCAATTTCGCGCTGAGGGTTAGCGTGTCGCCTTTGTCGATGTCGCGGAAGGCATCCGCCGGCAGGCGGTATTGCCACGGTTTGCCGCCCGTACCCTGCTGTTCGGCCAGTGCCGTGCCGACCTGCGGCGCGTCGTTGACGTTCACCACTTCCAGCGCGAAGTCTTGCGCAGCACTGCCACCTTTGCCGTCATTCGCAGTCACGCGGATGGAGAGATTGCCCACGTCGTCATTGTCCGGCGTGCCGCTGAAAATGCGTTTTTCTGCGTCAAAGTGCAGCCATTCGGGCAGGGCTTTGCCGTCGGCGAGGGTGGCAGTGTAGCTGAGGGCTACGTTGTCGGGATTGGTAAAGGCATTATCCGGCAAGGCGAAATTGAGCGGGCTTTTTTCGTCCACTCTCTGCGCAGCGACTGCTTTGCCTGCCTGCGGCGGTCTTTTTGTGGTCGGTGGAGTGGGCGGCGTCGGCGGATTGGGATCATCCGGTTGCGGCGGGTTATCGCCGCCGTCCGGCAGACCGGAGAGATGCAGGCCGTAATCGCCGTTGGCGAAGTTCAGCACGTTGATTTTGCCGGCTTCGTCTTTATGCGAGATTTGCAGGGTCGAGCCGCTGTAGCTGATGCGCCAGCCATCAGCGGTGTTCCAAATCTTGTCGTTGCCATCACCCACCCATTGCATGGTAGCCATATTTTGCCCGTCCAGATAAACGGCATCAGGACTGCCATTGGATACCCGCTCACCCATGCCGTCATCATCAATAGTGTCAGTGGGGACGGCATCGCCATCTTCCTCGGGACGCAGGTCTGCACGGCGGATAAGATAGCTATCCGCCCCTTTGCCACCGTGCATATAGTCGCTGCCCGTGCCGCCGGTGATGGTGTCATTACCACGCTGGGCATCTATCCGGTCATTACCCGCGCCACCATCAATGGTGTCGTCATAGCTGCCTTTGGCATCAATCTGTTCATGATTTTTGACACGCCAGCGAATGCCTTTTTTCAGCACGATACGCGTCTCGCCAAAATCTGCATATTCCCCTTCCTTTTCCGGTTGGATGGGGTTACTCCTTTTTTCCCATTCAAAAGTCATGTGGTCGGGAATGCCGACACCGGCACCGTATGTCGAGTTCGTTCCCCAGTTGACTTCTTTGCCTTCCAGCATGGTTGGACGGGAAGTAGGCAAATAATCGGCATCGCCAAAAATAATATCTTTGCCGGCACCGCCGGAAATGGTGTCATTGCCTTCGCCGCCAAAGAGCAAATCTTCCCTGTTGCTGCCATGGATGGTGTCATTATTGTATTGACCACTAATCCAGTCACCACGCCAGTCATTCTTGCCATAAGGCACGGGAATATTATAGGTATAGTTTTCATATTCATCTGCCCACAACGTATCATTACCACCACCACCGCTGATAATGTCGGTATTGGGACCGCCGGAGACAATATCGCGGTCACGCCATTTATTATCCGCATTCGGGGATACATGTTTATTGTCACCGGCTCTGACAAATTCGCGGCCTTGACCGCCGATAACCGTATCATCACCACCGGCGGTATTGACGTAATGCAGCTTGCCGTTACCGGTCGCAAAAATATCGGCATAAGCACTGCCCGCAAATTGTGAAGAAGCCGAATCACTGCCGCGTACACGTACTCCGGAAGAAGCACCACCGGCATCATAAGAGTAGAAGGTATTGTCACTGCTGTGATCGGGATCCCATTTGATTTCTTCGGGTTGTTGGGGCTCTTCTTTCTTTTCTTCAACGACTTTCAGACCCAGAGAACCTCTCCCTTCCCCTGTCCAAGCTTTTGTATTCTCGTTTTGACTATTTAAGTCTGCTCGAAAATATTTTTTGATAACGGCAATATCTTCAGGGTTACTGAGAGACCATATTTTTAAATCATTTCCCACTCGATAAGCGGCAAACTTATCATCTTTTTTGCCATCTTCATCTGAGCTATACCATGTGTTATCGTCTTTTTTTATAAAGTACTGAACCCGCTCTGCATCATCCTTAGTGCCAAAGAAGATTTCGCCATCCAGGTCATTATCAATAACAATGTCTTTATCCTTGATATAATAGATGTCATGATCTTCGCCACCACTGAGGACGTCATTACCTCCCCTGCCGTCCAAGATATCCTTACCCGTAGCACCCAAGATAATGTCATAGCCGGAGTTACCAATAATAATATCCTCCCCACCGCCGCCATACAGCAGGTCTCCATTACCTGTCTTTTTGGCAAGCGGCGTGCCACCTTCATGATGATTTACAATAGTTTCAACTATGTCATCATTACTTGGGTCACCATAGAAATTATTAGCCCTGTTGGTTAATGATCTGATATGATACGTACTTCTATTGCTTGCATAAGCAAGACCAGAATTTTCGATTTTAAAAAGCTCTACACTATCATTGCTCTCGCCAGGATATACCAAAGACATGGCTTCTTTGTATGAATTTTTTAGCTTTCTATCACTATCGTCTGCTAAAATCTCCAGTTTACTAAGCTCGTCATAAGTCAATTCCATATTCTCGGGGCTTTGCCATCCACTTGAAAATGTGACACCACTACGTTCCGCAAGTTTTATAAAGGCCTGAGAATAATCGAAATTACTACGGTCTTTGAGATAAATCGGATTATTTAGTATTTCTCTTTTGATAATAGTCTCAATATCTTTAATTGCCTTGTCTTTAGGAATAGGGTTTCCATGTGCATCTTGCAAAATTCCAGTTGCATTATCCTCCCAAGTTCTAAGACTGTTCTTATAACTAAACCCAAAATTACCTGCACCGTTTTCTGTGAGTTCACGGGCGACTACATATTGATAAAAAAAAGCTTCTGCTTCAGCTACTGTCATCTGCAAGGCATAATTGGCTGCCGTTTTATCATTGCCATATTGCTGATATTTCCCAATACCATGACCAACTTCATGCGCCAGAGTCTGTATGGCTACTCCCTCAGCCAGGGTAACGACGCCATCAAGATACAAGCTTGTCTTAAGTTTAGCATCATATTTAATTTTTCCGCCTTTATTTGCAAAATCATTCAGCATCCCTACCAAGGTTGGAGATTTTTGAATTAAATCAAAGGAAATCCTTGCCCCTTCAAACGCTTTACGAAACTCCGTCATAACAAGTGAACTCAGCGTGGCGTTTGCTGGATATGGACCATACGATACGAGCGGTTTGTTATTTATGTAGTCTCTCCTAATTTAACAGAAAAAAAATAGTTCTTTATCCTTTAAAATTTTTGCAGAATCAACAAGACAAATTTTAACCAATGGCAAGTAACTTGTTTCTAGCATTAGTACGAGCTTATCATCACTCTTGTCATGATTCAGCCAATAATACAAGGAATGGACGTCATAAGAGGTCGGGGACGGTATGTATAACTTGAGTCCATTGTACGGCGCCCCGTGTGCTGCCGGCGAACCTTTGATCCTTTTATATATGCCATTTTTTGCCTGCTGCTCACGTATTTTAAACTCATCGTACTTAGGCTGATCCCGGATGACTTGGGGCAAAGGTAATAATTTAGGGAACTCCCCTTTATCTATTGAGCCCGTAAGGATTCTGGCTTCAGGCAAAAGCCTTTCATAGTGAGTAGTGGTGTTAATTATAAAACACATCATTCTGCCTTGATAACAGTCGTGGAAACGATTTGCGTAAATGACATCGTTGGTACCATCATCAATATCACCCTCAATCTCTTTTGCTCTCTTTATGGATGCTTCGCTTTTGGCATCTGTGTCATAATCCAGCACGGGTATGCCCCAGGTTTTTTCCAACACATTATCGGGAACTATAAAGAGACAACGACTATCCAGATTTTCGTACATCTGCAATATCAAATCATCAATATCCTTCACCTTATGCAGCCCTTTGCATTCAGCGGGGATATGCTTTTTCAGTTCTTTGTAAGGCACTGCATCCTTTTTCCCTTCGTCTTGTGCCGAAGCAGTTAAAATCGTGAATAAGAAAAGGATGAACACGCCGATATTTCTGCCATATTTCATAGGGTATTCTCCATAAGAACCGATAACTTCCCAGCAATTTTCGTCTCCTTCAGGTGAGATAAGTATGCTCTCAATATATTATCCATAGGTTAGTATCCCTTCTTCAACATGAGCTAATCGTAGTCTATCTGCCGCACGGTAGTCTAATTGTTTTTTCTTGCATAAATTCCTTTTTCATTTGGTTTTATTTATCGATAGGCTGGATGTGCGACGGGATTACTGGGCGGCGTGGTTGCTGGGTTCGCGTCAAGCGGCGTGATTGCCGGGCTTCCAAGCGACATTGAGCAGTAGGGTTTTGTCGCTTTGCGGTTTGTCCAACCCTCCCCCATTGGGGGAGGGGCTTTTTTTGTCGTGTACGAGGTGAAGGATTAAGAACATTAGCTATATAGTGAATCAAGCTGGAAATAGTACAGAATCATTATTTCTGCCGTAGGTAGGGAATTCAAGTAAACAGAACAAGAATATATTGATTTATATAAATAAATCCGGATTCCCGCTTTCGCGGGAATGACGATATTTAGCTGTCATGTTCTTAGATGAAATCACTATATTTCTTGTGATTGGCATGATGACAGCCGGGTGATGCCCGCAACAAGAAACCCCGCGCAAGCGGGGTTTTTCATGCGCGGCCCATGCCGCCCGGCGGGCTTCAGCCCTCCGGCGTGATGTCGGCGAGCAGTTGTTCGAGTGCGGCGAGGCGGTCGTTGAGGGCGGATCCGTCGGGGTGGTGGATGGTGACGGCGGTGTTGCCGTTCAGGCGGTAACGGTGCGGGTCGGTTTGCAGGCGCGTAAGCAGCGGTTCGGGGTTGATGCGGATCGGGTCGGCAAAGCGGATGCGGGTTTCGGTTTCGCTCAGGCTGATGTGCTCGACGCCGAGTGGTTCGGCTTGCAGGCGCAGGCGAGTGCGGTTGATGAGGTTTTTCGCCGCTTCCGGCTGTTTGCCGAAGCGGTCGGTGAGTTCGGCGCTGATGGCGCCAAGTCCTGCTTCGTCTTTTGTCTGCGCGAGGCGCTGGTAGAGGTCGAGGCGCTCTTGCGGGTCGTAGATGTAGTCGGCGGGCAGGAGTGCGGGCGCGCCGAGTTCGATGGTGATGCGCGGCGCGTCCAGCTCGATGTCGCCGCTGCCGTTTTTGAGGGCGGCGATGCTGCGCTCCAGCAGATCGAGGTAGTAGCTGATGCCGATTTGCTGGATTTGGCCGGATTGTTCGTCACCGAGGATTTCGCCCGCGCCCCGGATTTCGAGGTCCTGGCTGGCGAGCAGGAAGCCCGCGCCGAGGCTGTCGAGGGTGGTGAAGGCGTCAAGGCGGCGTTGGGCGTCTTTGCCGAGGGTGTTCCAGTTGGGGATGATGAGGTAGGCGTAGGCCTGGTGGTGGCTGCGCCCGACCCGTCCGCGCAGTTGGTGCAGTTGGGAGAGGCCGAGTTTGTCGGCGCGGTTGATGATGATGGTGTTGGCGTTGGGGATGTCGATGCCGGATTCGATGATGGTGGTGGCGATGAGGATGTCGTGATGGCGGTTCTGGAAGTTCTGCATGATGTGTTCGAGTTCGCGTTCGCGCATTTGCCCGTGCGCGATGGCGATGCGTTGCTCGGGCAGGTGTTCCTGGATGAGGCGGGCGATGCGTTCGATGCTGTCGATGTCGTTGTGCAGGATGTAGGTCTGCCCGCCCCGGCGGTGTTCGCGTTCGCAGGCGTCGGTGATGGTGTCGATGTCCCATTCGCTGAGGATGGTCTGGATGTTTTGTCGTCCGGCGGGCGGGGTGGCGATGATGCTGATGTCGCGCAGGCCGCTGAGGGCGAGGTTGAGGGTGCGCGGGATGGGGGTGGCGGTGAGGGTGAGCAGGTTGGTGTCGCTTCTGAGGCTTTTGAGTTTTTCTTTGTGGCGGACGCCGAAGCGTTGTTCTTCGTCGATGATGACGAGGCCGAGGTTGTGGAAGGCGACGTCTTTTTGCAGGAGGCGGTGGGTACCGATGATGAGGTCGGTTTGCCCCGCTTTGAGGCGTTCGATGGCTTTTTTGGCCTCGCTAGCGCTTTTGAAGCGGCTGATGTTGTCGATGGTGATGGGGTGGTTGGCGAAGCGGTCTTGCAGGTTGTGGTAGTGCTGTTCGGCGAGCAGGGTGGTCGGGGCGATGAGGGCGGTCTGGTAGCCAGCGCTGGCGACGGCGTGGATGGCGCGCACGGCGACTTCGGTTTTGCCGAAGCCGACGTCGCCGCAGATGATGCGGTCCATCGGCTGTGCTTTGGCGAGGTCGGCGAGGACGGCGTCAATGGCGCTTTGCTGGTCGGGGGTGGCGGTGTAGGGGAATTCGGCGGCAAGCGCGGCTTGTGCGGCAGGGTCATGGGGGATGATGATGCCGCTTGTTGCTTCGCGTTTGGCGTAGAGGGCGAGGAGTTCGGCGGCGGTGTCGTGCAGGTTGTCGCGGATTTTGCGGCGGGTGGTTTGCCATTGTTTGCCGCCGAGTTCGTGCAGCGGGGCGTTGTCCGGATCGGCACCGCCGTAGCGGCTGATGAGGTCGATGTCGGTGGTGGGGACGTAGAGTTTGGCGCCTTTGGCGTAGTCGATCTGGATGAGTTCGTCGCCGCCTTCTTCGAGGGTGGTGAGGCCCTGGTAGCGGCCAACGCCGTAGTCGGCATGGACGACGGCGGTGCCGGGGGTGAGGTTGTGCAGGTTGTGGATGAGGCTGGCCGGATCACGACCGGGCGGGCGGCGGTAGTCGGTGGCGGGCGGGCTGGTGTGCAGGTCGGCTTCGGCGAGGTGGATGGTGTCGCCGTCCCGGAAGCTGTGGCGGTTCGGGCTGACGGTGTGGGTGATGGCGGGGTAGGCACCGAGGCGTTCTTGCCATTGTTCGCGCACGCCGTTCGTCGGGTAGTGGATGGTGATGTCGTTGCTGTGTTTGGCGAGGGCGAGCCACTGCGCTTCGCGTTCGGCGGCGCTGCCGTGGATGTCAATGGGCGTGGCTTTTTCAGGGTAGGGGTGGGTGGGGATGCGCGCGAGCTTGGCAAGGACTTCGTCCGGTGGCAGCCACAGTGCGGCGGGCGGCAGGAGTTGGTTTTCGCGTAACGGGTTGGTGCGCTGGTAGCGTTTTTCGCACCAGGCGGCGTGTTGGGCGAGGGTGTCCGCGAGGTTGTCGCAGGCGATGTAGCGGCTGTGCGCGGGCAGGTAGTCGAAGAGGGTCGCGGTTTCGTCGTAGAAAAGCGGCAGGTAGTATTCGAGGCCTTGCGGGGTCTGGCCGTCGCTGATTTGCCGGTAGAGCGGGCTGTTGGTGATTTTTTCGCCGTAGTGCAGGCGGGCGTTCTGGCGGTAGCAGACGCGGCCAGCGTCGGAGAGGTCAATTTCGCTGCGCGGCAGGATGCTGATGTGCGGGTGTTTTTCGAGGGTGAGCTGGCTGTCCACCGCGAAGGTGCGGATGCTGTCAATGTCATCATCGAACCATTCAAGGCGGATGGGGTCAGGCGCGTTCATTGGGTAGAGGTCGATGATGCTGCCGCGCGCGGCGTATTCGCCTTTGCTAGTGATGTGGACGGTGTGCTGGTAGCCCGCCTGTTCGAGACGGTGGATGAGGTCGTCGCGTTTGAGGCGGTCGCCGACGCTGAGATGGATGCCATAGCGGTCGAGATGGGTCTGCGGGCAGAGGCGCTGGCTGAGTGCGGCGGCGCTGGTGACGACAACGCCGCGTTCGCGCGTCGGCAGTTCGGCAAGCACGCGCAGGCGCTCGGCGATGAGGTCGGGATGCGGGGTGTATTGGTCGTAAGGCAGGGTTTCCCAGTCGCTGAACCAGTAGAGGTGCGCGGCGTCATTCGTCCAGTATTTGAGGTTCCGGTACCAGTATTCGGCCTGGCGGGCATCGGCAGCGATGAGGAGGTGGACGTGTTTGCCGGAGAGGTGGCGGTGCAGGTTGTAGGGGAGGAAAAGGGGGTTCATGGCGGTGCGTGTTCGTGGGGCGCGCAATTATAGCGCCTGCGCTTGTGGGGGCAGGCGGGGCGGCGGTACAGTAGCGGGCCACCCCCACCCCCGCAATTCATGGCACGCAAAAAAATCCACGGCGTCCTCCTGCTCGACAAACCCGTCGGCATCAGCAGCAACAGCGCCCTGCAACAAGCTCGCTGGCTCTATCAGGCCGAAAAAGCCGGACACGGCGGCACCCTCGACCCTTTCGCCAGCGGCCTGCTGCCCGTCCTCTTCGGCGAAGCGGCGAAATTCGGCCGCTACTATCTCGATGGCGACAAAACCTACGAAGCCACCCTCGCCTTCGGTTACGAGACCGACAGCGGCGATTGCACCGGCGCGCCGACGCGCCACGCGCCCGTGCCCAATCTCGACTGCGTGGACTGGGCTGCCCTTTGCGCCCGCTTCAGCGGCAGCCAACAACAAACTCCGCCCGCTTACTCCGCGCTGAAAATCAACGGCAAACGCGCTTACGACCTCGCCCGACGCGGCGAAACCCCCGAACTCGCCGCCCGCCCCATCACCATCCACGCCCTGCACTACCTCGGCCCCGACCCCGCCGTGGCGGATAGCGCCCGCTTCCGCGTGCGCTGCGGCAAAGGCACCTACATCCGCAGCCTGCTGCAAGACCTCGCCGCCGCCCTGCACAGCGCCGGGCACACCGCCGCCCTGCGCCGCCTCGCCGTCGCGGGTCATCACGACATGACGGCGCTCGCCACCCTGCGCGCCTGGCAGGAAAACGGCGACGCAGCGACGATGCAGCGCGTCCTGCTGCCGCTCGATACCTGCACCGCGCATCTGCCGCGTCTCGACATCCCCGCCGCCAAGCAGCGCTTCATCCGTAACGGCAACGACATCGCCTGCGCCAGCGCTGGCGGCGAATACGCCCTCTATATTGACGACATCTTCATCGGCGTCGGCCTCGGCAAGGACGGCCGCATCTACCCGCTGCGCCTCTGCGCCCTGCCCGACCGCTGAGGAGTGCGCGGCACCGCCGGCTTTTCCACCGCTTGCAGTATCATTCGCGCCTTTCGTTCCCACCTGCTTATTACTATGTCCGTTTCCCATCCCGTCGCTGCCCGTCTGCTCGATATTTTTGCCGTTGGCGATATGTTTGTCCGTATGCGCTATCAGGGCGAGGCGCATGTGGTGCCGGTCGCCCTGCGCGACGATGTCGCCCTTGATGACCTGCTCGGCATTGAGGCGCAGAAGGCGGCGTTTCTCGCCAATATCGAGCGTTTTCTCAGTGGCGCGCCGTATCAGCACACGCTGCTCTGGGGCGCGCGCGGCACGGGGAAGTCGTCGCTGGTGCGCGCCGCGTTGCTTTTTTTCCGCCCGCGCGGGCTGAAGTGTTTGCAGGTTGCCTGCGATGATTTACCGGATTTGCCGTTTTTGTTGTGGACGTTGGCGCAGGCGCCCTCACCGTTTGTGGTCTTTATTGATGATTTGTCCTTCGGTGCGGATGACGGCAGTTATCGTGCGCTGAAAGCGGTGCTGGATGGCGCGCTTGGCGGCGTCGCGGCGAATGTGCTGATTTGCCTGACGTCGAACCGCCGCCATTTGCTTGCCGAGTTTCACCGCGATGACCGCGCCCTGCACCCGCAGGAGGATGTGGAGGAGCAGGTGTCGCTGGCGGAACGTTTCGGGCTGCGTCTGGCCTTTCATCCGCTTGATCAGGCGCAGTTTCTGGCGACGGTCGCGCACTGGCTGGGGCGCGATTTGTCGCCGGACGAGCGCCAGCGCGCGTTGCAGTTTGCCCTTGCCCAGGGTTCGCGCAGTGCCCGCGTCGCCGCGCAGTGCGCACAGGCGCTGTCGTGAAGGCAGTTTTTGCCGAAGGCGGCCTGTGGCGGCATTTGTTGTCGATGACCGCCGCGCGCAGTGTCGGCATCATGGCGACGTTCGTCGTCGATTTCGTCGATGTGCTGTTCATCAGCCGCCTGGGCGATGCCAGACTGGTGGCGGCGGTCGGCTTTTCCGCCGCTGCGCTCTTTTTTATCCGCGCGATTGCGATCGCCCTCGGCATTGCCACCACGGCGCTGGTCGCGCAGGCGGTTGGCAGCGGCAACGAGCAGCGCGCGGCGCGTTATGCCTTTAATCTGTCGTTGCTGTCGTTTGTGCTAATGGCGACGATTGCCACCGCTGTGTGGCTGGGGCGGGGCACGGTGCTGCCCTGGGTCGGGGCGTCGGGCGAGACGCTGCACTTTGCCAGCGGTTATCTCGGTATTGTCCTGACCGGTCTGCCGCTCCTGTCGCTTGGCAACTGCGGTACGGCGACGCTGTTTGCCCTCGGCAGCGCGCGGCTTGCCATGCTGGTCAGCCTAAGTGCGACGCTGACGCAGGCGGCGCTCGACCCTGTCTTTATCTTCGTCCTGGGCTGGGGACTGCACGGTGCGGCGCTGGCGGCGGTATGCGCGCAGGCGGTGATGGCGGCGGTCGCCTGGTACTGCCTGCTCTGCCGCTACCGCTTGCGCGCGCCGCTGGCGCCACATCTGCTCGCCGCCGATATTCCCGCCATTACCGCCATTGCCTTTCCGGCGATGCTGACCAACCTCACCAGCCCGATTGCCACCGCTTACGCCGCGCGCAGCATGGCGCAGTTCGGTGATGCCGCCGTTTCCGCCTTTGCCGTCATCATGCGCCTGGTGCCGCTCGGCTTTGCCCTGTTGTTCTCGCTGTCTGCCGCCGTCGCGCCGATTGTCGGCCAGAACGCGGGGGCAGCCCGCTTCGACCGTGTGCGCGAGACTTTATATAACGCACTTGTCTTCAATTTCGCCGTGACCGCCACCGTCTGTCTGCTGCTCTTCGCCGCGCGCGACACCTTGCCGGGCTGGTTTACTCTCAGCGGCGAAGCGGCGGCGCTGCTGCGCTATTTTTGCAGCGGCATCGCCCTGCTCTACGGCTGCAAGGGCATGATTTTCTTCATGAATGCTGCGTACAACAACCTGGGCCGCCCGTTTTACGCCACCGCCGCCAACCTCGCCTGCTTCATCTGCGGCTCTCTGCCGCTGATTACCCTTGGCGGTCATTACTTCGGCGCGCGCGGCGTTATCAGCGGGCAGATGGCTGAAGCGGTGCTGGTCGCGCCCGTCTGCTGGCTTATCGTCCTGCGCCTCACCGCCCGCCGTGCTGCCGCTCAACCCCGCTAAACCATGCAACATATCGCCCTCTACCAACCGCAAATCGCGCCGAACACCGGCAACATCATCCGCCTCTGCGCCAACACCGGTGCCATCCTGCACCTGATTCACCCGCTCGGCTTCGTCTGGGACGACCGCCGCCTGCGCCGCGCCGGCCTCGATTACGCCGAATACGCCCGCATCCGCCACCACGACGACTGGGCCGCCTTCTGCGCCGCCACCGCCGGGCAAACCTTGTGGGCGCTCACCACCAAAGGCACGCGCGGCCTCTACAACGCCCGCTTCGGCGCGGACGACATCCTTCTCTTTGGCAGCGAAACGGCGGGCTTGCCGGAAAACATCCACGCCGCGCTTGATCCCGCGCAGAAACTGCGCCTGCCCATGCAGGAAACCTCGCGCAGCCTCAACCTCTCAAACACCGTCGCAATTGTGCTTTACGAGGCGATAAGGCAGAATTTGCCCGCCGATACCACTACAAATTTATAAAACGCAAGAAAATCACATGAGCCCACTCATCCAACTGGCCCGCCCGCGCACCCTGCCGCTCGCCTTTGCCGTCATCTGTTGCGGCAACGCGCTCGCCTACCACGACGGCACCTGGCATCCCCTCGTCTTCATCCTCGCGCTACTGACCGCCCTCTCCCTGCAAATCCTCTCCAACATCGCCAACGATTACGGCGACGGCATCCGCGGCACTGACCGTGCCCGCCCCGCCAGCGCCCCGCGTCGCCTCACCGCAAATGGGGAAGTCAGCCCCGCCTACATGCGCCGCCTGCTCGCTGCCTGCACCCTTGCCAGCCTCGTCCTCGGTATCGCCCTGCTCAGCGTCAGCGCACTTGACTGGCGCGGTTTCTTCGCCTTCCTCGGCCTCGGCGTGCTTGCCATCACCGCCGCCATCACCTACACCGTCGGCCGCTGCGCCTACGGCTACCACGCCCTCGGTGAAATCAGCGTCTTCACCTTCTTCGGCCTGCTCGGTGTTCTCGGCAGCTACTACCTGCAAAGCGGCAGCCTCCACCCCACCCTGCTCCTGCCCGCCGCCGCCTGCGGCCTGCTCGCCGCCGCCGTGCTCAACATCAACAACATCCGCGACATCACCAGCGACCGCATCGCCGGCAAGCAGACCCTTGCCGTCAAACTCGGCTTCGCGCGCGCCAAACAGTTCCAGTACATCCTGTTGAGTGCCGCCGGCTGCTGCTACCTCACCTATGCCCTGCTGAGCCAGGCCTACACCAGCCTGCTGTGGCTGCTGCTCTTGCCGCTGGTGAGCACCCACGCCCGCGCCCTGCACCGCGCCGCCGACCAGATGACCGCCGGCGTCGAACTGAAACGCATCGTTTGCTGCGCCTGCGGGATGAACGTGCTGTTCAGCGTGGGGCTGTGTTTGTAGCGCCTGCCGGGCGGCGGACATGCAGGCTTCCGTAGAGCGCCGCCTGCGCCACCGGCATCACGGGCGCTGCCCGACCGGAATCCCTCCCCGCTTGTGGGGCGTCCATGTGCAGGACGAAAACCGCCGGGCGGCATACAATCCCGCCCTTCTGTCCTCCCTGCCCCCCACCCCATGATGCCCCGCGCCCTGTTCCCCCTCATCCTCAGCCTTCTCGCCGCGCTGTTTCTCGCCGTGCGCGCGCCTTTCGCCGCCAGCGACATGGACGCGCTGTTGCCGCCTGATGCCGCCCTGCCCGCGCGGGAGCAGGCATTGTTACAGGCGGCGGAAGCGGCGCAGGGGCGGCAGTTGCTGCTGCTCGTCGGTGCCGACGCACCGCTGCCCGCCGCGCAGGCCGTCGTCCGCGACTGGCAGGCCAGCGGTCTCGTTGCCGATATCGCCATTGCGCGCACGCCGCCACTGGACGAACTGCGCGCGGCTTTTTTCCAGCGCGGCTTCCTCGCCCTGCCGCCCGCCGCGCGGCAACAGTTGCATGACGACCCCGCCGCCTATTTCGCCGCCCGCGCCGCCGATCTGGCCAACCCGTTCGCCGTCGCCATGCTGCCGCCGCAGGAGGACTGGCTAGGTTTCAGCCGTTTCCTGCCCGCGCCGCTCGCCGCGCACTGGCAGGCCGATGGCGACGGCTACCTCGTGCGCGAGGCAGACGGCAAACGCTGGTTGCTCATCCGCGCCACCCTCGCTGACGCACCGAACATTCTCGGCGAGGCGCGCCTCATCCCGCTGATTGAGCACAGCGCGGCACAAGCCGCCGCGCAGGGTGCCACCCTGCACGTCGCCGGCACGGCGGTGTTTGCCGCCAGCAGCCGGCAGGCGGGCGAAGCGGAAGGGCGCTGGATGTCCGCCCTCGGTGCGGCGCTGACCCTGCTCCTCGCCGGCGTCGTCTTCCGCCGCGCGCGCGTGCTGCTCATCGCCCTGCCGCTCGCCTGCGGCCTCGTCTGCGGCCTCGCTGCCGTGGTCGCGCTATGCGGCAGCGTGCATCTGCTGACGCTGGTCATCGGCAGCAGCCTCATCGGCCTCCTCCTCGATTTCCCGCTGCACTGGCTCGGCAAAAGTACCGCGCCGGACTGGCAGGCGGATTGCGCCCTTGCCGCGCTGCGCCGTCCGTTCCTCATCAGCCTGCTGATAACGCTGGCCGGTTACGCCTTTTTGCTGGCAACGCCCTTGCCCATCCTGCGGCAAAGCGCCGTGTTCGCCCTCGCCGCCCTGCCGACCGCCTGGCTGACGACGCTGTGGACGCTGCCGCCGCTTTTCCGCCGCTTCCGTCCGCGCGCGAACCCCGCGTTTGGCCGCCTCGCCGGTATCTTGCTGCGCGGCAGCCGCGCCCTGCGCCGCCGGGTGCTGCTTATCCCTGCCATCGCCCTGCTGGCCGTTGGCCTGTGGCACAGTGACTGGCAGGACGACATCCGCCAGTGGGTCGCCCTGCCGCCGCAATGGTTGCAACAGGCGGCGGAGGTGGCGCGCATCAGCGGGGTCGAACCTGCCGCGCAGCAATACCTGCTGTACGCGACGGACGAAGACGCGCTGCTGCGTCTTGACGCGGCGCTGGCAGCGAAACTGGATACCGCCAAAGCGGCAGGTGCAGTACAGGATTACAGCGCCATCAGCCAGTGGGTGTGGACGAAGGACGCACAGGCGGCGACCCTTGACGATTTGTACGACCTCGCCGCCAAACCGGCGGCGTGGCAGGCGCTGACCGACCTCGGCATCCCCGCCGACAGTATCCGCGACGGGCTGCAACGCGGCCACCCCTCCGCCCCGCAAGGCATCGCCGCACAGCTCGACAACCCGCTCGCCGCACGCTGGCAGGGGCACTATCTGGGCAGCGTCAACCCGCCATCCTGCACCTACATTCCGCCGCTGTCCGCCTTCCCGCCCGACCTGCAACCCATACCCGCTGCACCATCACAACAACTGCGCTTCAAGCGGCGATTGCAAGAAAACTGCGCGCGGCTGTACACCCGCGTCACCCTCTATGGCGTGCGCGACAGCGCCGCCCTCGCCGCCCTAGCCGACGGCGACGCCATCCGCTACCACGACCGCCGCGCCCGCCTGAATACCCTGTTCGGCGCGACGCGCAGCGAGGCGCTGTGGCTGAAACTCGCCTCCTACCTTGTCGCCTGGGGCATCTTGCGCGCAGCCGGCTTCAACCGCCGCGACAGCCTGAGCATCCTCGCCGTACCGCTTGCCGCCGCCATCGCCACCGTCGCCCTGTTGCGCGCGCTTGCCATCCCCATCAGCCTTTTCGCCGCCTTCGGCCTGCTGCTCATCAGCGCCATCGGCGTGGACTACGCCGTGTACGCCAAAAGCGGCGGCGCGCCTGCCGCCATACGCTATCGCGGCATGCTGCTCGCTGCTTTGACCACCATAACCAGCTTCGGTATTCTTGCCCTGTCCGCCACCCCGGCGGTTGCCGCCTTCGGCGCCACGGTCGCCATCGGCATCGCCCTCTCGCTGACCTTCGCCACCTGGCTCTTCCCACCCACCACCAAGGAACCCCATGGAAACCCGTGACATCCTCATCATCGGCGGCGGCCCTTCCGGCGCCGTCGCTGCCGCCCTGCTGCGCCAGCAAAACTTCAACGTCCTCATCCTCGAAAAAAGCCACTTCCCGCGCTTCGTCATCGGCGAAAGCCTGCTGCCCGCCTGCATGGAAGTGCTGAGCGAGGCGAAAATGACCGCCGCCGTGCAGCGCGCCGCCGCCAACCGCGCCTTCCAGATGAAAAACGGTGCCGCCTTCACCTGGGGCGAGCGCTACACCGCCTTCGACTTCACCCAGAAATACACCGCCGGCCCCGGCGTCACCTATCAGGTAAAACGCGCCGATTTCGACCAGGTGCTGCTTGAAGAAGCCGGCAAACAGGGCGCAGAAATCCGCTTCGGCCACGAAGTCACCGCCTACCGCGACACCGGCGACGGCGCGGAAGTCAGCGTGCAGGCAGAAGACGGCAGCCGCTACACCGTGCACGCCCGCTTTGTGCTCGATGCCAGCGGCTATGGCCGCGTCCTGCCGCGCCTCCTTGACCTCGAACGCCCGTCCGTACTGCCGGAACGCATGGCCGTCTTTACCCACATCAAAGACCACATCACAGACCCCGCCTACGACCGCAACAAGATCCTCATCTCCACCCCGATCCAGTTGCGGGACGTGTGGCTGTGGCTCATCCCCTTCGCCGACGGTACCGCCTCCATCGGCGTGGTCGGCGAACCGGCGCGCCTTGCCGCACTTGGCGCTGACAATGAAAGCATCCTCAAAACGGCTGCCGCCGATGTGCCGCTGCTTACCCGCTTCCTGAAAGACGCCGACTGGGATAACGGCATGCCGATACGCAGCATTCGCGGCTATTCGGCCAACGTCAGCACCCTCTACGGCGACCACTACGCCCTGCTGGGGAACGCCAGCGAATTTCTCGATCCCGTCTTTTCCTCTGGCGTCACCGTGGCGCTCGTGTCGGCGCAACTCGCCGCCCAGGCCGTTACCCGCACCTTGCGCAATGAGGCGGTGGACTGGGCCCAGGATTATGCCGCCAAACTTACCATCGGCGTGGAAGCGTTCAAAACCTACGTCCTCGGCTGGTACGACGGCAGCTTCCAGGATGTCATCTACGCCAGCGACGATAACCCCGACATCCGCGCCATGATCTGCGCCATCCTCGCCGGCTATGCCTGGGATACGACCAATCCCTACGTCGCTAAACCCGCACGCCGCCTCGCCGCTCTGGCTGAAACCGTGCGCGGACGGGCATGACCGCCGCTCCCTGTCTGCCGGGCCGCCGCCCGGCCGCCGCCCTCCTCCTCGCCCTGCTGCTCACCGCCTGCGCCGCGCCGCTGCCGCTCGCCGCCCCGCATGATGCCGCGCCCGCCGAGCTGCATTACCATGCCCGCGCCGCCGGGGAAGGCGACAGCCTCATCGTCGGTCATTATCAGGACGGGCAATGGCGCTGGGTGCAGACTACCCCGCTCGGCGCGCCGCTGGCGCGGCAAATCTATGACGGCCGCGCCTGGCACAACGACGGCTTCCTGCCGCCAAACCGCCGCGCCCGCACCCTCTTCACCGCCCTCATGCTGCTGCACGACCCCGCCGCCTATCCGCACATCCGCCGGGAGGGCGACAGCTATTACCACCGCAACCGCCGCTGGCTGCGCGTCGAGAACGAAACGCCCGGCTTCCTGCTGCACACCGCCGCCGGCGACTGGCATATCGCACCGCTTGGCCCATGATTTACCTGCACCGCCCCGGCCTCATCAGCGCCCTCGGCAACGGCACCGCCGCCACCCTCGCCACCCTCTACGATCCCGCCGCGCAACCGCTCATTGACGAAGACGGCTGGCTGCCCGGCCGCCGTCTCGCCGTCGGCCGCTGCCCCGCGCACGACTGGCAGCCGCTGCCCGCCGGCCTGCCGCCCGCATACCACACCGCCAACAACCGCCTGCTCTGGCAGGCACTCTGCCAGATGGCGCCCACTATCCGCGCCGCCGTCGCCCGCTTCGGCGCCGAACGCGTCGCCGTCGTCCTCGGCACCTCGACCAGCGGCGGCGATGCCAATCGCGCCGCCCTCACCGCTCATGCGCACGGCACGTCGTGGGCGGAAGCGGGCTTCTCCGTTGCCAAACAGCGCATGTCCGCCCCCGCCGATTTCACCGCCGCCGCTTGCCGCCTGCGCGGCCCCGCCTACGGCATTTCCACCGCCTGCACCTCCGGCGCGCGCGCCCTCATCAGCGCCGCCCGCCTGCTCGGCAGCGGCGCGGCCGATGCCGTCATCTGCGGCGGGGTCGATACCCTCTCGGCGCTGACCATGCACGGCTTTGCCGCATTGGAACTCCTCTCCGCCGCCCGCGCCCGCCCGTTTGCCGCCGCGCGCGACGGCATCAACATCGGCGAAGCCGCCGCCGTCTTCGTCGCCAGCCGCGTACCGCTTGATGACGACACGCAGATCCTCTGCGGCTACGGCGCAAGCAGCGACGCCTACCATATGTCCTCGCCGCGTCCCGACGGTGCGGGTGCCATCGCCGCCATCCGTGCCGCGCTCGACCACGCCGGTCTCGCGCCGGAAAACATCGGCTGGCTCAACCTGCACGGCACCGGCACGGTGCAGAACGACCGCATGGAAGCCCACGCCGTCGCCGCCACCCTGCCACACACCGCCTGCACGCCGACGAAAACGCTCACCGGACACACCCTCGCCGCCGCCGGTGCCCTCGAAGCCGCCTTGTGCTGGCTCGTGACCTCGCGCCGCGACAACCCCGACGGCCGCCTGCCCGACGCGCGCTGCCCCGCTTATGACCCCGCCCTGCCGCCCATCCGCCTGAGCGACAGCAACAGCCGCTTCCCCGCCGGCCGCCGCCTCGCGCTGAGTACTTCCTTCGCCTTCGGCGGCAACAACACGGCGCTCATCATCGGCGCGGGCGCATAAAAAAACGCTTCCGCCGCAGCGGAAGCGTTTTTGTGCCGGGCGCTGCCGTTTGACGTCAGGCGGCGGCGATTTCTTCGATGGTCGCTTTCAGGAGGGCGACGCGCGGTTCGATGCTGTCGATTTCCAGGTATTCCTTGTCGCTGTGGAAGCAGGCGCCGATCGGGCCGAAGCCGTCCAGCGAGGGGATGCCGTGCGCCGAGGTGGTGTTGGCGTCCGAGCCGCCGCCGACCGCCTGCCAGGTAATCGGCAGGCCGATTTTTTTGCCCGCCGCTTCGACGAAGTGCATCAGTTTTTCCGTGCCGGCGTTCATCACCATCGCCGGTTTTTGCGATTTGACGGTGATGTCCACGCGGACGCCGTCCACGAACGGTTTGGCGGCGAGTTTGTCGAGCAGCGCCCTGATTTCGTCGTATTTGTTGTTGTCCCAGAAGCGGATGTCGAGGGTGGCTTCGGCGCTGTCGGGGACGACGTTGCTGGCGCTGCCGCCCTTGACCAGGCCGACGGTCAGGCTGGTGCCGTTCGCGTAGTCGTTGTGCTTGCCGAGTTCGAGAATCCAGTGCGCCATTTCGACGACCGCCGAGCGGCCTTTTTCCGGATCGTTGCCCGCGTGCGAGGCGATGCCGTGGAAATTGAGGATGAAGGTGGCGTTGCCTTTCCTGCGGTTCACCAGCGAGCCGTCGGCGCGCGCGGATTCGCAGACGAGGACATAGGCGGCTTTTTTCGCTTCTTCGAGTATCCACGGGTCGGAATGGATGGAGCCGATTTCTTCATCCGGATTGTGCAGCACGGCGATGGAGAGTTTGTCGCGCACCGTCGGGTCGAGTTCGGACAGCGCCGCATACATGGCGACGACGCCGTTTTTCATGTCGGCGACGCCGGGGCCATAGGCGCGGTTACCCTCGACCTTGAAGGGGCGGGCGGCGGCAGTACCGGCGGGGAAAACGGTGTCAATGTGGCCGATGAGCATCACGTCGTAGTGGTCGGGGTTCTTGCGGTTGGTGATGAGCAGCCCCGGCCCGACTTCGTCGTGCAGGTGTTTGCGCGTCACGTGCCAGCCGAGGGCGGTGTATTTGTCGGTGAGCATGTCGGCGATTTTGCCGACGCCTTCCGGCTGGTAGCTGCCGCAGTCGGTGTTGATGAAGGGTTTCAAGTGTTCAAGGAAGGTTTCTTTTTTCATGATGTACTCCTAGACGAGGATTTGCATGACGACGAGGGAAAGCAGGGCATTGATGACGGAGATGAGTACCATCACCGGAATGTATTTGCCCGGTACGCCGACCACACCGAGCAGCCGCCCGATGTATTGCACCTGCGAGCCCATCAGGTACATCGCCGGGGCAAGGACGGCGACATCGTGCAGGCTGAGGGTGCCGGTGGCGAACAGGCTGGAAGCGACGCCGACGCCGCCGCCCATCGACAGCCAGGCGGCGAGCAGCACCATCAGCGCCTCGCCGGGCAGGCCGAAGAGGCGCATCGCCGGCCCGCACAGGCTGCCGATGAGATCAAGGATGCCGGTCAGTTTGAGGAAGTAGATGAGGACGAAGGCCATCAGCACGTTCGGCAGCATGCTGCCGGTGGCGATGCCCCAGCCACGCCGCACGCCGCTGACGAAGACGTCGGTAATCATCGGTTTTTCGTTTTGTTCACTCATGACGGATTCTCCGGTTGTGCCGGTGTTTTACGGTCGGCGAAGTTGAGATACAGCCGCATCAGGTTGGCGCCGAAGAACTTGAAGAGGAAGAGGACGGCGAAGCAGATGCCGATGGTGGTCGGCACGCCCTGCGTCGTGCCGTCGGCGGCAACCGAGGTCAGCGCGAGGAGTGCCGCACCGGAGCCGAGGAAGTTGGTGATGGTCGCGCCCGCACTGAACTGGAACATGCAGAAGATTTCCCGCTCGCGCGCGTTGATCTGCCCCTGGTCGTAGAGCGCGCGGGTCAGTGCCGCGCCCGCATCGGTGGACTGGAAGCTGGCAATCATGGCAAGCCCCGTGTCGCCGGGAATGCCCATCAGCGGCCGCAGGATGCGTTGCAGCAGGCGGCGCATCGCTTCCAGCGCGCCGTAGCGTTCAAGCACGGCGATGATGCCCATGGCGAGGAGGGTGGTCGGCACCAGGGTCAGGGCGAACATGAAGCCCTGCCGCGCGCCCACGCCGCCTTCACCGCTGAAATTGCCGGTGGTGTAGGCGGGCGCGGCTTTTGCCGCATCGTCTTGCGCCGCGCTATCTTTGGCTTTGGCCTCTTTCGCTTTGGCGTCGGGGATGACGACTTTGCCGAACTTGCCGTTCAGGGTATTGAAGTCGAAGACACTGAAAATATCGTGCACTTTCTTTGGCTCGACATTCAGCTGCTGCGCGATTTTTGTGCCGAAATTCTTGACCGGCCCGCTGACGCTGATGCCGGAGAAGAAAACCACCGCGAAAATCAACGCGATATAGGCGCCGACACCCGCTTTGCGCGGTGCGGCGGGAGAAGGATTTTCCTGCATAAACACCTCATGACGATAAATGAACAACAAACAGCGTGGAAAAGCTGTGAACCGTTGGCGAAAAAACAATCGCGCCCGCGCATTATTGAGGATGCGGACAGGAAAAGTCCAGTGTCGGAGAAAAAATATTTTCTGCAATAACAAAAAGATAACGTGAGACACCGACTGCCGCCGGAAGGCGGCCCGCGCAGGATTGACATCGTGTCGAAATGGGGAATTCCGTGTAAACAAGTGAAAATACAGGGCCGATATTACCATTTTTTAGCATAACGGCAAGCTATATCCACACAGCGTACAATTGCGAATCTCTCTTGACTGGAAGGAAACACCATGGCCGACAAAGTTGCCCTTGACCTCACCACCCTGTCCGAAACCCTGCTCATCCCGCTGTGGGCGAAGGCAGTCGAACAACAGCAGTCCGCGCCGCTGCTGCGTGACCCCGTCGCGCCGCAAATGCTGGCGCGCCTGGACTACGATTTCGGCAAATACGCCAAAGCCACCGCCTCGCAGGCGGGCTGCTGCGGGCGGGCGTGGCTGTTCGACGAACAGGCGCGCCACTTCATCGCCGCCCACCCCGATGCCGTGGTGGTGCAAATCGGTGCGGGGCTGGATGCGCGCTACGAACGCCTCGGCCGCCCGCCCATTACCGCCTGGTACGACCTCGACCTGCCCGAAGTCATCGCCCTGCGCCGCGAACTGCTGCCGGAAACCGGCAACATCTATCTGGGCGATTCCCTCTTTGCCACCGACTGGATGGCGCGCGCCGCCGCGCACGGCAAACCGGTGCTGCTGCTCTGCGAGGGCGTGCTGATGTACTTTGAGGAAAACGAAGTGCGCGCCTGGCTCGCGACCCTTGCGCAGCACCTGCCGCAGGCGGAGCTGGTGTTCGACATCATCCCGACCATCCTCGTCGGCCGCGCCAAACGCCACGACGCCCTCGGCAGCATGGACAAACCGCCGCCGGAAATGAAATGGTCGGTGAAAGAGTGCCGCGAACTGGAAAACTGGCTGCCGGGCCTGCAACTGGCGGAAGAACAGTTGCTCAGTAAAACCTGCAGCAAACGCTATCCGCTCTTCCTGCGCCTGCTCTACGCCCTCGGCGCGGGCAGCAGGCTGGATCAGCGTATCGTGCGGGTGAAACTGCCGTAGGCCGGAAACGCGCAACCCGGCGCGGGCGGCGGGCGCGGAAACGCTGTCGAAGGCCCGTGGCCCGCCCCGCCTGCGGGGGCGGCCTTTTGGGGCGTGATGTTTGCAGGCACTAAAAAAACCCGCTGACGCGGGTTTTTTATCGGCATTGTCGCTCAATGCGCTTCGTGGAAGTTGCGTTCCTGCCGTTCGGCGATTTCCTTGCAGTCGATGCACAGTTCGGCGGTGGGGCGGGCTTCCAGACGGCGTAGGCCAATTTCCTCGCCGCAGCGTTCGCACCAGCCGAAATCCTTGCGGACGATGCGTTCCAGGGCATTGTCGATTTTGCGCAGCAGCTTGCGTTCGCGGTCGCGGGTGCGCAATTCCAGGGAAAATTCTTCTTCCTGTGTGGCGCGGTCATTGAGATCGGCGGTGGGCGTGCGGTCATCCCGCAGATGTTCTTTGGTACGGTCGCTGTCGGAAAGAATATCCGCCTTCCAGTTTTCAAGCAGTCCGGTGAAGTAGGCCAGTTGGCCGTCGCTCATGTATTCTTCACCTTTGGCGGGGGTGTAGTGGGTTTTCGCCTTGTATTCTTTCATGTTTTTTACCATCCGTTGTGGGCTCTGGAAATTGGCGGCGCATGGTAGCGAAGCACTTCGGCGTTGTAAACGTTTTTCTTTTTCCCGATGGGGGCACCCCGGCCACGGGTTTTTCAGGACGGCGCCCGGCCACGCCCGCTGGCATCCGCACCTGCCGGCATCACCCGCTCCCGCCAGCGGGCGGCGGCATAGTGGTAGAACGGCCTGGGCTGGATTTGCTGTGACAGCCACGAGGCGATGAGGCTCGCCATCAGCAGCCAGATGAGCAGCGGCTGGCTGCCGGTCATTTCCATCACCACCACGCTGGCGGTAACGGGCGACTGCGTCGCGGCGGCGAGGAAGGCGGCGGTGCAGAGCAGGGCGATGAGGCCCTGCGCGACGCTGCCGTCCGAGAGCAGCCACAGGGCGCTGCCGATGCCCGCACCGGTCGAGAGGGCGGGGGTGAAGATGCCGCCCGCGATGCCGGTCCAGTAGGTAGCGACGGTTGCGGCGAGTTTGGCGAGCCCCGTGCCCGCCGGTTCGGGCGGGATGCCGTGCAGCGCCGCCGCCACCGTTTGGTAACCCGTGCCGTAGGTTTGCCCGTGGCTGTATGTGCCGAGTGCGGCGAGGAGCAGGCCGAGCGCGAAGGCCGTGATGAGCGGGTGGCGGCGCAGGCGGGCGCGCCAGCACGGCGGCACGTAGCCCGCCGGTCCTTTGGCGAGCAGGCGGGCGAAGATGCCGCCCGCGAGGCCGCAGGTGAGGCCACAGAGGATGATCCAGGCGAGCGGTGCGCTGCCCGTGCCGCCGTAGCGCGGGAAATAGGGGCTGTTGCCCTTGATGGCGACGAGGATGAAGCCGGCGGCAAGCACGCCGAGCAGCACGCGCCGCTGCCATTGCAGGTGCAGGCCGCGCCCCAGTTCTTCGATGGCGAAGATGATGCCGGCGAGCGGGGCGTTGAAGGCGGCAGCGAGGCCGCCCGCCGCGCCGGTCGCCAGCAGTTCGTTGGCGCTGAAGCCGCCGAAGGCGAGGCGGTGGCGGCGGCAGTAGGCACCCCAGGCGAGCATCACCGCCGCGCCGACCTGCACCGACGGCCCTTCGCGGCCGACGGAGGCACCGATGAGCATGGCGAGAAACGTCAGCGGGATTTTCCACAGGGTCTGGCGCAGCGCGACCAGCCGCCCCTTGTCCGCGCCATACGGCAGGCTGATGGCGGCGATGACTTGCGGGATGCCGCTGCCCGCGACGCAGGGCGCGTAGCGGTTGGTGCAATAGACCAGCGCGGCGAGGCCGGGCGGCAGGATGAACCACGGCATGAGCGGCCAGCGCCCCGCCCACCACACGTTTGCCCCCAATGCCAGATCGGCGAGGGTGGCGAAGGCGAGCGAGACCAGCGCGACCAGGGTCGCGCCAATCAGCAGGCAGGCCAATTCGAGGCTTTTGCGCGAGATGCGCGAGGATTGGCGCAGTTTGCGGTGCAGGTAATAGCGCAGGCGGGTTCTGCGCCCGGCGGGGACGGGCATGGGCGGTTCAGGCTTCTTCGCGCCTCAGGGGTGGGGCATGGCGGCGCATGGGATTTCTCTTTTCCAGAGCGGAGGGCGGATGGAAAAATACCCCGCTGGCGGGGCGTTGTTCGTTTCAGGCGGTGGCGGCAGGCGGCGGGGTATCGCTCAGTTTGCCGCCGACGAGGTAGAGGCAGCGGTCCATTTGCCGCGCCAGTTCCATGTCGTGGGTGACGATGATCATCGCGCCGTGCTGCTCGCCGATGAGGTTTTTCATCAGGGCGAAGGCGTGGGTGGCGTTGTCGCGGTCGAGGTTGCCGGTCGGTTCGTCCGCAAGCAGGCAGTCGGGGCGGTTGACCAGCGCGCGCGCAATCGCCGCCCGCTGCCGCTCGCCGCCGGAGAGTTCGCCGGGGCGGTGTTTGAGGCGTTCGCCGAGGCCGACCGCTGCCAGCAGTTCGCCCGCCTGCCGGTAGGCCTGCGCGGGTTTGTCGCCACGGATGAGCAGCGGCATGGCGACGTTTTCCACCGCGCTGAATTCGGGCAGCAGATGGTGGAACTGGTACACGAAGCCCATGTGGCGGTTGCGCAGGCGGGTGCGGCGGCTGTCGGCGGCGCGGTTGAGGTTTTCGCCGCAGAGGGTGATGTCGCCCTGCTGCGGGGTGTCGAGGCCGGCCAGGACGTGCAGCAGGGTGCTTTTGCCGGTGCCGGAGGCACCGACGACGGCGACGGTTTCGCCGCGCGCGAGGGCAAGGTCGGTGCCGCGCAAGATGGTGAGGTCTTCGCCTTTGCCGTGGTAGGCGAAGTGCAGGTTGCTGGCGGTGAGGACGTTTTCGCTCATGGTTTACTCGTGGGACAGGGCGCGGGCGGGTTCGGTGCGGGCGGCCATCATCGCCGGGATGATGGAGAAAAGCAGGGTCAGCACCAGGGTGACGATGCTGATGCCGCTGATGACGGCCGGGTCGATTTTCGCGGGCAGTTCGTTGATGAAGTACATCTGCGCGGGCAGGGCGTAGCCGGTGTGTTTTTCCAGAAACGCCATGATGGCGGGGACGTTGATGGCGATGAGGATGCCGAGGCTGACGCCGAGCACGGTGCCGAGCGCGCCGAAGGTGAGGCCCTGGGTGAGGAAGATGCGGCCGATTTGCCGCCGCGTCATGCCCATGGTGCGCAGGATGGCGATGTCGCGCCGTTTTTCGGTGACGACCATGTACATGGAGGAGAGCAGGCCGAAGGCAGCGACCATGACGATGAGGCAGAGGATGATGAACATGGCGTGTTTTTCCGTCTGCACCGCGCTGAAATAGGAGGCGTTGTCGAGGCTCCAGTCGCTGGCATAGACGCCGGGCGGCAGTTCGGGGTTCAGCACATCGCGCAGCAGCGGTGCCTGCATCGGGTCATGCAGCATGATGTGGTAGCCGGTCACGCCGTCGGGCAGTTGCAGCAGTTTGGCGGCGTCTTTGAGGTTAACCAGCGCCACGCCGTTGTCGAAGGCGTAGTGGCCGCTGCTGAACGTGCCGATGAGGGTGAAACGCTTGATGCGCGGCAGGAGGCCGGCGGCGCTCGCCGTGACCTGCGGCACGATGATGGTGACTTTGTCGCCGGGTTTGGCGTTGATCTGTTTGGCCAACACTTCGCCCAGGATGAGGTTGAAATCGCCCGCTTGCAGCTGGCTGCTGATTTCGGGGTCGAGATTGGCAAAGGTTTTCGAGACCTTGCCTTCTTCGGCGGGATCCACGCCTTGCAGGACGACGCCCTGGAAGCGTTCGCTGTCGCCAATCAGCCCCTGCCCCTGCACATAGGGTGCGTAGGCGACGAGTTCGGAGCGCCCCGCAAGGTACTGCGCCGGATCGAATTCGGGCGGGATAACGCCGGTGCCGTCGTCGCTGCGCAGCATGGCGTGCGAAGTCATGGAGAGCATCTTGTCGCGCACCTGGGTGACGACGCCGTTCATGACGGAGAGGACGACGATGAGCGCGGCGATGCCGATGGTGATGCCGATGACGGCGAGGATGGCGTTCAGGCCGATGAAACGCGCACCGCTGCGCGCGTAGCTGTAGCGCAGGCCGATTTTGAAGGGCAGGAGTTGCATGATGCTGTCCGTTTAACCGGCGAGGAGGGTGTCGAGCTTGCCCGCGTCTTCCAGGGCGTAGAGGTCATCGCAGCCGCCGACGTGGGTCGTGCCGATGAAGATTTGCGGCACCGTCTGGCGGCCGTGCGCGCGCTTGATCATTTCGTCGCGACGGCCGGGTTCGCGGCTGATGTCGATGCCTTCGTAATGCACGCCTTTGGCGGTGAGCAGGGCGTGGGCGCGCTGGCAGTAGGGGCAGGTCGGTTTGTAATACATGGTGACGGGTTGCATGGGAAGCCTCGTATGTGTGCAGATGGTGAATGTGGGAGGATGACCTATGCCAAAACGCTAGCTGGCAAGGCGGCGCGGCGAAGACAGTACAGATAAGTACGGCGAGGCGCGCCAACGCCGCCAGATTGCGTTTTGGAATAGGTCAGGGTTATTTGCTGACAACGGGGAGATTCTCCGCCAGCCAGCCGTTGATGCCGCCTTCAAGGACAAAAATCGCCTCGAAACCGCCGGCGCGCAGAGTTTTGGCTGCCGCGTTGACGCTCATGCCGTCCGTGTCATAGACGATGAGCGGGCGGTTCTTCGCGCTCCGGATTTTGCCCAGCTGAGTGGCGAGATCGGCCAGCGGGAAATTCTTCGCCCCGGCAATGTGCGCCTGATGAAAATCGGGCGCGGGGCGGATGTCAATAATCGTGCCGTTGTCGTTGGCGAGGATGGCAGCGCGGGCATTACCGACCTTTTCCCCGGCGGCGTTGCGGTCGCGCATTTCAAAGAAGATGATGCCGGCGATGCAGGCGAAAAAGAGGAGGAACATGAGGAGGTTGTCTGCGAAGAATTGTCCGAAGGTCATGGTTGGGTCCGTGGGTTGAAAAGGACGGAATTATAGACGCTTGCCCGCACTTTCCCTACTGTTATGCCGGCCCCCTGCGGGCAACGGGCAAAATCGCCGCTTGCCGGGATCGCGGACGTGGTTACCGGGTTTCGCTCAGGCGGCGTGGTTGCTGGGAGTGTCAGGCGGCATTCCTACACCTCCCGCTGAAAAACCGCCGAGAACCAGTCCACGAAACGGCGCACCGCCGGGGCAAAACCGCGATTCTTGAAGTAAAGCGCGTGCAGCGGCAGGGGTTCCGTCGCCCAGTCGGGCAGGACGCGGACGAGGAACGCGGTGAGGGCGGGCAGGTTCGGCAGGAGGGCGATGCCCGCGCCGTCGCGCGCCAGTTGCGCCAGCAGGAAGGCGTCGTTCGCCGTGACCCGTTTGCCTGCCTCGATGCTGTGCCGCTGCGCGCCGTTGAGCAGCCGCCAGTCGCTGCCGTCGCCCTTGTGCAGCAGCGGGTGCTGCGCCACCTCCTGCGGCACCGTGATGGGCGGGTGGGCAGCGAGGTAATCCGGCGCGGCATAAAGGCCGAAATCCAGTGTGCCGATGCGCCGCGCCACCACATCATCCTGCGTGGGCGCGCCGACACGCAGGGCGATGTCGATGCCGTCCTGAATCAGGCTGACACGGCGGTTTTCCACGCAGACATCCAGCGTTACCGCAGGATGTTGGCGGAGAAAATCGGCGAGATGCGGTTCGAGAAAAAGACGCTGCATTTCCAGCGACAGCGACAGGCGCAGCAGCCCCTGCGGCTCGTCCAGCGACTGGCGCACGCTGTACACCGCCTGCTCCGCGCAATCCAGCATCAGCCGCGCGCGGCGAAAAAAATCCTCGCCCAGCTCGTTCAGGCGCACGCCGCTGCGGCCACGGTCGAGCAGCTTGCTGCCCAGCGCCGCTTCCAGCGCGGTCAGGCGGCGGCTGAGGCGTGATTTCGGCAGACGCAACTGCTCGGCGGCGCGGCTCAGGCTGCCCGCCTGCACCGTTGCGACGAGAAGCGCCATATCGTTCAGGTCAACACGTTCCATAAATGCAACTCTCGGTTTGAAAAAGCTGGATTGTTCCATAAATGCCTACACCCTACAATGCGCCCCATCGCCACACGCTGGCACTAACAGGAGAATAAAGCGATGAAAATCAAAGAACTGGACAGAATTAACGCCCTCGCCCGCCTGAGCCGCACTCGCGCGCTCACCGCCGCCGAGACTGCCGAACGCGACACCCTGCGCCGCCGCTACCTCGCCGCCATTCGCGGCCAGCTCGGCAGCCTGCTCGCAACCGCCACCGTGCTTGATCCGGAAGGCCGCGACGTGACCCCCGGCAAACTGCGCGCGGCACAAGCGGCAGGCTTGGTGCAGTACACCTAACCGCATAACCCATTCATATAACAAGGAAAAAACCATGATCCGAAACATCCGCTCCATCCACCGCGCTCCTGCCCGCCACTGGGTCGGCGACGGCTTCCACGTCTCCCCGCTCTTCAACCACATGCAGGGCGACAAATACACTACCCCCTTCCTCATGCTCGACTACGCCATGCCGCAGCACTTCGCGCCGAACGAAGCCAAGACCCCGAAAGGCGTCGGCGCCCACCCGCACGCGGGCTTTGAAACCGTCACCCTCGCCCTGCAAGGCGAAGTGGCGCACCGCGACAGCAACGGCGGCGGCGGCATCATCGGCGCGGGCGACGTGCAATGGATGACCGCAGGCAACGGCATCGTCCACGAAGAATTCCACAGCGAAGCGTTCAGCAAACGCGGCGGCATCTTCGAAATGGTGCAACTGTGGGTCAACCTGCCGGCGGCGAAGAAAAACACCGCCCCTGCTTATCAAAGCATCCAGGCGGCGGACATCCCCGTGGTGCGGCGCGACGGCGGCAACGTGCGCATCATCGCCGGCGAGCTCGACGGCACTCACGGCGCGGCGCACACCCACAGCGAGCTGAACATGTGGGAAATCGACCTCGAAGCCGGAGGCAACCTCCGCCTGCCGGTGCCTGCCACGCACAACCTGCTCCTGGTCGCCCTGCGCGGCGAGACGATGGTCAACGGCCGCGACACCCTGCGCGCCAGCGAACTCGCCACCTTCACCGACGCAGGCGACGAAATCCGCCTCAGCGCCGGAGCGGAGGCCGGCAAACTGCTGCTCCTCAGCGGCGTGCCGATTGACGAACCGATTGCCGCCTACGGCCCGTTCGTGATGAACACCCACGAAGAAATCCTGGAAAAAATCCGCGATTACAACGCCGGCAAATTCGGCCACCTCGCCGCTTGATGCGCGACAAGAAAACCGCCCTCCGGGGCGGTTTTTTTGTGCGTGGCCGCCGGGCAGCGTGGTTACTGGGTTCGTGTCAGGCGGCGTGGCTACGGGCTTCGCGTTCAAGCGGCGTGGTTGTGGGCTTCGCGTCAGGCGGCGTGGTTGTTGGGTTTCGCTCAGGCGGCGTGGTTGTTGGGTTTCGCT
>ERZ772766.107-NODE-107-length-46129-cov-9.018297_pt1 | contig 46129 bp, 52 predicted proteins | sample MGYA00511379_ERZ772766 | MGnify/ENA primary metagenome ERZ772766 (study PRJEB29015, sample SAMEA2737895) | human oral metagenome | biome: human oral; feature: human-associated habitat; material: dental | place: China | collected 2116 ... | reverse complement strand
GCAACAGAGTGTTAATTGTATTTTCACAGACACAACATAACGCATCTGCCCGTTGTCTTTTTAGTTTCTGTTTACCGACACCAGTGTCAGCATACTTTTTAGGACACCACCCAATTTCGCTTGCGGTCGCGTTTGGTGCCATTTTTCTTTAACTCTGCCTATGGCAACCGGGGGCAACAGAGTGTTGGTTGTATTTTCACAGACACGATATATAGTCGTTTCAACTAGAAATGATATGTTGTTGGCGAGCCTCGCTGTACTGTCTTTGGCTCGCCGCCTTGTCTCATTCCCGTTTGAAACGACTATAACGCATCTGCCCGTTGCCTTTTTAGTTTCTGTTTACCAACAACCCGGTCAGCATACTTTTTAGAACACCGCTAGGTGGTGAATCGTGACAATAGCAATCAATCATGAAGCATGGCAGGGCGAGCCACGAAAAAAGCGGGCCGAAGCCCGCTTTTTTGTTTGCTGCCTGTTTAGCAGGCGGATCAGTGTTTGACGCTTTGCAGCAGTTTGCGTACCGCTTCCGGGTCGTTGGCGGCAATGGCTTTGTCAAGCAGGGTGCGGCATTCGTCGTATTTGAGTTTGCTGATGGCGTACTTGACCGCCGGCAGCATTTTGCCGCTGATGGAGATTTCGTTGAATCCCATACCGACGAGGAGCGGGGTGGCTTCGAGCTGGCCGCCCATTTCGCCGCAGATGCCGACGTCAATGCCTGTTTTGTGGGCGGCGTCGCAGGTCAATTTCATCAGGCGCAATACGGCCGGATGCAGTCCGTCGTAGAGGTCGCTGATTTTGGTGTTGCCGCGATCAACGGCCAAGGTATATTGGGTAAGGTCGTTGGTGCCGATGCTGAAAAATGCGGCTTCTTTTGCGAGTTGTTCGGCGATGAGCGCCGAGGCCGGGGTTTCGATCATGATACCGACTTTGAGGTGCGGGTTGTGGTTGCGCCCTTCGGCTTCGAGTTTGACGGATTGTTCGGCGATTTGCTGTTTGACCCAGCGCAGTTCGTCCAGGCTGATGACCATCGGGATCATCACCCACAGGTCGCCGTAGGCGGCGGCGCGGATGGCGGCGCGGATTTGGCTCAAAAAGACTTCGGGGTTGTCTTTGTAGAGGCGGACGCCGCGCCAGCCGAGGAAGGGGTTTTCTTCTTTGGGGAAGTTGAGGTAGGAGAGCGGTTTGTCGCCGCCGATGTCAAGCAAGCGCAGGATGACGGTCTTGCCTTTCATGTGTTCGGCGACTTTGCGGTAGATGGCGTATTGCTGGTCTTCGCTCGGTGCCTGTTTGCTTTCCATGAAGAGGAATTCGCTGCGGAAGAGGCCGATGCCTTCGCTGCCGTTTTCGTCGATGAGGTGCAGGTCGTTTGGTGAGCCGATGTTGCTGTAAAGAGCGAAGGTTTTGCCGTCAAGGGTGGCGGCCGGTTTGCCGCGCAGTTTGGCGTATTCGGCTTTTTGCGCGTCCTGGTGGACCTTTTTATCGGTGTAGATTTTGCGCGTCTGTTCGTTCGGGTCAAGGACGAGGTGGCCGGTGTCGCCGTCAAGCAGGGCGGTAACGCCGCTCGCGACTTCGTCCATGATGCTGCGCATGCCCATCACAGCCGGCATGCCGAGGTTGCGCGCGAGGATGGCAACGTGGCTGGTGAGCCCGCCGTGTTCGAGGACGAAACCGCGCACTTTGTCGGGGTCAAGCTGCGCGGTTTCGGAGGGGGTGAGATCTTCGGCAAAGATGATGCTGTCCGGCGGGGCGCTTGCCAGCGAGGCAAAGGGCAGGCCGTTCAGGGCGAGGAGGAGGTTGTTTTGCAGATCTTCGAATTCGGCGGCGCGTTCGCGCAGGTATTCGTCTTCGAGGTTGCGCATGGTGGTGGCGACCTGGTCCAAGTATTCTTTGACGGCGGCGGTCGCGGTCTTGCGTTCGTCGCGAATCAGCGCCTGGATGTCCTTGTCGAGTTCTTCGTCGGCGAGCAGTTCGCGGTGGCTTTCGAAGATGGCGGCTTCGTGTTCGCCCTGTTTTTCGAGGACGCGGTTGTAGAGGCCTTCGAGGTGCGCATCCACTTTGGCCTGGGCGTTGCGGAAGGCGCGGTATTCGTTTTTGACTTCGTCTTCGCCGATGGTGCGGGTGTCGATGTTCGGGGTCTGCGGGCGGAAGATCCAGGCTTGGCCGATGGCGATGCCGGGGGAGGCGGCGAGTCCTTCGTAGGCTTTCATGGTTGGCTCCTCTGTGGTGGGGGTGATGGCAATACGCCGCAGCGGGGGCTGCGGCGCATCGGGGGGTTATTCTGCGAGGTTGGTGATGTAGTCGGCGAGTTTGGCGAGTGCGTCGGCTTCGTCGGTGCCGTCGGTGCGCAGGGTGAGTTCGTCGCCTTTGCTGAGACCCGCTTGCAGCAGTTTCATCAGGGATTTGCCGTTGTATTCGTTGCCGTCCTTGATGATGGTGACGCTGGCCTCAAAGCCTTTGGCTTGCTGGACGAAGTCTTTGGCGGGGCGGGCGTGCAGACCAGAGGGGTTGTTGAGGGTGAGGGTTTTTTCTTGCATGGTTACAATCCTTCTTCTGTCGGGTCGGGTGGTGGCGGGCGTTTGCTGTGGCTGCCGAGGCTGCCGATGCCTTCGCGTGCTGCGGGGAGCAGTTGTGCCACCAGTTGTCGTGCATCGTCGCAGCCGCTTCTTTCGAGGACGGCTTCGACGAGCATATGCAGTGTGGTGCCATATACGACTTCGCTGTTGGCCCGCTCGCGGGTCAGCAATGCGGCTTGCCGGAAAGGCGCGCCGCCAATGATGTCGCAGAAGATGACCACGCCGTTATTGTCATACAGTTTTACGGTTTTTGCCAGTTTCTCACTGAGCGCTTCGGGAGTGTCGCCCTCGGCGAAATTCACGGCGTACAGGTCTTTCTGCGGCCCGCTGATGAGTTCGAGCGCGCTCTTCATGCCGTCGGCGAAATGGCCGTGTCCGGTGATGATGATGGCGAGGGGCATGGGGTGTCCTTATGTGTGTGATGTGAATGGTAATTTATAGGGGCTGCAAGCGGGAAACCGCGTGGTTGACTCGCTTGGCGGCAATTTTACAATACGTGTCATGGTTAATAAGAAGAGAGATGTTATGAGCACGGCGCATATCAGTATTCAGGTAGATGACGGCATCCATCATCAGGCGGCGGAGGTGTTCGCCGGTTATGGTTTGACCCCGGCAGAGGCGATAGGCCTGTTTTTGCGGCAGGTGGCAGCGACCCGCAAGGTGCCGCTGGAAACAGATTTTATGCCGGAGGCTATCGCTTATGAGCAAAATCCCGTGACGATGCAGGCGGTGGCCGATGTACGGGCGGGCAGGGTTACGACGTATGAGGATTTCGCCGAGATGATGCGTGATTTGCATGAAGACCGGCATTCATGAAAAAGATCAGTGTGTCAAACCAGTGCAAGCGCGATATCCGGAGCCATTATTTGCAGCTGATTACACCGGAATGGGCGGAGGTGCTGCATACCGCTGTGTCAGCGTCAGCCATTGCCCGAACGCTACCGCGACCACGCGTTGAGCGGTGATTTGCGAGGCCTGCGGGATTGTCACGTCAAGCCGGATTTGGTGCTGCTGTATCGTCGTGGTGAGCATGCCATCGAGCTGGTGCGCCTTGGTAGTCATAGTGAGCTGGGCATCGGCTAGACCGCGTGGTTGTCCCGCCTGGCGGCTTTTGGCAAGCCCCATCCCATTTAGGGGGTGGGGCTTTTTTTCTGCCGCCCGGCCGCTATTGCACGGCCGCAGCCGCTTCTGTTGCTTCTTTTACGACGATTCCCATGCGTTCGGCAAGGATGTTCGCATCAATGATATCTACGCCGAAGAGCTGTTTGACCAGTACCGGCAGGCCGACGCAGACGAGGCCGAAGACGATGGTCCAGAGGACGAGGCGCAGGGTCGAGGTGCCTTTTTTAATGCGCCACAGGATGAACATGGTCCACAAGAGCGGCAGCAGTTTCGGCATGATCGGGTCGATCAGGTCTTTTTGCAGACTGTACACGAAAGGTTTTTCTACGCCTTCAACGTGGCGCACAAGTTGCAGACCGGATTCGAGCTTGACGTAGCTCGCCGTCATCGCGCCGATGACGGTCAGGCCGACGATAGAGGCGGCATGGCTGATTTTGCGTGTCTGTTCTTTGAGGTTGGCGATTGCCGAGACGCCCATTTTGTAGCCGTAGTTGGCCAGACCAAAGCGCAGCGCGAAGTGGACGACGTTGAAGAGGGCGAGGAAGAAGATCGGCCCCAGCCATGAGCCGCTGAGCGAGAAGGAGGCGCCGACGCCGCCGCAGATGGAGAGTAGGGTCAGCCAGAAGACAGCGTCACCGATACCGCCGCCCGGTCCCATGGTGGAGACTTTGATGGCGCGGATGGTCGAGATGTTTTCTTTCGCTTCTTCCATCGAGACGACGAGGCCGGAGATGAAGGTCACGAGGAAGGGGTGGGTGTTGAAGAATTCGAGGTGCATCCGCATGGAGGCGCGCAGGTCGTCCGGGTTTTTGTGGATTTTGCGTAGCGCGGGCAGGATGGTGTAGAGCCAGCCGTTCGCCTGCATCCTTTCGTAGTTGAAGGAGGCTTGCAGGAAGAGCGAGCGCCACGCCATGATGCTGAGGTCGCGGCCAGTGATGACTTTATTGGCGCTTTGGTCCTGATAGGTGTCGCGGGTTTCGGTAGTCATGGTTAGATTCCTTCTTCTTCTTGGGGTTGGGCGGGTTTTTGCTGCGCGATGTTGTCACGCAGGAAGTATTCGATGAGCGCGAAGACAACGCCAATCAGCGCGATGGCAAGCAGCGGCTGTTCGAGGTAGGCGGCGAGGACGAAGCCGAGGATGTAGTAGGCGACGTATTCTTTGCGCAGCATGATGTTCAGCAGGATGCCGAAGCCGATGGCGGGCATCAGGCCGCCGGCCATGCCGAGGCCTTCGGTGATCCATTTCGGCACGAATGCCACGTATTTCGCGGCCTGGGCGGCGCCGAGATAGACGACAAGGAAGGTGACGATGGAGTAGAAGAGGAAGAGGATGGTCATGCCGAGGTAGTTCAGCTTGGCGATGCCGCCGTAGTTGAGGGTGTCGGCGTAGTGATCGGCTTTCTTCATCAGCGGCGAGAAGGCGGTGAAGAGGAAGGTAATGCAGACTTGCACAAAGAGGGCGAAGGGGATGGCGACGACGATGGCCTCTTGTGCGGTTTTGCCTGTCGCGATGACGAAGGCGGTGCCGATGATGCCGCCCATGACGACGTTCGGCGGCTGCGCACCGGCCAGCGGCACAAGGCCCATCCACATGAGCTCGAAGGAGGCACCGGCGACGAGCCCGGCCTGCGGATCGCCCATGAGGATGCCGACGATGGGGCCGGCGATGATGGGGCGGTGGATATGGGTGAGGACGTTGAAGAGATCGATGCCCGCGATGCCCGCGAAGAGGGCAACCATGAGCGCCTGGATAAGGGTGATGTCGGATAGGGTTTCCATGGTGTTTTCCTGTTAGTCGATGAGGCTGAGGATGGGTTTTTTCGCGTCTTCCGGTGTGCCTTGCGCAGTGCAGGGGATGCCGAGCGCTTCAAGTTCGCGGAAGGTTTGGATGTCGTCTTCGGTGACGCTGATGACTTTGGCGATTTGTTTTTTCCCTTCGGCATAGTGCAGGTTGCCGACGTTGATGGCTTTGATGGGCACGCCGCCCTTGATGAGGGTGAGCGCGTTCTGCGGGGTGCGCACGACGAGGAAGATTTTCTGGTGCGATGCGGCTTTGTGGATGACATCGATGGTTTTTTGCAGGGTGAAGAAACGGGCGCCGACGTTGCCGGCAATCGCCATTTCCATCAGGTTCTGCTGCACGGGGTCGGCGGCGGTTTCGTCGTCAGCGACGAGGACGAGGTTGGCGCCGAGCCAGTTGGTCCAGGTCATGCCGACCTGGCCGTGGATGAGACGGTTATCGATGCGGGTGAGGAGGATGTTGGGTTCTGCCATAGGTCTTTCCTTTATGTTGGGGGATGGGGATTATTGGTTTGTCGCCAGAGGTCATTGTTTCAGCCCCATCCCCACCCCCAGCGGGGGAAGGGGCACAGTTGCCCGCTTGGGCAGGCTTGCGCCGTCAAAGCCCCTCCCCCTGTGGGGGAGGGGTTGGGGCGGGGGTTGAACACGTCATTTTTCATGATTCAGTTCTTCCAGTTTGTGCAGGATGGCGGTGAGGACGGCGTCTGTTTGTTGCAGGATGTCGTGGTTCCAAAAACGCAGTACGCAAAAGCCCTGCGCTTCGAGGTAGCGGGTGCGGTGGGCGTCGTAGCCCGTTTGGGCAGCGTGCTGTCCTCCGTCTGCTTCGATAATCAGGCGAGGGTTGGTGCAGATGAAATCCACGATGTAGCCGCCTATCGGCTGTTGTCTGCGGAATTTGTAGCCATTCAGTTGCTTGCCGCGCAGGCGTCGCCAAAGGCATCGTTCCGCTTCCGGCATGTTGCGGCGCAGGTTTCTTGCCTTTGTCAGCAAGGGCGGGTTGTTGGGAGGAAAGAGTTTTTTGTGCATTCTGCCGACAGAGGCTTCGGTGATATGTATCAAACCCCCATCCCCGTCCCTTCCCCCAGTGGGGGAGGGGAGCGGTTGCCTGCGGGGCAGGGTGCTCGCAGTGAGCGGGGAAGGGGGTGCTGCAAGCGGTCATTGTTTCAACCCCCATCCCCGTCCCTTCCCTCAGCGGAGAGAGGAGACGCAGTTGTCCGCTGGAGCAGGTTCGCGCCGTCAAAGCCCCTCCCTCTGTGGGGGAGTTGGGGTGGGGACTGAATGCGTCATTTTTCATGATCAGTGGTGGTAGGGGTAAAGCGTGACCCCGCGCACTACGCGGTTGACGCTGCCGTCCGGGCTGGGGTTGTCCGGGGCGACGCCCGCATCCAGCGCGCAGCGCAGGCCGGTGAGTTGGGCGTGCTGGACGTAGAGCGGGGCGAGGGCGGCATCGGGCTGGTTGTCCAGGGTAGCGTCGAAGGCGGTGATGTGCGCGCCGCTGGACGCGAGTTCCGGGTAGCGCCGGAAATAGTTCGCCGGGCCGTAGAGGTGAATGCTCGCTGCGTGGCCGTCCGCCAGCAGTTCCCAGGCGAGGTCGCGGTCGTATTGCTGGGTGTAGGGGTCGTTTGCGGCGTAGAGGCAGACGGCGGTGCTGCCGTCTATCAGCGATTTGGGGCCGTGGCGGAAGCCGAGCGAGGTTTCGCTCATGGTCGGGATTTTGCCGCCGGTCATTTCAAGAATCTTCAGCGCGCTTTCGCGGGCGGCGCCGTAGAGGGGGCCGCTGCCGAGGTAGATGATGCGTTTCGCAGCGGCGAGGGTGTCGAGTGCGGGGGAGGTGTAGTAGGTGTCGCTGGTGTGCTGTTGCGCGGCGGCAAGCGCAGTGTAGTCGGGCAGCGGCAGGTCGAGCGCTTCGTAACAGAGGCCGAGGGTGTAGAGCGTCATGGTGCTGAAGCTGGATGTCATGACAAAGCTCTCGTCGTGCGTTTCCGGCGGCATCAGGCAAATGTGGCCATGTTTCCCGCTGTAATCGGCAAGGCTGCTGTGTGCGTTGCAGACGACGGCAACGGGAGCAAGGCGCGGGGCGACAGCGGCGGCTTTTTTCAGCGAGGCGACGCTTTCCGGCGAGTTGCCACTGCGCGCGAAGCTGAACAGGAAACCGTGCGCGTTGTGTGCGATTTTGTCCGCCGGCTGGGCGACGAGGTCGGTGCTGGCGGTGGCAATGTTGTGCGCGCGGCTAACCCGCTGGATGGCGGCGGCGAGGATGTCGCCGACATAGGCAGAGGTGCCAGCGCCGCTGTATGCAATGGTCGCCGTTGCGTCATGCAGGGCATCATGCAGTGCGGCTTTGAGCGCCGGGTCAGTAGCGGCAAGCAGGGCGGGGATTTGCCGCCAGCAAGCGCCCTGCTGGGCGATTTCACGGGCGGTGGCAGTGGCGCCGCGAGCGGCGAAGTAGCTGGGGTCTTGTCCGAAGATCATGGGGTTTCTTGAGGTTGGTATGGTTCAATGTCGGTGTTTGTCCCGCTTGGCGGGGTTTGGGTGTTTTGTTCGTCAAGGATGTGCGGGGCGATGGGGGCGGCTTCATGGCCTTGTGCGGCGGCTTTTTCCAGCCATTGCCGTGCTTTGGCGGTGTCTTTCGGCACGACAGTGCCGTCGCCGTAGAGGGCGCCGAGGTTGTACGCGGCATCGAGATAGTTTTGTGCCGCCGCTTTTTCCAGCCACTCAACTGCTTCGTCGTAGGCCTGCGCGACGCCGTCGCCTTTGCTGTAACGGCAGGCGAGGCGGCATTGCGCCCCGGCGTCGCCATCTTCCGCTTGCGCGGTGAGTTGCGCGATGTCATTCGTCACGCTTGGGTCTTCAGCGATGGCCGCTGCGGTAAGGGCGGCAAGGCTCAGGGCGAGAAGGTGCGGTTTCATCGGGTTTGCTTTTGTGTAGCGGGCAGGTTTTCTCTTTATTTGCCGGAATCCCAAGTTTTATCCCGCTTGGCGGGAAGCCAGGTTTTATCTCGCTTGGCGGGAACCCAGTGTTTTCCCCGCTTGGCGGGAACCCAGGTTTTTCCCCGCTTGGCGGAATCCCAGTATTTATCCCGCTTGGCAGGATTCCTCCTTTAGGCCTTTGGTTATCTTCCCCCGCAGGCGGAGGAAGGGCTTTTTATGTCAGGCGCAAGCAGCGTAGTAGGGGGCAAGCGCCGCTTTGATGGTGTTGTTGATCAGGTTGTCAGCGGTGATTTTTTCGCCGCGTGCGCGGCAGGCCTCCGCCCCCAGCGGCAGGTATTGATGCGCTACGCCGAGCGGGATTTCCCGGCTGCCGAGGGCGTCCAGCAGTTCTTGTACGGATTTGGCAAGGCGCGGTTTGGTCCAGTAGTAGCGGATGCGGTCGGACAGGCTGTATGCCCGCAGCAGGCGTTGTTCGCGGCGGTCGCCGTGGTAGTACTTCTGCCAGTCGGCGGGGTCTTCGCGCATGACGGCGTCGGCTTCGCCAATCAGGTCGGTTCTGGTTTCGAGGCCGAGTTCGATGGCGATCTGGCACAGGCCGTAGAGGGCTTCGCGGTAGGCGAAGGTCAGCGCCGGACCGACTTTGAGGATGGCAAAGTGGTCGCGCACGAGGTTTTTGAAGGCTTCCGGGGTTTGGTAGTCGGTCGAATGCGCTTCAAAGACGGCGTTCGGGAATTCATCGGCAACGGCGGAGAGGGCTTGCGCGCGTTCGGGACGGTAGTCTTCGACGCCGTGGTGGTCGAATTCGACGCCGGGCTGGACGACGAGGCCGACGACGCGCGCCCAGACATCGTCGCCGAGGCCGTGTGCGGCGAAGGTTTCGCGGTGAATGCGGTAGGTGGTGCGGGCGGCGTCCGGCGTGGTCGGGGTGACGCCGTCGAGGGCTTCTTTGGCGCCGCCCGGTACGGGGACTTCGGTGCCGATGATGTACACGAGCGGCACGGCATCCGGCATGGCAGCGCGGGTGTCTTCGGCGATGCGGCAGAGGCGGGCGGCGCGTGCGGCGACGGTGCTGTCGGGCAGCGGCACGGGGTCGCCCGCGCAGCTCATGCTGCAATCAAGGTGGATTTTTTCGTAGCCGGCGGCGACGTAGCTGCGGATGAGTTCTTCGCTGTTTGTCATGGCCTCGGCAGCGGGCAGATATTGCCAGCGGTTCGGGCCGAGGTGGTCGCCGCCGAAGGTGACGTCGCAGTCGGCGGGCAGCATGGCGCGGGTTTGGGCGATGTATTCGGCGGGGGTGAGGCCGGTATAGCCGCCGAACTGGTCCACCTGGTTCGAGGTGGATTCGAGCAGGAGCGGCGCGCCGTATTCGCGCGCGAGTTCGGCGGCGGCGCGGACGACGGCAGGGTGCGCGCTGCAAACGGAGACGATACCGCCGTGTCCGCTGTGTTTATGGGCGGCGACGATTTCACCGGTTTTGTTATTTTTTGTCTTGGTCATTGTCGTTTACTTCAATGAGACGAATGTCGTGTTGACGGAAGTGCTGTTTGTACAGCTCGGGTACGCCGCCTTCGGAGATAATCGCGGTGATGCGGTCAAAGTGGAAGAAGGTGCGGAAGGAGCGTTTGCCGTATTTGCTGCAATCGGCAAGCAGGTACACTTCCTGCGCGTGTTCGGCCATGAGGCGAGTCAGGCGCGCACGCTGCTCGTTGGTAGTGGTCAGCCCCGCTTCAATGTCGATGCCGTCGGCGCTGATGAAGGCTTTGGAGAAGTGGCACTGGCGCAGGTTGTCGGTGGTAATCGCGCCTTCAAAGGCCATCACGTCTTTGCGCAACTCGCCGCCAAGCGCGTACACGTTGGTGTTTTTGTGCGCGGCAAGGACGGACAGGGCGTCCAGGCTGTTGACCATGACGTTGATGGAGGCATCAGGCAGGGCGCGCACGAATTCGAGGGTGGTGGTGCCGGAGTCAATGACGAGGGAGTCGTCAATGGTGTTGATGAGGTTCGCCGCCGCCCAGCGGCCGATGATGCGCTTGGCGCTGACGTTCTGCGATTCGCGCAGGCTGCGTTTGAGTGGCGAAATGAAGCGGTCGGCTGAAACAGCGCCGCCGTGCTGGCGCTTGGCGACGCCCTGTTCTTGCAGGTAGTCGAGGTCGCGGTAGATGGTCATCAGCGAGACTTCGAAGCGCTCGGCGAGTTCTTGCGAGTTGACGACGCCCTGTTCGTTGAGCAGGGTCTGAATTTGCGCGCGCCGGTCAACGGTAGTATCAGATTTCATTGAGGAAGAAGATGAGGATGATGCGGACATGGATGAACTCCTTGTTTGTTGTGATTTTTGATGTTACGACTGTGTGTATTTACTGTCAATATTTTTGTGGAAATTTGAGGAATGCTGCTTGCGGTGCTGTGTTTCAACATGGGTTACGGTATTGGCGCTTCGCTGCTTTTCCTTTTGTTTTCAAGAAACTTTTATGATGCCTTCGCTGCTGTGGAAGGGGAGTGTAGCGTTGGCGCGAGGTGTGTGGCTTGCGTTATGATGTGTGGCCGTGCGGGGCGGATCGGCACATCAGGCGCCGCTTCCGGGCGGGCGCTGCGCCACCGCGTGATGACCGCCCGGCCGCGCACGGGAAACCGTCATAACGACCCGGCGCACCGCCTCGCCCAATCATATGAAACGCAGCAAAACCATCGGTACCGACCATGACCACACACCACATCCTCTGCATGAAATGGGGCGACAAATACCCCGCCGAATACGTCAACCGCCTGCACCGCATGGTCTCGCGCCACCTCACCCTGTCCTTTACCACCCACTGCCTCACCGACGACCCGCGCGGCATCGACCCTGCTATCGTCTGCCACCCCATTCCCTCGCTTGACCTGCCCGACGGCCTGCCCGAGCGCGGCTGGCGCAAACTCACCACCTTTACCCCCGACCTGTACGGCCTGAGCGGCACGGCACTCTTCCTCGACCTCGACGTCGTCATCCTGCGCAACATCGACCACTTTTTCACCCACCATGCAGACGATAGCGCGCGCACCTATATCATCCGCGACTGGCGGCGACCGTGGCGCAAAGTCGGCAACAGCTCCGTCTATCGCTTCACCCTCGGCGTCTACCCCGATTTACTGGCGACCTTCCGCGCCCACTTCACCACCATCCGCCGCGAGTTCCGCAACGAACAGGCGTGGCTGTCGCACTACCTGCGCGAACGCGATGCCCTGCGCTACTGGCCAGGGCACTGGTGCAAAAGCTACAAATATCACGCGCTCTACCCACTGCCGCTGTCGCTCGTCTGCACCCCGCGCCGCCCCGATTGCGACATCCTCGTCTTCCACGGCGAAGTCAATCCGGACGGCGCCATCCGGGGCGGCGGCGGCAAATGGTACCGCCACATCCGCCCCGCGCCGTGGCTGGCCGAGCACTGGGGATAAGTCATGTATCGCCTCAGCGTGGTGATGATCACCAAAAACGAAGCGGCCAACCTGCGCCGCTGCCTGCCGCTTGTCGCCACCGTCGCCGACGAAATCGTCATCCTCGATTCCGGGAGCCAGGACGACAGCGCCGCCGTTGCCGCCCGCTACGGCGCGCAGTGGCACGAAAACACCGACTGGCAGGGTTACGGCATCCAGCGTCAGCGCGCGCAAGCCTTCGCCACCGGCGACTGGATACTGGCGCTGGACGCCGACGAAGCGCCGGATGCCGCGCTGCTTGCCGCCCTGGCGGATATAAAAAAAGAAACCCCCGCCGACACCATCTACGGCATCCGCCGCCTCGACAACCTCTTCGGGCAGCCCATCGACCACCCGCGCTGGCGCAACAAGGCGCACTGGCGCCTCTACCCGCGCCGCTACCACTACAACGCCAACCCCGTGCACGAATCCGTCGAACTCGCCGACGCGACCACCGCCATCCTGCCCGGCTACCTGCACCACCACACCGCGACCGACCCCCACCACTGGCTGCAAAAACGCCTCGCCTACGCCGAAACCTGGGCGGCAGACGCCGCGGCGCGCGGCAAAAAAAGCAGCGCGGCGGGTGCCGTCCTGCGCGCCTTGTGGGCACTCGCCAAACAATACCTCGCCGGCGGCCGCTTCCTGCGCGGGCGCAGCGGCTGGATTTACGCCTGCCTCTTCGCGCAATACACCTTCAACAAATACGCCCTGCTCTACGACCACAACCGCCGCCCGCAAAGCTACACCGCCGACTATCAGCCGCATGCGGTGAATATCCACACCCTGACCGGCGGTGCGGATGCCGCTCCCAATCCCCCCCCCCCGCAAGCGGGGGAGGGGGCGGTTTCAGCCCTGCAAGCGGGTGAAAAGGCAGCCTCTATTACCGCCCAAACCGCAACCACCGCCCCCCTTCCCCGTGGGACCGGCACAGCTCGCGTCAGCGGGAAAGGGGACGGGGAAGAGGGCGGTAAAGCAAACGCCGCTGGCGGCAAGCCCGCTGCAACAAGACACACCCTCAGCGTCGTCCTCATCACCAAGAACGAAAGCCGCCACCTGCCCGCCTGCCTTGCTTCCATCCGGGGAATCGCCGATGAAATCCTCATCCTCGATTCCGGCAGCACGGACGGCACCGCCGCGATAGCCGCCCACTTCGGCGCGAAATGGTACGCAAGGCGCGACTGGCAGGGCTTCGGCATCCAGCGCCAACGTGCGCAGGCGCTTGCCACAGGCGATTACATCCTCATGCTGGACGCCGACGAACAGCCCGACGCCGCCCTCTCTGCCGCCATCGCCCAAGTGCTCACCCGCCCGCCGGAGCCCGGCACCGTCTATGCCGTGCGCCGCACCAACATCTTCTGCGGCACGCCTGTGCACGGCTGGTATCACGACCGCATCGCCCGCCTCTACCCGCGCGCGCATTACCAATACCACCCCTACGAAGTGCACGAATCGCTCAACAGCCGCGACGCCGCCGTGAAAACCCTCGGCGGCTGCCTGCTGCATTACACCAACGACAACCTCGCCCACTTCCTCGTCAAAAACCTGCGTTACAGCCGCGACTGGGCGGAAGAACACGAAAACCGCCGCGCGCCGAACCTGTGGACGCTGCCGCTGAAAAGCCTCGTTGCCTTCCTGCGCGAATACCTCGTGCGCGGTGCCTGCTGCGGCGGCGGTTACGGACTCATCCTCGCCGTCAGCACCGCCTGCTACCACTACAACAAATACCTCATGCTCGCCTACCGGAAAAAAACATGAACGCCACCCTCATCCGCCTCAACAACGCGGCGGTCTTCCTCACCTTCGCCCTCAGCATCGCCGTCAAGGGCGGCTACAACTACGGCGCGGGCATCCTCTTCCTCGCCGCCCTCCTCGGCCTGCCGCAATGGTGGAAAAGACGCCCGTGCGGGCGCGACCTGCGCCTCATCGCGCTCGGCTTCATCCTCATGGGAACCGTCGCCCTTATCGACGTGTGGCTCTCCGGTCTGCGCGACACCTACTACAACATCCCGCTCAAATTCCTGGTGATGCCGCTTCTCCTCGCCTACCTCGCCGCCAACCCGCCCGACCCGCGCGCCATCTGGTGGGGCGCGGCGGCGGGTGCCGTTCTCGGTCTCGCCTCCGCCCTCTACTACACCCACTACGCCCCCGAACTCCTGCCGGACGGTCGCGCCGCCCGCTACCTGCACCCCATCCAGCTCGGCAACCTCGCCATGCTCTTCGCCCTGCTCTGCGCATGCAGCCTGCGCGGCAGACCGCGCGGCTGGGCGCTCCTGCCGCCGCTGGCGGGCATCCTCGCCGGGCTCTACACCGTCTTCCTCTCGCAAACACGCGGCAGCTTCACCGCGCTTGCCTGGACACTCGCCATCCTCGCCATCCTCTCCCTGCGCCGCCGCCACTTCCGCGCGCGCAGCGTCGCCATCAGCGGCGTTATCCTCCTCGCCCTCGGCGGCACCTTCTGGCTGGGCAAAGGCGACATCATCAGCGAACGCCTCGCCGAAGCGCGCCACGACATCGCCCTCTACCGGCAGGGCGACAGCAACACCTCCATCGGCGCGCGCCTCGAAATGTGGCACTTCGCCTGGGAAGAAGGCAGCCGCTACCCCGTCTTCGGCCCTGGCACGGCGCGGATGCTCGCCGACAAGGCCAGCTGGCCGAGCATCAGCCAGTTCGGCCACATGCATAACGAATTTCTCGACGCCTTCGCGCGGCGCGGCAGCGTCGGCCTCCTCATCGTCCTCTACCTCTTCCTCGTGCCGCTTTACTGCTACCGCCGCCACGGCCGCCCGGCGGATGCGGACGCTGCTGCACTGCGCCTGGCGGGCAGCGCGCACATCCTGCTGTACAGCGGCTTCAGCCTGACCCAGGCGGCGCTGTACAGCCACAACAGCGGCTTCCTCTTTTTCGCCCTGCCGCTGTGCATGATGTATGCCGCCTACCGCGCCAGAGGCGGTGCCTGAACCGCCCGCGCCGTAATGGATTTCCGCGCGGCCGGCAGGCTACAATGCGCGCCCGCTGTGGCGACAGGGAAGGCCGTCGCCCGTATTTCTCCCGCTTTTTTGCGTTTCTTTTTTATGAGGACGGCATGAACGACGCCGCTATGACTCCCATTCGCCGCCGGCACGGCGAACACGCTATTGATGCACATGATATTGACCCGCGCGCGCTGAAAATCGTGCAGCGCCTGGATGAGGCCGGTTTCGAGGCTTTTCTCGTCGGCGGCTGCCTGCGCGATTTGCTCCTCGGCAAGCAGCCGAAGGATTTTGATATTGCCACCAATGCCCGCCCGGAAGAGGTCGCGGCGATTTTCCGCAACTGCCGCCTGATCGGGCGGCGTTTCCGCCTCGCCCATGTGCATTTCGGCCGCGACATTATCGAGGTGGCAACCTTCCGCGCGCCGCCGGAACGTGTGGCGCGCACGGACAGTTTCGGCTCGGTGCTGGAAGACAATCACTATGGCTCGATTGAGGATGACGCGGTGCGCCGCGATTTCACCATCAATGCGCTGTATTACGACGTAAAGCGCGACGAGCTGCGCGATTATGTCGGCGCGCTTGATGATATTGCGGCGCGGACGATCCGCGTCATCGGCGATCCGGCAACGCGTTACACGGAAGACCCGGTGCGGATGCTGCGCGCCGCACGCTTCGCCGCCAAGCTGGGTATGCCGCTGGAAGCAGCGACGGAAGCGGCGATTGCCGCTTGCCGCGACAATTTGCGCGCCGTGCCCGCCGCGCGTCTCTTTGACGAGGCGCAGAAGCTGTTCATGAGCGGCTATGGCGAGGCGTGTTTTGATGTGTTGCAGCGTTACGGGCTGTTCGCCATGCTCTTTCCCGACGCGGGCAAGGTGTTTGCACACCCGCATGCCGCTTATGGGCGGTACGCGGAGCGTGTGGTGCGCATCGCGCTTGCCAACACCGATGCGCGGGTGGCGGACGACAAGCCGGTAACGATCGCCTTCCTGCTCGCCGCCATCCTCTGGCCGGTGTATCAGTTGCAGTATCGCGGACTGCTGCAAGAGCGCGACAACTGGCACAGCGCCATGCACGAAGCGGTGGATGTGGTGCATATCGCCGCCAGCGAGCGCCTCGCCATTCCGGTGCGGCTGCGCGGCATGATTCGCGAAATCTGGACGTTGCAGGCGCGCCTCGATCAGGCGGCGCGCGGCAATTTGCGCAAGATGCACGCCGTGCTGGCGCATCCGCGTTTCCGCGCCGCCTATGATTTCCTGCTGGTGCGCCAGGGCGCGGGCGAGCAGATTGACGAGCTGGTCGCGCTGTGGACGGCGTTGCAGGAAGACCCGGATCTCGCCGTTGATGCCGGGCAGTTGCACAATGCTCCGCCGGAGGGTGATGGTGCGCAGCGCCGCCCGCGCGGCGGTGTACGGCGCAAACGCAGTTAGCGCCTCCCGATGCACACCGCCTGGGTTGCCTTCGGCAGCAATCAGTCCGATCCCGTCGCCCAACTGCTGCGGGCACGGCAAACACTGGCCGCCGTGTTGCAGGAAGAGGCCGCTTCCTCGCTCTATCGCACCCCGCCGTGGGGCTACACCGACCAGCCCGATTTCATCAATGCCGTCATCCGCTACCGCACCCACTTGCCGCCGTTGGCATTGCTGGCGCAGTTGCAGCGGGTTGAACAGGCACAGGGGCGCGAGCGGCCCTTCAAAAACGCGCCGCGCACCCTGGATCTCGATGTGCTGCTTTATGATGACGTGCGTCTCAACCTGCCGCAATTGACCGTGCCGCACCCCGGCATCTATGCGCGGGCGTTCGTCCTCTACCCGCTTGCCGAGCTGAACCCGGAACTGCCGCTGGACGGCGTCAGCCTGCATGATTGGCTGATGCGCTGCGACACGAGCGGTATCACCCGCATTTCCCACGACAACTGGCAAGCGGCATGAATCTTGCTTAATCGCTACACATTACCCATAGGAGTCCCGATATGTCCCCCAAAGATGACGACTTTGACTACGAAAACTTCGACCGCGAGGCGGAGCTGGAACGCGAATGGCAGGAAATGGAAAACGAAGAAGCCGCCGAAGATTACCAGGAAGACTGGGACGGCGCGGAACGCAGTAGCGAAGACGGCTGGTATTACGATGACGAAGGCGACGAGCGCGACGACTTCGACGACTACGGCTATGACGATGACTACCGCGAGGACGACTGAACCGTCGGCGGCGGACGGCAGCAGGGAAGGGCGATGCGCATCATCAACACCGTCAAGCACCTCAAAGAGTGGCAACTCACCCGGCAAGACAGCGGCAAAACCTGGGCACTCCTGCCTTTCCTGAACGGCCTGCCGCGCGAAAGCGGCGCCCTGCTGCATGAAACTCTCACCCGCTGCGATACGGTATTGGCGGTTCTGGACGGCGACGGCGAAAGCAACCGCCCGGCACTGGCCATGCTGGATGACGAAGGTTGCGATACCGCCCTGCCCCCCACCCTGCCTGACGAAGCAAGCCTGCCCTATGCCGTGCTCGACCGCTGCGCCCAGGCCATTCGCGCCGGGCACGACGTGGCAAGCACCATGCGGCGTGGTGAGAATATCCTGAAAAATAAGGGAATTACTCCGCTTCACTTTGGCTGCTATGATATTCACACACTAATTCACAGCCACCGGCGGGAAACGCACAGCATCCTCTGGATGCGCATGACGGATGGCATATACGGCGGATATGCCGTTTCGTTATAAAGATAACCCCGCATAGAACCTGATATTTTTTCCAAGACCCAAATATTTCTCTGCTTCCGTTTGGCTATAACGATCTTTTTGCTTACAATGCGAGCCGCTTTCTGATTGCAAAAAATACGGCTGACTGACGGCAGTTAATGTGGAAACAATGTTGATTAACAATAAATATCAACATAGAACCACAAAAACCTGGCGATGCAGCCCTGCTGAAACCAGACTTTCCCAAATACGAAACCAGAACGGCCGCCGGGAACGCCGGAAACTATGCGAAAGCAAAGCAGGGCGGGGCGTTTGTCCCGGAAACAGATAACCCGCCATATAAAAAACAGGCGTAAGCACGCACACATGGAACAGCATCTGTGCAATAAGCGTTACGCAATTGGGCATTATTTTAGGAAAAATCAGGAGTACATTATGTTGATACTTACCCGCAGGGTAGGAGAGACCATCATCATCGACGACGACATAGAAGTCACGGTGCTGGCAGTGAAGGGCAATCAGGTACGTTTGGGCATCAAGGCACCGGATCATATCGCGGTGCACCGGGAAGAGATTTATCAGCGTTTGATGGGCGAAAACGGCGGCAACAAACCGCCTGTCGCAGAATAAAACGCCCCAAACTGCTATCCGGCCCTCGCCCCATATCCGCGATTCTTTCTCCATATAACAAACAAGCGTAGCGTTGCCAGACGAATCTCTGGCAATTTTTTCCCCGCATTTCCCCATCCGGCGCAACGTCCCGTTTTCTCTGCCTCTCCTTTCCCGCATTGTCGCACCCGGCGCCTGCCACGGTGCCGTGTATCCCTGCCCGCCGGATGGAACGGTTACAATGCGCCCATCTTTGGTTTTGATAAGAAGGAGGAAGCGCATGGCTGAGGCGGTACTGGTTACCGGCGCGAGTCGCGGCATCGGGCGGGCAATCGCCCTGCGTCTCGCCGCAGACGGCTTTGCCGTGACCGTGCACTATCGCGGGCACCGGGCAGAAGCTGCCGCGACGGTGGCGCAAATCGAAGCGGCGGGCGGCACGGCGCGCCTCCTCGCTTTCGACGTGTGCGAGCGCGAAGTGGCGCGGGCGGCACTGACCGCCGACATCGCCGCACATGGCGCCTACTACGGCGTGGTGCTGAACGCCGGCCTCGCCCGCGACGCCGCCTTTCCCGCACTGACCGATGACGACTGGGACACGGTGCTGCGCACCAATCTTGACGGCTTCTTCAACGTCCTGCACCCGCTCATCATGCCGATGATCCGCCTGCGGCGCGGCGGGCGGATTGTCGCCGTGTCATCCGTGTCCGGGCTGATCGGTAATCGCGGTCAGGTCAATTACAGCGCTTCCAAAGCGGGGCTGATTGGCGCGGTCAAGGCGCTCGCCATCGAGCTCGGCAAACGCGGCATCACCGTGAACGCCGTCGCACCGGGGTTGATAGCCACGGAGATGGTCGATGAACGGGTGCCGGTCGCCGACATCCTGAAAATGATCCCGCTGGGCCGCTGCGGCGAGGCGGATGAAGTCGCACAGGCGGTGCGCTTCCTGATGAGCAGTGGTGCGAGCTACATCACGCGGCAGGTGCTGGCGGTGAACGGAGGATTGTGTTGAACAGGGTGGTGATTACGGGCTGCGGTGCGGTAACGGCCTTCGGCAAAGACTGGCCGACGGTGCGCGCGCGGATGCTGCGTTACGAAAACGCGGTGCGGGCGATGCCGGAATGGCGCGATGTCGAGGATTTGCACGCCAGGCTCGCCGCACCGATTGACGGCTACGCACCGCCCGCGCACTGGACGCGCAAACAACTGCGCAGCCTGGGGCCGGTATCGCAAATGTGCGTCGAGGCGGGCGAGCGGGCACTCGCCGACGCAGGCTTGCTGGATGACCCTGCCATCCGCGATGGCCGCATGGGCGTCGCCAGCGGCTCCTCCACCGGCAGCACCCGCGACATCTGCGACATTGCCAAACTGATTATGGATGGCCGCTCGGACGGCTTCTCCGCCAACACCTACATCCGCATGATGCCGCACACCACCGCCGCCAACCTCGCCATCTTCTTCGGCCTGCAAGGGCGGCTGATTCCCACATCGAGCGCCTGCACCTCCGGCAGCCAGGCCATCGGCTACGCCTACGAAGCCATCCGCTTCGGCCTGATTCCGATGATGCTGGCGGGCGGCGGCGAAGAACTCTGCCATTCCGAAGTCTGCGTCTTCGACTCCCTCTATGCCGCCAGCCTGAAAAACGACGCCCCGCAAAGCACGCCGGCACCGTATGACCGCGACCGCGACGGCCTGGTCATCGGCGAAGGCGCGGGCATGCTGGTGCTGGAAACACTCGCAAGCGCGCAGGCGCGCGGCGCACGCATCTACGCGGAAATCATCGGCTTTGCCAGCAATTGCGACGGCACGCACGTTACCCGCCCGGAGCAGGACACCATGTACCGCTGCATGGCGATGGCGCTGGCGCAGGCGGGCATCGCGGCGGAAGAAGTCGGCTACGTCAGCGGCCACGGCACCGCCACCGAACAGGGCGACATCGCCGAAACCCTTGCCACCGCCCGCCTCTTCCCGCACGGCGTGCCGCTCAGCTCGCAAAAAAGCTACTTCGGCCACACCCTCGGCGCCTGCGGCGCGCTGGAAAGCTGGTTCGCCATCGAAATGATGCGCGACGGCCTGTTCATGCCGACCCTGAACCTGCACCATGTGGACGAACGCTGCGGCCGGGTGGATTTCATCCGCAATGAAGCGTGCGCCATCGACACGGACGTGGTGATGAACAACAACTTCGCCTTCGGTGGCGTCAACACCTCCCTCGTCTTCAAGCGCTGGCGGGAATGATGCCGCCCGCAGCCAGAACCGCCCACTGTGGCGGTTTTTTGTCGTGCAGGCGGCGCGGTTTTTCTATATGATACCTGTGGATATTCTTGTGAAGCACACGGGAATATCCGTGAGTGTGTGTTGCTTGTCGTGCATTCGTCAACAGCATGCCGGACATGCTTGATATAGAGGGGAAATATTCATGGACAACTGGTCGCAATCGTTGGGCACAGGCCCGCTGCTGGCTATCGCCGCCGGGGCAATCCTGCTGATTTTGGTGATGATTATCCGCTTTCGTGTGCACGCCCTGCTGACGATGGTGCTGGTCAGCCTGCTGACCGCCATTGTCGCCGGGTTGCCGCTGGACGCCATCGTCGATCAGGTATTGATCAAGAACTTTGGCGGCACGCTCGGCAGTGTGGCGCTGCTGGTCGGCCTCGGTGCGATGCTGGGGCGGCTGGTGGAAACGTCCGGCGGCGCGCAATCGCTGGCGGACGCCCTGGTGCGTTTTTTCGGCGAGAAGCGGGCAGCTTTTGCCCTCGGTGTCGCCTCGCTGATTTTCGGTTTCCCGATTTTTTTCGATGCCGGACTGGTCGTGATGCTGCCGATTGTGTTCGCTACCGCACGCCGCATGAAAGCACCGGTACTGGCCTACGGCCTGGCATCCATCGGGGCGTTTTCGGTGATGCACGTCTTCCTGCCGCCGCATCCGGGGCCGATTGCCGCCGGCGGGTTTTATGGTGCCAATATCGGCCATGTGCTGCTGCTCGGCCTGCCGATTGCCGTGATTACCTGGTATTTCAGCGGTTATCTCTTGGGGCAGTTTCTGGGGCGGCGTTTTTATGTGCCGGTGCCGGATTTGTTGAGCGGCGGCAAGCCGGATACGGATACGCCGCGTGCGCCGGCCTCGGCGGGCACGGTGGTCGGCATCATGCTGATTCCGATGGTGCTGATTTTCCTGAATACCGGGCTGGCCACCCTGATCAGCCAGCATGTGGTCAGCGCCGATGCCGTCTGGGTCAAGCTGCTGCGAATGCTGGGGGCGACACCGGTGGCGCTCCTGATTGCGGTGCTGGTGGCATTGTTCGTGCTCGGGCACAAGCGCGGCGAGAGCGCCACGGCACTGGAAAAGACGGTGGACGGCGCACTCGGCCCGGTCTGCTCGGTCATCCTGATTACCGGGGCGGGCGGGATGTTCGGCGGGGTGCTGCGCGCCTCCGGCATCGGCAAGGCGTTGGCGGACAGCATGGCGCATATGGGCATTTCCGTGATTGCCGGCTGTTTCCTGGTGGCGCTGGTGCTGCGCGTCGCTCAGGGTTCGGCGACGGTGGCGCTGACCACGGCCGCCGCCCTGATGGCGCCTGCCGTCGCCGCTGCCGGTTATAACGACTGGCAGCTTGCCGCCATTGTGCTGGCCACCGCTTCCGGTTCGGTTTTTGCCAGCCATGTCAACGACTCCGGTTTCTGGCTAGTCGGGCGTCTTCTCGATATGGACGTACCGACCACATTGAAAACCTGGACGGTCAACCAGGCGTTGATCGCTGTCATCGGCTTTGCCCTGTCGGTGCTGGCTTTTTCTTTGCTGTGAGGTGTTTATGACAGTGCATTTCGTCATCATGGGGGTGTGCGGCTGCGGCAAAACAACCGCCGCCCGCGCCCTGCAAGCGCATTTTCACTGCCCTTATGCCGAGGGCGACGATTTTCATACCCAGGCAAACCGCGACAAGATGGGCGCGGGCATCCCGCTGACCGATGAAGATCGCTATCCGTGGCTGCGCAATCTGCGCGACTGGATGACGGCGCAGGCCGAACAGGGCGCGGCGGTCAGCGTCGTAACCTGTTCGGCCTTGAAGCGGCAGTACCGCGACATTCTGCGCGGGGCGAAAGGCGAGGTGATCTTCATCCATCTGGCGCCGCCGCAGGCAGTCAATCTGGAACGGATGCTGGCGCGGCAGGGGCATTATATGAAGGCCGACATGCTCGATTCACAGTTGGCCATTCTCGAAGCCTTGCAGGCGGATGAACGTGGCGTGCGCATTGACAATGCCGGTGATGCGCAGGCGGTGCAGGCGGATATGCTGGCCTGGATTCAGGCGCATGTGGCGTTGTAGGCGGGTAATATCTGTACAGCCGTCGCGCCGCTGACGCGCGGCGGCGGCAGTGGTGCAGCGGCGGCGAGCACGGCGCTGACCAGCCAGGCTCCGTCCAGCAGCCAGGCATGGCGCTGCCAGTGCAGCCCTGTTGGCGCCGGGGTGTCTGCCGTGAGATGCGGCAGAGCGGCAAAGTCGGCGTGCAGCGCCTTCAAAAGCGCTTCCTTGAACGTCCACAGGCGATAGAAGGCGAGGGCGGGATCGGCTTGCCTGCCGAACCAGTGCTGTTCTGCCGGAGTGGCGAACCACGGCAGGAGGGCGGCGAAATTGCGCGGCTGCAACACTTCCATATCGACGCCGACGACAGGCGCGCCGGTGAGCAGCACGGCGTGCCCTTTTTTATGGGCGAGGCTGTGCAGCGGACGCGGCTGTGGCAGCAACTGTTTGAGCGCGCGGCTGCTGCGCCAGTCGGCACGCCGTTCCAGTTGCGGGGCGCGTTGCAGGCGGTCGCGGTCGCCGTCGTCCAGCCGCTCCGGACGGTAAGCGGCCTCTTGCGGCGCGGTGTAGTAGAGGATGGGGGCGAACATTGGCAATCGGTAAGGCTTTGGTTACAATGACGATAAGTTGAAATGCAGTGTGCATTTCGAGCCGTCACCTTCGTTAACACAAGGATTTTACATGAAAACTTTCGTCAATCCGGTCGTCGCCTGCTGTGCGGCGGCGCTGTTGGCCGCAGGCTGCGTCACCAGCGGCAGCCATACCCTTTCCATTACCGAAGCGCTCAATTCCCAGGAAGCGAAAGCCTCGCTGGATCCGGCCATTAAACTGGAATTTGCCTCAGGAAAAGGCGCCGTGTTGCGCAATGACCAGGTCAGCAATAAAAAAGAACATGCCAGCGACAAAACCCTGAATGCCGACTGCATCCGCACCTTCGTTTCCGCCGTCAAGCAGCTGCAGGAAGAGGCACGTCGCGCCGGAGCCAACAAAGTCATCAACATCATCAGCTATTACCGCAAAAAGCCTTATTCCAGCGCCAGCCTGTATGAATGCCATGCCGGCGGACAGCGCGTCGGTGTCGCCCTGAAAGGCGATCTGGCGCGTTAAGCGGGGGATATATGGCAGATCGCATCTTCCTCGGCTCGGAAATCCGTCAACCTGCGCCGGATGACGCGCTGTTTCATGTGATACCCGTGCCGTATGAAAAAACCGTCAGCTATGGCGGCGGCACGGCGGAAGGTCCGGCAGCCATCATCGAAGCTTCCAATCAACTGGAAACCTACGATCAGCTGTACGGTGAACCCTGCCGCTTGGGCATTTACACGCAGGAAGCGGTAGATTGCCGGGGCGAGGCGGGCGATATCCTGCAACGTATCCGCGAGCGCACCCGTGCCGTCGCCGCAAGCGGCAGCCTGCCATTTGTCTTCGGTGGCGAACATACCGTCAGCTATGGCGCGGTGATGGGTGTCGTTGATGCCTTCCCCGGCGAACGCATCGGCGTCGTGCAATTCGATGCCCATGCCGATTTGCGCGAAAGCTACGAAGGCAGCATCTGGAGCCACGCCTGCGTGATGAAACGCCTGATCGATGAAGGCCTGCCGCTGTGCCAAATCGGTGTGCGCGCCCTCAGTCTGGATGAGCAGGCGGTGCGGCATGAATTTCCGGCACAAATCACCGCTCACGATGCGCGCGTCATCTGCCGCCCGCCGCTGCATGACTTGCGCCTGCCGGAAAACTTCCCGCAGAAGATTTATATCACCGTCGATATTGACGGACTGGATGGCGCATTGATGCCGGCAACCGGCACGCCGGTGCCAGGCGGTCTCGGCTGGTGGCAGTTGCTGGATTTATTGACGAGTGTCGCCGGGCAGCGGCAGATTGTCGGGCTGGATCTGGTGGAATTCGCGCCGATCCGGGGTCTGCATGTCTATGACTTCACCGCTGCCGATCTCGCCTACAAAATGATGGGCATTACCGCCCGCATACTGGGAAAACTTTAATGAGGGAACAACGATGATTCATATCCTGATACTGATTGCTTTAGGTCTTTCCGCCTATCTTTTTCACAATTACCAGGTCTTTAATGATGCCTATATGCGGCCGTGGGTAGTGGAGCAGGTCAACTATAACCGTGAGGCTGATCCGCAGGCCTTATGCGATTTATTGGCGCCGGATGTGGTTGTCAATGTCCGTGATGAATATACGCGCTACAAATACACTATTAATAACGGCGATAAAGCAGCTGCCTGTGATTACTTCGAGAAATCGGCAAAAAACTTCCTGAAACCACGCAGAGAAAAGAACGGTTACATCGAAGACTGGATTAAAGAATATTCCATAGACCATGCCGACTTATTCAAAGATTATGCCGATGTCACCTTCACCACCGATACGAAAGTGGATACGCCGGCAAGCCTGGTGACCAAAGAAGGCGATGTATTGCGCGGCAAGACCACCACCAAGCTCACCGTCAAAAGCCCCATTTTTAAAGACAGCAAAATTACCCGCTATACCTTCAACCGCAAGCTCGAACAGGTGATAAAAAACTAGGGCTCCGCCAGCACCGCCACCTGCGCCGTGCGGATCGCCGCACCCAGGGCAGCCCCCTGATACTGCGCTGCCAGCGCCTCTACCGACAACGCCCGCACCTTCTCGCGGGCGTTTTCAATGGCGGCGTATGTAGCCGCTTCCACCTGCATCAGGCGGGCAAGCGTCAGTACATCGCCTGCCTCGCGCAGACTGTGGCAGGCTTTCAGCATCGCCCGGCGCGCCTCGCCGCTGAGTGCCGCCCAGCGCCGTACGTCTGCACCATAAGCGGCAACCAGCGACAGCCAATAGGTAAACCGCTTCGGCAGCGGCAGTACCGTTTGCACCCCCGTCCGCGCCGCTGCGCCCTCTTCCCCCTGCAAACACGCTGCCAAACGCTGCTCCGGCGCGTCTGTCAGCGCTACCACCGCCCGCAGGCGGGCATTCATCGCCGCAAGCTGCGCGTCGCTCGCCGTTATCCCCAGCACATCCAGCGCGCCGACCGACTGCAAACCGGCGAAAAACTGCTGCGGCGCGGCAGAAGCCAGCGCCTTCTCACATTCCGCCCACACCCGCTCCGCGCTCAAATGGCACAACTCGCCCGCCGCCACCATCGCGCGGCATAAATCCAGCGTTTCCTCAGCAATCACAAAGCCCAGCGGCGCGAAACGCGCCCAAAAACGCATCAGGCGCAGCACTCGCAGCGGGTCTTCGACGAACGCGGGCGAAACATGACGCAAGCGCCGCGCTGCCAGATCCGCCTGTCCGCCGTAAGGGTCAATCACCCGCCCGTCGCCGTCCATCGCCATCGCGTTGATGGTCAAATCACGGCGCAACAAATCCGCTTCCAGCGACACATCCGGCGCGAAATCGAAGACAAACCCCTGATGCCCCGTGCCGGATTTCCGCTCCTGCCGCGCCAGTGCATACTCCTCGCCCGACACCGGATGCAAAAACACCGGGAAATCCCGCCCGACCTGACGAAAACCCTGCGCCAGCAGCGCCGCTGCCGTCGCGCCGACCACCACCCAGTCCCGATCCTTGACCGGCAAACCCAGCAACCGATCACGCACCGCCCCGCCTACCAGAAAAAACTCCATCGCACCCTCCGCGTCCGCAAAAACAAAAAAGAAAACAACTAACTGCGTATAATAACCACAAACCGTAACCACCCAAACCCCATGACCTCACACTTCAAACACATCGGCATCGTCGGCAAATACGGCGCCGTGCGCGTCGATGACACCATCGCCCGCGTCATCGCCATCCTCGATGCGCACGGCCTCGCCTGCACCCTTGACCGCGACACCGCCCCGCCACAATACCGCGACAGCCCCGCCGCCCTGCCCATTGCCGCCTGGGGCGACGTGGATCTCTGCATCGTCGTCGGCGGCGACGGCACCTTCCTCTATGCCGGGCGCGCCCTCATCACGCGGCAAATCCCGCTGCTCGGCATCCACACCGGCCGCCTCGGCTTCCTTGCCGACCTCACCCTGAACGACCTGCCCGACCGGCTCGACCGCATCCTCGGCGGCGAATACCACCGCGAAGAGCGCCACACCCTGCACGTTACCGTGGCTACCCGCGACGGCAGCCACGCGCACACCGCCATCAACGATGCCGTCATCCACAGCAGTAAAGCGCGCATGATCGAGCTGGATGTGTACACCCACGCGCGCCACCTCAGCCACTACCGCGCCGACGGCCTCATCATCGCCACCCCAACCGGCTCGACCGCCTACGCGCTCGCCGCCGGTGGCCCCATCATCGAACCCAACCTGCCCGTCAACCTCGTCGTTCCCATCTGCCCGCACACCCTCACCCAGCGCCCCGTCGTCATTGATGCGGCGAGCCCCATCACCATCGCTCCGTGTGGCAGCGGCGCGCACCTCAGCATTGACGGCCAGCAACAACACCGCCTGCACCCCAAAGACCGCATCACCATCCGCCCCGGCACCCCGCTGCCCGTGCTGCACCCCGCCGATTATCACTTCCAGGACCGCCTGCGCGCCAAGCTCAACTGGGGCATCGCCCCCGAAGACAACAAATAACCCATGCTCGAACAACTCACCATTGACCAAATCGCCATCATCGCCCACAGCGACATCCACTTCCGCCCCGGCTACAACGTCCTCACCGGCGAAACCGGCGCGGGCAAAAGCATCCTCATCGACGCCCTCGGCCTCGTCCTCGGCGAACGCGCCAACGCCGGCCACATCCGCCACGGCGCAGAACGCGCCACCGTCAGCGCCACCTTCACCCGCCTGAGCCCCGCCATCCGCGCAACACTCGCCGATGATGCCCTCAACGACCCCGACAACCCCGGGCAAATCCACATCCGCCGCAGCCTGCGCGACGGCGGCAGCAAAGCCTGGGCGAACGACCAGGGCATCACCGGCGCCAAACTCAAAACCCTCGCGGGCGCGCTGGTCAACATCCACGGTCAGCACAGCAACCAGGCGCTGCTCAAAAACGACGAACAACGCCGCCGCCTCGACCGCTACGGCGGCCACCACGACCTGCTCACCGCCTGCGCCGACGCCTACCGCCACTGGCAAACTCTCGAAAAACAGCACCACGACTGGCAACAAAACCGTGCCGCGCAAGAAGAACGCCTGGCCCTGCTCGCCTACCAGCTTGAAGAAATCGAACACATCGCGCCGCAGCCGGACGAATTTACCACCCTCGCCGCGCGCCAGCAGCTGCTCGCCGCTGCCGACGAAATACTAGGCAAAGGCGGCCAACTCAGCGCCCAACTGAGCGAAAGCGACCACAACCTGAAAACCGCCCTACGCCAGGCCCTGCGCGAAGCCAACCACCTCGCCAGCACCAGCCACATCTTCCGGGAAACCGCCGAACTGCTCGAACAGGCCGCCGTTTACCTCGACGAAGCCAGCGACGCTCTCAACAAACAACTGAACAAAATCGAACACGACCCTGAAGCCCTGGCCGCCGTCGAAGAACGCATGAGCGCCCTGCACAGCCTCGCGCGCAAACATCATTGCGACCCCGCCGATCTGCCTGCGCACTGGCAAAAACTCGCCGACGAACACGCGGCACTGGCCGCCGAAAACGAAGACGGCGGCCAACTCGCCGCCGCCTGCCATGCCGCCGAAGCCGCCTACCGCGAAAAAGCCGCCGCCCTCAGCGCTGCGCGCCAGCAGGCCTCGCCCAAACTCGCGTACGAAGTCGAACACTGGATCCGCCAGCTCGGCATGAACAAAGCCACTTTTACCATCGACATCGCCCCCGCTGCGCGCCCGGCGGCGCACGGCACGGACGACATCACCTACACCCTCTGCGCCAACCCCGGCCAAACCCTGCAACCGCTGGCGAAAGTCGCCTCCGGCGGCGAACTCTCGCGTGTCAGCCTCGCCATCGAAGTCGCCTGCCTCGACGAAGCCCCGACCCCGACCGTCATCTTCGACGAAATCGACAGCGGCATCGGCGGCGAAGTTGCCGACACCATCGGCCGTCTGCTGCACACCCTGGGGCAAAACCGCCAGGTGCTGTGCATCACCCACCTGCCGCAAGTCGCCGCCTACGCGGATGCGCACTACCGCATCGAAAAAACCAGCGACGACAACGAAACGCAAACCCGCGTCAGCGCGCTGGATGACGACGCGCGCATCGTCGAAATCGCGCGCATGCTCGGCAGCGCCGACAGCGAGACCAGCCGCGAACACGCGCGCAGCATGCTGGCGCGCAAAAACACCGCCTGAAAAAACGGGCGCCGCCGGGGCGCGGATGATGCCCGGTTTCTGCCGGCATGAAAAACCCGCCTGGCGGCGGGTGTCGTTGTCACGCTGTCAGGCAGGTTCCTGATTTTGCGCGGCTTTGGCCTTTTCCCGCGCCACCAGTTCGCGGCGCAGGATTTTGCCGACATTCGATTTCGGTAGCTCGTCGCAGAATTCGTATGCCTTTGGCCGCTTGTAGGCGGTGAGGTTGGCGGCGGCAAATTTTTGCAGCTCTTCCACGGTCGGCTTCCCGCCCGCACGCGGCACGATGTACGCCTTCACTTTTTCGCCGCTGCCTGCGCTGGGGACGCCGATGCAGGCGACTTCGAGCACGGCGGGGTGTTGCGAGAGGACGGCTTCGACTTCGCTGGGGTACACGTTGAAGCCGGAGACGAGGATCATGTCTTTTTTGCGGTCAACGATTTTCAGCGCGCCATCCGGCCGCATGGTGGCGATGTCGCCGGTTTTCAGCCAGCCGTCCTGCATGACGCGGCGGGTTTCGTCTTCATGCTGCCAGTAGCCTTTCATCACTTGCGGGCCGCGTACCCACATTTCCCCCGCTTCGCCTGGCGGTACGGGGTGGCCGTCGTCGTCGCGCAGGCTGACGTCGGTGCCGGGGATGGGGTAGCCGATGGTGCCGTTGTAGGCTTTGGTGTCCATCTGGTTGACGCTGATGAGCGGCGAGGTTTCGGTCATGCCGTAGCCTTCGACGATGATGTTGCCGGTGAGTTGCTGCCATTCGTCCGAGACGGTTTTTTCCAGCGGCATGCCGCCGGCGATGACGAAACGCAGGCGCGAGAAGTCGAGGGTGCGGAAGGCCGGGGTGTTGAGCAGGGTTTTGAAGAGGGTGTTGACGCCGGTCAGCATGGTCGGCGGGTGGCGGCGCAGGATGGTGATGAAGGACTTGATGTCGCGCGGGTTGGTGACGAGCACGGAGTGGACGCCGCGTCCGCTGAAGCCGAGCGCGTTGATGGTGCAGCAGAAGATGTGATAGAGCGGCAGCGCGGTGATGAGGACGTCATCCGGGCCGATGTTGTAGGAGCCGATCCACAGGTTGATTTGCGCGGCGTTGGCGAGCAGGTTGGCGTGGGTGAGCATCGCGCCTTTGGCAACGCCGGTCGTGCCGCCGGTGTATTGCAACATCGCCATGTCATCCGGTGCCGCCCGGTGCGGGGCATAGGGCAGGCGGCGGCCTTGTTGCAGGGCTTTTTTGAAGGCGATGGTCTCCGGCAGGTAGTAGGGCGGCACGAGTTTGCCGATGTGGCGCACATAGAAATCGACGATGGGCGACCAGAACCAGCCCATTTCGTCGCCGTAGCGGGTGATGATGATGTCTTGCAGGGCGGGGACTTGCGGGCGCACTTCGGCGACGCTGCGGGTGAAGTTTTCGGCGAGCACGATGCCGCGCGCGCCGCTGTCGTTCAGCTGGTGTTCGAGTTCGCGCGCGGTGTAGAGCGGGTTGACGTTGACGACGACGACGCCCGCCAGCATGCAGCCGTAGAGGCAGATGGGGAATTGCAGGATGTTCGGCATCATCAGCGCGAGGCGGTCACCGGGCCGGTAGCCGAGTGCGTGGCGCAGGTAGGCGGCGAATGCCCGGGCGCGTTCGCCGATTTCCGCGAAGCTCAGGGTGCGGCGGAAGTTGCTGTATGCGGGAAGCGCGGCGTTGCGGGCGAACATGGCTTCGAGGAAGTCGGCGAGGTTGCTGTATTCGCTGCCGGGGAAGGTGTGCGGCACTTCGGCGCGGTAGCTCGCCAGCCACGGGCGGGGGATGTCGTCGGTCGTCGTCATGGAATTCCTTTGTAAACGATGGTGGAGTAGGCCGCTGCGATGTCTGCCACGGCAGCGATGAGGGCTTTGCGTTCGGCGCGCCGCAGGCGGCCGATGTTGCTGAGTTCGGTGTCAAAGGGTACGGTCTCGCTGCCGTCTTTGGGGGCAAAGGCAAGGATACGTTTAACGGGTAAATGGTTTTTTACCGCCTGCCGGATGGCGGCGGGGCTGTCTTTGAACGGGTCTTCGATGTGCAGGTCTTTGTCGTACGCGGCGAGCAGTGTCAGCGGCATGGCGTCCTGTTCGACATACCACCACGGCAGGCTCTGCTTTTTGTCAAATGCCAGCAGCACGCGGCGGGGCGTGCCGTTGATGCTGGGGAAATAGCTGATGCCGCCCAGCTCCAGCACATCCACGACGGTCAGCCGCCACGGGTAGGCACCGCGACGGTTCAGCGCCCCAGCCAGTATCCGTTGTCGCCTCAGGTTAATAAAAAACATAAGGGCCGGTGTGAACAGGAACAGCAGAATGCAGCACGATGCCCAACCACATAGAAGAGGCGCAGCGTCAGGGTTTCCAGGGCATGGTCAATGGTGATGCGGCTTCCTCGCGCATCCATCAGCCGGACAGCCTGCACATCCGGGGCATCCGCCATCCTGCCGAGATAGCTGAAATCCCCTTTTATACTGATGCCCTTGTAGTGCACGGTGTAGCGGTAATTCGTGCTGAAAATGCCGGTTTCCCGCTTGCCGGAAACGGCTGCTTCTGCCAGCGGTATGGCGGTATGCCGCGCTTGATAGTCATGGTAAATGTCGCGGTACGACTGGACATTTGCCATGCCGAGGTAAAAAATCAGGCAGAGCAGCAGCAGAACCATCAATTCGTGGAAAAGAAAGGAATAACGCCCGAACCGCCTGATTTTTAGCGGCCGGGCGGGCAATTCGATCTCGATGATTTCCATGCGGGCGTTTAATCGCCGCTGATGCGCTCAAGCTTGGCAATCAGCGCCTGCCGCTCGCTTTTGCTGAGGCCGCCGATGGTTTTCAGTTGGCGGTCAAACGGCACCGCTGCGCCGCCGTCAGCAGGGGCAAAGGCGAGGAGGCGGGCGGTGTCGCCGCTTGCCTCCACCACCCACGGCCGCATTTTCTTGCCGAGATCGATGTTGATGCGGCATTCCGTGCCGTTGATGTCGGCCATGAAGTGGGTGAGGCGGTTATTCTTAACGGCGGCATCCACCGTGGTCAGTTGCCACGGCTGCGCCTCGGCACGGTTCAGCCCGCGCAGGAGGGCAAGGAAGCGCGGCAGGTTGACGAATATGGCGCGCAGGGTGAAGTAGATGAGGATGAGGCCGATGGCGGCAATCGCCGCATCCAGCAGGGCGCGGTTCATGACTTTGCCGGCGGCGAGGTCGAGGGTGACTTGATTGGGATCGCTATCGGAAGCGATGGCCTGCACGGTGAAATTCTTTTCCGTGCTGAAATCGATGAAGAAGAAACGTTTCTCCCAGCTTTTGCCACCGTCGCGGATGGTGACTTTGCAGGTGGTAAACACGGCCTTATGTGTTTCGCATTCGCCGTCAATACGGGCATCCGGCAGAATGTGGTGGGCGCGGCCAATCTGATAGTCGGCATAGATGTCCTGCCCCGAAAGGTAAGACCACCACAAGAATCCGGCGGCAAAAATCAGGGCGAAGGGGATGCCGAAGGCAAGACGCGGCAGCGAAGTTGCAAAGATGCCTTTCATTTTCAGTCGCTTGTCGGGGAGGTTGAGACTCAGGTCAGTCATAATTTATTCCGGTGGGTGAATGAAGGGCAATATTGTAAGCGAGCCCGGGGCGCGGTTCGTGGCAAAAATTTTGTCGTGCCATGTACATGATTTTTGGCGCCGAGGCACAGCCGCTTTGTTAAAATGACCGCCTACGTTACTGTTTGTTTATCCATTGCCATGTTACTCACCAAACGTCAATTCCTGAGCCGCAGCGGTATGCTCGGCCTCGGTGCCGCCCTGCCGCTTTCTCCCGCATATGCCGCCACCGAGCTGGAACAGGCCATCAATAAACGCGTGCAGCAGTTGCGCGCGGAAGGCCGCCTCGCTGCTGATGAACGCACCGCCTGGCTGGTGCACGATCTGGTTGCCAACCGCCCGCTGGCGCAAATCAATGCCAATACACCGCTGCAATGCGCCAGCCTGGTCAAGCCGTTCGTCATCCAGGCCTATCTGCTGACCCACTTCATGAAGGACGCCGCCCTCTATCCGATGAGCGAGCGGGTACAAAGCGAGATGCGCGGCATGGTGGTTGCCAGCAACAACGAGTTCACCAACCATATTTTCAAGCGTCTCGGCGGGCCGGAAAGTGTGCAGTGGATGCTGAAGAAACAGGCTCCGCAGATTTTCCGCAATATCCAGATTGTCGAGAATATTCCCGCCCAGGGCCGCACCTACCGCAACCGCGCCTCCGCCGCCGATTACGACCGCTTCCTCCGCGCCCTGTGGGCAAACCAGCTGCCCGGCGCGCAGTTCTTGAAACAGATCATGTCCATCCCCAACCCCGACCGCATCCGCTCGAAAACGCAGTTCGTGCCGCAAACGGCCACGGTGTACGACAAGACCGGCTCCACCGCCATGCTCTGCGGCAATTTCGGCATCATCGAATGCAAGGCCAACGGTCGCAGTTATCCCTACACGATTTCGGCGATTATCGAAAAGGGCAATCCGGCGGGGAATTATTCGGGCTGGATCACCAGCCGCAGTAACGTCATCCGCGAGATTTCGGATATCGTGTACCTGCATTTCGCCGCCAACCATCGGATTGGCTAGGATTTATCATTTTGACAGCCCAAAATGTTGAGAGTATGATGCGCGCCCCTACGACCCCGCCCCGGCGGCTTTTTGACCCTTGGGCATATGCCAAAAACCGTTGTAGCGATGCCGGTACGCTGCCTCTGGCAGAGACCGAAACCCTGCGACAATGGACGGGAACGCATGATGATGTCGTGCACTACACCCTTGAAGGCCGCATCGACAGGCACGGACAATCCCGTTTACGCGGTAATGTCCGCACCATTCTGCATACCGAATGCCAGCGTTGTCTGGAAGCGATGGCGCTGGCAGTCGCCCATGACTTTGATTATGTCCTGATTCGGGATCAATCCCTGGAAGACAAGGTGGCCGACGGCAGCGAAACCCTGATTTGCGCCGGAGACGAGCTTGACTTGGCGTGGTTTATTGAAGAAGAAGTCCTGCTGGCAATGCCGATGATTGCCAAGCACGATGATTGCAGCCTGCCGCAGACCGGCGCGCAAGTCCCCCTGCCGCAGGCAGGTGCGCGCCACAATCCGTTTGCGGCTTTGAAAGACTTACTGGAAGCTAAGGAGAATCCTCATGGCCGTTCAACAGAATCGTAAAACCCCTTCCAAGCGCGGCATGCGCCGCTCCCACGATGCCCTCACCGGCAAAACCATTTCCACCGACCGCACCAGCGGCGAGCGCCATCTACGCCACCATGTCACCAAAGACGGTTTCTATCGCGGCCGTCAGGTCATCTTCCGCACCAGCAAAAAACAGATTGACATCGAAGAATAAATCCCGCCCGCGCCATGAGCACGCACAAGCCGCCCGTCATTGCCATTGATGCAATGGGCGGCGATATCGGTCTGGACGTTACCCTGACCGCTATCGCCCTCATCCAGAAGCGGCATACCGACGTTCATATCCTGATCGTCGGCGATGAAAGCGCCATCCGCACCCACAAAGCTTTTCCCGCCATTGATGGCGGGCGTATCCGTATCCGCCACACGACCCAGGTTGTCGCCATGGACGAAGCGCCTGCTGCCGTCCTGCGTCACAAAACCGACTCTTCCATGTGGAAAGCCATCGAGGCGGTACGTGACGGCGATGCACAAGCCTGCGTCAGCGCGGGTAACACCGGAGCCCTGATGGCGAGCAGTCGCTACATCCTGAAAATGCTTCCCGGCATCTCGCGTCCTGCCATCTGTGCCGTGGTGCCGTCGCGCGGCGGTCATGTGCACTGGCTGGATCTTGGTGCCAACGTGGACGCCAAACCGGAGCAACTGGTGCAGTTTGCCGTCATGGGTTCGGAACTGGTCAAGGCGGTGGATGAAAAACCCCGCCCCATCGTCGGCCTGCTCAACATCGGCGAAGAAGCCATCAAGGGCAACGACATCGTCAAGGAAACCAGCAAATTGCTGGAACAAACCGGTCTCAACTACTGCGGTTTCGTCGAAGGCAACGATATCTTTCTCAAAGAACATCTTGACATTGTGGTCTGCGACGGCTTTGTCGGCAATGTTGCCCTGAAATCCGTCGAAGGTATCGCCAAATACATCCAGACCACACTCGAACAAGAATTCCGGCGCAGCATATGCAGCAAAATTGCCGCCCTCTTCGCCCTGCCGGTACTGCGCCGCACCAAACGCCGCATTGATCCGCGCACCTACAACGGCGCCACCCTGCTCGGGTTGCAGGGCATCGTCATCAAAAGCCACGGCAACGCCGACGCCTTCGCTTTTGCCAATGCCATCAATGTGGCGCGGCTGGAAATCACCAACGGCATCATCGGCCACATCCGCAAACAACTGGACGGGCAACAACCGCCCGCCCCGGCAGAAGATATTCCTGCATGAAATACAGCACCATACTCAGCACCGGCAGCTATCTGCCGCAGCAAGTCATGACCAACCACGACTTCGCCGAGCGGATGGACACATCCGACGAGTGGATACGCGCCCGCACCGGCATAGAGCAGCGCCATATCGCCGCCGCCGACGAGAGCAGCACCGATCTTGCCTATTACGCCGCCCGCGACGCCCTGCAAACGGCAGACATAGATCCCGCCACAATCGACCTCATCATTGTTGCCACTTCCACCCCGGAACACCTCTTCCCCAGCAACGCCAGCCAACTGCAAATGCGCCTCGGCTGCGGCAATATCCCTGCTTTCGACATGCAGGCGGCCTGTTCCGGTTTCGTATTTGCCCTTGCCACCGCCGACAATTTCATCCGCGCGGGCAGCAGCAAACGCGCCCTGGTCATTGGTGCGGAAGTCTTCAGCAACATCCTGGACTGGAGCGACCGCAGTACCGCCATCCTCTTTGGCGACGGAGCCGGTGCCGTCATCCTCGAAGCCTCGGACGATCCCGGTATCCACGGCAGTATCCTGCACAGCGACGGTCGCTACAAAGACCTGCTGCTGGTGCCGCGCGGCAGCGGTTCCCCGGCCGACAGTCTCGCCGATCGCCTGCCCTTCATCCACATGGAAGGGCGCGAAGTCTTCAAAGTTGCCGTCCGCACCCTGGCCGGCCTCGTCACCGAGCTGCTCGAACAGCACGCCATGCAGCCGGAAGACCTCGACTTCCTCATCCCGCATCAGGCCAACCTGCGCATCATCAAGGCGACCGCAGAACACCTCAACCTGCCGATGGAAAAAGTCATCCTCACTGTTGCCGAACACGCCAACACCTCCGCCGCTTCCATCCCGCTGGCATTGGACTACGGCATCAAAAACGGTACGATACGGCGCGGCCACAAACTGCTGCTGGAAGCCTTCGGCGGCGGATTCGTTTGGGGCGGCAGCATCATCACCTACTGAGAGGAGCGGATATGACCACCATCGCACTCATTTTCCCCGGGCAGGGTTCGCAAAGTGCCGGTATGCTTAAAGAACTGGCCGCAGTCTATCCTGTCATACAGCGCCGTTTTGCCGAGGCATCCGAAGTCCTCGGCCTGGATTTATGGCACATCGCCCAGGAAAACCCGAACGGCCAGCTGGATCAAACCGCCATCACCCAACCCGCCCTGCTTGCCGCCGGTGTCGCCTGCGCCGACATCCTGCGCGATACCTGCGGTGTCAACGCCGCCTGCATGGCAGGCCATTCCCTCGGCGAATACACCGCCCTCTGTGCGGCAGGGGCCATGACCTTTGCCGAAGCGGTCCAGCTGGTGCATATGCGCGGCAGAATTATGCAGGACGCCGTTGCGCCGGGTGAAGGTGCGATGGCTGCCATCCTCGGCCTTGACGACGAAGACGTCGTCGCCGTCTGCAACCGCACCCCCGGCAAAGTCAGCGCAGCCAACTTCAATTCTCCCGGGCAAGTCGTCATCGCCGGGGAGGCCAAAGCCGTCGCCGCCGCCATCGAAGCCGCCAAGCAGGCGGGGGCCAAGCGCGCCATTCCGCTTGCCGTCAGCGTTCCGTCGCACTGCGAACTGATGCGTGCCGCTGCGGCGCAACTCGGCCTGCATCTCAACAAAATCCACTGGCAAACCCCCGGCGCCACCATCATTCACAACGTGGATGCCAAACCGCGTGACAGCGCAACAGGCATTGAAGCCGCCCTCGGCGCGCAACTCTACCAGCCCGTACGCTGGGTGGACTGCATCAAGGCGCTTGCCGCACGTGGCGTTGACCTTTTCATAGAAGCCGGACCCGGCAAAGTCCTCACCGGGCTGAACAAACGCATCGACAAAAACCTGCGTACCATTGCCTTCGACCATCCCGACAGCGTTGCCGCCGTGCAACAAGCCCTGGAGACCGCATGAACCTGCACAACCAAGTCGCCCTCATCACCGGAGCCAGCCGTGGCATCGGCCGCGCCATCCTTGACACCCTCGCCCGGGAGGGTGCCACCGTCATCGGCACTGCCACCGGTGACAGCGGCGCGGAAGCCATCAGCCGCCACATTGCGGAAAACGGCTATCGGGGCAGCGGCAAAAAACTGCTGGTCAACGACAACGACGCCGTTGAAACCCTGATCAAAAACATTGTCGACGAATTTGCCCCCGTCGGCATCCTCGTCAACAACGCCGGCATCACCCGGGACAACCTGCTGATGCGGATGAAACCCGAAGAATGGGACAACGTCATCGATACCAACCTGAGCAGCGTGTACCGCCTCAGCAAAGCCGTGTTGCGCGACATGATGAAAGCCCGCAGCGGGCGCATCATCAACATCACCTCGGTCGTCGGCATCATGGGCAACGCCGGGCAAACCAACTACGCCGCCACCAAAGCCGGGCTTATCGGCTTTACCAAATCGCTGGCACGCGAGGTCGGCTCACGCGGCATCACCGTCAACTGCGTCGCCCCCGGCTTTATCCGGACCGACATGACCGACAAACTGCCGGAAGAACAAAAAGCCCAACTTACCGCACACATCCCGCTGGCCAAACTCGGCCGGGTCGAAGACGTGGCCGACGCCGTCCTCTTTCTCGCCCAGGCGGACTACATCACCGGCGAGACCATCAACGTCAACGGCGGCATGTACATGGTATAAAGCCGCTTTGTGGCAAACACCCCCCGAACCTTTTACAATGCAACCCCTCAATCACAACCTAGGAAAACACACACCATGAGTAATTCAATCGAAGAACGCGTCATCAAAGTGATCGCGGAACAACTGAGCGTTGACGAAGCGCAGGTCAAGCCGGAGGCCGCCTTCATTGACGACCTTGGCGCCGATTCCCTTGATCTCGTAGAACTCGTCATGTCGCTGGAAAAAGAATTTGACTGCGAAATCCCCGACGAAGACGCCGAAAAAATCACCACCGTGCAAACCGCTATCGACTACGTCAAAGCCAACAGCTAAGCGGGTCGAAAAACGAGCCACGGTAGTATTGCTGCTGTGGCTTTTTTATATCCATCCCCCAACGGCAGAAACACATGACGCAACAAACCACCCACAGAGCCATACCTCGTGTCGTCGTGACCGGCATGGGCATCGTCAGCCCCGTCGGCAGCAGCATCGCCGACGCATGGGCGAACATCCTCGCCGGCAAAAGCGGCATCGCCCCCATCACCGATTATGACCCGTCGGCACTGCCCGTGCGTTTTCGCGGGGCCGTGCAGGGATTTGACCTCAGCCGCTACCTCGACCCCAAAGAAGCCCGCAAAATGGACAGCTTCATCCACTACGGCTACGCCGCAGCGGTGGACGCCATCACCGACAGCGGACTGGATTACACGCACAACCTCACCCTGCGCGAGCGCACCGGCATCATCATCGGTTCCGGCATCGGCGGTCTGCCCGGCACCCTGGACGGCTACCGTGAATTTCTCGAACGCGGCGCGCGGCGCGTTTCGCCTTTCTATGTGCCGCGCAACATCATCAACATGATCGCAGGCAACATCTCCATTCACTACGGCATCACCGGCGCGACACTTGCCACCGTCACCGCCTGCGCCAGCGCCACCCATTCCATCGCCCAGGCCTACCGCATGATCCAGACGGGCGACGCCGACGTCATGATCGCCGGCGGTGCCGAAAGCGCCGGCAACGATATGGGCATCGCCGGATTTGCCGCTGCCAAGGCACTGTCCACCCGCAACGATGCCCCCGAACAGGCCTCACGCCCGTGGGACAAAGACCGCGACGGCTTCGTCCTCGGCGACGGTGCAGGCGTCATCGTCCTCGAATCCCTGCCGCATGCCCTCGCGCGCGGCGCCGCCATCCACGGCGAAATCATCGGCATGGGCATGAGCTCGGATGCCTACCACATGACCGCCCCACGCGAAGACGGCTCCGGCGCGGCACGCTGCATGGTCCTCGCCCTTGCCGACGCGGGCATCGCCCCCGATGCCGTGCACTACATCAACGCCCACGGCACCTCGACCCCGGCGGGCGACATCGCCGAAACCCGCGCCATCAAAAAAGCCTTCGGCGACCACGCCTACCGCCTCGCCGTCAGCAGCACCAAATCCATGACCGGGCACACCCTCGGCGCGGCGGGCGGCCTCGAAGCCATCTTCACCCTGCTCGCCCTGCGCGACCAAATCGCCCCGCCGACCATCAATCTCGACACCCCCGGTGAAGGCTGCGACCTTGACTATGTCCCGCACAAGGCCCGCCCGATGCCCATCGACACCGCCCTGTCCAACTCCTTCGGCTTCGGCGGCACCAACGCCAGCATCCTCTTCCGGCGGTACCCGTCATGAAACGCCTGCTGCTCAACCTCTTCCTCACCCTCATCCTGCTCGCCGCCTGGGGCGCGGGTATCTTCTACCTGCAATACCAGAAAACCCTGAACACCCCGCTTGTCGCCGAAGGCGACGGCATCATCACCGTCAAACGCGGCGACACCCTGGTAAGTCTTAACCGCGAACTCATCCGGCGCGGTGTCATCAGCGGCAGCGACTGGGTACTGCCGCTCTACGCCCGCCTCAACCCGCAAGCCGCCAACATCAAGGCAGGCGATTACCGCATAGACGAAAACGCCACCCTGCCCTCGCTCATCAACGACATCACCAACGGCAAAGTCGTGGTGTACAGCGTGACCGTCGTCGAAGGCAAAACCTTCAAAGAGCTGCGCGACACCCTCAAACACACCGCCGGCCTCGAACACACCCTGAACGACAAAAGCGACGAAGAAATCGCCGCCCTGCTCGGGCTCAATGGCAACCCCGAAGGCTGGTTCCTGCCTGAGACCTACCAATTCAATCGAGGCACGACAGACCTCGACATGCTCAAACGCATGTACGGCGAAATGCAGCGCACCCTCGAACAAGCCTGGTCGCAGCGCGCCGAAGGACTGCCGCTTGCCAGCCCTTACGAAGCGCTTATCCTTGCCTCCATCATCGAAAAAGAAACCGGCGTCGCTGCCGAACGTCCGCAAATATCAGGCGTCTTCATCCGCCGCCTGCAAAAAAACATGCTGCTGCAAACCGACCCCACCGTCATCTACGGCGCGGCAGACTATCACGGCGACCTCACCCGCAAACACCTGCAAACCGACACCCCCTACAACACCTACATCAACAAAGGGCTGCCGCCGACCCCTATCGCCCTGCCCGGCAAAGCCAGCATCGAAGCGGCATTGCACCCCACCGACGGCGACAGCCTCTACTTCGTCGCCGACGGCACCGGCGGCCACACCTTCAGCGCCAGCTACGAAGAACACCAGCAGGCCGTCGCCGACTACCTGAAAAAACAACAACAAAACAAACCATGACCGGCCGCTTCATCACGCTCGATGGCGGCGAAGGCGTCGGCAAAACCACCCAGCTCGCCCACATCCGCGCGTGGTGCAGTGCGCAACACCTCGAAGCCCGCTTTGGCCGCGAGCCGGGCGGTACCCCCTTCGGCGAACGACTGCGCGCCATCCTGCTTGACCCCGCCACCCGTGCCGACCCCGTCAGCGAACTGCTGCTCATCCTCGCCGCCCGCCGCGCCCACCTCGAACAAACCATCCTGCCCTGCCTCGCGCGCGGCGCGTGGTACATCAGCGACCGCTACCGCGACGCCACCTACGCCTACCAGCACTACGGGCGTGGCATCCCTGCCGCCACCATCGCCGCCCTCGAAGCCATAAGCGGCACCGATCGCGAGCCCGACCTCAGCCTCATCCTCGGCAGTAGCAGTGCCATCGCCTGCGACCGCCTCGCCGCACGCGGACAAAGCGCCGACCGCTTTGAAAGCGAAAACAGCGCCTTCCACGAACGTGTCGCCGCCGGTTACCGCGCCCGCGCCGCCGCATCCCACGCCCGCTGGATTGACGGCGAAGGCGACCCGGATACCGTCTTCGCCCGCATCCGTCCGCACCTCGAAGCCCTGCTCCCCTGAAACGGCAACCGCCAGGCGAAAAAACATCCCCCAGCCCCAACCCCAGCAAATACCATGCCCCTGCCTTGGACCGACCTGCACTATCGCGGCCTCGACCGCCTCGCCGACAACCTGCCCGCCACCCTGCTCCTGCTCGACCCGCAGCGCGGCAACGCCGACGACATGGCACACGCCATCATCCACCGCGCCCTCTGCCTTGATCCTGCCGCCCGCCCCTGCGGCCGCTGCAAAAGCTGCCACCTGCTCGCCCAAGGTACCCATCCCGACACTGCGAGCTATCTCGAACCCTGCAAAATCGAAGACATCCGCACCATCGGCGACAGCGTGCAGACCACCCCCGCCATTGGCCGGTGGCGCATCACCTACCTCGGCGCCATCGACAACTACAACCCCTACGCGCTGAATGCCCTGCTGAAAACCCTCGAAGAACCGCCCGCACACAGCCGCTTCATTCTCGGCGCCACCAACCGCCGCGCCGTGAAAGCGACCATCCTCAGCCGCAGCCACATCGTCACCCTGCCCAAGCCCACACGCGAGCAGGCGCGCGACTGGCTGATTGCCGCCTATCGCTTTACCCCTGAACAAGCCGATGCCGCGCTCAACCTGCACCACGACGACCCGCACCGTGCCGCCGCCAACCCCGACGCCCCCGATCCCATGACCGGCATCGGCGAACTCATCGCCTACCTTGCCCGCCCGCAGACGGCCACCGCCTACCTGCACCGCCTTGACCGCCTGAAAGACAACCAGAGCAACGACTACCTGCAAAACCAGCTGCACGCCATCATCGCCTACCGCCAACTGGACACTCATGAGCAAAGTTGGCACAATCGCCTGCGCGAATACGACGCAGCCCTGCAAGGACTCGACCTGAACCGCCTGCATACCCTGAACGCACGCCTCAGCGAACTGCGCCGCCCGGACCGGCAGCAAATCGGGCAAACCCTCAACATCAAGGCCCTGCTGCTGGAAACCTACGACAAAAGGAACCTGACACTATGAGCACCGAACAACCTGCCGCCCAAGGCCAATCCAAACTCAAACAGGGCGTCATCAAAATCAACATCGACGACCTCAAAGACCTCTACCAGTACTACATGCCCTACGTGGACGGCTGCGGCATCTTCGTCCCCACCACAGAAACCTACAAACTCGAACAGGAAGTCTTCATCTTCCTCAAACTGCCGGGCGATCTCGGCAAATTCGCCGCCTCCGGCCGCATCGTCTGGCTCAACCCGCCAAAAAAAGCTGCGCGCCGCATGCCCGGCGTCGGTGTCCAGCTCCGGGGCAAAGAAGCGCCGCGTATCCGCGAAATCATCGAAGCGGGCCTCGGTAAAGCGCTGACCAGCGGGCTGCCGACCGCCACCATGTAATACGGAAGCATAGACAATGGGCATAATTGCCAACCTGCTGCGCATCCCTGCGGCAAAACTGGACGCTTATCTTGCAGACAGTGGACAACTGGATGCCGACCTTTTTTTAGAAGACGATGAACAAGCGGATGCCGACCTTGATGCCCATCGGGCAGCCGGGGAAGCATCCGCCGAATCACTCTATTTGGACAAATCCTGGGACGGACTCATCTATCTGTTGAGCGGCAGTGGTATCGCCACAACCGATTTGAGCAACCCCGATAACCTTGCGCGCGCCATCCTGAGCGGTGACATCATTGATGAAGAAAAGAATGAGGACTGGGAGTACGGTTATGTGCATTACCGCACCGTTGCCGAAACCGCTGCCCTTGCCGCGCGCCTCGCGGCTATCCAAAAAGGCGAACTGCGCCGAAACTATAACCCCGCAGCAATGGGCGATGTCTATCCGGGCATCATATGGCGCAGGGACGGCGAAGAAGCCTTGCAATACCTGCTTGACTACTTCGACGAACTGCAAGCTTTCTACACCGAAGCCGCCGCACAACAACAGGCCGTCATCAGCTTTCTCAACTAAACGGACAAACCACCAGCCAGAACCAAAGGGCGGTAAAGGATGACCTCACATCCCTTACCGCCCTTTATCGTTGCCAATCCAAAAACTGGAGCTCACCATGCAAAAGACCCTCCTCATCACCGCCCTTGCTGCCGCGACCATCGCCACGAGCGCCCAGGCGGATACCACGGCTGTGCCGGACGGATACACACTCGAAAAAACCGTCATCCTCAGCCGCCACGGCATCCGCGCCCCGCTCATCGGCTACGGCAGCGCGCTGGCGGAAGCCACCCCGCACACCTGGCCGAGCTGGCAGGCCGAAGGCGGCCACCTCACCGCACGCGGCGGCGAACTCGAAACCCGTATCGCCCACTACGTCCGCACCTGGCTCGACGACACCGGGCTCACCGCCAAAGACACCTGCCCGAGCAAAGACGATCTCCTCATCTACGCCAACAGCCTGCCGCGCACCATCGACACCGGCAAAAACTTCGTCAAAGGCGCCTTCCCCGGCTGCGACCTGCCCGTGCACAACCTCGAAGAAGTGGGCAAGATGGACAACACCTTCAACCCCATCGTGCGCAGTCCCGTTGACGCCGCCTTCACCGCCAAAGCGGAAAAATCCATCGACGACATGCTCGGTGCAGGCGGTTTCGCAAACATCAACCAACGCCTTGCGAAAAACTACCAAATCCTCGAAAACGTGCTGGATTACGACCATTCCGCCACCTGCGAAAAAGAAAAACAGTGCGACCTCGACAAAATCAAAAACAGCCTGAGCTTCGCGCAGGACAAAGAACCCGGCACCAAAGGCCCGCTGCGTAACGGTACCGGCGCGGCAGACAGCTTCATCCTGCAATATTACGAAGGCTACCCGGAAGCGGATGTCGCCTGGGGCAAAATCAAGACCGCTGACGAATGGCAGGCCATCGTGGATCTCAAAAACATCTACACCGATGTCCTCTTCACCTCGCCGGTGCTCGCCAAAGAAACCGCTTCACCGCTGCTGGCCTTCATCCAGAACAGCTTTGCCGACCACGGCTACGACCACCCGCTCATCAAGGACGCGCAAAAAGCGCGCACCGTGCTGCTGGTTGGCCACGACTCCAATGTCGCCTCATTGCTGGCATTGCTCAATACCGCGCCCTACCAACTGCCCGAGCAGTACGAAAAAACACCGATCAGCGGCAAAGTACTGTTTGAACAGTGGCGCGACAAAGACGGCAAGGCGTTGCTGAAAATCGAGTACCTCTACCAGAGCACCCAACAACTGCGCGACGACAGTGTGCTGGACGAGGAAAACCCGCCGCAGCGCGTTACCCTCACCCTCAAAGACTGCCCGACCGACGCCAACGGCTACTGTCCGATGGAAGACTTCAACCGCATCGCCGACGCCGCCCTCAAACCCTGAGCGGCATTCCCCGGAAAATCCCCGCCTGCGCGGGGATTTTTGCTGTCCGGGGCAGGCGGACCGCATTACCCCCGTGCACGCGCTATTCGCGCGAAACGGCGGGCGGCGGCACATGGCCGTCCGGCGGGGTATAGACATTCAGCGCCGCCTCGGCGAGGCGCATTTCACCGTGATAGAGACAGCAGTCGAAGACGCCGAAACCGGTCGCGTCGCGCGTTGATTCCCGGGCTTCGACGCGCAGGGTCGCGGGCAGTGGCAGGTCGCCGTGGTGCAGGGTCAGCCTGCGGGTGCCGAGCAGATAGCCGAGACGCACGGGTTCGCCCGCATCCACGGCCAGCGCCCCCGCCAGGGCGCCGATGGCTTGCGCCATGATTTCGAGACAGGCCCAAGCGGGCAGGCGGTCATGCACGGCAAAGATGTTGTCGCCGGTAACATCGGTTTCGGTGGTGATATGCTGCGCGTCGTAGCTGAGGACGCGATCGATGAGCACCATGCGGCCGCTGTGCGGCAGAAGCGGGGCGGCGGGAGTGATAGGGGTTTTCATGGGGAAGCGGCCATATATAAGTTCAACAGCGAATACCAAAATCAGAAAAAACTTGCCGCAGGGCGGGCGGTCGCCCGCCGGAACCATGCGGATGGTGGGGCAAAGCCCACCCTGCGACACCGTTTTATAGCCGTTTCAGGCGGCGGGAACCCGTGCAGCGGTGTTTTTGCCGCCGTGTCCGGCCGCCGCTGCGGTCATTTCCTGCCGCCTTTGGCAATCTCCGTCATTTCGCGTTCGTATTGTGTGCAGCGGTAGCGCCAGGCGTCTTTGTAGCTTTCGGGGAGCGGTTTGTTTTCCGGCAGTTGTACGGTCATTGGGTCGTAGGGGATGTCGTTGATGCGGACTTCATAGTGCAGGTGGCTACCGGTACTCATGCCGCTGTTGCCGAGGCGGCCGACGGTCTGGCCGCGCGCGACTTCTTGTCCGGTTTCGACGTCGAGGTCGGAGAGGTGGGCGTAGCGGGTCTGGTATCCGTTGGCGTGGTCGATGATGACGACGCGGCCGTAGCCGCCGCGCCAGCCCGCGTAGTTGACGATGCCGTCACCGGTGGCGCGCACAGGGGAGCCGTGTGCCGCCTTAAAGTCAGTGCCTTCGTGCGGGCGGATGATGTGGGTGATGGGGTGGACGCGGGCGGGGTCAAACGGCGAGCTGATGTGGTCGTAGTGATCGAGCGGGATGCGGTCCATCGCCACTTCCGGCGCGTTACCTTCGCGGTCGTAGTACCAGATGTTTTTGCCTTCGAAGCGGGCGTAATAGGTGTAGGTGTAGCGGCCTTCGCGCAGGCGGGCGGCGATGATTTTGCTGTTTTCGGGATTGGTTTTGCCGTCTTTGGTGTAGGTACTGTAGAGGATTTCGACGGTGCTGATGGCTTCGTCCTCAATTTTGTGTTGCAGCGGTTCGAGTTGTTTGATGAGGACGGGGTTGAGGTCGCTTTTTGCAATGTGTTGCCACTGGTTGCCGACGGCGCGGAAGCTGCGGTAGTGCTTGTGGAAATCACCTTTGCTTTCGATGGTTTTTTCGTCACTGCCTGCCGAGGCTTGCGGCTTTTCGCCGCCCGGCGGGGTTTGCGGCGTTGTGCTGCCGGGCGGGATTGCGGGCTTTGTTTCGCTGGATGGGGTTTGCGGTGTTGTGCTGCCGGGCGGGATTGCGGGCTTTGTTTCGCTGGATGGGGTTTGCGGTGTTG
>ERZ772766.104-NODE-104-length-46569-cov-8.633379_pt1 | contig 46569 bp, 41 predicted proteins | sample MGYA00511379_ERZ772766 | MGnify/ENA primary metagenome ERZ772766 (study PRJEB29015, sample SAMEA2737895) | human oral metagenome | biome: human oral; feature: human-associated habitat; material: dental | place: China | collected 2116 ... | reverse complement strand
GGTTCGGTTCGGTTCGGTTCGGTTCGGTTCGGTTCGGTTCGGTTCGGTTGCCATAGTTTTACCTTGATTTTCAGTTGATTGGAGTGTCCGCAGGCTGCCAGGGAATAGGGCGGCCTGTTTTTTTATGTTAGATGTGTCCCCGGTGCCGGTCATGTGTTTTTTCACGCGCCGACGGCGTCCACGACGGAGAGGCTCTGTTGTCCCCAAACGGGGCGGTTGATGGCAACGACCGCGTCAGGCGGGTAAATATGCAGGTTTTTGTCATGTGAAACTGACGGATGATTGTGCGCATAGCCAGGCCACCGTTTTCCCCGCCCGTTACGACCGTGGCTGCGTGTCTATACCGACGCGAGCCGGTCGAGCAATTCCGGCAGGGCGACGCGGCGGTGTCCGCAAAAGCCGCTGACGGTGGCCGCGCTGAGCAGGGCATCGCGCACGGCGTACTCGGTGCCGTCGGCAGCGGCGCGGAAGTAGTCGTCCAGGGCGCTTTCGGGGTGAAGGCGCGCCCCGCTGCGGTCGGTGCTGAATGCGAGGTTGATGTCGCCCGAGCCGTGGCCCCAGTGGCTGCCCAGCCGTCCCAGCCCCGCACCGGCACGTTTGGCGAGGCGGGTCAACTGGCGGGCGTCCAGCGGTGCATCGGTTGCCATGATGGTGATGATGGAGCCGCGCTCGGCGGGCGCGGGTGCCGCGTCCAGCGCCTGTTGCAATGCGTCGCCGCAGGGAATGCCGTCCAGGCGGATATCGGGCAGGCGGCCGAAGTTGGCCAGCACCAGCAGGCCGAGGGTGTGCGCCCCGACGCGGCGCGAGGCGGTGCCGATGCCGCCTTTGAGGCCGAAGCAGCTCATGCCGCGCCCCGCGCCGACGGCACCGCGCGCAAAATCGGGCTGCGCGGCGGTGAGTGCCGCCGCCGCCATCGCTTCGCTGACGGCAAGGCGCTGGATGTCGTTGAGGTAGCCGTCGTTGCATTCGAGAACGACAGGGTTCACGGTCGCGCTTTCACGGCCGATGTCGGGGTTTTCCGCAACGGCGTGTTGCACCAGGGCGGTGTAGCAGGTGCCGACGCTGAGGGTGTTGGTGAGCAGCAGCGGGGTTTCGAGGGTGCCGAGTTCGGCTATCTGGATGAGGCCGGTGCTTTTGCCAAAGCCGTTCAGCACGGCAACACCGCAGGGCAGCGGATCGGTGAACAGGTTGCCGCCTGCGGGGATGATGGCGGTCACACCGCTCTGGCAGTCGCCATCGGCGAGGGTACTGTGGCCGACGCGCACGCCGGGAACGTCGCTCAGGCGGTCGTGGGGGCCGGTGGGCAGGTTTCCCGGCGGCAGGCGGCGGTGGCGGCGCCAGTAATCCAGCAGCAGTTGCAGGCGGGCTTCGTGGTAGGTGGTCATGGGGCGGTCTCCGTTGCGGGTTTGCGGTATAGCTTACGCCGTTGGCACCGCCCCGGTCTGCCGAAAAAACGCGGCAATGTCGCGTGTCAACATTCCGATATAGTCGTTGCAAACAGGAAAGAGGCGAGGCGGCGAGCCGGAGACAGTGCCTGGTTCGGCGCGGGTTTCCCGTTTGCAACGACTATAACGTGCGTTGGTGCCGCTTCCCGGCCTGCTTTCCGGGATTGGTATAAGATGCAGGCGACCCGTTGGCTGTCCGGCAGCGTTCGTCGCCGGGGAAATGCTGCTTTCCCGCCCGGTGCAACGGGTGTTGTTTTGCCGCCGCTTCCGGCGTGTCGTGCCGGCGGCCTGTCTCAACCGGAGTTTTTCATGCGTGCTTTTTTGCTCATCGATATTCAGAACGACTTTATGCCCGGCGGTGCCCTGCCGGTCGCCGACGGCGATGCCGTCATCGCCCCCGTCAATGCCCGCATGGGCGATTATCCGCTCGTTATCGCCACGCAGGACTGGCACCCCGCAGGGCATGAGAGTTTTGCCAGCGCCCATCCGGGGCAGGCACCTTTTGCCACGATTGACCTGCACGGCCTGTCGCAAACGCTCTGGCCGGATCACTGCATCGCCGGCAGTACCGGTGCCGCCCTGCATCCGGCGCTCGATACCCGCCGCATCGCCGCCGTTTTCCGCAAGGGGATGGACAGGTACATCGACAGTTACAGCGCGTTTTTTGACAACGGCCACCGCCATGACACCTGCCTTGCCGCCTACCTGCACGCCTGCGGCGTGTCGGACATCGACATCGCCGGGCTCGCCGCCGATTATTGCGTTTATTACAGCATTCTTGACGCGCTGGCGGCGGGCTTTCGTGTCCGCCTGATTGAGGAAGCCACCCGTGCCATTGACCCGCAGGGTTACGCGCAGAAGAAGGCGGAATTGTTGCAGCATCCGGCGTTCTCGCCGGGCTGACCCGCAGCCACCGCTTGCCCATAAAAAAACCGGCGGGTTCATCAGCCCGCCGGTTTTTTTGCGCTTCGCCTCAAAGTGCCATCACGGCTTCGAGTTCGATTTGCGCGTCCCAGGGCAGGGCGTGCACGGCGAGGGCGATGCGTGCCGGGTAGGGTTCGTGGAAGTAGGTTTTCATGATTTTGTTGACTTCGGCGAAGTGCTCCATGTCGAGCAGGTAGATGTTCAGCTTGATGATGTCGCCGAGGCCGCCGCCCGCCGCTTCGCACACGGCTTGCAGGTTGCTGAAGACGCGGTGTACCTGGTCGGTGAAGGCGTGTTCGAGTTCCATCGTCGCCGGATTGATCGGGATTTGCCCGGCGAGATAGACGAGGTTGCCGGTGCGCACGGCTTGCGAATAGGGGCCGATGGCGGCCGGGGCTTTGTCGGTGTGGATGATTTGTTTTGTCATGGTGTGGGTTCCTTGTGGGTGATGCGGCGGATGCGGATGGTTTCTTCGAGCTGGCGCAGGCGGTGGATGAGCTGCGTCAGGTGTTCGAGGTCGCGGACTTCGATCCAGACGGTGAGGTTGCGCCGCTGTTCGTCGCCTGCGGCGTGGTTCATTTGGAAATCGGTGATGTTGGCTTCGCTGTCGGCGATGATGCCGCTGACGCGGGCAAGGAGGCGCGGGTGGGCGTAGGCGATGATGTTGAGTTCGCTGGGGAAGAGGCCCTTGCGTTCGTCCGCCCAGGCGGCGGCGATGGTGTGCGCGGCGTTTTCGAGCAGCGGACAGTCGCGGCTGTGGATAAGGATGCCGCTGCCGGCGACATTGTGGCCGGTGATGGGTTCGAGCGGCAGCGGGTGGCAGCAGGGCGCGAGGGTGATGCCGCTTTCAAAGGCGCTGCGGACGAGGATTTTTTGTTCGCCGGCGGCGGGTTGTGCGTTTTTGCCGGGCGCGGTGGCGGCGTTTTGCCGCGCGAGGCGGTTCAGGTAGCGGTTGATGCCGATGTGCGCTTTGCCGCCGGGGATAGTGAATTGCAGCCAGCTGTTGTGCGGGTGCGCGTCCGGGGCGGTGAGGATTTCCACGGTCTGCGCCATTTTCAGCGGTTTGTAGATAGGATAGGGCTGGCCGTTGACTTTGGCACCGACGATGTGGTTGCCGATTTCGGTGTGGATGGTGTAGGCGAGGTCAACCGGCGTCGCCCCGTGCGGCAGGACGATGATGTCGCCTTTCGGGGTGTAGATTTGCATTTCCCCGGTGACGAGTTCTTTTTTGACGGCGTCGTAGAATTGCAGCGGGTCGTCGGTGATGTTCTGCACTTCTTTCAGGCGCGACAGCCATTCGCGCATGTTTTTTTCGGCTTCGATGCTGCGCGCCTCGATTTTCACGGCGCGCTGTTTGGCGTACTGGTGCCAGACGGAGATGATGCCCGCTTCGGCGAGGGTGTGCATGTCGCGGGTGCGGATTTGCACGTTGAGTACGGTGCCGTCGCCCATGACGGCGCTGCTGTGCAGGGAGCGGTAGCCGTTGCTTTTCGGCGCGGCGATGTAGTCTTCAAATTTGCCGTGCACGGGGCGGTAGAGGCCGTGCAGTGCGCCGAGGATGCGGTAGCAGTTGTCTTCGCTGTCGGTGATGATGCGGATGGGCACGGTGCGGATGGCTTCCTTGAAGCTTTCTTTGCGCTTCATGCGCTGGTACACGCCCCAGAGGTGGCGCTGGCGGGGGTTGATGGAGGCTTTGATGCCGAGGGTGTGCAGGCGGGCTTGCAGGTCGCCCCGCACAGCGCTCAGGGTTTGTTCGTGGGTGTTGTCTGCGGCGTAGCGCTGGCGCAGCACGGCGTAGCGCCACGGATGCAGGTAGGAAAAGGCGAGGTCTTCGAGCTGGATGCGGAAGTAGAAGAGGCCGAGGCGGCCGGCGATGGCGGCATAGACATCCAGCGTTTCGTGGGCGATGCGCTGCTGTTTTTCCCGGCGCAGGGCACCGAGGGTTTGCATATTGTGCAGGCGGTCGGCAAGCTTGATGATGAGGACACGCGGATCGTCGGCGGTCGCCAGGAACATTTTGCGGAAGCTTTCGGCGACGGCGGCCTGCGGCGCGGTTTTTTTCAGGCGGTCGAGTTTGCTGACGCCATCGACGAGGCGGGTCACTTCTTCGCCGAATTCGGTCGCCATGTCCTTTTTGTCGAGGATGGTGTCTTCAAGGACATCGTGCAAGAGCCCTGCTTGCAGCACGGGCAGGTCGAAGCGCTGTTTGGCGAGGATGCGGCAGACGGCAATGGGATGAACGAAGTAGGGTTCGCCGGACTGGCGGCGCTGGCCTTCGTGGGCGGCCGCGCCATAGATGGCGCAGCGCAGGACTTTGTCGATGTCTCCGGGGTCGAGGTATTTTTTCAGCTCGACGGCGAGGTCGTCGTAAGCCGCTTGCAGGGTGGCGGCGCCGGTGAAAACGCCGAAAGGCTGATATTCGAGGGCAAGCGGCGCGTTCATGATTATTCGCCGCGTGCGGGTTTTATCACGCCGTCGTCATCGTCTTCATCGTCCACGATGATGGTCGGTGTCGGGGCGACGGGTGCCGGGGCGGGGGTGATGGGCTTGGTGCTGCGCAGCAGGCCGTCAATGGTGGTTTTTCCTTCCTGGATTTCGCGCAGGGCGACGACGGTAACTTTGTCGTGTTCGGGCGGAACGAGCGCCTGGTGGCCGTTGGCGATTTGCCGCGCCCGCCGGGAGGCGGCGAGGACGAGGCGGAAGCGGTTGTTTTCATCTTTGAGGCAGTCTTCTACGGTAACGCGTGCCATGGGTTCCTCTTGATTGGGTACGGATTAAGGGTCAGTCATTCTAGCAAGTTAATGTCTGTTCGGGGGAGGGCTGTGCGCGGGAATGCCAACCCCCTTCGTGCACGGCAAAAATAAAGACACCTCCCCGCGTGCGGGGGAGGTGTCCGAAGGATGGAGGAAGGCAGCCAGGCGGCGTGATTGCAGGGTTTTATAGTCGTTTCAATTAGAACTGATACGGTGTTGGCGAGCCTGACCGGGCACCCATAAAAATCGCTGCGCGATTTTTATGGGAAACCCGCGCCGTACTATCTGTACTGTCTTCGGCTCGCCGCCTTGTCTCGGTCCTATTTGAAACGACTATATCGCTACGCGGCTTTCTAACCCTCTCCCCCGATGGAGGAGGGGCTTTTGGTCGTGTCCGAAGAGCAATCCCAAGAAATAAAAAGGCTTTTGTCGGGCAGGCGGTGGGGCGTGCCGCTCAGATGACTTTGGAGAAGCGTTTGGCGTTTTCCGCCTTGTTGAGATAAGCGTCGAAGACCATCGCGATGTTGCGGATGAGCAGGCGGCCCAGCGGCAGGACGGTGAGGCGGTGGCCGTCCAGTTGCACGAGGCCGTCGGCGGCGAGCGGTTGCAGCGCCTGCCATTCGCGGGCGAAGTAGGCGGGGGCGTCAATCTGCCGGCGCGCGCTGACAGCGTCGAGGTCGAGGCGCAGGTTGCACATGATGTCGGTGATGACGTGCTGGCGGATGTGGTCGTCCGCCGTCAGTTCGATGCCGCGCAGCACGGGGATGCCGCCGCCGTCCAGCGCTTTGTAGTAGCGGCTGCGCGCTTTTTCGTGCTGGCTGTAACAGCCGCCGAGCATGCTGATGGCGCTGATGCCGAAGCCGAGCAGGTCGCAGGCGGAGAAGGTCGAGTAGCCCTGGAAGTTGCGGTAGAGCGTGCCTTCGCGCTGGTGGCGGACGAGGCTGTCGTCCGGGCGGGCGAAGTGGTCGAGGCCGATAAATTCGTAGCCGTCCGTGGTGAGGGTTTCGATGGTGGTTTGCAACAGTTGCAGTTTGCCGGCGGCGTCGGGCAGGTCGGCGGCGTTGATTTGTTTCTGCGCGCCGAAGATGTGCGGCATGTGCGCGTAATTGAAAACGGCGAGGCGGTCGGGCGCCAGTTCGCCGATTTGTTCCAGGGTGCGGCGGAAGCTCGCCACGGTTTGCAGCGGCAGGCCGTAGATGAGGTCGGCGCTGATGCTGTGGTATCCCGCTTCGCGCGCCGCGACGATGGTATCGCGGACGTGTTCGAAGGACTGGATGCGGTTCACCGCTTTCTGCACACGCGGGTCGAAGTCCTGCACACCGAAGCTGACGCGGTTGAAGCCCAGTCCGCGCAGGAAACCGAGGTCGGCCGGGGTGACGGTGCGCGGGTCGATTTCGATGCTGAATTCGCCTTCGTTGTCCGCAGCGAAATGCGGGAAATGGCGGTGCAGCATGGCGAGCAGGCGCTGCATCTGCGTGTGGTCGAGGAAGGTGGGCGTGCCGCCGCCAAGGTGCAGCTGGACGACGCGGCGCTTGCTGTCGATATGCGCCGCCTGACGGGCGATGTCGCGTTCGAGGTAATCGAGGTAATCGTCGGACTGGCCGTGGTTGTGGGTGATGATTTTGTTGCAGCCACAGTAGTAGCAGACGTGTTCGCAGAAGGGGATGTGGACGTAGAGCGAGAGGTCGCGTTTGCTCGCGTTGCTGGCATCAAGATGACGGGTGTAATCGGCGGCGGTAAAGCGGTCGTGAAATTCGACGGCGGTCGGGTAGGAGGTGTAGCGCGGGCCGCTCTGGCTGTATTTCTGGATCAGCGCGGCGTCAAAGTATTGGCTCATGGCGGGTGGTCGGTGGGAATGGCATGCGCGCGATTGTAGCAAGCGGCGGGCGGCGCGGCTTTGACCTGGGCCAGTTGTGCGCGCAAAAAAACCGCCCCGGAGGGCGGTTTTTTGTCGGTCATCAGACCATCAAGCGGCGTGTTACTGGATGTTGATGGTTTGTGCCGCCTGGCGCGCGTGTTCTTCCGGGCGGTACATATTTTCCAGGGACGCGCCGGGGGCGTGCCAGGTGCCGGCGCCGGTCGTTCTGCCGTAGATGGTGTAGCTGAACGGTTGCGGTTTGCCGTAGGCGGTGAAGGCGGCGATGTGGCGGTCGTCGCGGTTTTCCCGGTACTGGTAGCGCATGACGCTGTCGTCTTCGTCATCCCCACCGGCGTCGTTCGGGTTATCGCGCAGGGCGCTCAGTTTGATGCCTGCCGGAACGGGGTAGGTGTAGATGAGGTCGCTCTGGCTGCCGCTGTTATCCGCGAGTTTCGGGGTGAAGGTCGCGGTGATGCTGATGTCGGTGTTGTTCGGCAGTTTGGCCGGATCCAGCACGGTGCCGTTTGCATCTTCATAGCGCAGGGTGATTTCCCAGCCGTTGTTGTCCGCTTTGTCCGCAGGCGGGGTGTGCAGGTCTTGTGCATCCAGCCATAGGGCGTCTTTACCCGGGTTGGTGATGCGCACCGCGCCGTTGTATTCGCCTTTTTCGAGGTCGGCGAGGGTCGCTTTTTTGCCGTTGATTTCGATCGGGGTGTCAGCGGCAAGTTTGGGCGCGAGAGCGGCAAGGCGCACCAGCCAGGCGAGTTCCTGGGTGCTGTGGTAGCGGTCATGCGCGAGCGCGGTAGCGAGTTTGTCGCGCTCGATGTCGCGCAGGCGGCTGATGGTTTTTTGGGTTTGCTGCGGGTCGTTGCTGATGTTTTGCCACAGGACTTCGAGTTGTTTCAGGCGGACGAGGTTGTGCGCAGCGAGGCTGGTCGCGCTGCCGTAGACATAGGTCGCCGCATCATCGTCCATGCTGCTGCCGGCCAGACGTTCGCTCGCGGTTTGGTATTCGCCGAGCAGGGCAAGGGCGGTTGCGATGTCGAGGCTGTCGCTGAGGCTGAGTTTGTCGCCAGCTTCACGGTGGTAACGCAGGAGGTTGCCGCGTATGGGCTCTTCGGCGTATGCCAGGGTGTAGTAGGCGTAGCTGTCTTCATGCGCGGTTTCAGGGCGGTAGCTGCCGTCATTGCCGCTGCGCAATTGTCCGAGCAGGCGGGTGAGTTGTGAGGGGTTCAGCAGTTCCTGGCGTTTTTGCAGCTGGATGAGGGCTTCGCCGATGTAGGCGGTGAGCCAGCGGTTTTCTTTGCCGTAGCCCCACAGGCTGTAGCTGCCGTCCCAGTGTGCAAGGTTGGCCAGGCGGTTTTCAGCGGCATGGATGGCGTCACGGTCGGCTTTTTCGGCGCCGATGAGTCCCCACAGTTTGCCGGTGGTTTGTTCGCTGCAACCCAGCGGGTAGTCGGCAAGTTGTTGTTGGTACGGCGTCGGGTTGTAGGGGATGCCGTTGTTCAGACTGAGGCGGGCGTCACGCAGGTCGCTGTATTCGAGGGTAGCGCCACCATCCAGGCGTTGGTACTGGGTGCGCACTTGCGGCAGGGCAGCTGCACGGATGGGGATGCGCCGTTCGAGGCTCTGGGTGTTGTCACCGCTGATTTCTGCCTTGATGTGGGCATCGCCGCTCGCGGTAACGCGGTAGGGATAGCTGAGGGTGACGGTCTGGTCGGGCTCGAGGGTGGTTTCCGGAATGGCTTCGCCCGCGAGTTCGAGGTTGTCGGCAGTCAGGTTGATTTTGAGGTTCTGCGCTTTGTCGGTGGTGTTGTGCAGGCGCAGGGTGAAGGTGCCGCTGTCGTCCGCGCTCAGGAAGCGCGGGGTGTGCAGTTCGGCGACGACCGGCGCTTTGATGATGGCGGTTTCTTCGGCGGTGCCGGTTTTGTCTGCGTTGTAGGCGGCGGCCATGACGCGCAGGCGGCCGTTGTAGTGCGGCACAGGCATGGTGTAGTTCACGTTGCCGTCGGCATCGACTTTGAGCGGCCCGCTCCACGCGCTGATGAGGTCGATATCGAGATCAGGCAGGTCGGCAAGAGCCGCGAGTTCACTGGCGGCAGCACCGTCAGCACCGCTACGCAGGGCGGCAAGGCGGGCGTCGGTCTGACGGATGATGCTGCCGAAGGTGTCGTAGAGGGCGAGGGTGGGTTGTTTTTTGCCGAAGAAGGCTTCGAGCGGGTCGGTGAAGCTCGGCGCGGCGATTTGGTAGAGGCCGTCGTCAATGATGGCGAGGTTGACCCAAGTGTTGTCGCCCGCTTCGGGGACGTAGACGCCGACGGTGTAGGGTTGTTCTGGCAGCGGGTTTTCCGGCAGTTTGAGTTGCGGCACGAGACGACGGTCAGCCAGGTCGGCACCGACCCAGTAGAGGCCGACGGCGCGGCGGTTGTGGTCGCGGGCGTTGTCGTTCCAGGCGTTCGCCAGCAGCCAGACGCCTTGTTCCCAGTTGTCTTGCCACGGGATCTGGATTTGGCCTTTGCCGTTTTTGAGTTCGAGTTCGTGGTTTTCGGCGATGCTGTCACGGCTGGCGACTTTGACGGTGGCTTTGCCGTCAAACGGGGCTTGTACGTTGACGGTGAGGGTGTCGCCTTTTTTGTAGGTCGGCTGGTTGGTGGCAAGCGTGATGGTCGCCGGGCTGTTCTGGTTGGGGTCGCCGTACCAGCCGCGTGCGATTTCGAGGCTGGCAGCGCTGGCCGGAGTTTTACCGCGCACTTCGAGGACGTAGATGCCGTCGCCGTCAAAGGGCAGGTCAAGGTTGGCCGGGGTTTTGCCGTCGGTGTTGATGCTGCCTTTTTTCAGCGGTTCGCGGCTGTCGTTGTTTTCGTACTTCCACTCGCCTTCGCTGTTGTACCAGTACCAGTTGCGTTCGACGCGGTAGAGCGTCCATTCGAGGGTATCGGCTTGTTGGGCGCCTTTGTCGTCGATGGCGGCGATTTGTGCGCCGTTTTCGCCCGCTTTGAGGGCGATGTAGGGAGCGGTGCGCGGCAGCGGCGCGGTTTGGTTGGCGCTGATGGTGCTGCCATCCGGCGCGGTGAGGCGGACTTCGGCGTAGAGGGCTTGCGGGCGGGTACCGGCGGGGCGATCCAGTGCCCCGATGGTGATACGGCGTTTGCCGTCTTTGTCGGTGTCGCCGTTTTCGATTTTCTGCTTATTGCCACTGAGTTCGGCTTCGTCGTGGCGGCCAATCTGCCAGCCCGTCCATTCGTTGTGGGTTTGCGCGAAGTCGTCGTCGGTAATACGCCACTGGCCGTCGGTCAGGAGGTTGGCGGCAGGCGCCCCGTAGAGCCAGTCGGCGCTGTAATCGAGTTCGGCTTTGTTTTCTTCGGCTTTGACGGCGAGTTTGTTTTCGATTTGTTGCGGGACGATGCTATCCACGAGGTAGGTTTCGTCCACAACGGTGGTGCCGCCTTTGCCGAGGCTGATGCGGATGTTCCAGTTACCCAGGCGCGCGGTGGCGGGGATTTCGGCGCTGTAGCGGTAGGCGCCGCTGGCGTCAGCTTCCAGCAGCTGGCTGTGCACCAGGGTGCCGTCCGGACGGTAGATGTCCAGCCACAGTGGGGTATCGCTGAAGGCTTTGCCGTCCGGGGTTTTGAGGAGCCACAGGGCGTTGATGGTGTCTTTCGGGCGGTAGGCGCCGCGATCGTGCCAGGTCCAGTGGTCGAGGGTCGGGTTGGCTTGTTTGTCGCCGTTTGCGCCTTTGTCCGAGAGGTCAATGCCCTGCCCGGCAACACGCAGGTAAGCGAGGTGGTGCTCTTTCTGGCTGATGATGTGGCTAGGGGCATCCGCGTCTTTGCCGCTGGTTTGCGCGCGGGTGAAGCGGGCGATGCCCTGGCCGTCGGTTTCGGCTTCGCCGAGGATGCGGTTGTTTTGCGCGTAGAGGGTGACTTTCTGATGGGCGACGGGGGCGCTGGTTTTCAGGTCGCGCAGTTCGGCGAGGATGCCGTCGCGGGTCTGGTAGGCAGTCAGCCCCTGGTCGGTGACGGTGAAGCCGAGCAGGGCGCTCTGGTAGCTGTCTTCGTCGCGCACGCTGAGGACGTACACGCCTGCACGGGCATCGTCCCCCGCCATGTCTTTGAAAGCGAGGCGGCTTTGCGTGATGGCGTTGCGCTCGCTTTTTTCCGGTTCAAAGCTGCCTTTCCAGATGAGGCTGGCGTTGTCGTTGAGGTCGTATTCTTCGAAGCTGTCTGGGTTATCAATGGCGTTGTGCGCGTCGCCGGCAAGGTTGTTACCGGGAATTTGCCACAGTTCGACGTTGATTTTGCCGCCGGTATTCGCGGTTTCGATGGTCAGCGCAGCGTCCGGGGTGAGTTCGAGGGTTTTGCCACGGGTAGCGAAGCGCACCAGCGGCGCGCGGTCACCGGTGTCGATAGTGCGTTCAACCGCCATGCCGAGTTCCATGTGGTTTTGGGCGGCGAGTTTGGGATCGATTTTGAAGGTGTATTCGGTCTGCCACTGGCCGGTGTAGCAAAGTTTATCGCCGGCGTAGCGGCCTTCGCCTTCGGGCGCGGGGGTAACGCTAATGTACTGTTTCCAGTTTTGCAGCGGTTCGGCGAGGACGGGGTTAGTGAATTCAAGGCAGATACGCGGTTTGTCCTGGTTTTTGTCGCTGTCGATGTTGCTCAGGTTGAAGGCGTAGCGCTCGCGCAGGTAGTTGTATTGTTTGCGCTGTTCGTCGCTGTACTGGTCGCGCAGTTTGTCGAGGGCGGCAATGGCAAACGGGACGCTGTCGCTGTCGTCCTGCATGATGGCTTCATAGAGGGCGAGGGTGTCATCAAGGTAGGCGGTCTGCGAACGGCGCACATCCGGCGAGGCGGCAAGCAGCGCGCGGTAAGCGGTTTCCTGGGTGTTGTCGCCATATGCGCTGCGGTCGATGAGTTTGGTCAGCAGTTCGGCGGGGTTTTGCAGGCGGGCGTAGGTTTTGCTGTCGGACGCGCCTTTTTTCACTTTGCTGTATTTGGCACTGGCCAGCCAGGCGCGGATGTCATCATTGGCGAGTTTGGCGACAGGACCGCTGCCTTTTTGCAGATACTGGTCAATATCAGCTTCGGCTTTGGTACGGGCGGTTGCGAGGGCTTTGTCATCCCAGCGCGGTGCGGCGTGGGCGGTGATGGCAAGGGCAGCGGCAATGGCAGCGGCAAGGTGGGTTTTGAAGTGCATGTGTTATGTCCCGTTAGGTATGTGAAAAACGGCGCGGATTTTAGCAAATCCGCCTTGTTTTTGAGGATGTGTTCGGGCGGGCGGCCGCGTTCACGCCTCGCCGTCTTCAAGCTGCATCCAGCGTTCCATCAGGGCATCGAGCTGCTGCTGCGCCGCTGCCAGCGCGGCGAAGCCCGCCTGTTGCGCGTCCTGCGGCTGCTGATAGAAGCCCGCTTCCTGCACGGCGGCGGTGAGGCGGGCGATTTCCGCTTCCGCCGCTTCAATCTGCGCGGGCAGGGCTTCGAGTTCGCGCCGGTATTTGTAGGAGAGTTTGCCGCTGCGTTTGTCGGCAGGCGGGGCGGCGGCGGGTTTTTCCGCTGTTTTGACGGCAGGCGCAGCGGCTTCTTCCAGTTGGGCGATGTCGCCGCCCTGTTGCAGCCAGTCGCTGAAGCCGCCGACGATTTGCTCGATTTTGCCTTTGTGACGGTTGAACACCCACAGGCGGGTGACGACGGCATCAAGGAAGGCGCGGTCGTGGCTGACCAGCAGCACCGTGCCAGGGTAGTCCGCCAGCACTTCTTCCAGCAGTTCCAGAGTTTCGATGTCAAGGTCGTTGGTCGGTTCGTCCAGCACGAGGACGTTTGCCGGCTGCGCGAAAAGGCGCGCCAGCAGAAGACGGGCCCGTTCGCCGCCGGAGAGCGCGCCGACCGGGGTGCGCCAGCGTTCGGGCGGAAAGAGAAAATCTTGCAGGTAGGCGGCGATGTGCTTGCGCTGGCCGTTCGTTTCGATGTAGTCCCGCCCCGCGCCGACGCTGTCGCGCAGGGTTTCTTCGGGATCAAGCTGGGCGCGCAACTGGTCGAAGTAGGCGACTTCCAGTTTTGTGCCGTGTTTGAGACGGCCTGCCGTCGGCGGCAATTCGCCAAGGAGCAGGCGCAGCAGGGTGGTTTTGCCCGCGCCGTTCGCGCCGACCAAGCCGATTTTCTCGCCGCGCTCGATGATGTCGCTGAAATCCTGCACCAGCGGCGCGCCGCCTGCGTGGGCGAAGCTGAGGTTTTCGGCGACGATCACCTGCCGCCCGCTGCGCTCGCCCGCGTCCAGTTGCAGGTTTGCCTTGCCCTGCCGCTCGATGCGCGCGGCGCGTTCGGTGCGCATCGCTTTTAGCGCGCGCACGCGGCCTTCGTTGCGGGTGCGCCGCGCCTTGATGCCCTGGCGTATCCAGATTTCTTCTTCGGCAAGTTTCTTGTCAAAACGCGCCTGCGCTTCGGCTTCGGCGTGTTGCGCTTCCTCGCGGGTGCGCAGGAAGCGGCGGTAGTCGCTTTTCACGTCGAGCAGGCGGCCGCGATCCAGTTCCCAAATGCGGTTCGCGACTTTTTCGAGGAAGGCGCGGTCGTGGGTGACGAAAACGACGGCGCCGGCAAAATTATTGAGCAGGTTTTCCAGCCAGATGATGGCGCCCATATCGAGGTGGTTGGTCGGTTCGTCAAGCAGCAGCATGTCGGGACGGGCAACCAGCACCCGCGCCAGCCAGACGCGCCGCCGCCAGCCGCCGGACAAATCCGCCATCTGCGTCGCGCCGTTGAGATCGAAGCGTTGCAGGATGCCGTCGATACGGTTATCCAGCTGCCAGCCGTCTGCCGCCGCCACCGCCGCTTCGAGACGGGCGAGTTCATCGGCATCATGCTCGTCATGGGCGGCAAGCAGGGTTTGATAACGCTCGACCAGCGCGGCAGTTTCAGCCAGCCCGTCGCGCACGACTTCGCGCACCGTGCGCGCGTCCGCTGCGGGCGGGTCTTGCGGCAGATAGGCGATGCGCACGCCTTCGCTGATGCGCAGGCTGCCGTCATCCGGCATCTGCGCCCCGCGCAATACATTGAGCAGGGTGGATTTGCCCTCGCCGTTACGACCCAGCAGGGCAACGCGCTCGCCGCTTTCCAGCGAGAAGTTGACGTGGTCGAGCAAGGGCCGCCAGCCAAAGGCGAGCGAGAGGTCCTGGGCGGTGAGGAGGAGCATGGGGCGTTCCTTATTGAGTAGGGAGGTCTTTTAACAGCATCTGCGCCGTTTCGTCGCCTTGTGCAGCGGCTTTGTCTAACCAATACCTCGCCTTTTCCGGGTCAGCGGGAAGCCCCTCGCCTCTTAGATAAGCAAAGCCGAGGAGGATTTGTGCGGCGAGATGACCTTGTGCGGCAGACTTTTCTAACCATTCCCGCGCTTTTTCCGGATTAGCAGTAACATCCCTGCCTCTTAGGTATCTTTCACCAAGATCGGTTTGTGCATTAACAGCACCTTGCTGTGCTGCTTTTTCCAACATGGACAAGGCGTGGCGATACCACTCACCCGCTTTTTCCCGATCTTTACTAACACCGTAAAAACCTCCTGCGTAAGCGTTTGCCAAGTCAAATTGAGCCCTCGTGTCCTCTTGGACAGCAGCTTTCTCCCACCATGCCAGTTGTCCTGCCATATCTTTCTTTTCCTCATACAGGAAATTACCAAATTCGTATTGTGCAAACGGATGGCCTTTTTCTGCGGCTTTTTTCAGCCATTTACCACCTTCTTTGCGATTTTTTTCTATCCCTAATCCATCGCGATATGTAACGCCCAAGAGATATTGCGCTTCGGCATCCTGGTGTAGCGCCGCTTGACGCAGGCTTTTTTCCGCCTGCACAAACCATTTTTCCGCTTCAGCAGTATCTTTTTTTACCCCTACACCATGAAGAAAGGCGCGACCTAACCGAAATTGTGCATAACCATCACCGGCTTCCGCCGCTTTGTTGTAATGCGCAATCGCCTCGGCCATATCGCGTTTACCCAGTTCACCAAGGGCATACATCGTGCCAATCTTGGCTTCGGCACGGGCATTGCCCTGCTCGGCGAGGGTTTTATAGAGCGCGTAGGCTTCCTTGTAATCGGCATTGCGGCGGGCGGTATCGGCCTTTTGCAGGGCGGCGGCAGTCGCGGCGGTGGCGGAGACTGCCGGTACGGCGGTGTCGGCGGCGAGCGCCATGTCGGCAGCGAGCAACGCGGCGGCGAGGAAGAGGGGACGGACAGACATGATGGACTCCTTGTGGGTCAAGAAAAACGGGAGGTGGTGTGCCGCTCAGATGATGCCGCTGCGGGCAGCGGCGTAGCGGGCAAAACGCAGCAGCAGGGCGGCGGCGTCGGGATGTTCGGCGCAAACGGCGGCGCTGATGGCGTCCGGGTCGCGGCCCGCTGCGCTGATGACATCGCGCCTGCCGTCGATATGGGCGCGGATGGCGGCGGCATCGAATTCGGGATGGAATTGCACGCCCCAGGCGTGGGCGCCGATGCGGTAGGCCTGATGCGGGTCGTGTTCGTTGGCGGCGAGGCGGGTTGCCGTTTCAGGCAGGCGCAGCACGGACTGGAAATGGGTAACGTTGGCGGTGAAGTGTGCGGGCAGGGCGGCGAAGATGGGATCGTCGTCGCAGGCGGGCAGGCGGGTGATGGTCGCGCTGCCGATTTCGAGCCCGCGCGGGTTGTCGCCGACTTCGCCACCGCAGGCGTCCGCCAGCAGTTGGTGGCCGTAGCAGATGGCAAACACGGGCAGCCCGGCGGGCACGGCGTGTTGCAGCCAGCGGCGGGTGGCTTCGCTCCACGGCTGGCGTTCCGGCACCATGTGCGCCGAACCGCTGAGGATGACGCCCGCTGTATCGCTAACGGCGGGCAGCGCCTCGCCGCCGATGATGTCGAGCACGCGCACGGGGTGTTGCATCGGCGCGATGGTGCGCGCGATCCAGTCGCTGTACTGGCCGAGGCGGGCGATGATGTCGGGCTTGGGCGCGCCGAGTTTGAGGATGATGAGGGGTTTCATGCAGCTTCTTTTATGTATGAAAAACCCCCGTCTGGCGGGGGTGGATTAGGCGGCGATGGGGTTGTGCTTATTGGGCAGCAGGTTGAGCGACTTCACGCTCAACGAGGCCGTCAACCGTGACATCTACACGACGGTTTTGTGCACGGCCTTCGGCGGTTTTGTTGGTGGCAACCGGGTTGCGTTCACCGTTACCGTAGGATTCGATCAAAGACTGCGGTACGCCGTTTTCCACGAGGTAGTTGGCAACGGTGTTGGCACGACGTTCGGACAGTTTCTGGTTGTACGCGTCGGAGCCTTTGGAGTCGGTGTTACCGACAACGGTAATTTTCTGGATGTTCGCACCACGCTGGTTCAGGTCGCCTGCGAGTTGTTGCAGGGCTTCTTTACCGGCGGGTTTGAGGTTGTATTTGTCGAAATCGAAGTAGGTGTCGGCGGCCAGGGTGATGGTTTCGGTTTGCTTGACCATTACAGGCGGTTCCACCGGCGCAGGCGGTTGAACGCCGCAACCGGTCAGGCCCTTGTTGGCATTGACGGTAACGCATTCGCCCCAACGGTTTTTGACCAGATCCCCACCGGCGGAAGTCAGGTCTTCGTTTGCAGGCAGATCTGCAAATGCCGGTGCTGCACCGGCAGCAAGTACGGCAACTGCAATCAGTTTTTTAAGTTTCATATACTTCTCCCATAACAAAACTTGCAAGTTAATGTTAAGAACTTGGTGGACGGCTGCCCGTCCAAGATTGACGGCACCCCTGCCCACGAACAGGCAAGAGGTACCCATCCGCGCGCCATGATACGGGTTTTGTTGCAAAAATGCAAAGGCAAATGCGGTAAAAGCAACACCGCAGGCGGCGTTTTGTTGTAGAAATGACACGAAACGGGGCGTATCCGCATTCATGTTAAAATATGCGCCGTTTGCCCCGCCCTGCGGGCGTTTTTACGCTACAAGGTAGAGAAATACATGAGCGAATTTGCCAAAGAAGTGTTGCCGGTCAATCTGGTGGATGAAATGCGCAGCTCCTATCTGGACTACGCGATGAGCGTCATCGTCGGGCGCGCCCTGCCGGATGCGCGCGACGGCCTGAAACCGGTGCACCGCCGCGTCCTCTTTTCCATGCACAAACAGGGCAACGCCTGGAACAAAAAATACGTCAAATCCGCGACTATCGTTGGTGACGTGATGGGGAAATACCACCCGCACGGCGACAGTGCCATTTACGACACCCTGGTGCGCATGGCGCAACCCTTCTCGCTGCGCTACCCGCTGGTGGACGGTCAGGGCAACTTCGGCTCGATGGACGGCGACCCGCCCGCCGCTTACCGCTACACCGAAGCGCGCATGGCGAAAATCGCGCACAGCCTGCTCACCGACATCGAAAAAGAAACCGTCGATTTTGCGCCGAACTACGACGGCAGCCAGCAAGAACCCGTCGTCCTCCCCGCCCGCCTGCCGCATCTGCTGGTCAACGGCAGCTCCGGTATCGCCGTCGGCATGGCGACCAACGTCCCGCCGCACCACCTCGGCGAAACCCTTGACGCCTGCCTCTACCTACTCGACCACCCCGCCGCCGACACCGCCGCGCTGATGCGCTACATCCCCGGCCCCGACTTCCCCACCGGCGCGCTCATCAACGGCGCACGCGGCATCCGCGAGGCCTACGAAACCGGGCGCGGCCGCATCTACATCCGCGCCAAAACCCACATCGAAACCGACGACCACAGCGGCAAACAGACCATCGTCGTGGACGAACTGCCCTACCAGGTCAACAAAGCCAACCTGCTCGGTAAAATCGCTGACCTCGTCAAAGAAAAGAAAATCGACGGCATCAGCGCCCTGCGCGACGAATCGGACAAAGACGGCATCCGCATGGTGATCGAACTGCGCCGGGGCGAAGTCGCCGAAGTCATCCTCAACAACCTCTTCCAGCTCACCCAGCTGCAAGTCGTCTTCGGCATCAACATGATGGCGCTGGTCGGCGGCCAGCCGCGCCTGCTCCCGCTCAAAGAAGCGCTGAACGTCTTTCTCGCGCACCGCCGCGAAGTCGTCACCCGCCGCACCATCTTCGAGCTGCGCAAAGCCCGCGAGCGCGCCCACATCCTCGAAGGCCTCTCCATCGCGCTTGCCAACATCGACGAAGTCATCGAACTCATCAAACAATCCAGCGGCCCCGCAGAGGCCAAAGACGCCCTGCTTGCAAAAAGCTGGGCGGCGGGACAAGTCGTCGATATGCTCGCCCGCGCCGGCGCCGAAAACTCGCGCCCCGAAGGGCTTGCCAAACAATACGGCCTGCATGATGGTGCCTACCGCCTCTCGCCCGAACAGGCGCAAGCCATCCTCGACCTGCGTCTGCACCGCCTGACCGGCCTCGAACAAGAAAAAATCCTCGACGAATACCAGCAAATCATCCACGAAATCGAAGCCCTGCTCGACATCCTGCAAATCCCCGAACGCCTGCTGGAAGTCATCAAAGAAGAACTGCGCGACATCAAGAACCAGTACAACGATGTGCGCCGCACCCAAATCCTCGACACCCACCTCAACCTCTCGCTCGAAGACCTCATCGCCGAAGAAGACCGCGTCATCACCCTCTCGCACGAAGGCTACATCAAGGCGCAGCCGCTTTCGGACTACGAAGCGCAAAAACGCGGCGGCAAAGGCAAGTCGGCGACCGCCGTCAAGGACGAAGACTTCGTCGAGCAACTCATCATCGCCAACACCCACGACACCATGCTCTGCTTCACCAACCGGGGCAAAGTGTACTGGCTGAAAGTGTATGAATTGCCGCAAGCGGGGCGCAACGCCAAAGGCAAACCCATCGTCAACCTTCTGCCCTTCGAGCCGGGCGAGCGCCTGAACGCCGTGCTCACCACCCGCGAGTACCCCGAAGACCGCTACCTTATCTTCGCCACCCAAAGTGGCACCGTCAAAAAAACCCCGCTGTCCGACTACTCACGACCGCGCAGTATCGGTATCATCGCCATCAACCTGCGCGCAGACGACGAACTCGTGGACGTCGCCCTCACCGACGGCGGCCGCGACATCATGCTCTTCTCCGACGCCGGCAAAGCCGTGCGCTTCCCCGAAGCAAGCGTGCGCAGCATGGGGCGCGACGCGACCGGCGTGCGCGGCATGAACATTGACGACGGCCAGCGCGTCATCGCCCTCTGCGTCGTTGCCGACAGCGGCGACATCCTCACCGTCACCGAAAACGGCTACGGCAAACGCACCCCGATTGCCGACTACCCGCAAAAAGGACGCGGCACCAAAGGCGTCATCTCCATCGCGTGCAGCGAACGCAACGGCCGCGCCGTCAGCGCCCTGCAAGTGCAAGAAGACGAACACATCATGCTCGTCACCGACAACGGCACCCTGGTTCGCACCCGCGTCGCCGAAATCAGCACCAGCGGCCGCAACACCCAGGGCGTGCGCCTCATCCGCACCAGCGGCAGCGAAAAACTCATCGCCGTCGCCAAAATCGTCGCCGAAGGCGAAGACGACAGCGGCGAGGGTGCAGGCACAAATACGGACGAAAACGCAGAATAAAAAAGCGGGCGCAAGCCCGCTTTTTCAAACGTTGGAGACAGGAATGACCATTCCCAAATATGACGAGCTGCTGCACCCCATCATCCAGTGGGCAGCCGACAAACCCGCATGGCGAATAACAGATCTTATCGGGCCCCTGGCCAAAGCATTTCATCTCGGAGAGGCAGAAATAGCGCAACCATACCAATCAGGACACCCAAGACCCATATTCCGTGACCGTATCTCCTGGGCAGTCAGCCTGCTTTACCGCACCGGCTTATTGGATAAAGCATCCAGAGGGCATTATCTGCTTGGCGAAGAAGGGAAAAAACACATTCATAAAACAGCGGCAGCATTGCGTACCTATGCCAAAAACAAAGATAAAAACAGGCAACAGCAAAAAAACGCAAAGCAAGAGGCAGCCAGAGAAATAGAAGAACAAACACCACAGGAATTACTCGATGCCGCCTATAAATCCATTCGCCAGGAAATCTACGACGACATTCTTGATACCATCCTCAGCAAAACCCCGACTGCCTTTGAGAAGCTGGTCATACAGCTTCTGCAAAATATGGGATACGGTGGCGAAATAGAAGAAGCCGCCCGTGTCACGCAGCAAAGCAGGGACGGCGGCATTGACGGCGAAATAAAAGAAGACGTGCTGGGACTGGGGCGCATCTACATCCAGGCCAAACGCTACAAACGGGATACTACTATCGGCCGCCCCGAAATCCAGACTTTTGTTGGTGCGCTATCCGGCGTCCGCGCGGATAAAGGCGTATTTATGACGACCGCGAGTTACAGTAAAAGCGCCATAGATTATGTACAAGGACTGCACAACCTCCGCATTGTCCTGATTGATGGCATGAAACTCGCGGAATACATCTATGATTACAACCTGGGAATGCAAACTGAGCAGATATTCAGTATCAAGAAAATGGATACGGACTTTTGGGATGAATGGCAGAATGATAATGGGTGATTCTTCCTGCTTTTTGCAAACCGTGCGGGAATTGCCATCAGTCGGCAAATGCTGGCCTTGCCGCATAAAAAACCGCCCTTTCGGGCGGTTTTTTATTATGACGCGCATCGGCAGGATTATTCCGGGCGCATATGCGGGAAGAGGATGACATCACGGATGGAGGGCGCGCCGGTGAGCAGCATGACGAGACGGTCAATGCCGATGCCTTCGCCGGCGGTCGGCGGCATGCCGTATTCGAGGGCGCGGATGTAGTCGGCGTCGTAGTGCATGGCTTCGTCGTCGCCCGCGTCTTTGGCCGCTGCCTGGGCGCGGAAACGTTCGGCCTGGTCTTCGGCATCGTTGAGCTCGGAAAAGCCATTGGCGATTTCGCGCCCGCCGATGTAGAGCTCGAAGCGGTCGCAAATGTCGGGGTTGTCGTCGTTGCGGCGCGACAGCGGGGAATCAACCGCCGGATAGGCGGTGATGAAGGTCGGCTGGATGAGCCTGGTCTCGGCGGTTTCTTCGAAGAGCAGGGTGTGCAGGTGGCCGAGCGGGGTGTTGTCGTCCACTTTTTGTTTGTATTCGTCACGCAGAATGGCCGCAAGGGCAGCGGCGTCGTGCAGTTTTTCGCTGTATGCCGGGGCGTGGCGGCGGATGGCATCCAGCATGGTCAGGCGTTCGTAGGGCTGGTCAAGATCGATGGTTTCGCCGCCGGCGGTGATGTTCCGGTTATCCAGCACGTCGCGCTTGATGCCCCGGAAGAGGGTTTCGGTGAGGTTCATCAGGTCACGGTAGTCGGCGTAGGCCCAGTAGAATTCGAGCATGGTGAATTCGGGGTTGTGCCGTGTGGAGAGGCCTTCGTTGCGGAAGCTGCGGTTGATTTCAAAGACGCGCTCGAAGCCGCCGACGACGAGGCGTTTGAGGTAGAGTTCGGGGGCAATGCGCAGGTAGAGCGGCATGTCGAGCGCGTTGTGGTGCGTGATGAAGGGGCGGGCGGTGGCACCGCCGGGGATGGGGTGCATCATCGGGGTTTCGACTTCGAGGAAGGCGTGTTCTTCAAAGAAGCGGCGGATGTAGCGCACGATTTTGTTGCGGGTGAGGAAGATGGCGCGGCTGTCTTCATTCATGATGAGGTCAACGTAGCGCTGGCGGTAGCGGGTCTCCTGGTCGGTGAGGCCGTGGTATTTTTCCGGCAGCGGGCGCAGGGATTTGGTCAAGAGGCGGATGTCGCGCAGGTGGAGGCTGAGTTCGCCGGTCTGGGTGCGGAAGAGGTGGCCGTCGGCGGCGAGGGTATCGCCCACGTCCCAGGTTTTGAAGTCGGCGTAGCGGCCTTCGGGCAGGTCGTCGCGGCTGAGGTAGAGCTGGATGCGCGCACCGCTGCCGTCCTGGATTTCGCAGAAGCTGGCTTTGCCCATGACGCGTTTGCGCATCATGCGGCCGGCGACGGTGATGTCGCCCGCGTTACGCAGGGTGTCGGCGTCTTCGACGCTGTCGTAGGCGGCGTGCAGGGCGGCGGCGTTGTGGGTCGGGCGGGCGTCGTTGGGGAAGGCGACGCCGCGCGCGCGGATGGCGGCGAGTTTTTGCCGGCGTTCGGCGATGAGTTTGTTTTCGTCGGCGGGGGCGGTGTTCGGGGTGGTCATGCTTCTACTCCCTGTTTCAGGCTGGCTTGCAGGAATGGGTCGAGGGCGCCGTCGAGGACGGCCTGGGTGTTGCTGGTTTCATATCCGGTGCGCAGGTCCTTGATGCGCGACTGATCGAGAACGTAGGAACGGATCTGGTTGCCCCAGCCGATGTCGGATTTGTTGTCTTCGATGGCTTGCGCGCTGGCGCGGCGTTTTTGCAGTTCGAGGTCGTAGAGTTTGGCGCGCAGTTGCTTCATGCAGATGTCGCGGTTGACGTGCTGGCTGCGGTCTTGTTGCGACTGCACGACGATGCCGCTGGGGATGTGGGTGATGCGCACAGCGGATTCGGTGCGGTTGACGTGCTGGCCGCCCGCGCCGGAGGCGCGGTACACGTCGGTACGCAGGTCGGCGGGGTTGATGTCCACTTCAATGTTGTCGTCGATTTCCGGCGAGACGAAGACGGCGGCAAAGGAGGTGTGGCGGCGGTTGCCGGAATCAAAGGGCGATTTGCGCACGAGGCGGTGCACGCCGATTTCGGTGCGCAGCCAGCCGTAGGCGTATTCGCCGCTGAACTGGATGGTGGCGGATTTGATGCCGGCAACATCGCCGGGGGATTCTTCGATGAGCTCGGTTTTGTAGCCGCGCGCCTCGCCCCAGCGCAGGTACATGCGCAGCAGCATGGAGGCCCAGTCTTGCGCTTCGGTGCCGCCGGAACCCGCCTGAATGTCGAGGAAGGCGTTGTTGGCATCGAGTTCGCCCGCGAACATGCGGCGGAATTCGAGGTCTTCGATGTGTTTTTCGTGGCTGTCGATGTCGGCGATGGCGGCGTTGACGGTGGCTTCGTCGTCTTCGGCTTCGGCGAGTTCGATGAGGTCGAAGGCGTCTTGCAGCCCCCGTTTGATGGCATCCAGCCCTTGCACGACGTTGACGAGGGCGGCGCGTTCCTGGCCGAGTTTGGTGGCTTCTTCGGGGTTGTCCCAAATGCCGGGGCGTTCGAGTTCGCGTTCGACTTCTTCGAGACGTTCGGCTTTTACGGCGTAGTCAAAGATACCCCCTGAGCGCCGCCTCGCGCGCTTGCAGGTCTTTGATGCGTTCGTAGGTGAGGTTGAGTTCCATAGTGCGATCTGCCTGTATTGTAAAAAGCGCCGCATTATAAGGGATTGGGACGCACCGCTTCCATGCGCGGAGAGTTTACGGAAACATAATCCGCGCCCGCCTTTCACGTCTTGATTTATCCATTTAGAATACGAGGCGTTATTAATTGACCCATTTATTGAGGATTTGTTGATGAAACGCACTTTATTCGCCCCGCTGCTCACTGCCGGATTCATGCTGACCGCTCCCCAGGCAAATGCCTTGTATGACGGCTGGTTCGATACCTATTTTGCCGAAGCCGCTTTCGATACCACGCTTCGCCAAAACCAGCGCAATCATGAAAACTGGTACGGCAATTCCGGTGGCGGCAAGGCCGCAGCCCCTGCCGCTGCCCAAAAAGGAGTCGCCAAATACAGGAATGACAACAGCATCACCGAAGAAATCGACGCCAAAATGATTGACGCCTTGCGCCAGCATTTGCAGAGCATCGGCAAATACAGCGAAGACAGCGAACAGCAGCTCACCCAGTTGCAAAACAGCTACCTTATCTCGCGGGTAAAAAATGCGCTGTTGTCAGATGGTTATGATGCAAATAGCGTTGCGACTGCCATGGCGTATGTAACGGCCATCAATTACGGCATTGCCAGGAATCTGGATTTGGCCGCCGTGAAAGCGCACCCGATGGTCGAACAGATACAGGCCGCGATGGATAAAGACAGCTATCTGCAACATCTCTCCGATGCCGACAAACAGCGGATAGCGGATACGTATTACTGGATTGGCAGCCTGCAAATGGCCATGTATATGGAAGCCGCCAATGCCGGCAATCAGCAGGCGTTAAATGATTTGACGAAAGAGGCCAATGACGTATTGACGTCTTTCGGCCTCAGCACCGCACAAATCCGGGAAGGCAGCAACGGTCTGGAAATCCATCGCTGAAGAATGTTTCCCGCTATCCGTTGTCATTAACGACAGCAATAAGAAAGCCCCGTGTAACGGGGCTTTCTTTTTATCAGACTCGGAAAAAAGTAGGACGAACGGCATCAGTGCTTATCCGCGCCTGCCGCATCCGCCTGTCAACTGCGAGCGGGAAAGTATTGGCCAACCATGTCTGCTGCCTGTTGCAGCCAGTCTTCCCGCGTTTGCCGGTCGCTGTCGGCGACGACCCGGAACATGAGGCGGTCGAAGGTGTGAACGCCGCAGAAGGCGAAGATGCAGTCTTTCCAGATACGTTCCAGCGGGTCGCCGAAGACCTCGTGTTCGCGCTGCTCAGGGGTGTTTGAGGTGTTGAAAACCAGCGCCGCTTTGGCCGGCAACAGGCCGATGGGCAGGCCGCCGCCGTTGTCGCCGACGGGGAAGGTGTAGGCGACGTGTTCCCGCAGAACGCGGTCCACCCAGCCTTTGAGGATGGCGGGCGGCTGCCCCCACCAGTTCGGGTGGACAATGATGATGCCGTGCGCGCGGGCAATTTCTTCCTGGTGTTGCCGCAGGAGCGGGTCGCTGCTGTCGTCCGCAACCAGCTCCTGCCCGCTGATGAGCGGGTTGAAGCCTTCCCGGTAAAGATCGTGAAAATGGACGCTGTAGCCGTTCTGTTGCAGTGTCGCGATGACGGTCGCCGCGATGGCGGCGTTCAGGCTGTGGTCATAGGGATGGGCAAGAATGACGCTGACAGGTTGCATGGGGTCTCCTGCGGGATGGGTTAGGCGCTTTTTGCCGCCGTGTGCTTGGTGTGACAGCGCGCGCATTCGCCGGACAGCACCAGCGGGCCATCCTGCACGGTAAAGCCGCGTTCGCGGCAGAAGGCGAGCAGGATGTCCACCGGTTCTTGCGCGGTGAGTTCTTCGGTGGTGCCGCAGACGGTGCAGTTCAGGATGACGCTGGTGTGTTCTTCGCCAAAGTGGCTGCAAATGACGTAGCCGTTCAGCGATTCGGCGCGGTGCAGCACGCCGATATGCACGAAGAAATCGAGGGCGCGATAGACGGTCGGCGGCGCGGCGCTGCGTTTGCTTTTTTGCAGGTCGGCGAGGATTTCGTAAGCCTTGACCACGTTCGGGTAGTCAAGGACGAGTTCGAGCACCTGTTTGCGGATGGGGGTGAGGCGGGCGCCGTTTCTGATGCAATATTGCTCAATTTGGCGGACGATGGCGTTCTTCTGGTTTTTATTCATGCGGGAGGTGGGCTTGGTGATGGGAACGGAAGCCGCTAGGACGCCTGCGCTTTGCGGCGGTACACCCAAACGTGGGCGGGCGGGAAATTCAGCCAGGCGTAGTTGACCTTTTCGGCGCAAATGTCGGCTGCTTCCGGCAGGTGCAGCGGCGAGCGCTGGCCGTAGGTGAACTGCACCAGCACGTTGGCGGGATCCTCGCGCAGGGCGGCGAAAAATATTGCTTCGATGCCGTGCGCGATGTCCGGCGGCAGCGAGCGGAACGGCAGGGAAGAGACGATGGTTTTCGGTTGCGGATGCGTCCATATGTCCAGTTGTTCAACGCCACCACGGCGGATGGTGCTGCCCTTGAAGCGGTCACGCAGGCGGCGGGCGAGGCGCGGGTTGAGCTCATTGATAATCAGGCGTTCGCGGGGGAAATGGGCGACCAGTTCGCGGGTAATCGCCCCCGTCCCCGCCCCCGCTTCGATCACGATGCTTTCCGGATGCCCGTAATCCTGCGCGGTGCGGCGCATGGCGCGGGCGAGGGCACGGGAAGACGGAATGATGCTGCCCACCCCTTTCGGGTGCCGGATGAATTCATAGGAAAATCCGGCGGTTTCTTTCACCAGATTGGCGATTTTGCGGTTTCTCGTCATAAAAGATCCTGTTGATGAAGCGGTTACGCACGAATCATACGCGCGCAGGCACAATGAAACCAGCGCCGGGCCGATAACCATGCGGTTTTCCGGCAATCAGGCGGGGGCCTGCCGGTCAATCACATTCCTCATTTCAAAACTCGAATGCACATTCATCACGCCCGGAATGCGGCTCAATTTGCCCAGCAGGAAGGATTCAAACGATTCCATGCCGCTGACCAGCACCTGCAACAGATAATCCTCGGCACGGCCGGTGACAATGCTCATCCGCACCACTTCGGGAAAGGACTTGACCTGCTCCTCAAAGGCGGCAAAGCGTTCCGGCGTATGGCTGTCCAGCGTGACGGCGATGAACACGCTCAGGCCGAAACCAAGGGCGTTGCGGTTGAGCACCGCGCGGTAGCCTTCGATAATGCCCGCTTCTTCCAGGCGGCGCACCCGCCGCGCACACGGCGTCGGCGACAAATTGACCGCCTCGGCCAGTGCCAGATTATTGATGCGGCCGTTGACCGACAGGATGCGCAGGATCTTGCGGTCAATCTCATCCAGCATAAAGTGATTTTCGCTCATAAAAATCCTGATAGTGGTGAAAAAAGCTCATTATACCGACAAAACGCGCGATAAAAAGTGAAAAAACACCGCTAACAGCTACTATAATGCGCCGCCTGTATCACAAAGGACATCACCATGAGCCGCTTCAATCATCAAAAATACCGCCCTTTCGCCTTCGCCCCGCATCTGCCCGACCGCACCTGGCCGGACAAAACCATCACCAAAGCCCCGACCTGGGTCAGCGTTGATTTGCGCGACGGCAACCAGGCGCTGATCGACCCGATGACCATCGAACAAAAACTGCGCTTTTTTCAGCTTCTGGTGGACTGCGGTTTCAAGGAAATCGAAATCGGCTTTCCCTCCGCCTCGCAAATCGAATACGACTTCACCCGCCTGCTCATCGAAGGCGGCCACATCCCCGACGACGTGACCATCCAGGTGCTGGTACAGGCGCGTGAACACCTCATCGACCGCACCTTCGAATCCCTGCGCGGCGTCAAGCGCGCCATCGTCCACCTGTACAACCCCACCTCGCGCGTACAGCGGGAAAAAGTCTATGAAAAAAGCAAAGAAGACATCACCGCTATCGCCGTCGCGGGCGCGACCCTGCTGCAAGAACGCGCCGCGCGTTACCCGGACAGCGAGTGGATCTTCGAATACTCGCCGGAAAGCTTCTCGCAGACTGAAACCGACTTCGCCGTTGCCGTTTGCGAAGCCGTCTGCCGGGTGTGGCAACCGTGGGCGGGGCGCAAAGTCATCCTCAACCTGCCGAATACCGTCGAAGCCTGCACCCCGAACCGCTACGCCGACCAGATTGAATATTTCTGCCGCCACCTCGGCTGCCGCGAGCACATCACCCTCAGCGTGCACACCCACAATGACCGGGGCTGCGCCGTCGCCGCAGGCGAACTCGCCGTCATGGCGGGGGCGGATCGCGTCGAAGGCACCCTGCTCGGCAACGGCGAACGCACCGGCAATATGGACATCATGGTCATGGCGATGAATCTCTACTCGCAGGGCGTTGACCCCGAACTCGATTTCAGCCGCATGAACGACATCGTGCGCATCGTCAGCGAATGCAACAATCTGCCCGTGCATCCGCGCCACCCTTACATCGGCGAACTCGTCTTCACCGCCTTCTCCGGCTCGCATCAGGACGCCATCAAAAAATCGCTGGAAAAACCGCAGGAAGACGGCATCTGGGACATCGCCTATCTGCCCATTGACCCGCTCGACATCGGCCGCAGCTATCAGGATGTGGTGCGCATCAACAGCCAGTCGGGCAAAGGCGGCGTCGCCTACATCCTCGCGCGCGACTACGGCCTGAATGTGCCGCGCTGGCTGCAAATCGACTTCGCCCAGCACGTCCAGAAAGAAAGCGAACGCACCCAAAAAGAACTGAGCAGCCGGGACATCATCACCCTCTTTGAAGACAGCTACCTGCACGACAGCCCGCTGCATCTGGACGACTACGCCATCCGCCGCCTCGAACGGCAGGACCACCACCTCGAAGCGAACCTCACCCGCACCGACGGCAGCAGCATCATCCTCAAAGGCCACGGCGGCGGGGCGATGGGCGCCTTCATCGACGCCCTGCAACAACACAGCGGCAAGCGCATCAGCGTTGCCAACTACGCCGAACACGCGATGAGCAAAACCACCGACGCCCAGGCGGTCGCCTACGTGCAGCTCATGATTGACGACGCACTGCACACCGGCATCGCATACAGCCAGGACACCGTCAGCGCCATGCTGCGCGCGACCCTGGTCGCGGCGGGGCACATCCTGTAATGCCCATCCCGAAAACGAAGTGCTCGGCACAGGCCGGGATTGGCATCAGTATTCCCGCCCGTTGATGATGACCAGCAGTTGGCACAAATGAGGCGCGCCGCCGGGCAGTTCCCGGGCGGCACGCCATGCATCGACGCTGTGTGCGGCAAGTGCGGCCCGGGCGGCATCGAGCCCCAACAGCGCGGGATAGGTGTTTTTGCCCCGGGTGGCGTCCTTGCCTGCCGTTTTGCCGAGCGTGGCACTATCGGCAGTCACATCCAGAATGTCATCGGCAATCTGGTAGGCAATGCCGAGGGCGGTACCGAGGGTGTCGAGAGTCGGGCGGTGTTTGTCGTAGCAGGCGGCGGGAATGGCGCCGCAGTGCAGCGCGGCGCGGATCAGGGCACCGGTTTTACCGTGATGTACCGCTTGCAGTTCCTCCGGGGTCAGCCGCTTGCCGGTGGCGGCGATGTCGCGCATTTGCCCGCCGACCATGCCGCGCCAACCGGCGGCGTCCGCCAGAACACGGATTTGTGCGACCTGGGCGGCAGGCGGCAGCGGGCTTGCTGCGAGCAGCGCGAAGGCAAGGGTATTGAGCGCGTCGCCGGCGAGGATGGCGGTGGCTTCGTCAAAGGCTTTGTGCGTGCTGGGGCGGCCACGGCGCAGGTCATCGTCATCCATTGCCGGCAGGTCGTCGTGGATGAGCGAGTAGGCGTGCAGTGCTTCCAGGGCGCAGGCGGCAGCATCCGCCGCATCCGGCGACACGGCGAAATCCTCTGCCGCCGCATACACCAGCGCGGCACGCAACCGTTTGCCGCCGCCAAGGGCGGCATAACGCATCGCATCGGCAAGGCGTTCACCGGCGGGCGGCAGGCGGGCGGCGAGGGCGGTTTCGAGGCGGGACTGATAGGCGGCGAGCAGGTCGGACATGGGTGGTGGCGCGGTTGGTAGGGACGGCGGATTGTACTGGAAATGCGTCGCCGCCCCTACCGTTGCCCGCTTTTTTACGTTATCTTGCCGAACCCGATTTTTTATGGAATGCACCATGCAACCTTTAGATGATTTGCGCATTGCCGCCATTGAAGAACTGATTCCCCCCTTCGCGCTGCTGGAACGCCATCCGCTGACCGAAAGCGCGGCCGCAACGGTTGACGCCGCCCGAGAGGTCATCCACGGCATCCTTGACGGCACGGACGACCGCCTGCTGGTGGTTATCGGCCCCTGCTCGATTCATGATGTGGATGCCGCACATGAATATGCCGCCCGCCTGCGCCCGTTGAGTGAGCGTTACCGCGAACAACTGCTCATCGTGATGCGTGTTTATTTCGAGAAACCGCGCACTACCATGGGCTGGAAGGGGCTGCTCAATGATCCTTATCTTGACGGCTCCTTTGCCATCAACGAAGGGCTTGCCATCGGGCGCAAGCTGCTGCTGGACCTGGCCGAAGCGGGCATTCCCGCCGCTGTCGAGTATCTTGATGTCATCATCCCGCAGTACATCGCTGATCTGGTCAGCTGGGGGGCTATCGGTGCCCGCACCACAGAGAGCCAGATACACCGCCAGCTGGCCTCAGGTCTTTCCTGCCCTATCGGCTTCAAGAACGGCACTAACGGCGACGTGCAAATTGCGGTAGATGCCATCGTCTCGGCGCGCTGTGCGCACAGTTTCCTCGGCGCCACGAAAAGCGGACACGCCGCCATCGTTACCACCCACGGCAATAAGGATTGCCACCTCATCCTGCGCGGCGGCAACAAGGGCCCGAATTACGACGCCGCACACGTCAAGGCTGCCGTTGCCACCCTCGCCGCCGCGCATGTGCCGCAGAACGTGATGGTGGATTGCAGCCACGCCAACAGCAACAAGCAGCACCTGCGGCAGATGACGGTTGCGGCCAGCGTCGCGGCGCAGATTGCCGCCGGCAACCGCCACATCATCGGCCTGATGGCGGAGAGCAATCTGGTCGAAGGCGCGCAGAAACTCGAAGCGGGCAAACCGCTTGTGTACGGGCAGAGCATCACCGATCCCTGCATCGGCTGGGACGACACGGAGAAGATGCTGGCACTGCTGGCGGATGCCGTGGCCGAACGGCAGCGGAAAGCGCCGCAATAGGTACCGCCTGCCATGCATACGCATAATGAAAGACGCTGCCCGCCGCAGCGTCTTTTTTTGTGCCGCCACGCTGTGTGGTTTGCCTTTTTCACCATACTGGCGGCAGCTCCCAGAGAAAGCGGAGATTGTCATGGCGACGAACGGCACACAAGACGCTGCCCCGGCGACTGCGGTGCTGTACGTCCGCTGGCGGAAGAGATACCGGCGATATGCAAAGGCGCAAGCCGGATTGCGGCACAGATTTTTGGGTGGTGACCTGAAAAGTATGCCGGGCTGGACAATGCCATAGTTGATGTAGTGAAAAGCTAGATTAAAGACCTTGAAGTGGTAGAGCAATTTCTTTGAAAAAAAACAGGTTTTCCTCACAATCCGCTTGATCCGGTTGTCTCAGACGGCAATGATTGCCTTCAATTCCCACCGTATATTTCTTGCCAATATTCGATTTTTCACTGCCGAATACTTCAACAAAACTCTGCCACTTATCCATTGCGATATTCCCATAAGTAATCCTTAGATCGTTTAAACGTGCTTCCAATTCCCTTACTGTGGTAATATCCCGTTTCCCCCGGGCATAAGCCACTATCTCGCCGCTACCACGGTCATAAGCATAAATAAGCCATACCTTGTTCTTTTTGCTGCCGACGAAAGTCCAGATCTCGTCAATCTCTAAAGTATCATAATGATTTTTCTTAGGAAGGACATGATGTTGTGACGTTTTTAGCACCTTCTGCACCTTGTACCTGCTGCATCCTGTTATTGCGGAAATATCACGAATGCCACAATTACGAACCGGCATTTTGAGGATAATTTTAATAATGTTTGAACGATATCCAATATAGGTCAAATTATGGTCGCCAATAAATTGACGACAGCAATCTTTGCAGAGGTAATTTTGTTTGCCGTAGCGCTTGGTGCCATTTTTCTTTATACTCTGCCCATGGCAACGGGGGCAACAGAGTGTTAATTGTATTTTCACAGACACAACATAACGCATCTGCCCGTTGCCTTTTTAGTTTCTGCTTACCGACACCAGTGTCAGCATACTTTTTAGAACACCACCAAAAAATGAAGTTCCCCGAATGAAGCTGGTTATAGTCGTTTCAAATAGGACTGAGACAAGGCGGCGAGCCGAAGACCGTACAGATAGTACGGCGAGGCGAGCTAACACCGTATCAGTTCTAGTTGAAACGACTATACGTAAAAACCTTCCCCCGTTTGCAAAGGCATTCGCCCATCTCGCAGGGAGGCACCTATACCTGTCTGCCTGAGGGTTAGCCTGCCACGACGTGGCGGTTCAGATCGATACAGCGGGGGAAGAGGGTCTTGATCGGCGGCTGGTGACTGATGGCAAGGCACAGGGTGTGCGGCAGTGTTTCGTGCAGGGTCTGCATGAGGGTGCGGGCGACGGCATCGTCGAGCTGGTTCGTCGCCTCATCCAGGAGGAGGATGTGCGGGCGGGTGATGAGGGCGCGGGCGAGGCTGATGCGCTGCTGTTCGCCGCCGGAGAGGATGCGCTGCCATTCTGCTTCGTCATCAAGGCGGGCGGCGAGGCGGTCGAGGCCGACTTGTTGCAGCGCGGCGGTGAGGCGTTCGTCCGCGATGCTGTCGCGTGCGGGGTAGCAGAGGATGGCGCGCAGGGTGTCCTGTGGCAGGTAGGGGCGCTGCGGCAGGGTGAGGATGCCGCGCGCGGGCAGGCGGTAATGCCCCCGGTAGTGTGGCCAGATGCCCGCCAGGGTACGCAGCAGGGTGGTTTTTCCGATGCCGCTGGCGCCGTCGAGCAGCAGACGTTCGGGGGCGGTGGCGTGTAGGTTGAGGTTGCCGAGCAGCGGGCGGCCGTCGGCGCTGTCGATGCAGAGGTTTTCCGTGGTGATGCTGTCGTCGCCGCTGTCGGTGGCGGGATGTTTGGCGGCGGGCAGTTGTTCCAGCGCGTCCTGAAAGCGGGCGAGGCGCTCGATGACTGCCGCCCAGACGATGAGCTGTTTGTAGCTGTCGAGGAACCAGCCGAAGCCGTCCTGCACGCGGGCGAAGGAGGCGCGGGTCTGCATGATGTCACCGAAGGTGAGGGTTTTGGCGAGATACATCGGCAGGGTGGCGAAGATGGGGATGAAGATGCTGATGCGGATGTAGCTGGCGGTGAAGGTGCTGAACATGAGTTCGCGGTTGATGAGGGCGCGCCAGTTGGTCTTGATGTGCTCGAAGCGCTGTTGCAGGCGGGCTTCTTCCGCCGCTTCGCCGCGATAGAGGGCGATTTGTTCGCTGTGGTCGCGCACGCGCAGCAGGGTGGCGCGGTAGTCGGCTTCGCGGTGCTGGCGCTCGACGTTGAGCGCTTGCAGTTTGTGGCCGATGAGGTGGCCGATGAGGGTGGTGATGAGCGAGTAGGCGAGCGCGACCCAGACGAGGTAGCCGTGGATGGTGAAGCTGTAACCGGCGATGGTGAAGGTCTGCACGCCGGAAAGCCCCCAGAGGATGCCGAGGTAGGTGACGAGGGTCACGCTTTTCTGGATGAAACTGCGCAGGAGGTCGAGGGTCTGTTCAGCGAGCAGGGCGATGTCTTCGGCGATGCGCTGGTCGGGGTTGTCCGGTTCTGCGCCTTGTTGCAGGCGGTAGTGTCTGTGTTCTGCCAGCCAGGCGTGCTGGAAGTCGCGGCTCATCTGTTCGCGCCAGCGGATGCGCAGCACTTTGCGCAGCCATTCGCCGCTGACGATGAAGGTGACGAGGAGGGCGAGGTAGCCGAGGTATTCGGCGGCAAGCGCGGGCAGGATGGCGCCGTTGAAATCGGCGAGGGCGTCGTAGAAGCGCTTGTCCCAGCGGACGATCCACACGCCGATGAGGATGAGGAGGAGGGTGCAGGCGGTGTCGGCGGCAAGCAGCCCCCAGGCGGGCAGGCTGCGGCGGGTGAACCAGTAGGGGGCGATGAGGCGGAGGAAGCGGGCGAGGGTTTTCATGATGACGGGCGTGGTCGGAGGCGGCAAAAAACCGCGCCGGAGCGCGGTGTCGGGTTATTTGACATTGAGCGGGATGCGTTTGCTCACCGTCCTGCCTTCGGGCGGGGCGGCGTAGCGGCCGACGCTGCGCACGGCATCGAGGATGAGGTCGTCGATTTGCCGCACGCCCGAACTCTGCTCAATGCGGATGTTGCTGAACGCGCCGCTCGCCTGGATGTCGAAGGCGACCACAGCGGTGCCGCGTTCGCGGATGCGGCCCTTGCGTTTGGCGACGGCACCGGCGATGCGCTGTTGCAGGCCCTGGTTGTAGTTTTTCGTGGTGATTTCACCGCCGGGTTTGCCGCCGACCCTGCCGTCCGGCGAGCCGCCGCGTCCGGCACCGGCATCCGGGCGGGCGTTCGGCGTTTGTCCCTGTCCGTAAGTGGATGACGGCACGGGCGGGGCGATGCTGACCCGCGCCGGCGGCGGGGTGAAGACGGGGCGTTCGCGCACTTCGGAGGCGGGTTCGCGCGGCTCCGGCTCCGGTTTCGGCTTCGGTTTTTCTTTGGGCTTGGGCTTTTCTTTCGGTTTTTCTTTTTTCGGTTTGGGCTTTTCTTTGGGCGGTTCTTTTTTCGGTGGCGGTTTTTTTTCGATTTCGACCGGCGCGGGTGTTTCTTCGACAACCGGCTCGGGCTCGGGTTCGGGCAGGATTTCCGGTTCGGGTTCGGGGGGCGGCGGCGGTGGGGGAGGTGGCGGCGGCGCGGCCGGTTCGGGTTCGGGGGCGTATTCGGCCCATTCCCAGTTGAGGATTTCCGGGGTGATGACGGCAGGCGGCGGGTCTTGCCGGTAGATCCAGACACCGCCGGCGACAATGCCCGCATGCACGGCAAGCGAGACAACGAAGCCGGTGATGCTGGCGGCGCGGCTGTATCCGGCCATGTCAGTGTTCCCCGGCCGGGATGGAGAGGACGGCGACGCGGAATTTTTTGCCTTTGAGCATGTCCTGCACGGTGATGAAGTGCTGGAAGGGTGTGTCGGCGTCGATTTTCAGGGTCACGCGCTGGTTCTCCTGCCAGCCGTCCACGGTGGTTTTCAGCGCTTCCGTGCCGATTTTCTGCTCGCTCTGCCCGCCGTCTTTGAGGTAATAGATGCCGTCCTTGTCGATGGTGATGAGTTTCAGGGTGTCTTCGGCTTCGAGTTTGGTCGGCTCTTTCGAGGTCGGCAGGTTGACCTCGATTTTGCCCTGGGCGATGAAGCTCGCCGTCATCAGCACGATGGTGAGCAGCACCAGCATGATGTCGATGAACGGGATGACGTTGATCTGGTCAAATTTTTTCATTGTTGTATCCCGCCTGGTAGGACTGCCATTTGGCACGGCGCACTTCGACTTTGCGCGAGAGCAGGTTGTAAAACATGATGGACGGGATGGCGACGAGGATGCCGAAGGCGGTCGCTTTCAGCGCCATGGCGAGGCCGATCATGATTTGCGCGGCGTCGATGTTGCCGCCGTGCTGCCCCATGTCGTAGAAGGTGATGAGGATGCCGGTCACGGTGCCGAGCAGGCCGACGTAGGGCGCGTTCGAGCCGATGGTATAGATGGGGGTGAGGTTGCGTTCGAGGGCGATGTCGAGTTCGTGGATGTTGGGGTAGCGGCGCACATCGAGGCGGGCGAAGAAGATGTAGCGCTCGACGACTTTCCACAGCATGATGAGGCTCATCAGGCCGAGGGTGCCGAGGATGATGTAATCGACGTGTGCTTTGAGAAATTCCATGGTCGGGATGCTCCGGTGAGTAAAAAGGGCTTGCACTATACCCACCCCCCTATGTCATGTAAATACGAGGGATTATTGTTTGTTGCCTGACACCGCACGCCCTGCGCAAAAAGAAAGCAGGGAAAATTTCTCTTTTGTGAACACGGGGTAAGCCTCCGTCTGCCGGAGTTATGCACAGCTTTTGTGGATAACCGCAGGCGGCAAAGGCGTGGCCGATGCGCTGGCAGGCCCGCGTCTTGCGGCATCAGTTTGCCCGGCCCGGCGTACGGCGCAACCGCCGGGCGAAGAGTTCAAGGACGTGCAGCATCAGTTGGCGGTCGTCTTCAGCGAGGTTGGCGATGCTGCTGTGGATGTGGTGCGTCTTGTCGAAGAGGCGCGGGCTACCTTCGGCGAGCAGGTCGGCGGCAGTGCAGTGGAAGATTTCCGCCAGTTCGAGCAGGCGCATGACGTTGGGCATGATCAGGCCGCGCTCCATGCGCGAGACGGCCTCGTTGCCGATGTGCAGCAGTTCCGCCACCTGTTCCTGGGTGAGACCGCTTTCCTGGCGGTATTTGGCGATGGCGCGGCCGATGCGGCGGTTGATTTCTTCGTGGTTCAGGTTCATTTTTCTGTCCTTTTCTGGTCTTTGCGGGTTGAATGCTCAACCTTTCTGACGGAACGGTTAAGGACTTTTTGGTGTGGTTGGTCATCTTTTCAGTTTGTGCTTTCGGTGTACAATGCGGCGGCACCTGTCGCCATGTCACCACGTCACGCGTGGTTTTCTTTTTATTTCCGCCGGTTACGACCAAGGAGCCGCCCATGATTTTCCTTACCGCCGTGGAAAGCGTCCTGTCCATCGTATTGCTGATTGCGCTGGGCTTTGTGCTGCGCCGACGCGGCTGGTTTGCCGACGACTTCGCCGCCAACATCTCGCGGCTGATTATGCACATCGCCCTGCCGGCCTCGATTTTCGTCTCGGTGCTGACGTATCTTCACCGCGACCAGCTTGCCGCGTTGTCGGACGGCCTGGTTTACGGCGCGGCATCGCTGCTGCTCGGCTATCCGGCGGCCTGGCTGATGGTGAAGGCGTTGCGGGTGCGTGCCGGGCGGCGTGGCGTCTTTATCAACACCATCGTCAATGCCAACACGATTTTCATCGGCCTGCCGCTCAATGTGGCGCTGTTCGGCGACGCAGCCATGCCCTATTTCTTGGTTTATTACGTCCTGAATACGGTATCCACTTGGGCGTTCGGCGTCTTCCTGATTGCAAACGACCCGCTGCCGGGACAAGAACCCGCGCCGCAGAAAAAATTTGAGTGGAAGAAACTGCTACCCGCGCCGCTCCTGGGCTTTCTGCTGGCGATGGTATTCCTGCTGGCCGATATACCGGTGCCGTCTTTCATGCACGCCACCCTCGGCTATCTCGGCGCAACGGTCACACCGCTCTCGCTTCTCTATATCGGCATCACCCTGAGCGATGCAGGACTCGCCAGCATCCGCTTCGATCGCGATACCAGCGCCGCGCTGCTGGGCAAATTTGTTTTCGCGCCGCTGTTGATGCTCGCCCTGATTTATTGCGGCAGGCATTGGCTGCCGCTGCCTGCGGCGGAAGCCAAAACTTTGATTGTGCAGTCGTCCGTATCCGCATTGGCTGTCTTGCCGATTCTCGCCAACGAAGCCGGGGGCGACGTGCGTTTCGCCACCAACGTCGTCACCACCAGCACGCTGCTGTTTATGGTGGTGGTGCCGCTGGTGGACTGGCTGCTGGCATGGCTGCCCCTTTGAACCCCTTTCCCAACCATCATAGGAGACCACTATGAGCAACACCCCCGCCATCCTGCAAAACCCGCTGACCAACAAAGGCACGGCATTCACGCCGGAAGAACGCGCGAAATACGGCCTTACCGGCCGCCTGCCCGTCGCCGTGGAAACGCTCGACCAGCAGGCGGCGCGCGCCTATCGCCAGTTTGCATCCTTTGCGAAGGACATGGAGAAATACATCTTTCTCGACCAGTTGCACAACCGCAACGAGGTGCTCTACTACAAGCTGCTCACCGACCATCTCGCCGAAATGCTGCCGATTGTTTATGACCCGACCGTCGGCGAGGCGATTAAACAATGGAGCCGCGATTACCGCCGCTCGCGCGCCGTCTATCTCGATGTGAACCATCCGGAGAACATCCGCGCGGCGTTCGCAACGCTGGGCCTCGGTGCGGACGACGTGGATTTGCTGGTGGTGTCGGACGCGGAGGAAATCCTCGGCATCGGCGACTGGGGCGTGAACGGCACGGATATTTCCGTCGGCAAGCTGGCGGTGTACACCGCTGCGGCGGGCATCCACCCCGCGCGCACCATCGCCGTCAACCTTGACGTCGGCACTGACAACGAGGCGCTGCTCAACGACCCCGCCTATCTCGGCAACCGTCACGCCCGCGTGCGCGGCGCACGCTACGACGCGCTGATTGCCGAATATCTGAAAACTGCCGCCGAAATGTTCCCCAACGCGCTGCTGCATTTTGAAGACTTCGGCCCATCCAACGCCCGCCGCATCCTGGTGCAGAACCGCGACCAATACCGCATCTTCAACGACGATATGCAGGGCACGGGCGCGATTGTGATGGCCGCCGTCTTCTCCGGCCTGAAAGTGACCAAACAGACGTTTGCCGAACAGCGGCTGGTGGTGTACGGCGCGGGCACGGCGGGCACCGGCATGGCGGATCAAATCAGCGCGGCGATGCAGCGCGACGGCCTCTCGCGCGCAGAGGCAAAAAAACGGGTGTGGCTGATTGACCGCCACGGTCTCGTGACCGACGACATGGCCGACCTGCCCGACTACCAGCAAGAATACGCCCGCCCCGCCGCCGAAGTCGCCGCCTGGGCGAAAACGGACGGCAACATCGGCCTGCTCGAAGTCATCAAGCAGGTGAAGCCGACCATCCTGATCGGCACCTCCACCGACCACGGTGCCTTTACCGAGGCCGTCATCAAAGCGCTGTGCGCGGGCGTCGCGCGCCCCATCCTGCTGCCGCTCTCCAACCCGACCGAACGCATCGAAGTGATGCCCGCCGACGCCGTGCAATGGTCGGACGGCAAGGCGCTGATCGCCGTCGGCATCCCCGTACCGCCCGTGCCGTACAAAGGCGTGAACTACGTCATCGGCCAGGCCAACAACGCCATGCTTTACCCCGGCCTCGGCCTCGGCGTCATCGTCTCCGGCGCAAGCCGCGTGACCGACGGCATGCTGCTCGCTGCCGCCGAAGCCGTCGCCTCGCAGGTCAACCCGCAGGACGTGGGCGCGTCGCTCCTGCCGCCGGTGGACAACCTGCGCGCCTCCTCCGCCACCGTCGCGGTCGCCGTCGCCAAACAGGCGGAAAAAGACGGCGTCGCCAGCAAACAGGCGGACAACTGGGTGCAGGCGGTGCAGGACGCGATGTGGCAGCCTGTCTATTCATGAAATACAGCGGGCGGCAGCCCGCCCCTCCCCCTTTCTTTTGCCATTCCACAGGAAAAACCCATGAAAAAACACGAACTGCTCCTCGCGGGCATCCTCTCGCTCATCGGCGGCCTGCTCGCCTGGTTCAACCCCTTCGCGGCGACGCTCGCCATCGAACAACTCACCGGCTGGTGCTTCCTGCTCGCCGCGCTGACCATCCTCTACGCCGCCCGGCACGAACCCCCCGGCCAACTGCGCCGCGTGACCTGCCTCATCGGCATCACCTACCTGCTGCTCGGCATCTACCTCATCGCCCGCCCGCTGCAAGGCATGATCGCCCTGACCGTCCTCTGCGCCCTTCTCCTCCTGCTCGCCGGGCTTTTCCGCCTGACCCTTGCCTTCCGCTACCTCGCCGGCAACCCGCGCTGGGTGATGGCCGTCTCCGGCACCATCTCGCTGCTGCTGGCGCTGTGCATCATCAGCGGCTTCCCGGCCACCGCCGGCTTCACCCTCGGCATCTTCCTCGCCATCGAACTGCTGACCAACGGCGTCGCGCTCATCATCTGGTCGTGGCAACGCGGATAAACCGCTGCCGGGCTTTTTGCCAACAGAACGGGCGGGCTTCAAGCCCACCTGTTTCATACTTGCCGTACTCATTTGTACCGCCTGCGGCGGCGCGCCTTGTTACGGCTTCTTGGCTATTGACTATAACCCATCCCGGAAAATCATCTGAGTGGGTTGGCACTTCTCGCCAACACCGTATCCATTTGAAACGACTATATTTACAGCCACCGGCGCGCTTTTCACCGGGCCGCGCGCCACGCCCGTGCCGCTGGGATAGTGCAGGCGGCGACGGTTTTGTCCTCTTCGCGGACTATCGAGATGTATAGAGACCCACGGGGAAGGGTTCTTCCCGTGGTTGTGTCGCTTGGCGTTATCCGGCGATGTCGGCGTCTTCGTATGCGCCGTCGGCGCCGATGCTGACCGTGATGACGTGCCCCCAGAAGATGCTGTCGTCGTTGAACCAGGCGGTGAAGCTGCCGTCTTCGCCGATGGTGATTTCTTCCAGGCGGATGCGGCGGGTAAAGGCGGCTTCGCTGAGGCCGGGGTCGCCGTTTTCCGCGTCTGCCTGCCATGCGCGCGCGGTATCGAGGAGGGCGTGCGCGGCGTGGGCAGTGAGGCGGTCATGCCATGCTTGCGGCGCGGCGGTGAGGCGGCGCAGGGTGGCAATGGCGGCGGCGGTGGGGCGTGCCTGTTCGTCGTCGCCATCGAGTGCGAAGCGGATGGTCTGCCCCGGCCAGTCGCCTTCGCCGTTGTAGGTATGGAAATTTTTGTCCAGCGTGAAGGAGGCAAAGGGCGCTTCTTGCCAAATGACGGGTTGCCGGTAAGCGGCGCGGATGGTTTCGAGGTCGCTGTCGGCCACGTCTGCGGCGAGGATGTCCAGCAGCAGGAAGTCGTGCGGCGCGGTTTTGTGCGGGCAGACGCGCAGGCGGTAGAGGGTGAGGTCGCGGAAGCGGGGGCGGTCGTCGCTGTTGAGTTCGGCATCGTTTGCCGGCCAGGAAACGCTGCCTTCTTCGTGGTGCAGTTGGCCGCCGTCTTTGTAGGCGAGGATGTCGCAGTTGGCAGACCAGATGAGCGCTTTGCCCGCCCTGCCCGCCCCTTCGCAGCCTTCGCTGCTGAGAATGGCGATTTCCCGGGCTTCGTCGCGGTAGAGGGCGGTGAAGACGGCGCGTTCTTGTTGTTCCCGGGTGTTCATGGGCGTTTCGGTGTGGGTGGGTTGATGGGGCGGCGGTTCAGTAGAAGTCGTAGTAGAGCAGCCAGTCGCCGCTTGCTGCGTTGCGGGCGAACATGAGGCTGCCGCTGTCGATGACGTTGAAGCCCGCTTTTTCGTCGCTGCTTATTTGCAGGACGTATTCGTAGCCGGGCTGGAATGCGAGACCGATGCCGCTTTGGGCGAAGGAGGGGTAGCCGCCGAGTTTGTGGGTGTAGGCGTGCTCGTCGTCATGGCGGATGTCTTTGAAGTAGTCAAGGGTATTTTCGTCGGCGGGGTTGGGGTATTCGGGACTGAGGGCGCAGATTTGGTTTTCGATGTCGGGCGGGATGCCGCCGCCGTCCCAGAGCGGCATATTGATGGCGTGGTATTCGGCTTTGAGCGGGAAGGGTTTGGGCCAGTTTTGTTCGGGGTAGGGGTGATGGATGAGGGGGTCGGCAGCGGTGTATTCGCGGATGAGCCAGCCGTTGCCGTTGCGCCCGGGGTCGGTGCGCCACATGGTGTCACCGCGCAGTGAGGCGGGGGCGGCGAGCCATTCGGGATGCGGGTATTCTTCCAGCGGCGGGATGTCGTCGCCGATGAAGAGGGTGAGCCAGGTGAGGTGGCGCAGTTGTGCGGGGATGCAGGGCAGGCCGGGCAGGTGGATTTGTGCCAGCGGGTAGAGCGGCTTGCCGTTGGCGTCTTGCGGTTGGTCGGTTTCGTCGGGGCGGCAGATGTACACGCGACCAAGCCAGCCTCCGCGGTCGCTGTGGGTCGGGCGGAAGCCGCCGGTGGTGAAGGCGGTGCAGGGGCGGGCAAGTCTGGCGCGGATGTCGGCGATTTGGGCGGCGATGGCGGGGGTTTTGCTCATGCGGGACTCCGGTGTGGGTTGGGGTGCCGGTGAGGCGGGATGTGCGTAATTGCCCCGCCCGACGCGTCAGGTTTGGGCGGTAAAGCCGTCGTCCGTCAGGGTGATGTTGCCCGCTTCTATGGCGCGCAGCCAGTTGACGGTGGTCTCGAAGCCGCCGAGCGGGTAGAAGTGCAGTTTGCGGATGGCGTTGTCGGGGTGGGTTTTGCGGTAGGCGGCGAGGTCGGTGAGGAGTTTGTCCGGAGTGCTGATGCCCATGAGGCGGCGGATGTTGCGCCCGTTTTTCCACAGGAAGCTGATGGATTGGCCGATGCCGCAGGCCTGGGCGTGGCGGATGAGCGATGTGGTGCCGGCGACGCCGGGGATGCCGATGTGTACGGGCAGGGTAATGTCGCGCGCGCGCAGGTGGTCAAGCCAGGCGGTGATGGGCGCGATCTGGAAGCAGAATTGGGTGGTGAGGTAGTAGTCGTGCGGGTAGGTGAGCGCGTAGCCCTGTTTTTGGGCTTCGGCGGCTTCCTGTTCAGCTTTGGGGATGTCGGGTGAGCCTTCGGGGTGGCCGGCAAAACCGATGTGCTCGAAGGGGTAGGTTTGCAGGATGCCGGTTTTCATCAGGTCTTTGACGCTGCCGTAGGGGCCGAGCGGCTCTTTGGCACCGCCGGCGAGGACGAGGATGCGGCGGATGCCGAGGGCGGTGATGCGGTCGAGGGTGTGGCGCAGTTCGTCTTCGCTTGCGATGTTGCGCAGGGCGAGGTGCGGCACGGCCTGCATGTGCTGGCTTTGCAGTTGGGCGCAGGCGTCAAGGCTGTCGCTGATTTTGTGCCCGCGCAGGTTGGGGACGTACACTTCGGTGCCGGGAGCGAGCCAGGGACGGATGTCGCCGATTTGGCGCAGGGTTTTGGGGACGATTTCGATGCTGTATTGGTAGATGAGTTGTTGCAGGTCGGTTTTGTCGATGTTCATGGGCGCGGACTCAGGGGGCGAGGCGGGCAATGTCCCAGCCGTTTTCGGTGCGGGTGTAGCGGAAGCGGTCGTGCAGGCGGTTGGGTTGGCCCTGCCAGTATTCGATGGCATGCGGGCGGATGCGGTAGCCGCCCCAGAAGTCGGGCAGCGGGATGTCGCCGTGGGCGAATTTGGCTTTCATGCGCTCCCATTGTTGCATGAGCAGTTGGCGCGAGCTGATGACCTGGCTTTGTGGCGAGGTCCAGGCACCAAGCTGGCTGCCTTTGGGGCGCGAGAGGAAGTATTTGAGGGTTTGTTCGCGTGAGACTTTTTCGACGCTACCTTCAATTTTTACTTGGCGTTGCAGGGCGAACCAGGGGAAATGCATGGAAACGCGCGGGTTGGCGGCGATTTCCTGCGCTTTGCGGCTGTCGTAGTTGGTGTAGAAGACGAAGCCGTCGGCGTCGAAGTATTTGAGCAGGACGGCGCGCTGCGAGGGCTGGCCGTCGGCGGATACGGTGCTGAGGACGAAGCCGTTGGCTTCGGCGATGCCGCTGGCAAGGGCTTCGCTGAACCAGCGCTCGAATTGCCGGATGGGGTCGTCATGCAGGTCAGCGCGTTCGAGCGGCGGGTGGTCGGCGAAGTCTTTTCGGATGTTGCCGATGTCCATGTTCACTCCCCCTTGGTGAGTTTGGCAAAGGCTTGGTCTGCGGCGGTGAGGGTCGCGTCAATCACGGCGGCATTGTGCTGGCTGCCGGTGAAGATGGCTTCGAAGGCAGACGGCGCGAGGTTCACACCGGCATCGAGCATGTGGTGGAAGAAGCGGGCGAAGCGGGCGGTGTCGCTGCGTTTGACGGCTTCGAGGTTGTCAATGCGTTCTTCGCTGCTGAAAAAGAGGCCGAGCATGCCGCAAAGGTGATTAACGACGAGCGGGATGCCGTGCGCACGGGCGCGGTCAAGCAGGCCGTCGGCCAGCGCTGTGGTGTGTTCGCTGAGGCGTTGGTAAAACGCAGGGTCGTCAGTGAGGCTGAGGCTGACGATACCGGCGGCGACGGATACAGGGTTGCCGGACAGCGTTCCGGCCTGATAAACGCCGCCAAGCGGGGCAAGCTGTTCCATGATGGCGCGTCGCCCGCCGAAGGCACCCACCGGCATCCCGCCACCGATAATTTTGCCGAGGGTGACGAGGTCGGCCTCAATGCCGTAATACTCTTGTGCGCCGCTGCGGGCGACGCGGAAACCGGTCATCACTTCGTCAAAAATCAGCACGACGCCGTGCGCGCTGCACAGGCGGCGTAGGGTATGCAAAAAGGCAGGGTCGGGCGGGACGCAGCTCATATTGCCGGCGACGGGTTCGACGATGACGGCGGCGAGGCGGTCGCCGTAGTCGGCAAATGCCTGTTCCAGCGCGGGGATGTCGTTATACGGCGCAGTCAGGGTGTGTTGTGCGTAGGCGGCGGGGACACCGGGCGAATCCGGCACGCCGAGGGTGAGTGCACCGGAACCGGCGGCGACGAGCAGGCCGTCGCTGTGACCGTGATAGCAACCGGCGAATTTCAAAAAATCACTGCGGCCAGTGTAGCCGCGCGCAAGGCGAATGGCGCTCATCGTCGCTTCCGTGCCGGAATTGCACAGGCGCACCATCTCCACCGCCGGCACACGGGCAACGATGGCTTCGGCAAGCGCCGTTTCTGCTTCCGTCGGCGCGCCGAAGCCGAAACCGCGTGTCGCCGCTTCCTGTACCGCACGGACAATGGCCGGGTGGGCATGGCCGACAATAGCCGGACCATACGAGCCGACATAGTCAATATAGCGTTTGTCGTCCACATCAAAAATATAAGGCCCTTCGGCTCTGGCGATAAAGCGTGGCGTACCGCCGACACTGCGGAAAGCGCGGACGGGCGAATTGACCCCGCCCGGAATAACCTTTTGCGCGGCGAGAAAAGCATCTTGCGACGACATGGAAAGTACCTCGAAAACAGGAAAGGGCAGCATTATGGAAGCACGGCAGGGGGATTACAACCACAGGCCCGGAAGGCCCTGTCGCAGGGGAAAAGTCATTGACAAAATTAAAGAAAAAGGGCAATATCCGCGCCCTCTTTTACCCCTTTTTCATTGATTATTTAGGAGAAATATCTTGGCTAATACAGCACAAGCAAAAAAACGCGTCCGCCAGTCCGAAAAAGCCCGCGCCCGTAACGCCAGCCAGCGTTCCGCCATGCGTACTGCCGTGAAAAAACTGCTGCGCACCATCGAAGGTGGCGACAAGAGCGCCATGCAGGCCGTTTTCATCGAAACTTCTTCCGCGCTGGACCGCGCTGCACGTAAGGGCCTCATCCACAAAAATAAAGCGGCCCGCCTGAAAAGCCGTCTGAGCGCCCGCATCAAGGCTGTTGCCACCTGATTGCTACCGCTTCCCCAAAACCCGCTCCTATGGCGGGTTTTTATTTGTCGAGATATTGCCATGCAGGACGAAAAAAAATCTCCCCCCCTCACGTCAGAGAACCCCGCCGCCGCCTTCAAAGGCACGAAAAGTGGCATTGGTCGCCTTTTTAATGCCCTGCGCTACTCGCTGGACGGCATAAAGGCCGCCATCGAAGAAGCGGGCTTCCGCGAACTGCTGATGCTGCATACGGTACTGCTTATCCTGCTGATTTTCCTGCCCTTCCCGCTGACGCAGAAAATGCTGCTCGTCTTCGCCTCGGGCGCATCGCTTGTCACCGAACTACTCAACACTGCGCTGGAAGCAGCGGTTGACCATACCTCGACCGCCATCCACCCGCTTGCCAAACGTGCCAAAGACGCAGGCTCGGCGGCGCAATACACCTGCCTGACCTTCGTCGCCATCTTGTGGGCAATAGCGTTGTATGGGGCGTATAGCTGATCAGGGTCTGTTGACACTCAGCGTTGCGGCAGGCGACCTGCCCGCCCTGCGGCAGGTTCTTTTTTGCTTTTGTTATCAACACGCCGCACCAACCGCCGATTTTCGCAGTTGCAAATGGCGGCTGGCGCGCGGCGGGGCAATCAAAGCAGGGCTTCTGCCGATTCCGGCAGGATTTGCCCGCCGTCGATGATGAGGGTTTGCCCGGTGATATAAGCCGCTTCACGGCTGGCAAGGAAGCAGGCGGCGTAGCCGATGTCCTGCGGGGTGCCGAGGGTGTGGGTCGGGATGGCGGCGCGCATCTGGTTGAGGTAGGTATCGCCCTGGGCGAGCAGACCCTCGCTCAGGATGTTGCCGGGCATGACGGCGTTGATGGTGATGCCGAAGCGGGCGTATTCAAGGGCGACGCTGCGCATGAAGCCGAGTTGTCCCGCCTTGCTGGCACCGTAATGACTCCAGCCGGGAAAGCCGGTCACCGGGCCGGTGATGGACGAGGTGATGACGATGCGCCCGTAACCGCGCGGCTGCATCACCGCCAGCGCCGCCTGCACCATGAAGAAAGTGCCTTTGAGGTTGATGCCGTGGGTTTCGTCCCAGTCCGCTTCCGTCATCTCTGCCAGGGTTTTCTGCGGAAAGATGCCGGTATTCGAGCAGAGGATGTCGAGTTGGCCGAACTTTTCTGCCACGGCTTGCACGGCGGCATGGCAGCTCGCCTGTGCACGGACATCGACGTATTGGTAATGGGCACCCAGTTCGGCAGCGGTAGCGGTGCCGTGTTCGCGATCGATGTCGGCAATGGTGATGGTCGCCCCCGCCTGTTGCAGGACGGCGGCAATGCCTTTGCCGATGCCTTTGGCGGCGCCGGTAATCAGGGCGGTTTGGCCGCGCAGGGAAAAGAGATGCATAAGGCGCTCCCGTTGCTGTGAATTTGTGCAGATTATAGTAATGTTCTTCACAGCAAACGGTGTTTCCCGTTTGTTAATGTGGTTTCCGGATTTCCGCAGGCACGGATTCCGCCCTTCCCGGCGACATGATGCAAACAAAAAAAATCGGCGTAATGGACAAATTTCATGCTAAAAATCGTTGTAGCCCTTACGCTGTAAGGCTTTACGCGGGGTCAAAACCTTTGAACACAAAAAATGCTTTTTCTGCGGCGCCAAACAGGTCAAGAAAAACGGGCATCGTGACAACGGAAAACAGCAATACCGTTGCGGCTCCTGTAAGCGCCATTTCATAGGGGGCCAACGCCTTAATCCCAACACCCTTTGGCAGTGCTACAGCGAAGGCAAGCAAAGCGCCGCACAGCTTGCCGCGCAGCACGGATGCAGCCTCAAAACCATCCGCCGTCACCTCGCCAAAGCCGCTACACAGGCCGAATGCGCGCTGCCACAGGCACCCGTGAACCTCATCATGGACACCACTTATTTCGGCCGAAAATGGGGCGTCATGGTCCTCTACGACGCTTGTAGCAAGCACGCCTTGACGGTCGTGGCAGTTGAGCGGGAAACCAACGCGCTTTACATGCAGGCGGTCGCGGCGTTGCGAGAAAAAGGCATTGTGATACAAAGCATTATCTGCGATGGCAAAAGCGGTTTGCTGGGTTCGTTCCT